>OHWG01000631.1_pt1 | contig 21145 bp, 15 predicted proteins | sample 1579621 | NCBI WGS metagenome assembly OHWG01 (sample SAMEA3882544, study PRJEB24775) | human gut metagenome | biome: human-associated habitat; feature: intestine environment; material: feces | place: Netherlands | collected 2009/2010
GTATGCGCCATCGGTACCAGCGTGATGAAGGCTACAGAAACTGCTGTAGGTACAGACGGAATGATGAAGGAGTTTGATGGATGGACCAATAAGTTCATCTTCCCTCCATACGATTTCGGATTGGCTGACTGTGCTGTTGCCAACTTCTATCATCCAGAGTCAACCTTGATGATGTGTACCGCTGCCTTTGGTGGTTACGACCTGGTATATGAGGCATACAAGAAGGCTGTGAAGAATGGCTATATGTTTGGTTGCTACGGTGACTCACTGTTGATACTTCCAGACTAAATGGTGTAATAAACAGTTTTTGTACATATAGAAGTATTTGATATTCAGTAGATAAGCTGAGTTATCCACAGTTTTTATAAAAGTGTGAATAAGTATGTATAAAGTATATTTAAGCCTTGGCACGAATCTGGGCAACCGGAAGCGTAATATTCGTGAGGCTATCAATAAAATAGGAGAGCAGATTGGCGTGGTAGAGCGCCAGTCTGCTCTTTGCGAAACCAAGCCTTGGGGCTATTCTTCTCCCAACGACTTCATCAATTCCTGCGTGCTGGTACTCACCGCCATGGCCCCTCGTCAGGTATTGGAGGCTACCCAGCGGATAGAGCAGGAGATGGGCAGAACCCTGAAGTCTGTAAATGGAGAATATCACGACCGCATCATCGATATCGACATTCTGATGATTGATGATCTGGTGATTGATGAGCCCGATTTCAAGATACCTCATCCTCTGATGGAAGAGCGCGACTTCGTGATGACTCCTCTGAAGGAGATTTTATAGATGATTCCACATAAAAAGGTGTTATACCGGATATAATATATAACTATTGAGAAAAAGAAAAATCCCATCGTTCTTGCGAGCGATGGGATTTTGCGTTTTAGCTATATTACCTCGCAATCAGCAATCCAAAGCTATTTGCTTATCTGCCTCTTGCCAATCTGTCAATCCTCTATTCTCCTTGTCGAATACCAAAGCCAGACAGATGAGTTTTTTCTTGCTGGCAGCACACGCATCAGCGTAGTGGCGGGATTCTATTTGCTCCGCAGCCGCTTGAGTTCCCCCATTGTCCGCCATCTTCAGCTCCATGATATAGATGATTTCTGGTGTCTCTATGGTGAGGTCGATACGTCCACCTGCTACCTGCTTTTCTTCTTCTACCTTGAATCCGCAGATGTAGAAGAGGTTCTTGATGATGAACCGGAAGTGCTCTTCAAAGACAAACTGCTCTTTCTTCTGAGTACTGTAAGGAGTGCTGGCGATGAGTTGCTTCAGGCAGGTTACGCCCTCTTCTAAATTGCCAAGGATAAAATGCTGCTTCAGGTCTTGAATAGCATTCTCTGTTTCTTCCTTGTCGGCGTTGAGCATATTGGGAACAACCAGCTCTAGAAGCGCTTTCTTTACTTCTCTGTTTGGAAATCCCAGTCTGTAGGTTTCTCCAATCACCCCTTTGATCGTCAGATAGCCTGATTGGTAAAGAAATAGCTTTGGATTGTCTTTGCTGATGTCTGCCGTTTCGATGTAATCCATGTCGATGAGGCTGCCGTCCAGCGTTTCTACATCTTTTTCAAAGTTGGTGAGTATTTTTGGAAGCATTTCTGTAGCACCGCTGGCAATCCAATAGGGTCTCAGGCGACGTTCTTTTAAGGCGCAGATGACACTGAACGGATTGTAAACCCCCTGCAGACTTTCTGAGAAATGATAACCGTCATACATATCTTTCAGTTCATGCATAGTCTGGTCGATATCCCACTTCTTTTGGGCAGCCAATGCCTGGAGTTCATCTTTCAGTATATTCAGGATTTCTTCTTTCGTTAATCCGCAGATGGTGGCATAGCAGTTGTAAAAGCTGATATTGCTTAATGTGTTGAGAACGCTGAACATACTTATCTGCGTAAACTTGGTGATTCCTGTGAGGAAGACACACTTGATGCAATAGCCGTAGTCTTTCAGGCCTGTGAAGAAGTCACGATAGAGATTGCGGCATTTTTCGTGTCTATCTGTCAGATAGGAGTGCTGTAAGGGTGCATCATATTCATCCACCAATACGGCAACCTGCTCCCCCGATTGTTGGTAAGCTCTTTCTATGATACCCGTAAATCGGTTGCTGAGCGTAGCTTCAGTGGTGCGCTTGCCGTAGATCTCTTCATATTTGGTTAATGTATCATCCAGATAATGGTATAATGATTCTGCATCTGATCCTCCAAGGTTCATACTGAAATGGATGACAGGGCGCTTGACCCAATCTTTCTCCAGTTCCATGATCTTGAGTCCTTCGAAAAGTTCTTTTTTGCCTTCGAAGTAACATTGGAGCGTGGAAACCAGCAGTGATTTGCCGAAGCGTCGTGGGCGACTTAGAAAGTTGTATTTGTCACCATTGGCTATTTGCCACACCATATCAGTCTTGTCTGCGTAAAGGTAACCACCCTTGCGCAGTTCTTTGAAATTCTGTATTCCTAATGGTAACTTTCCTCTAGTCATAATTACACCTTATTATATATATGTTGCAAAGTTAGCAATAAAAAATGAAATGGCGATATAAAAGCGGAGAAAAAATAAAAAGAAAGCAGAAATAAGAGAAGAAAAAGAAAAATCCCATCGTTCTTGCGAGCGATGGGATTTTTAATTCTGTTAAGCAATGTGTCTGCTTTCGCTGATTACTTACGAAGACCGAGGGCCTTGATGATAGCACGATAGCGATTGATGTCGCGATCATACAAGTAATCGAGCAATGCACGACGCTTTCCTACAAGCTGTGTCAACGCACGTGTTGTAGTATAATCTTTACGGTTCTTCTTAACGTGCTCCGTCAAATGAGCAATACGGTATGAGAACAATGCTATCTGGCTCTCAGCTGAACCAGTATCAGAGTTAGACTTTCCGTACTTGCTAAAGATCTCTTCTTTTTTTGCTTTGTCTAAATACATAGCTGTGATACTTAAAAATTAATTATTATGAATGAATGTTATGCACATTAGGACCTTCCTCACGGTGGTTTCCGTTAAAATGCGGTGCAAAGGTACAACTTTTCAGTGAATTATGCAAATTTTTCGGGATTTTTTTGTAATTTTGCACCCAAATTCATTAAGTATTTAAGGTAAACGAAATGCAAGACATTAGAAACATTGCAGTTATTGCACACGTTGACCATGGTAAAACTACCCTGGTTGACAAGATGATGCTCGCCGGTAAGCTGTTCCGTGACGGCCAGGATAACAGCGGCGAAGTGCTCGATTCCAATGATTTGGAGCGAGAGCGTGGTATAACCATTCTTTCAAAGAATGTGTCTATCAATTGGAAAGGTACTAAGATTAATATTCTCGATACTCCTGGACACTCTGACTTCGGTGGTGAGGTGGAGCGCGTGCTCAACATGGCAGACGGATGCCTCCTCCTCGTCGATGCTTTCGAGGGTCCTATGCCTCAGACTCGTTTCGTGCTGCAGAAGGCTTTGCAGCTCGGACTGAAGCCTATCGTGGTGGTTAATAAGGTAGATAAGCCTAACTGTCGCCCAGAAGAGGTGTACGAGATGGTGTTCGACCTGATGTGCGACCTCGATGCTACTGAGGAACAGCTTGACTTCACTGTAGTTTACGGTTCTGCCAAGAACGGTTGGATGAGCGAAGACTACAATAAGCCAACAGACAACATCGATTATCTGCTCGACAAGATAGTGGAGATTATCCCTGCTCCTAAGCAGCTGGAGGGTACTCCTCAGCTCTTGATCACATCTCTTGATTATAGCTCTTACACAGGTCGTATCGCCGTAGGTCGTGTACACCGTGGTACTTTGAAGGATGGTATGAACGTTACTATCTGCCATCGTGACGGTACTCAGGAGAAGACAAAGATCAAGGAACTTCATACCTTCGAGGGTATGGGTCATAAGAAGACAGACCATGTGGATTCTGGCGATATCTGTGCCGTTATCGGCCTCGAGAAGTTCGAGATTGGTGATACCATCTGCGACTACGAGAACCCAGAGCCACTGCCTCCTATCGCTGTGGATGAGCCTACCATGAGTATGCTCTTCACTATTAACGATTCTCCATTCTTCGGTAAGGAGGGTAAGTTCTGTACATCCCGTCACATACAGGAGCGCTTGAACAAGGAGTTGGAGAAGAACCTGGCTCTTCGTGTTCAGCCTTACGAGGACACCACTGATAAGTGGATTGTATCGGGCCGTGGTGTGCTCCATCTCTCTGTGCTCATCGAGACCATGCGCCGTGAGGGCTACGAGTTGCAGGTAGGTCAGCCTCAGGTTATCTACAAGGAGATTGACGGTGTGAAGTGCGAGCCTATCGAGGAGTTGACCATCAACGTTCCAGAGGAGTTCGCTTCTAAGATGATTGATATGGTAACCCGTCGTAAGGGTGATATGACATCTATGTTGAATATGGGCGAGCGTGTGGATATCGAGTTTGATATTCCTTCACGTGGTATCATCGGTCTTCGTACCAATGTGCTCACAGCTTCTCAGGGTGAGGCTATCATGGCTCACCGCTTCAAGGAGTATCAGCCATACAAGGGCGAAATCACCCGTCGTTCTAATGGTAGTATGATTGCTTTGGAGACTGGTACAGCCTATGCTTACGCCATCGATAAGCTGCAGGATCGTGGTAAGTTCTTCATAGACCCAGGTGAGGAGGTTTACGGCGGCGAGGTGGTTGGTGAGCATGTTCACGACAATGACCTGGTGGTTAATGTAACCAAGGCAAAGCAGTTGACCAACGTGCGTGCTTCCGGTTCTGATGATAAAGCCCGCATCATCCCGCCGGTTATCTTCTCACTGGAGGAAGCTCTGGAATACATCAAAGAAGATGAGTACGTAGAGGTAACTCCTAAGAGTATGCGTATGCGCAAGGTGATTCTCGATCATCTGGAGCGTAAGCGTAGTAATAAAGATTAAGCTATGGCTTATATATAAATGGATCCGTGAGAATTCCCCTCTTGCCGATTGCCTTGGGCAGTCTGCTTGCAGGGGATTCTTTTTAAATGTATGCGTATGTGGTTGTGGAATTTCTTTAGAAAATTCTCGTTGCCTTGCTCTCTGGTATTGGGAGCAGTAGGCTATCTGGTCTTCGCCAATGTTCCTTTTCTGGAACCTTTTGGGGATGCAGTGGGACCGAAGTTGGTGAATATGATGCCGTGGGTGCTCTTCGCCTTGCTCTATGTTACCTTCTGTAAGATAGAAATCAAGGAGATGAAGCCGAAGACCTGGCACTTTATCCTGCAGTTGATAAGAACTACCCTTGCTCTGATGATGGTGGTGTTGATTTTCGAATTCGGAGATAACTACGAGACCAAGCTGGTGCTCGAGGGAGCCTTCATCTGTTTTATCTGTCCTACGGCAGCTGCCGTGGCGGTGGTAACGGAAAAGTTGGGCGGAAGCATCGGTTCGCTTACCACCTATACGGTGATAGCGAATATCTTCACGATGGTCATCATTCCGAGTCTTTTCCCGATGGTGGAGAAGGGGGCAGATGTTTCGTTTCTTTATATGAGTGCGATGGTGTTCAGGAATGTAACTACCGTCTTGGTGGTGCCTTTGCTCCTGGCTTTGCTGAGCCGTAAGTTTCTGCCTAAATGGGTGGATAAGGTGAAGAGCGTGAAGGATCTGGGCTTCTATATGTGGTGTTTCAACCTCACGATTCTGATGGGAGAGACGGTTCGCAATATTTTCCATGCTGAGGTTTCGGGATGGATTCTCGCCCTGCTGCTCATTGTTCCGCTCTTTGTGTGCCTTATCCAGTTTGCTATCGGTAAGGCGGTGGGCAGACATTATGATGCGAGTATCAGTGCCGGTCAGGCTTTGGGACAGAAGAATACCATCGTGGGCATCTGGCTCACCCTTACCTTCCTGAATCCGCTTGCAGCCGTAGCTCCAGGTGCCTATGTGGTTTGGCAGAACCTGGTGAATGGCTGGCAGCTATGGTATAAGGAGAAATACGGAAAGCTGAAGTGGTAGATGTAAGAGAAAACAGAAATAATGGTAATAAAAAAAGCAGCTTGGAGTTTCAATGAGAAATTCCAAGCTGCTTTTTTATATGAATGTATCTGATCTTTATTTACTTGTAGAAATAAAAATGCACTCGATGGTTACGTTGCCATCCATCCATTTGGCTGGAATGGTAAAGGTGCCATCCTTGGCGATAGCTGTCTTCTTGAGTGATTCTACCTGGTCACCATGGGTGATGGTAAAGTCGCCGTAGGTAAAGCCTGGGGCTGGAACCATCTTCACCTTGAAGTCCTTGCCGTATGCCACCTTGTGATTGTTGAGGGTAGTTCCATCTGCTGCGGTTACCATACCGTTGCGGTTAGCCTCGGTAACGGATACAAACTCGCTGTGAGCCTTCTTCTTGGCTGTACCTTCACTCTTCAGCAAGGTGATACGTGGAGCGTTGGTCAGGTGGATATTGATGTCATCGATATAGACCAATGCATCCTCCTTCATCTCATGAGGAGACTCTGCGTGAGGAACAACTACCAGACTGTAGATATCCACACCCTCTGCACTCTTGATAGGGAATACGGCGTCAGCCCACTGTCCGGCAGGAACAGGAGTGGTTGACTTGATCCAGAACTGCTCTACTTCGTTAGACTGTCCGGCTCTGTCTCTTCTTTTTCCGAGACCTACCAGCATCACGCGACCTTCCATCGGACGGTTGATCAGTACGTGAACCACTTTTCCGGATGGACCGAGTGCAATCGGCTTCTTCAGGTCAATTCTTGCACCGAAGATGTTGGAAGCCAGGCGTGAACGCTGGAAGCCCAGCACCTTCTTGTTAGGATTGTTGGTGAGGTCTGGATTATCCACAACCTCGCAGTTGCCCGCCAGTTCTCCTGTGCGGAATGGGGAATGCTCCCATCTATCGTAAACTCCCACGGATTTGTAATCCTGGGTGTCGAACTTAATTTCTTGTCCCATTACTGCCAATGGTAACAAACACAATGCTATGAGTAATTTCTTCATATTCGTAGTGTAGAGTCAAAGTTTAAAATACTTTAATGGAATGTAACAAAGGACAAGCCTTGCTGTCGTCGATGACAACCTTCAGGCCTTTTACCTGATAGCCCTTGCCGTAACTGTCTGATGTGCTGCCGTTCAGCGGGATGATGCGCTTGTATCCGATGGTGGTAGTAGTGCACTTCTCTGCAATTGGTTTCCATGTCTTTCCATCTTCAGAGATTTCGATATGGAACTTTCTTACTCGCTGCCCCTTGCGGATGTACTCCATCATATCCACATAGCGTACGGTCTGTGGTTTATCCCAGTTGAAGGTGATGGTAGCCTGCTTCACGTCGTCATCAGTAGCCCAATAAGTATTCTTGTTGTTATCGGTCAGGTTCTTGGCTGCATAGTTGCGGTTAGCACCAGCCTTTCGGGTGTTGCTTACTGTAACCTTTGCCTTCTGAGCCAGATCCTTACCCAGACGGGTGCGAATCATATTGCCCATATCCTTGAGCACGCGCACGTCGATATCAGGCAACAGACCTGTCTTGTCTGGAGGGCAGTTCAAGATCAGGGTAGCATTTCTACCTACAGTCTCCAGGTACATCTGGAAGAGGCGCTCTACAGAGAGAGGTTTCTCACCCTCGTGCCAGAACCATCCCTTGTCGGTGAACTTGGCATCGCTCTCTCCTGGGTCCCACTGCCAGCCATCCTCGGTACCATACATACCATTGCTTTCTGGTGCATAGCCTCTTTCATCGGTGAGCCAGTTGGTTTCGCCAGCCCATCCAGCCTCGTTGCCGATCCATCTTGCCTCAGCACCCACACCCCAGAGGATGATGTCTGGACAAACCTTGTGGATAGAGTCTCTGAGGTTAGGAATATCATAATAGGTAGAGCGGTCTACGTTCACGGTCGTATTTCGTCCGCCGTAGTATCCGTCACCACCGTTGGCACCGTCAAACCACATTTCAAACTGGTCTTTGCCATACTGTGCCAACTCAGCGCACTGGCGCAGGAAAACATCGTTTACATATTTCTCTGTACCGTAGTATTGGCTGTTTCTATCCCATGGAGAAACATAGAAGCCGTACTTCATACCCAGACTGCGTGCTGCCTTTGCAAAGTCGCGAGGGATGTTGGTGGTCTTGCCGTTCTCGTTGCCTGCATTCACGATAGAATGATCGGTGGTAGATGTAGGCCAGAGGCAGAAACCATCGTGGTGCTTTACCACGGCGATACCGCCCTTCATTCCTGCCGCTTTCACAGCCTTGAGCCATTGAGCTGGATTCGGCTTCTTGGTAGGTGCAAAAAGGGTTACGTCTTCACTTCCAAGTCCCCATTCTCTATTGGTATAGGTATTCATACCATAATGGAAGAAGGCATAGAATTCTGTCTCCTGCCATTTCATCTGGCGATCACTTGGAACCGGGAACACAGCTGTAGGCTCGTTGTCTGGATTAGGCAACGACTGCTGCTTCACTTGGAAAACACTCTGGGAGTGGCCAGCCATGGCGGTCATGACGAAGGACACCCCTATAAAAACTTTTTTGATGTTCATGGTTGTTGTATTTAAATCGATACACTTTAATCTTACCATAATAATAGATGTATATAATAGTTATTGATGCGATTGGTGATTGTTACTAATGATTCATCTGCAAAGATAGGAGTTTTATAAAAAGTAACAAAACTTTTCTGGTTAATTAAATATAAACGCTCGCAATTTTGCTTTGCGGGCGTTTGTATGGGGTTAATCCTGTGTAGGATAAATCAAATTCTCTTCGGTGATGCAGTTGAGCACCTCTTCCAAATATTTTTTCGATTCATACTTTGCCATAGGCAGGTCGTGGAGCAGGTAGTTGCCGCAATCCTTGGCTGCCTGTCCTGGAATTTCTCCTTCGAAGTCGGCTACGAACTGGAAGGTGCGCTTCATCAGTTCTACGATGTCCTTGCTCTCCAGGTCGCCCTTGATGAGGAGGTAGTTGCCGGTGAGGCATCCCATTGGTCCCCAGTAGATGATGCGGTCTTTCCACTCCTCGTCGTTGCGCAGGTAGGTGGCAGCCAGGTGTTCGATGGTATGGATGGCACCGTTGTGGAGGCAAGGCTCCTGGTTAGGCACCTTCATACGGATATCGAAGGTTGTGATGACTTCTCCGCCTACTTCGTCCTTGCGGCTTACGTAGATGCCGCGGAGCAACTTGTTATGATTGATGGTAAAACTTGGAATCTTATTCATATTACTTTGAACTTTGAATATTGAACTTTGAACTTTATGATTACTTTTTACTTTGAACTTTGAACTTTATAATAATCCGTATGGCATATCATAAAGTTCAAAGCTCAAAGTTCAATGTTACAGACTTTCCAGGAAAGCCTTGGTTACATTGAAAGATCCTTCTGCCATTTTAGCCCAGAAGTCGAAGTACTGCTGTGCCTTGGTATCCTTCAGAGGTACATCGCTGATGATGCGGAAGGAGATGAAAGGAGTCTTGTAGATGTGGCAGGTCTGTGCGATGGAGCAGCTTTCCATATCCACAGCCATGGCATGAGGGAAGTGCTCCAGGATAGAGCGCATCTTCTCCTTGCTATCTACGAACCATTCTCCGCTTACAATCTGTCCGGCATGAATCTTTGGATGCTGGTTGTCTGGCAGTTCATTGATGGCAAGTGCCTTTTCTACATACTCCTTAGGAGTCTTGAAGAGGGCAGGCATGCCGAGAATCTGTCCATACTCGCATTCGTCACCGCAGTAGGCATCGTGATATACACAGTCGGTAGCTACCACTACTTCTGTTACATTGAGGTTGATGTCTGCGCCTCCAGCCACACCCGAAGAGATGACGAGGTCTGGGTGGTAATTATCAATCATTTCCACAGCTCCGATGGCGCTGTTCACCTTTCCGATGCCGCACTGCTGCATCACTACTTCATTCTCGCCGATCTTTCCGATGACGAAGTCCTTATGATTCTTTCGCTCTGTCTGCGATTCTGTCAATAATGTCTTGAGTTGCGTGAACTCCTTGTCCATCGCAACGATAATTCCTATTTTCATATCGATTTATTTCTATTCAGGGTGCAAAGTTACAAAATAAATCCCATAAAAAAACATTTCCCCACCTATATTTTATAATAGGCAGAGAAATGTTACATGATGATATTGCAAACTACTAAAAAAGCAGGGTTCTGTTAGAAGTTCACTCCGAAATTGAGCAAGAGGGCTCCATTATGCGATTTGTCAAAACTGTCGTGGCAGATGTTGGCAAGACCGATATCGTAGGTGAGGTCGGCATAGAACATATCGTAGCCGATGCCGCAACCGATGCGCAGACCGCCATCCAGGCGGCGGAAGTTGTCGCTGCGGAAGGAACTCTGGGCCTCTCGCTCGGCAAAGTTCTTGATCTTGCCACCTACACCCACGGCGAAGTAACCGCCGAATTGTGGCTGGATGGAGAAGTGGTCATCTACATCATACTTGTATTTCAACACCGCAGGAATCTGCAGGTAGTTGAGGTCGTAGGTCATCTTCTTGCCGGAAACCAGATCCTTCTTGCCACCTTTTTCTATATAGGAGAGACCCGTCTCCAGATACAGAGGCGCTGTGTCCGTGAGCGGAATGCCGGCAACAACGCCTACGTTGAGGCCCGTCTGCCAGTCACCGCCATCCAGACGGGGATCATCCGAATTCACGTAGGTGAATGCCGGACCGATGCGGAAACCGAAGTATGGAGCACCGTAACTATGGTTGTATCTGTAGTCGAGATGTCCCGTCTTCTTGTTGTAATATCTACTATTCTTATAGTTCTGAGCCGTTGATGGAATCACTGCCAGGAGTATTGCCATCATGAAAAATGCGATTCTTTTCATATTGATGTGATTTTGATTATTATCTGGTGCAAAGGTATGGATTTTCGGTCATTTTGCAGCGTGAGAATCCCTATAATGATAGGGGGAAAACCCTATTGCGTCTTTTCTTCGATAAAAAAAGTAAAAAGTTTCTTCTATTATTTTGTAGTGTCTTCATTTCTCATTATCTTTGCACCAAATTATAAACGTTTATAGAAAAAGATGAAATTATTGAAGAAGTATCTACTGGATATTCTGGTAGTGATTGTTTTTGCAGTGATCTCTTTCGTGTACTTCATGCCTGCCGACATGGACGGACGAATTCTGTTCCGTCACGACTCTGCGGCGAGCAAAGGATTGGGACATGAGAAAGAGCTTTTCCAACAGCAGACTGGCGAGACAACCCGTTGGACCAACTCTGTGTTTGGTGGTATGCCAACCTATCAGATGTCGCCTTCGTACGGCAGTACCCAGGTGCTCAATCAGGTAACGAAGGCTTATCATCTGTGGTTACCTGATTATGTATGGTATGTGTTTGTCTATCTCCTGGGCTTTTATATCATGCTGCGTGCCTTCGATTTCCGACAATCGCTGGCGGCGCTGGGTTCCATCATCTGGGCATTCTCATCCTACTTCTTTATTATCATTGCAGCAGGTCATATCTGGAAGGTATGGGCATTGGCTTATCTGCCTCCTATGATTGCGGGTGTGGTACTGGCTTATCGGGGTAAGTATCTGAAAGGTCTGCTCCTGACCGCCATCTTCTCGGCTTTCGAGGTGAATGCCAACCACGTGCAGATGACCTATTATTATCTCTTCATCATCCTCTTCATGGTGATTGCCTTCCTGGTAGATGCCATCAAGAAGGGAGAACTTGCACGCTTCGGAAAGGCGACGGCGGTATGTGCCGTGGGTGCCCTCATCGGTATCTCGCTCAATCTTTCCAACTTGTATCATACCTGGCAGTATGGTCAGGAAACCATGCGTGGAAAGAGCGAACTGGTGAAGAAGAATGCTGCCAATCAGACCAGCAGTGGTCTGGATAGAGACTATATCACCCAGTGGAGCTATGGTATCGATGAGACCTGGACGCTCCTGATTCCTGATGCCAAGGGTGGTGCTTCCGTACCTCTCGCCCAGAATACGCAGGCGATGGAGAAGGCGGATCCTAACTTCGTTCAGATTTATCAGCAGCTCGGACAGTACTGGGGTAACCAGCCTGGTACGAGCGGTCCTGTATATGTAGGAGCATTCGTATGTATGCTCTTCATCCTCGGTTTGTTTATTGTCAAGGGGCCTATGAAGTGGGCATTGCTGGCTGCCACCATCCTGAGCATCCTGCTCTCATGGGGTAGAAACTTCATGCCGTTCACCGATTTCTTCCTTGATTACATTCCGATGTATGCCAAGTTCCGAACGGTGGCTTCTATCCTCGTGATAGCCGAGTTTACCATTCCGCTGCTTGCCATGATGGCTTTGAAGAAGATTATCGATGAGCCGGAGATTCTCACCAGCAAGATCAAGCTGGTATATGTCAGCTTTGGTCTGACGGCAGGTTTCTGTCTGCTCTTTGCCCTGATGCCGGGTGTCTTCTTCCCTGATTTCATTTCCGTTCAGGAAACTCAGGCGTTGCAGCAGTTGCCGGCTGAATACCAGGGACCGCTTATGAGTAATCTCATCGAGATTCGCAAGAGCATCTTTACTTCCGATTGCTGGCGCTCGTTCTGGATCATCGTTATCGGCTCAGCCTTCCTGCTGCTTTACAAGATGAAGAAGTTGGGTGCTGAGTATATGATTGCCGGCATCGCCGTGCTCTGTCTAGTAGATATGTGGATGGTGAACAAGCGTTATCTCTACGATGATATGTTCGTAGATAAGAATGTGCGCGATACTCCTCAGCAGATGACGGAGACCGACAAGATTATCTGCCGCGACAAGGCGCTCGATTACCGTGTGCTCAATCTCGCTTCCAATACCTTCAATGAGAACGAGACCTCTTATTACCACAAGAGCATCGGCGGTTATCATCCAGCCAAGCTCCGTCGCTATCAGGAGATGATTGATGCACATATCGCTCCTGAAATGCAGAAGACGATGAAGGCTGTGGTTGAGGCTGGTGGTGATATGACCAAGGTGAATGGCGACAGTATCTTCCCTGTCTTGAACATGCTCAATACCAAATACTTCATCCTGCCTTTGCAGGGCGGTCAGACGGTTCCTGTACAGAATCCATACGCCTATGGCAATGCCTGGTTCGTGGATGAGGTGCAGTATGTCAACAATGCCAACGAGGAAATCGATGGCGTGGGCAAGGTCAACCTCCGTCATGTGGCTGTGGCTGATGCCAAGTTCAAGGAGCAGCTGGCTCAGAGCGTAAAGCAGGATGATACTTCGGTAGTGAAGATGATCCAGTATAAGCCAAACAACCTCACCTACGAGGTGAAGTCGAGCAAGGGTGGCGTCATCGTCTTCTCTGAGATTTACTATCCTGGATGGACAGCTACCGTAGATGGACAGCCTGTAGAACTGGGACGTGTGGATTATATCCTCCGTGCCATCAACGTGAAACCGGGCAACCACAAGGTGGTGCTCGATTTCCATCCTCAGTCGCTCAAGAATACAGAGATGGTAGCTTATATCGGCTATGGTGTTCTGGTACTCCTTATTATAATAGGTATAGGAGTGGAAATGAGAAAGCGCAAGAAGACAGCTGAGGCCGTTAAGGAATAAAATAGAATCGTTAAGGAATAAAGACGATAAGACAGATGCTGTTTCGAACAGAAATTGATATTCCGAAGGCCGACTTCGAGATACAGCCGGCAGAGCAGATGCTCTTCGTGGGCAGTTGCTTTGCCGACAATCTGGGTCGCCGATTCGTGGAGAATCGCTTCCGTGCCACGGTGAATCCCTTCGGTGTGATGTATAATCCGGCAAGCATTCACCATACGGTAGAGAAATGTACCGGGATGCATCCTCGTGTGGCAGTCTTTACGCTGGGTACGAACCACGTGTATATTCTGAAGGAAACGGGCGAGATTGTGGATAACTGCCAGAAGCGCCCCCAGCGCCTTTTCGAGGAAAGGGAACTGAGTGTAGAGGAATGTGCGGCGTATCTGCAAAAGGCGATCGATTTGCTGAAAGCTGAAAAGGTAATCATCACCGTTAGCCCCATCCGTTATGCCAAATACGGCTATCACGGAAGCCAGCTTTCGAAGGCTACGCTTCAGTTGGCTGCAGACCGCTTGGTGAAGGCGAACCCTGGTGTGGTGAGCTATTTCCCTGCTTACGAAATCATGAACGATGAACTTCGTGATTACCGATTCTACAAGGAAGATATGCTGCACCCGAGCGATCAGGCAGTAGAATATATCTGGGAGAAATTCCGGGAAACCTATTTTGGCAAGGCTGCCGAGCAGTTCCTGGAAGACTGGCGTCCCATCCGGGAAGCCCTCGGACACAAGCCCTTCAACCCCGATAGCGAGGAACATCAGAAGTTCATCGCCAGAACGGAAGAAAGGAAAAGATTGTTCGAGAAAAAGTATGGGTTAGTGGCGGGCGGAAGCCCAAAAGCATAATATAGAACATTTAAAGTATTAAGACAATGACATATACTATTGAAAAGGTAACCACACTGATAGGTGCGCGTCGCTATGGAGACAATGATACCAACATCGGTTTTATCCTGACCGATAGTCGTTCACTTTGTTTCCCAGAGGAAACTCTGTTTTTTGCACTCAAGTCTGAGCGCAATGATGGTCATAACTACATCCCTGAATTGTATCGCAGAGGTGTGAAAAACTTTGTGGTGACTGATGTCCCTAAGGGCTATGCTTCTGATTATCCGGAGGCTAACTTCCTGAAGGTGGTCAATACGCTGGAGGCTCTTCAGCGTCTGGCTGAGCGTCATCGTGATGAATTCAATATCCCTATCGTGGGTATTACGGGTTCCAACGGCAAGACGATGGTCAAGGAGTGGCTCTATCAGCTGCTCTCGCCAAGCATGTTCGTTACCCGCAGCCCTCGCAGTTACAATTCTCAGATAGGTGTGCCATTGTCTGTCTGGCTGATGAACGAGCAGACCCAGGTAGGTGTCTTCGAGGCGGGTATCAGTCAGCCTGGCGAGATGCTTGCTCTCCGTGACATCATCCAGCCTACCATCGCCGTTCTTACCAATGTGGGTTCTGCCCATCAGGAGAACTTCTCTTCCCTGGAGGAGAAGTGCCGTGAGAAACTCATCCTCTTCCATGATGCTGAAACCGTGGTTTATGATGGCGATGATGAGGTGATTACCAAGGTGGTGGCTGAATATCCTGATTATAAAGGCGAGAAACTCTTCTGGTCGCTCCAGAACCCTGAGGCTCCTTTCTATGTCAAGAAGATCGAGAAGCAGCAGAGCGTGAGCGTCATTACCTATATATATAAAGGTGTAGAGGATAGCTTCTCCATTCCTTTCATCGATGATGCTTCCATCCAGAACTCCATCATCTGTGCTGCTGTCGCTTCCAAGCTCGGACTCTCTGCAGAGGATATCGACAAGCGTATGGCACAGCTCGAACCGGTTGCGATGCGACTGGAGGTAAAGGTGGGTCAGCATGGCTGTACTCTTATCAATGACAGTTACAACAGCGATATCAACTCCCTCGACATTGCACTCGACTTTATGAACCGCCGTCCTGATCATCGTGGCCGTCGCCATACTTTGATTTTGAGCGATATCTATCAGAGTGGTCAGACTCCGGAGGCTCTATATAAAGAGGTGAGCGATCTCGCCCGCAAGCGTGGCGTTGTGAAGTTCATCGGTATCGGTCCGGAACTCTGCAAGCAGCATGATACGATTCAGATTTCAGAAAAGTTCTTCTTCCCGAATGTGGAGGAATTTATCAATAGCGAGGTCTTTGCTTCCCTCCGCGATGAGGTTATCCTGCTGAAGGGTGCCCGCCAGTTTGGTTTCGATCAGCTTACCGAACTGCTCGTGCAGAAGGTGCATGAAACCACCCTCGAGGTCAACCTGAATGCGGTGGTTGCCAACCTCAACTACTACCGTGCTTTCATGAAGCCGGAAACCAAGCTGGTCTGCATGATCAAGGCAGATGGCTATGGTGCCGGAGCGGTAGAGATAGCCAAGACCCTGCAGGATCATCGTGTAGATTATCTGGCTGTGGCTGTTGCCGATGAGGGTGTCACCCTGCGCAAGAACGGTATCACCAGCAACATCATGATCATGAACCCGGAGATGACTGCCTTCAAGACCATGTTCGATTACGACCTGGAGCCTGAGGTGTATTCTTTCCGATTGCTCGATGCACTCATCAAGGCTGCCGAGAAGGAGGGTGTCACTGGATTCCCTGTTCACATCAAGCTCGATACTGGTATGCATCGCATGGGCTTCGATCCAGAAAACGATATGGAGGAGCTTATCGGTAAGCTGAAGCATCAGAATGCCATCATCCCTCGTTCCGTCTTCTCTCACTTCGTGGGAAGCGATGACGATAGTTTCGATGACTTCTCTGCCCATCAGTTTGAACTCTTCGATAAGGGAAGCCGACAGCTGCAGGCTGCCTTCGACCATAAGATCCTGCGCCATATCTGCAATTCGGCAGGTATCGAGCACTTCCCGGAGCGCCAGTTGGATATGTGCCGTCTGGGTCTCGGACTCTATGGCATCAACTCCCGCAACAACAAGACCATTAACTGCGTGAGCACCCTGAAGACTACCATTCTCCAGATGCACAACGTGAAGGCGGGCGATAGTGTAGGCTACAGTCGCAAGACCATCCTCGATAAGGACAGTGTCATCGCTGCCATTCCTATCGGATATGCTGATGGCTTGAACCGCCGTCTCGGCAATCGCCATGCCTACTGTCTGGTCAACGGTCAGAAGGCAGATTATGTAGGCAACATCTGTATGGATGTGGCGATGATCGATGTCACCGGCATCAACTGCAAGGAAGGTGATAGCGTGGAAATCTTCGGTGAGCATCTTCCTGTTCAGGTGCTGAGCGATATTCTGGAGACAATTCCTTACGAGGTGCTGACCACCATCAGCAACCGAGTAAAGCGTGTTTATTACCAGGATTAAGCGTAGAAAGAAGCGTCGCTGGAGACAATAAATCGTGCAAATACGTATAAAAATCGATAAATCCCATCCGAAAAGTTCGGATGGGATTCTTTTTTACGTAAATTTTTCCATTAAAACGTATTGAATATGAATAAAAAAGTGTATCTTTGCAACCAACAAATCGTCTAAAAACAAACAAGGGTGCACTTTTTAGTGTATTTCTTTAACTATTTAACAATTCAAAAGTAATAATGGAACAAGTATTTAGCTATATCATTAGTCTGGGTGCGAGCGTGATGATGCCTATTATCTTCACGGTCATCGGACTGTGTATTGGCATGAAATTCGGAAAGGCTTTGAAGTCGGGACTCTTCGTAGGTGTGGGTTTCGTGGGACTGGGTGTGGTGACAGCTTTGCTGACTACCAACTTCAATGACCCGTTGAAGGCTATTTCTGACATCTATCACCTGCAGTTGAATGTGTTTGATATGGGATGGCCTGCTGCTGCTGCCGTTGCTTATAATACTGCGGTGGGTGCCTTGATTATCCCAATCTGTTTGGGTGTCAACTTCCTTATGTTGATTACCAAGACTACCCGTACGGTAAACATCGACCTCTGGAACTACTGGCATTTTGCATTCATCGGTGCCGTAGCTTACTTCGTGATGGGCGAGAGTTTGCTTTGGGGATACTTCGCAGCCATCGTCTGCTATATGATTACATTGGTATGTGCAGACCTTACCGCCGATAAGTTCCAGAAGTACTATGATTTGGATGGAATCTCTATTCCGCAGCCATTCTGCCAGAGTTTCATGCCATTCGCCATCGTCTTCAACAAGCTCCTGAATATGATTCCTGGTTTCTCTAAGCTCGATGTCGATGCAGAGGGATTGAAGAAGAAGTTTGGCGTACTTGGCGAACCATTGGTTCTTGGAGTCATCGTAGGTGCCCTGATTGGTTGGGCAGCTCAGTTGGATATCAAGAAGATTCTCTTCCTGGGTGTAACCATGGGAGCCGTGATGGAGCTGATTCCTCGCATCACCTCTCTGTTCATTGATGGTCTGAAACCTATCTCTGAGAAGACACAGGAGTTGGTCAAGACCAAGTTTAACGGCAAGAAGGTACACATCGGTATGAGTCCTGCCTTGGTTATCGGTCATCCTACCACCTTGGTAGTATCAGTCATTCTGATTCCGGTTATCCTGGCTATCGCAGTCTTCCTGCCTGGCAACCAGTTTTTGCCATTGGCATCATTGGCAGGTATGTTCTACCTCTTCCCAATGATTCTGCCATTCACCAAGGGTAATGTGGTAAAGACGCTTATCATCGGTTTGGTAGCCCTCATCATCGGTCTCTATTTCGTAACCGATATGGCACCCGACTTTACGATGGCAGCCAGCCAAGTGTATGCAGCCACTGGCGATAATGCCGCTCATATTCCTGACGGATTCTCGGGTGGTGCGCTCGATTTCGCTTCCTCTCTCTTCGGATGGGTTATCTATCGTGGCGTCAAGCTTTCATACGTAGGTATGGGTGTACTCACCATCCTCACCATCGCCCTGTTGGTTCTCAACCGTCAGCGCATCGTAAAGGAAGAAAGAAGGGTAAAAAAGTAAAAGGGTAAAAAAGTAAAAACAAAATAGCAATGAAGAAATTAACATTAATATTAGCAGCAATGGTATTAACAGCAAGTCAGGCTTTTGGCCAGTGTGGTAAGTGTGGATACGAAGTGAAGGCTGAAAATGCCTACACTAACTATAACGTTCGTTATGCGAGCAATCCGATGGATGCCAAGCATTATACAACCGACCGTCTCCGCAGCGAGTTCGCTATCGAGAAGGTGTTCGCTCCAGGCGAGGTAAACTGGACCTACACCATGTTCGACCGTTTCCTCATCGGTGGTGCAGAGCCAACAACCGCTCCTTTGAAGCTCACTTCTATCGCTCCGCTTTATACCGATAAGCCAAACGATCAGAAGAATCTGCTCGACAACCGTGAGTTGGGTATCATCAATATCGGTGGCGAGGGAACTGTTACCGTAGATGGCAAGAAATATACACTTGGCTTCCAGGAGGCTCTCTATGTAGGTCGTGGTGCCAAGAGCATCGAGGTAAGCAGTAAGGATGCTGCCAAGCCAGCTAAGTTCTATATGAACAGTGCCTGCGCTCATCAGACCTATCCTACCAAGAAGGTGACCCTGAAGGATGCCAACAACATCAAGGCTGGTAGCCTGAAGGAGAGCAACGACCGCGTGATTCACCAGTTGATCATCGATGGCGTGGCTGGTGTCCGTACCTGCCAGTTGCAGATGGGTGTTACCGAGTTGAAGGAGGGTTCTGTATGGAACACCATGCCAGCTCATACTCACCTCCGCCGTATGGAGACTTACCTCTATTATAATGTACCAGAGGGTCAGAAGATTCTCCATGTCATGGGTGAACCACAGGAGACACGTCCTATCTGGTTGAACAATGAGCAGGCTGTCATTGCTCCTGAGTGGTCTATCCATTGCGCTGCAGGTACCAGCAACTATACCTTTATCTGGGGTATGGCTGGTGAAAACCTTATCTATAACGATATGCAGGTAGTGAAGATTCCTACATTGGAATAACCCCCTTTGTTTAAATATAGGCAAACCTGGCTTGATAACACAAGTCAGGCTTTGCCGTCTAAAAACCGAATTAATAACAAGATTAAAATATAACGCTTAAAAACTGAGACAAATGAGTCCTATTTCAACAAGTAAAATGTCCAACTTCCGTTGGGTGATCTGTGCGTTGCTTTTCATTGCCACCACAGTCAATTACATGGACCGCCAGGTTCTGTCATTAACATGGAAAGACTTCATCGCTCCAGAATTCCACTGGACTGATGACGACTACGGTACGATTACCGGTCTTTTCTCTATCTTCTATGCCATCGCCAACCTCTTTGCAGGTAAGTTCGTGGATTGGATGGGTACCAAGAAGGGTTATCTCATCGCCATCTTCGTATGGTCAACTGGTGCTGTGATGCACGCAGGTTGCGGTTGGGTAGCAATGCAGATCGAGGGTTACGATTCTATCGAGGCACTCCGTCTGGTACAGGCTGGTAGCGATGCTGCCGTAGCCATTGCCACCATCAGTGTATGGTTGTTCCTCTCTTGCCGCCTGATTCTTGCAGTGGGTGAGGCAGGTAACTTCCCTGCAGCCATCAAGGTAACCGCTGAGTATTTCCCAAAGAAAGACCGTGCTTTCTCTACCGCTATCTTCAACAGTGGTGCTTCTGTAGGTGCCTTGGCAGCTCCAGCTACCATTCCTTTGCTGGCTCGCAGCATGGGCTGGGAGTGGGCTTTCATCATCATCGGTGTGCTCGGTTATGTATGGATGGGCCTTTGGGTGTGGCTTTATGAGAAGCCTTCTCAGAGCAAGCATGTAAACAAGGCTGAGCTTACTTACATTGAGCAGGATGAAGATCTTGATAAGGTTGAGGCTGAGAAAGCTGAGGCTACAGAGGCAGCTGAGGAGAAGACAATCGGTTTCCTCAAGTGCTTCAGCTATCGCCAGACTTGGTCGTTCATCGTGGGTAAGTTGATGACAGATGGTGTGTGGTGGTTCTTCCTCTTCTGGGCACCTGCCTACTTCTCTGATCAGTATGGTTACTCTTCAGACTCTGGTATGGGTATCGCCCTCATCTTCATTCTTTATGCGATTGTAACCGTATTGAGTATCGGTGGCGGTTACTTGCCAACCTACTTTGTAGATAAGAAGGGTATGAATCCATATATCGGCAGAATGCGTGCGATGTTGATTTTCGCTTGCTTCCCATTGCTCGGTCTGATTGCCCAGCCTATGGGTGAGTACAGTGCATGGTGGCCAGCTATCATCATCGGTTTGCTCGGTGCAGGTCATCAGGCTTGGTCTGCTAACCTTTATTCTACTATTGGTGATATGTTCCCTAAGTCAACTGTGGCTACCATCACTGGTATTGGTGCCATGGCAGGTGGTATCGGTTCTTTCCTCATCAACAAGGGTTCCGGTATGCTCTTCACCTACGCAGAGGGTCAGGGTTCTGCCTTCACCTTCATGGGCTTCGATGGCAAGCCAGGTGCTTACATGATTGTATTCTGCATCTGTAGTGTGGCTTACCTCGTAGGCTGGTGTATTATGAAGGCATTGGTGCCTAAGTACAAGCCTATCGTCGTAGAGTAATGAATCATTCAGAAAATAAATAATTGAGCGCATCAGCTGGTTTAGCTGGTGCGCTTTTTGTTTGACTAGCATGTGTGTTGTCTAATGGGTGCAAG
>OHWG01000636.1_pt1 | contig 21062 bp, 24 predicted proteins | sample 1579621 | NCBI WGS metagenome assembly OHWG01 (sample SAMEA3882544, study PRJEB24775) | human gut metagenome | biome: human-associated habitat; feature: intestine environment; material: feces | place: Netherlands | collected 2009/2010
CAACAAACGCTAGGAGGTAATGGATATTTTCTAAACTGCCTACTCGGCAGATACCTCATGGGTTGTCGACGGGAAGAACCCGGAGAATTTCTAAACTGCCTACTCGGCAGATACCGTGTATGTATACTTCGGGGGCGTGATGCCAGCTTTCTAAACTGCCTACTCGGCAGATACCAAGGACGTATTCATGCGCCATCTGGACATTGTTTTCTAAACTGCCTACTCGGCAGATACCCGGCGATATTACATTTGGCGTGGGACAATAATTTTCTAAACTGCCTACTCGGCAGATACCTGACGATGACGCGGCCCTACTTACAGACAAGTTTTCTAAACTGCCTACTCGGCAGATACCTCACCGTGACGGGAGGTGACCTAGTGGTCAATTTTCTAAACTGCCTACTCGGCAGATACTGCCAGCGCCCATTGAGAGCGCAGACCGCACAATTTCTAAACTGCCTACTCGGCAGATACTACGCAAAAAAGGCGACTCTCCTACTAAATAGATTTCTAAACTGCCTACTCGGCAGATACTAATTATATTTATCGCATGATGGATGAACGAAATTTCTAAACTGCCTACTCGGCAGATACTACGAACTGCTGGCCGAGTTTGAAGCCGAAGATTTTCTAAACTGCCTACTCGGCAGATACTGTGAACAATTCGTTCACCGTCTGTGGGCGAATGATTTCTAAACTGCCTACTCGGCAGATACTTGTAACAGTCGTTCGTCTATGTCGTAGCAGTATTTCTAAACTGCCTACTCGGCAGATACTCAACGGTTGTTGTCTGTTGTCTGGCGGACAAATTTCTAAACTGCCTACTCGGCAGATACTCTTTAGCCCCGGAATTGAGGAACGTAACACCCTTTCTAAACTGCCTACTCGGCAGATACTGATTGCTACCCACGGCAGCATGTCCGATACATTTTCTAAACTGCCTACTCGGCAGATACTAATCAGAGCGTCGTGCATTCCCACGAGGTGGATTTCTAAACTGCCTACTCGGCAGATACTAGTATTATATCATACGTTGAACCGCGTCGCTACCTAACTGCAACGCTTATAAACAAAATTACCCAAAAATCAAAATAGCTTTATAAAGCCGCATGTTTCCTGCATCTGAAAAACATCTTATTTTTTTGGTAAAATTTACGCAGGTTGCAGCGACTATGAATCATTACATGATTCCAGATTTTGTGCCGCAGCTTTTTCAGTAATTTCTTTACATCTTTTTGACATTTTTCGTTCTTTTTTCTTACAAACGGCGCCTAGACTAACTGGAACAAGACCCTTAATAGCGCCCTCGCGCAGCATCCGGAAATCAACTTCCTCGTCTCTCCTGGCGACCAAATCAACCAGTCGGCGGAAGACCAGTCGGCAATCAAGCTGAACGAACAGGAAATCCAGTATTCCGCTTACCTTTCGGCCGCAGCCCTGCGCAATCTGCCCGAAGCCAGCAGCATCGGCAACCACGACAGCATGACATCCGGTTACCAGAACCACTTCAACGTACCGAACCCCTTCACGGAAGAAAGTAACCCGACGAAAGCCGGCCACGGTTACTATTACACCTACGGCAATGCCCTCTTCATCGTCATCAACGCCAACAACTACAACGCTGCCGACCATGAAGCGCTGATCAAGAAAGCCATCAAAGCTCATCCGGACACGAAATGGCGTATCGTCGTCATGCATCAGGACATCTACGGCACGGGCCTGGATCACTCCGATTCTGACGGCATCCTCCTGCGCACGCAGCTGACGCCGATTTATGATGCTAACAAGATTGACGTCGTCCTCCAGGGCCATGACCACACCTATGCCCGTACGTATCAACTCTCTAGCGACGGCAAACAGCATGCTTCTTTCGACGACTTGAAGAAAGGCCAGCAGGGCCAGTCTCATAAGCTCCTGAATAACGCACTGAAGAACAAAGAATTCAAGAACAACTACGAATCGCAGAACCTCTGCTACACCATTGCCGACATGAAACAGGGCGTCCTGCACAACCCGAAGGGCGTCTTCTACATGTCCTCCAACTCGGCAACGGGTTCGAAATACTACAACCTGATTCCGCAGCAGCAGGACTACATCGCCGCCCGCAGCCAGAGCTGGCGTCCGACGTACTCCGTCGTCCACATTACGGACAACGAATTCACGATCAACACGTATGACGTAGAAACGGGCACAGCAATTGATGATTCCTACAGTATCGTCAAAGACTAAGTCTTTCCGGAAATGGCTGCGCTTCCTGCTCGTCCTGGTCCTCCTCTGCGGCGGCGTCTGGCTGCTGCAGGTTTGTCAGCCCGTCGACAAACCCCAGCTGGTCAGCACCCAGGGCCGGGTCTTTGAAAAGGCTACGGTCACTTCCATCGTTCAGGATAACCTCCAGGAAGACGGTTCCCGCGTCGGTGATCAGATTGTCATGCTGCAGCTAAAAGACGGCAGCACAGTCGAAGCGAACTGCCCGAACGGTCTCCTCTTTGGTACCGTCGCGCAGCCCGGTATGTCGGTCATCGTCATTTCCAGCACGGTCGGCCAGCTCTCGCTGCACACGGTCTATAACGTCGACCGCACGTGGCCGGTCTACGGCTTCATCGCCGTCTTCCTGGCACTTCTCTGCCTCATCGGCGGCCGCAAGGGCGTCGCTTCCGCGGTGGCTTTGGTTCTGACCTTCAGCTGCTTCATCGGTTTCTTCTTCCCCATGATTCTGCGCGGCATGCCGCCTATCCTGTCTGCCCTGGTGACAGCCGCGGTTATCCTGGGCGCCACGCTCTACCTGCTCAACGGCTGGTCGGCAAAATCCGGCGCTGCCTTCGCCGCGACCATCGGCGGTATCGTCATTGCCTGTCTGTCCGCCGTCATCTTTGGCCAAATCGCTCACCTGTCCGGCTATAACGTCAGCAATATCGAAAACCTGATGTTCGTCGCCCAGAATACGCTCATCGACGTCGGTCAGCTCCTCTTTGCGGGCGTTCTCTTTGCCAGCCTTGGCGCCGTCATGGATATCGCCATGGACGTGACCAGCGCCTGCAGCGAACTCGTGCGCCATCAGCCGGACCTGACACGGCAGCAGATTTTCCAGGCCGGCATGAATGTAGGCCGCGACGTCATGGGCACCATGGCTGCCACATTGATTCTCGCCTTCTTCGGCGGCTCCCTCGGCGTCTGGGTCCTCGATTACGCCTACGACCTGCCCTACCTGCAGCTGATCAACAGCAATGCCGTCTGCATTGAACTGATGAAAGGCCTCCCAGGCAGCTTCGGCGTCATCTTCACGGTACCTTTAGCCGCCCTTTGCAGCGCCTGGCTTTATGGGAGGAAGAAAGAGGTTAGTGAAAAGCAGTAAAGTACAGCATAAAGCAGTGAAGTGCAATGAAAAGCAGTGAAAGGGGCTGTCGCATTAAGCGACAAGCCCCTTTTAGTTTGTAGTTTTTAGTTTGCAGTACTGATGTTATTAATTAAAGCCATCCACTGCAAACTGCAAACTTTTAGAAAAAAGATTATAGCATAATGGCAGAAGCCTTTATACGATATACGGCCCGCCCTCTTCACAGGATCGGCTCACTCATGCTATGATAAAGGGGATTGATTTTTTGAGTAAGATAAGGAGGTACCTCTATGAATTTGGACGGTATCACATTACATTGTATTACGAATGAGCTGGCCGATATTTTGAAGGGCGGCCAGATTTCCAAGATTTATCAGCTCGATGCCCGTTCCCTTTATTTCCGCATCTTCAATGATGCGGGCATCCATCATCTGGTCATTACCCTCGACGATTCGCCGCGCCTGTACATCGCCGAGACGATGCCGCCGACGCCGGACGTCCCGACGGGGCTCTGCATGTTCCTGCGCAAGTATTATGAAAACGGCCGCATCGCCGCCATCGCCCAGCTGCACCTAGACCGCCTCATCGACATCGACATCGACGTCCTCGACATGTCGGGCCGCCTGGTGACGCGCAAGATCCACGTCGAACTGATGGGCAAATACAGCAACGTCATCTTCACGGAAGACGGGACAATCATCGAAGCCCTGATCAAGACGGGCAAGAACAAGCAGGCCCTGCGCACGATTGCGCCGCATGAACCGTATGCCTTCCCGCCGAATTTCATGCGCATGGACCCCTTCTCCTTCTCGGCCCAGGAGCTGGCGGAAATGATGACAACCGGCACGGACGAACCGCTGAAGACGTGGATGCTGAAGCGCTTCAACGGCATGAGCACGGTCGTCCTCAACGAACTGGCCTTCGACTCGGGCCTCTCCGTGACGACGCCCGTCGGCGAACTGTCGCCGGCAGACCGCTTCACCTGGTGCCGCACGGTCGAAGAGTTCGGCAAGCGCCTGGCGAATATCTCCGGCGCCTATGTCTACACCGTCAAAGGCAAGGAAGTCATCTTCCCCCTGGAACTGCACAGCCTCTCGCAGTACCCGCGGCGCCACTTCAAGCTCATCGAGACCTACCTCAGTGAATACCAGGCCACGCACCGCAGCCTGAACGGTGAACAGGAACAGCTCCAGAAAAAGGTCGCTAAGCTCATTGAGAAGCAGAAGCGCAAGATCAAGCGCATCGCCGCGGAAATGAAGGAAACGAAGAAGATGGACACGTACAAGCTCTACGGCGACCTCCTGATGATCTGCCTACGAAAAGCACGACCATGAAAAACAAGTCACTGTCAAGAACCTCCTCTCAGAGGAACAGGAAAAGGTGACCATCCCTCTCAACCCGGCGTACTCCATGACGGACAATGCAAACCGCTACTACAAGCGCTATACGAAGATGCGCAACCGCAAGCAGATGTCGGCCCAGCTCCATGAAGAGAACCAGAAGCATTTGGATTACCTCTATTCTTTGGAATACGCCCTGGAAAACACGAGTACGAAAGACGAAATCGCCGACATCAAGGCGGAAATGAAGCAGGTCGGCCTGATCAGCGGCCACAACAAGGAAAAGCTGAAGAAAGAATCGGCCCAGGACATCCTGACCCTGAAGGTCGACGGCCTGGACATCTGGATTGGCCGCAACAACCGGCAGAACGACTTCCTGACTCTGAAAAAGGCCCATCCCTATGACCTCTGGTTCCATGTCAAGAACCAGCCCGGCTCCCACGTCATCCTCGCCTGCCACAACGTGACGCCGACGGATGCCCAGATCGAACGGGCTGCCGAACTGGCCGCCTACTACAGCAAGGCCCGGGAAAGCTCGAAAGTCGAAGTCGACTGCACCCTAGTACGCCACGTCAAAAAACCGGCCCACGCCGTCCCAGGCTACGTCATCTTCACCAACCAGACCACCTACATCGTAGAACCGAAGAAATGACGGCTAGCAAAAAGGACCCCCGCATGAAGCGAGGGTCCTTTTAATTTGCAGTTTTCAGTTTGTAGTTTATAGTAAAAAGCAACCTCTCAGTCAGCTTTGCTGACAGCTCCCCTATCAGGGGAGCCTGCAGGCGCCCCCTACAACTTCAAACTTCAAACTCCAAACTTCAAACTCCAAACTTCAAACTTTTTATTTTTTCAAATACCAGCTCAAGGGCTGGGCTTTGGCAGCGGGGTTATTGTTTTGCGAGTCCTTAGCGGCGGCAAAGATGAGAGAATCACGATACATCTTGGCTACGGTCTCTAAGGTTTCCAGGCGGTAAAAGGCCTGGGTCAGATTTTGGCCGACGGTGGCAGCGCCGTGACGTTCCATGAGGAAGACATCCGCCCCTTCTGCGGCTTCGGCACAGGCCAGGGCCAGGGCTTCCGATCCCGGCGGCGCATAGGGTACGGTCGGCACCGGTCCCAGGACCAGGGCTCCTTCGGTGACGATGTCTGGCCGGAAGGGGATGCCGGCTACGGTCAGGGCCGTTGCCGTGATGGGATGGGCGTGGATGATGGCCTTTACGTCATCTCGCTTCCGATAAATTTCCAAATGGAGGGCCGATTCGGACGACGCCTTCCCCGTCCCTTCCAGGACATGGCCGTCGATGTCGACGACGAGCAGGTGCTTGGGCTTCAGCTCTCCTTTCGGCACGCCTGACGGCGTAATGACGATGGCCCCGTTGCTGCGGCGGAAACTGATATTGCCATCGCAGGCCGTGACCAGGCCGGCTTCTTTCATCTGGGCGCCGATGCGGCACAGTGTTTTCTTGGTATCCACTCTCCCTGCCCCCTTTTAGCGCATGGACGGCATATTACGGCCGTTATAGATTTCCAGCATTTCCTGGTGTACTTGACGGCGTATCTGCTGCTGCTGGCGCGGCGTCAAGTCGTCCTTGGTGATGTTGAACAAATAATTATCCAAATCGAAATCGTGGAGGACCATCTTGGTATGGAAGATGTTTTCCTGGTAGACGTTGACATCGATCATGTCGTAGCGGTTACGCGTCGCCGGGGCGATGTAATTCTGGATGGAATTGATGCGGTGATCGATGAACAGCTTCTTGCCGTTCATATCGCGTGTAAAGCCGCGGACGCGGTAATCGAGGGTGACGATGTCCGAATCGAAACTGTCCAGGAGATAATTCAAGGCATTGAGCGGCGAAATGCGGCCACACGTCGAGACGTCGATATCAGCCCGGAAAGTCATGATGCCCTTTTGGGGATGGCTTTCGGGATAGGTATGGACCGTCAAGTGGCTCTTGTCGAGATGACAGACGACGTCGGCATCGTTCACTTCTTCTTCGGAAATGAGGATGGTGACGCTGGCCCCCTGCGGGTCGTAATCCTGACTGGCCACATTGAGGATGTGCGCGCCGATGATATCCGACACGTTTTGCAGGATCTGGGTCAGCCGTTCGGCATTATACTGTTCATCGATGTATTCGATGTACTGGCGGCGTGACTCGTCACTGACAGCATAGCAAATGTCATACATGTTGAAGCTCAGGGTCTTGGTCAGGTTGTTGAACCCGTAGAGCTTGAGTTTATTATTTTTCATGAATTTCCCCCACCCATTCCTGCAAGAGTTACCGTTTGATTCGTTCGATCTCGCGAAAAGCGACATCTTTAATAGCCCCGTCTTCGATGGACACGATGGCATACGTCCCCTGCCGGTTGTCCCGGGGCAGGCCGATGCTGCCGGGATTGACGACCCATAAATCGCCTTCGGTCTTAATGAAGCGGCGGTGCGTATGGCCAAAAGCGACGAGATCCGCCTGATGCTGGCGGCCCAGCTCGACGAGCTTCTGCCAGCGCAGTTCGCCATACCACTGACAGCCGTGGATGGCGACGATGCGGATGCCGCCGACGGTAATGCAGCGACATTCGGGATCGTTCGTACGGGTCATATAGTCGTTATTGCCCAGGACGGCGTAGACCGGGACGCCCGTATAGATGGCCAGGTCTTCGCCGTCATCGCAGTAGTCGCCGCAATGGATCCAGGCAGCGACGTCCGGTGCCGTATCGGCCATGCGCGACAGACATTCAAAGCGGCCGTGGCTGTCACTGACCAGGCCGACGCGGACCGTACTCATGACAAGGCCTCGACGAGCTTTTTCAAGGCTTTGCCGCGATGGCTGATTTCATTCTTTTCGGCCATGGACAGCTCTGCCATGGTCTTGCCCTTGTCGGGTACGTAAAACAGCGGATCATAGCCGAAGCCGTTCTGGCCGGCATAGAAGTCGCGCAGGATGCCGTCACAGCTCCCTTCAGCCGTCACCTTCCGGCCGTCCGGCCAGATGAGGACGAGGGAACAGATGTAGTGGACCATCCGCTGTTCCGGCGGAAAGGCGGCCAAGTCGGCGATGAGCTTCTGGTTATTGGCTTCATCGTCGCAGTCCGGGCCGGCATACCGGGCCGGCCGCCGAGGGCGTCGGCGGCAATGCCCGAATCGTCCGCCAGGCAGGGCAGGCCGGTAGCCTTCATGTAATACGTCGCTTTGAGCAGGGCATTTTCGGCAAAGGTCGTCCCCGTCTCTTCCGGTTCGGTGATGTCGGCGATGACGTCGTGGACGGAGACGGCTTCGTAGCCCAAAGGTTCCAGGATGCTCTTGAACTCCCGGATTTTTCCGGCATTATGCGTTGCCAGTACGATTTTTTCTGCCACAGGCCTTTCTCCTTAGTCCTTATTCCGGTTCTTGACGAACTGGGCGTAATTCTTGATGACGACGATCGGCGTCTTCTGGGATGCATTGCCGAAGGGGTTGTCGATGAGGATCTTGGCGATTTCCTTCGGGTTCAGGCCTTTGCTGTGGCCGAGGACAGCCGAACGCTTGAGGTCGTTGACGTCAGCGACGACGGCGCCGTAGCAGCCCATGCGCTGTTTGATCTTTTCAGCCACTTTATCCGGTTCAGCCGGGCCGTAGACGATGCATTTATCAAAAGGCGGCATCGTGCCGGTGACATCGTCTGTCAGCGAGGCCTGGCGGCATTTGGCATACCATACGCCATTCTTGCCGACGAGTTTGGCCAGGAAGCCGACGAAGAACCAGAACATCATCTTCCATTCGCCTTCCAGGTTCATGGCTGCCTGCATGCCATAGAGGCTGGCCATGCTGCCTTCGCCGGGGACGAAGCGGCGCATGAGGCGGGCCTGCCACGACGGCGTCAGTTCTTCCGGGCGGGTGTAGCGGCGCTGGGTAATGGCGACGACACTTTCGGCCGAGCAGACCAGATCATCCGGACCGACGATGTCTTTCGCATATTCTTCAATGACATCGACAATATCATCTTTATCCGTAAGGATTCTCGTTTTTACAGGTACTAATTCTAATTCTGCCATCTCGTTAAAACCTCCTAGTTCTGTTCCAATGCGTGCTGTACTTCCGAAGCCTTCAAGGTGATGCGGGCTTTATGGATGTACCATTCGCTGCGGGAAACGACCTGATATACCAAATCGATGGGCATGTCAGGGAAGGTCTTCAAGTCTTCGCGGATATTGCCGTCTTTGCTGACCAGGGCGATGGTGACGCGGATCATGCCTTTGTCGCCAGGGTTGAAGATGACCGATTCCCAATAATTATCATCGCGTTCAGCGGCTTTATTGGCCAGCTGGGAATGGACGATGACTTTATCATACTGTTCGCGGGGCAGCAGGGTCCGGGGATAGAAGTCCATGATGGTGCCGAGCTGACGGCCGGCATTGTGGATGGGCACTTCCGTTTCAAAGACAGCCGTATCCTGAGTCATCTGCTTCAGTTCGAACGGTTTACGGCGGCGGGCTTCAATGACGAAGCGGGCATCGCCCTGCCGCCAGGCAAAGAGGCGGAATAAAAGGTACAAGACAGCGACAATGCCGATGACGGCAATGACAACATTGAGTAAGACATAGAAAAACACGACGCAAGACTCCTTTTGTATAATATTTTAATAACCATTAAGTGAGGGAAATTTCTTCAGCCGTAAATTCATTGGCCGGGATGAGATGCTGGGCCAGGCGGGACCCGCGGCCACTCTCTGCCGTAAAGCACAGGCGGAGGTTCCCCGGTTCCGGCTGCTTATTGAGGAGGCCGTCCTTTTTCAGGACGTCCAGCGTTTCCAGGGCCATTTCGTGAGCGGGATCGACGAAGGCGATGGAATCACCGCAGAGCTCTTCGAACAAGGGCTGGACAAAGGGAAAATGGGTGCAGCCGAAGATGGCCGTATCGGCGCCGGAATGAAGGACCGGTTCCGTATAGCGCTTCAAGGGCTCGCGGATTTCCGGGCCGTCGAGGACGCCCCGTTCGATGAGATTGGCCAGGGCCGGGCAGGACTGTTCGACGATTTCGATGTCCGGATCCATGGCAGCCGCCACTTTGCGATGACTGTGATTGGCGATGGTGAGGGGCGTAGCAAAGACGGCAATCTTTTTGGTCGCACTGATTTCCCGGGCCGTCCGCAGTCCCCGGCTCATGCCGATGAGGGGATACGGCACTTCCCGGACGACCGTATCATAGGCGACGGCGGTCACGGTGTTGCAACCGATGGCGACGAGCTTGACGCCCTGGGCCGTCATGAAACGGAGGATGTCCCGCGTATAGGCCAGGATTTCCTCCGGCGTCCGCGTCCCGTAAGGGTTGCGCTTGGTATCGCCGACATAGATGATATTTTCATGAGGCAGCAGCATCCGCAGCTTGGCGACAACCGTCAGGCCGCCGACGCCGGAATCAAAGACGCCAATAGGCTGTGCATTACGTTCCATGGACCCCTCCCCCGGCCTGGGCAGCCGCTTTGTCTTCGGCATACATGGCCTGTAACTTCTTATAATCGGCCTCATCGAGGCGGGCGACTTTGCCGCTGTCCTTGTGGGCAAAGACATTCTGCGTCGTCCCCGTCGCCAGCAGGCGGTGGTCATCGTGATGGACGATGCGGTACGAAAAGACCATCTGCGCCCGGCTCAGCTTGACCAGCCGCGTCTCGATATCGATGGTATCGGCATAGTTGATGGGGCTGATGTACTCGCAGGACACGCTCTTGATGGGATAGGAAATGCCCTGGTCCAGCAAGGCGAACAAATCGATGCCGGCAGCTGCCAGGTATTCACAGCGGCCGCACTCGAACCAGCGGATATGATTGGAATGATGGGCAATGCCCATCATGTCGGTCTCATAGAACCGCACTTTTTCAACAACAGTAATCATAAGTTCTTAACTCCTAACTTTATGCATCTTTCATTATGCACACGCATACTATTTTACGATGAGGAAGTATGTTTGTCAAAGGAAAAAGAGCTGTCCACGACAGCTCTTTTTTCCCAGCCTTCACACATGGACGCGGAAGAACGGGAACATATGACGTACTTTTTCACGGTGTTCCGGTTTGACATAAGTCCCGGCCAGGCGCAGGGCCGCGGCGACGGCCGCATCATCGAGCCAGCCGAACCCGGCAAAGACATCGGGCACGAAATCAAAGGGCAGGATGACATACCCCAAGGCCCCCATCAGGGCCAGTTTGATGAACTTCGGCGTGTCTTCATCCTGCATGCAGTAAAAGATCGTCAGGAGCTTCGGCAAAAAGTGGACCTTTCTCCCTGTCTTGCGGATAAAAGTGACAAACTTGCCAGGCGTATAAAAACGTGCAAAAAAGCGCAGTATCTTCCACATGGGCCTTCACCTTACTTTTTATCTTCCAAAGGGATCTTGGCATCTTCTACGGCGGCTTTGACCTTGTCTTCGACGGACAGGCCTTCACTGTCGGCAGGAGCTGCCATTTCAGCCTTGGCGTCCGTGCCGGCTGCCGTAGCTGCTTCTGCAGCTGCTGTTTCCGCTTTGCCGGCTTCTCCGTCTTTGGTTTCTTCTGCTTTTTCTTCGACGATTTCGTCGACCAGGTCATCGTGATGGCGGACGGTGTGATAGAGCTCTTCCCCTTTTTCCTTGACGTCCTGGAAGCGTTCTTTGGCGACGCCGCCCCATTTCTTCATGAAATCGATGGTTTCATCGCCGAGGGGGACGTTCTTCAAGGGATTTTCCTTGAGCTTATCGACCTGTTCCCGGGCTTTATCCTTCCATTCGCCCATCATGTCGATGTAGGGACCCATGTCGGTAGGCATGCCGTCTTTCAGCCAGCGCTGGGTAACGCGGCCCAGGCTGTACGTGATGCCGACGGCAACCGGGACCTGGATGGCGCTGAAAGGAATGATCGTCGTCAGCAGGCTGCCGGCGACACGGCTGCCGACGGCGCCAAGGAAGGCGATGAGGGCCCGTTCACTCAATTTGACGTCATAGACTCTGGCAATGCGGCTGACCAGATAGACTTCGTTGGCCATGAGGGCCACCGTCCCGACGAGGGGCGCGATGACGATGGCGCCGGCGCGGGCAGCAGCCCAGCGGCACAGCATTTCGACTTTCACGTCTTTGTCTTCCGTCGATTGTTCCATGGCCTTGACGACACTGGCAGCGGCTTCTTCCGTCGACTGGGACTGCGCCTTCACATCGGCCAGTTCCTGTTTCAGGGCTGCAATTTCAGCCTGCAGTTCTTCCACTGTCTTTGCTTCTTCTTTGTATACTTCTTCTGCCATAACAAACACCCCAATCTTTAACGTATTAAAATTTATACTTTATATTTTCCCATTTTTCTACCAGCTTGTCAAACCCCCATCGACAGGAAGTGCGGCCGCCGTAATGAATGACGCGTCCTCGCTGAGGAGGAAGGCAATGGCCTTGGCCACTTCGTCGGCCCGGGCCAGGCGGTACAAGGGGTACTGCTCTTTCATGGTATCTTTCGTCGTGTCGGGATGGTCCCGGAGCTGCTGTTCCAGCAGGGGCGTCTCGACATCGCCGGGACAGACGCAGTTGACCCGTATCTGGTGCGGTGCCGCTTCCAGGGCCAGGGATTTGGTAAAGGCCACGACGGCACCTTTCGTCGCCCCATAGAGGGAACAGGCCACGTTGCCCTGAAGGCCGGCATCACTGCTGACGGTGACGATGCTTCCGGGCTTGTGCCGCAAGTACGGCAGGGCATGGCGGCAGAGATACATCGTCCCGAAGACGTTGATGGAAAACAGGCGCTGCATATCGTCAGGCGTGACATTTTCCAAGAGATTCTCTTCATAGACGCCGGCCGACGTGACCAGGCCGTCGAGGCCGCCGAACTGGCGGACCGTCTCTTCGACCATCCGGCGGCAGTCGTCGTCGCTTACTACGTCGCCTTGAATATAAAAGGTCCGGCCGGGCCGAGCCAGGAAAGCCAGGGCAGCCTCCCCCTTTTCTTGATGACGGCCGCTGATGGCGACGTTCCAGCCCCGGTCCAATAACACAGCCGCCGTCGCCAGGCCGATGCCCGACGTGCCGCCGCTGATAAGTACCGTATCCATATCGTCCCTCCTACATGATCCCAAAATAAGATAAGCCCAATTTGCCGATGAGGACGATCGTCACGGCCAACATGACCAGGCGGACGAAACCCGTGCCACGACGGATGGCCAGGCGGGAGCCGAAGAAAGCGCCCGTAAAGATGCATACGGCCATGGCGATGCCGTAGACGTAGAGAATCTGGCCCCACCAGATGAGAAGAACGAAAGACGTCACATTGCTCATGAGGTTGAGGATCTTGGCATTGCCCGCAGCCGTGACGAAGTCGAAGCCCAAAGTGGCGAAGCCGACGATGAGGAAGGTCCCCGTCCCCGGCCCGATAAAGCCGTCATAGAAGCCAATAGCCAGGGCCATGACCAGGGCGGCCAGGACATTGCCCCGGGTATTGCCGCTGTACGTACTGACGGCGCCGAGCTGGCGCTGGGTAAAGACGAAGGCCGCTGCGGCGATGAGGGCGACGATGATGATCGGCTGGAGCCATTCGCTGGGCAGATAGAGCATGACCAGGCAGCCCAGGACGGCGCCGACGAAGGTTCCCGGCAGGATCCGCTTCAACAGGCCCATATCGACCTTGCCAGCCCGCCAGAACTGCCAGGCGCTCATGACGGCGCCAAAGGTAGCGGAGAACTTATTGGTCCCGATGGCCAGATGCGGCGGCAGGCCAGCGGCTAAGAGGACCGGCAGGGAAATGAGACCGCCACCGCCGGCAATGGAATCGACGAAACCGGCCAAAAAGCCTCCGGCCATGATGAAGAGCAGCAGCGACGCCGATAAGGTCGTATGAAAAAGTTGAAATTCCATGAAAAAATACTCCTTTTTGGAAAAAAACTCCTCTTGCTTCGCAAAGCGAAACCGAGGAGACCCTTTTCTCAATGTTCATATATCAAATCCGTCGCCGCGCCGGCTGTCTGCGGCCGCAGGAGGCGGACGATTTCTTTGCCGATGATCCGCGCACCGTCGCGATGACAGTCGAGACTGGCTTCCGCCATGGCTTCCAGTTCTTCCGGATGCGTCAGGAGGCCGGCTGCGACCGATACCAGGTCTTCCTGCTTCTTGACCCAGCGGGCACAACCCTTGGACTGCATATACGTCGCATTGGCTTCTTCCTGGCCCGGGATGGGACTGTACAGGACCATCGGCACCTGGACGGCTGCCGCTTCGGTACAGGTCAGGGCACCGGGCTTCGTGACCAGCAGCGACGCCCGGCACATGAGCTGGGGAATCTGGTTGGTATAGCCCAGGATATCGACGGGATGGCGCAGTTCACTGCGCATCTTGCACAGTTCGTCGTACAAGTCGGCGTTGTAGCCGGTGACGACGGTGAAGCTGTCGACGGCATCGAGGCGGTCCAGCAGGGTCAGGGACTGCTTGATGGACCCCATGCCCAGGCCGCCGCCCATGATGAGGACGTTCTTGTCAGCTTCATGAGCCGCATCCCAATGCCAGCGGTCCTGTTCGAAGGCCTTGCGCACGGGGATGCCCGATACGACGACCTTATCGGCAGCGATGCCCTGTTCGACGAGCAGGTCCTTGAGCTGCGAAGCGGCGACACAGTAGACGTCGATCTGGGGATAGACCCAGAGCTGGTGGATGGCGAAATCCGTAATGACCCCTACCAGGGGGATGTCGAGGCGGTGCTGGCGCTTCAAAAGGGCCGCCGCCCCTGCCGGGAAGGGATGCGTGAAGACGAGGACATCGGGCTTCTTTTCGGCCAATACCTTGAGCATCCGCCGCTTGAGCCCCCAGGCAAAGAGCGTCTTGACGACGAGTCCCTTCTTATATCCTTGTGACGAATAGTACATCAAATCGTACAGCATGGGAAAGACGTCGAGGATTTTGATATACGTTTCCTTGACGATGTTGTCGATAGACAGGACATCGTTGGACAGGAAATCCAGGTGTTCCACTTCACATTCTTCGGGAATGGTCTTGACGTATTCTTCTATCGCCCGTGCTGCCTGTGTATGCCCCGTGCCGATAGATGCGGACAGGATCAGGACTTTCTTCTTTGTCATGCATGATACCCTCTTTTATAAACAGCATTAGTCTAGTAGCTCATACTACTATGGTACGACAATTTGCAAGAAAAGAAAAGGGCCGTTTTTCATGCGGCCCTTCGAAATCGTACCTTATTTGTTGTTGACCAAATCTTTGAGCTGTTTGCCAGCTTTGAAAGCCGGGGTCTTGGAAGCTTCGATCTGAATCGGTTCGTTGTTGCGCGGGTTGCGGCCTTCGCGGGCTTTGCGCTGACGGACTTCAAAAGTACCAAACCCGATGATCTGGACTTTGTCGCCTTTCGTAAGGCTGTCGCTGATAACGCTGAATACGGCTTTTACGGCTTTTTCAGCATCTTTTTTGGTGATTTCTGCTTCATTGGCTACTGCAGCGATTAATTCTGTTTTGTTCATGTTACTAGGTCCTCCTTTAAATCGTTACATTGCGTAACGCTAACAGTCTGTATTTTCTTTCTGCCGTTCTATCTGTTTCGCTTCCTTCCAGAATGAGTCGAGCTCATCCAGGGAAAAAGCCTCCCACGGCCGGCCCGACTGGCGGACCCGGTCCTCTACGTGAGCAAAGCGGCGTCGGAATTTACTGTTAGCCCGATGTAACGCACATTCCGGCTCTATATGATAGTGTCGGCATAAATTTGCAAAGACGAACAGCACATCCCCAGCTTCTTCTTCGGCATGGACGGGATTCCCTTCGCCAAGGGCCTGGCGGAACTCTTCCCATTCTTCGTGGAACTTATCCCAGACGCCCTGGACATCGGGCCAGTCGAAACCGGTCTTGGCCGCTTTTTCCTGAAGCTTGTCCGCAGCCAGGAGCGACGGCAGGCCGGGAACGACACCATCCAGCAAGTGAGCATGCTGCTGGCGTTGTTCGCCTTGCTTTAATCTATCCCAGTTTAACATACTCGTACCTATGTTTTCAAGGCTTTTTTGGCTAAAAACGTGGGGATGGCGCCGAATCATCTTATCGGTGACGTCTTTTACGACATCTTGGGCCGAAAAAAGACCTTTTTCCTGGGCAATGCGGGCGTGGATGGCGACCTGGTAGAGGATATCCCCCAATTCCTCGCGGATACCGTCGATATCGTGGCTGTCGATGGCATCGAGCATTTCATAGACTTCCTCGATGAGGTAGCGGCGCAAGGTCCGATGAGTCTGGGACCGGTCCCAGGGGCAGCCGTCTTCGCGGCGCAGGCGCGCCGTCACGTCGACGATGGGCGTCACGTCAAAGGGCATCGCCTCGTCCCCTTCACGGCGCCGGGCTTCTTCCAGGAGCTGGCACACGGCCCGGGCCATGGCCGGTCCGCCCGGGACGGTATGGACGACGGCGTGGAGGCGGCTTTCACGCAGCAGGAAGGCGATGACCGGCGCATAAGCTTCGGCAAAGGACTGGCCGTCCCGGCCATACGAATCCAGGGGCCGGTCGTCGCAGCCTAAAGGGATGATCTTGATTTCCATAGCAGTTCCTCATTTCTCGGCAAATATGCCTATGCCTGCCATTATAACACGGAGTCCGTCATTTGTCGCGTTTTTCCGGAAAAAGGACGTCCCATAATACCTGACGGACATAGGGACCATAAGTTCCTTTTAAAGCAGCTCCAGGCCCGTGCAGGGCCGTTGTAACGATGTCCGACAGGATGCGGGCCCGGGCCGGCGAAAAAGCACTCTTCCTGCCGGCCAGGCCGTGCAGATCCCGGAGCTGGAAAGCCGCCCGGTCATAATCTTCCTTGACGATGAGCCAACGCACCTGGAACAGGGCCTGTACGTCGCGGTGGAAGCGGCGCAGGCCGCCGCAATGGTCCCACCAGGCATAAAACCGTTCTTCCTGCCGCCGGCGCAGGGACAGGCGCAGCAGGGCCAGCAGCGGGCGCAGGTACTGCTGTCGGCTATAAGAGCCAGGCGGCTGCCGCTGCTGGAGCTGCCAAGCCCGGTCATAATAGAGCTCAGCCTGGTCATAGGCCCATCGGGGCTGGTCGGTCAGCGGCCATTGGCCGGCCCGTTCCAGCAGGACCCCCAGGAGATAGGGATATTCCGGCTGATCCGGCTGCTGGCGACAGGCTTTGAATAAGTCCCGGGCCATACGGCGGCAGCGGCAGATCCGACCGGTCTGGCCGTTCTTCTCCTCCAGGGACAGGCCATAGAGCAGCGAAAGCTCTTCCAACAGAGACGATCGCAGGGACAGGTAATGAAAGTCCTGCCGGAGTTCATGAGGCAGATACATGAGCAAACCTTCTTTCTCTTCCATTTTCTCCAGTCTAACAGAGAAAAATGAAAAAAACCTGAAAAGCAAGGCTTTCCAGGTTAAGATTTGCTGAGAAAATCATGGCTGGCTCAGTTTCGTCAGCAGACGGATGAGTTCGGCTTGTTCGTCTTCGCTGAGGCGGTTCATGAGCGTCGAGATGCGCAGGTAATGACCGGGCAGGACCTGGTCCATGAACTGGCGTCCCCGGGCCGTGAGGCTGACCTTCTTGCCCCGCTTGTCTTCCTGGTCGATGACGACCGTCGCCAGGCCGTCACGGACCATACGCTTGACCATGGTCGTAATCGTCGCCCGGGTCACGCCGGTCTTGGCCGCCAGCTGCGACGGCGCAATCCCTTCCGGGTTCTGGTGCAGGACGATCATGACCCGCAGCTTCCCCTGGGACAGATGATACTGTTTCGTCAGGACGTCGTTGATGGACGACCGGATGATTTCTGCAGCCTGTGAAATGCGCAGCATCGCCAAGACCGCCGATGGTTCGATTTCCGGGACGAGCCGGGCGTGTTCTTCCAATTCTTCCCTCGTCGGGAACGCTTCAAATCTCATAGTCTTCCCCTTTTTTGTTAGCTTACTAACAAAAAGTATAAAATAAAACGAGGAAAAATACAAGCTTTTTCCTCGTTTTATGAAAGTCTCTTTATAATATATGCGTCAGGGTTACATATTCTTGCTGCGCAGGTCGGCTAAGATGGCCTGGACGCGGGCGACAGCCTGGTCGATGGGAACGACTTCCTGTTCGCCAGTCCGGCGGACCTTGATTTCGACAGTCCCTTCGGCAGCACTCTTCTTGCCGACGGTGACCCGGACAGGATAGCCGATGAGGTCGGCATCGTTGAATTTGACGCCAGCCCGTTCGTTACGGTCGTCGAGGAGGACATCGGCTTTGGCAGCCTGCAGGGCCTGATAGAGGTCGCCGGCAATGCGGACCTGGTCCTGGTCCTTGCTGCTGACCGGGACGATGGCCACTTCAAAGGGCGCAATGGCGACAGGCCACATGATACCGTGTTCATCGTGGAACTGTTCGATAGCTGCCGCAATGGTACGGGTGACGCCGATGCCGTAGCAGCCCATGACGTACGGTTTCGCCTTGCCGTTCTGGTCGAGGAAGGTCGCATGGAGGGCTTCGGAGTACTTCGTACCCAGTTCAAAGACCTGGCCGACTTCGATGCCGCGGACGATTTCGACAGGCGCGCCGCAGTGCGGGCATTTGTCGCCTTCGACCATGTTGCGGATTGTCGTGACCGTGACGTCCTTGAAATCGCGGGACGGATTGACGTTCTGGTAGTGATAGCCGGCCTTGTTGGCCCCGGTGACGCCATTGGGGACGTTCATAGCCGACGGGTCGACGAGGACGAAGAAGGTTTCATTATCCGGTTTGTCGGCACCCATGGGGCTCATGTAGCCCGGCTGGAGGCCGTGGGCCTTCAATTCATCTTCTGTGGCCGGTTCGATGACATTGCCGCCGACGAAGTTCTGGACAGCGACGTCATTGACTTCATGGTCGCCGCGGACCATGCAGAGGACCGTCTTTTCGCCATCAATAGTAAAGGCGACGGCTTTGATCGTCTTTTCTACGGGGATGTGCAGGAACTGGGCCAGGTCTTCAATAGTCGAGCAGTTCGGCGTTTCGATGAGTTCCACATCTTTTGCGTCTTCTGCCGGCATTTCCACGGCCTGGGGGACGGCCTTTTCGATATCGGCTGCATAGTCGCATTTCGAGCACGATACGATTTCGGCTTCGCCGGCCTGGGCCAGGGCCATAAATTCGTGTGTATGGTTGCCGCCGATCTGACCGCTGTCGGCTTCGACAGGCTTGAAGTTCAAGCCGCAGCGCGTGAAGATGCGCGTGTAAGCCTCGTATTCATCCTGATAGCTCTTGTGCAGGCCTTCTTCGTCGACGTCGAAGGAATAGGCGTCTTTCATGACAAATTCGCGGCTGCGCATGAGGCCGAAACGTGGACGGATTTCGTCGCGGTATTTATTCTGCATCTGCCACAGGGTGACAGGCATCTGCTTGTACGAACGCAGTTCATTGCGGACCAGGTGAGTCGGACCGAGGCAGAAATGATTGCCATGGCGGTCTTCCAGTTTGAACATTTCCGGACCATAAGCATTCCAGCGGCCCGATTCATGCCATATTTCAGCGGGCTGCATGATGGGCATCATGATTTCCTGGGCGCCGATGTTTTCCATTTCTTCGCGGACAATGGCTTCGATCTTGAGTTCGACCCGGCGGCCTAAGGGCAGGAAAGAATACAAGCCGCCGCCGTTCTTGCGGATCATCCCGGCTTTCAACATATACTGATGGCTGGCGATTTCGGCGTCTGCCGGGATTTCCCGCAGCGTCGGACTATACAATTTCGATGCTAACATGAGTTAAGACTCCTTTGCAATGGTTTTTTCGATTTCTTCCACCAGGCTGGACACGAGCTGGTCTTCCGGCACCGTGCGCAGGACCTGGCCGTGGGAAAAGACGATGCCCTTCCCCTGGCCGCCGGCAATGCCGAAGTCGGCTTCCCGCGCTTCGCCCGGGCCGTTGACGACACAGCCCATGACGGCGACCTTGATGGGGACGGTCAGATGAGAAATGGCCTGTTCGACTTCCTGGGCCAGGTCGATGAGGTGGACCTGGGTCCGGCCACAGGTCGGGCAGGAAATGAGGGTCGGCCCGAAATGGCGCAGGCCGAGGGAACTGAGGATGGTCTGGCCGGCCTTGATTTCTTCGACAGGGTCACCGGTCAGGGATACGCGGATCGTATCGCCGATGCCCTCGTGAAGCAGCGTGCCGATGCCGATGGCGCTTTTGATATTGCCTGCGCCGGGCAGGCCGGCTTCGGTCACGCCCAGGTGCAGGGCATAGGGGACCTTGTCGGCCAATCTTTCATAAGCTTCGATCATCAAGGGGACGTCGGAAGCCTTGAGGGAAATGACCATGTTGCGGTAATCCATGCGTTCCAGGATGCGGATATGGCGCAATGCCCCTTCGACCATCCCTTCTGCTGTCGGATGGCCGCCGCTCTGGACCAGGATATCCTCCGGCAGGGATCCCGTATTGATGCCGATGCGGATGGGGATGCCTTTGGGACGCACTTTTTCGACGACTTTGACGACGTTTTCGTCAGCGCCGATATTGCCCGGATTGATGCGCAGGGCCTGGACGCCGCTGTCGACGGCCGCCAGGGCCAGGCGGTAATCGAAGTGGATATCGGCTACGATGGGGATATCCACGGCCTGGACGACGGCTGCCAAGCCCTTGGCCGCTTCCATATCGGGAACGGCAAAGCGCAAGATTTCAGCCCCATACGAGGCCAGGCGGCGGGCATCGACGACGGCTTCGGCCATGTGGGCCGGGTTGACCGTCGACATGGTCTGGACCGATACGGGGGCATCGCCGCCGATGATCACCGAACCAGCCCGGACGGGAAGAGATTTTCTACGTTTCATGAAAAGCCTGCCTTTCTAAAAGCGGCTGAGATCCTGAAACATGGCGAACAGGAACAGGGAACCCAAGAGGACGGCCCCTGTGACCTGAATATAATACAACGCCCGTTTCGGCATCCGCCGGCGCGTAATTCCTTCGAGAATCAACAAGATAAGATAGCCTCCATCCAGCAAGGGTACGGGCAGGAGATTCAAGATGCCCAGGTTGATGCTGAGGAAAGCCGTGAACATGAGCAGATTGGAAAAACCCGAAGCGGCGACCTGGCCAGCCAGCTGAGCCACGCCGATTGGGCCGGCGACTTCCGCCTTTTCCCGGCCCGTCACCATATCATAGAGGCCGACGACCATGAGCTGGCAGAGCTTGCCCGTCCGCTGGACGGCCATGCCGGCCGATTCAAAGAAACCATGGGCTTCGCGGGTCGTCATGGGCATGACGCCGAGCATGGCCTTTTTCGAAGCACTGTCCACTTCGGGCACCAGTTCGACGCCCTGCACCTGGCCGTCCCGTTCGATTTCCACGGTGACGACGTCATGGCTGTACGGTGCGACGGCCTGGGAAATATCGGTCCACTTGGAAATATCCTGATTGCCGATACGGATGATGCGGTCGCCTGCCGTAAGGCCTGCCTGTTCCGCC
>OHWG01000646.1_pt1 | contig 20837 bp, 22 predicted proteins | sample 1579621 | NCBI WGS metagenome assembly OHWG01 (sample SAMEA3882544, study PRJEB24775) | human gut metagenome | biome: human-associated habitat; feature: intestine environment; material: feces | place: Netherlands | collected 2009/2010
TATTTACTATTCTTATTTCTGAACTCGTTCTTTTTAATCTCGAATTCGCTATAGATACTTCAAATGGCATGCCAATCTGATAATGTGTGTGTTAATGCGGATAAAAGAGATTGAATAAGGTTTAACTCACGCATGGGGAACTTATGATTCGGGGGATGCGGGTGCAGGGAATAATATCTTTTAGAAACTGGAATAAGATACAATGAAACGGGAATCTGTAATATTGGCATAATATACGTTATTTTGGCACGATAGAATGACGGGTTGGATAATAACTTTTATCTTTAGACGTTCTATTCATGAATCATATGGGATCATGTTATCTAAAACAGTAAAGCTATTATGTCTAGAAGTAAGGAATTGATTTTATTGGCCCAACGTATCCGGGCCTTGTCCCAGACGGGGTTGGTTTATTCATTAAGCGAGTACGATACGGAACGTTATGAAGAGTTGAGCCGCCTAAGTGATGAGATAACGGCTCTGGCTACCGGATTGAAGCCCGATGATGTGGCGAGTGGTTACCGCCCGGCCCAAGAGTATGTAACCCCGAAAGTCGATATCCGTGCGGTTGTCTTTAACGAGAAAGACGAGATTTTGCTGGTCCGTGAGAAAATGGACGGATGTTGGTCGTTGCCCGGCGGATGGAGCGATGTGGGGTATTCCCCGAAAGAGGTAGCGGCGAAAGAGGTGAAAGAGGAGACGGGCTTGGATGTGCTTCCGGTCCGCTTGCTGGCCGTGATGGATATGAGCAAGCATCCGCATCCCGCTATACCTTATTATGTATATAAGTTTTTTATCCTTTGCGAGTTGAAGGGCGGGTCGTTTACCGAGACCTTCGATATCTTGGGGAAAGGCTTCTTTCGATTGGAGGAGTTGCCCCCGTTGTCCTTGGAGCGTGTGCTGCCGGAGCAGATCCAACGGATGTACGCCTATTATAAGCATCCGGGCGAAGATGTTTATCTGGATTAAGGATACTTTTGTACCTTCGCGACTTCATTTTAAAAACAATGTTATGAAAAGATATTGTCAGACCTTGGATCTGAAAGAGGACGAGCAGTTGATAAAAGAGTATTGCTATTGGCATTCGCCGGAACATATCTGGCCGGAGATACCGGAAGGAATCCGTGCGGTAGGGATCTTGAATATGGAGATTTACCGTTTGGGAACCCGGTTGTTCATGATCGTGGAGACGCCGGATGATTTTGATTGGGATGCGGCGTTCGCCCGTTTGGCGACGATGGATAAGCAAGCGGAATGGGAGGACTTCGTGGCGAAGTATCAGAAAGCCGCTCCGGGAAGCTCCTCGTCGGAGAAATGGCAGTTAATGGAATGTATGTTTAAATTGCCGGGTGCGAGTAAATAGACGGAAGGATGGAAAAACAAAAGAAACAGTCGCTGGTGGCCGCCCCGGGAGGGAAATCTTATTTGGTCCCATTTATCTTGATCACGAGTTTGTTCTTGCTTTGGGGATTCGCCCACGGACTCTTGGATGTGCTGAACAAGCATTTCCAAGGAGTCTTCACGATGACCAAGGCAGAGAGCGGCTTGGTGCAATTCTCTACGTATATCGCTTATTTCTTGATGGCGTTGCCGGCAGGAGCGTTCATGAAACGTTACGGATATAGGAAAGGGATTATCATGGGTTTGCTATTGTTCGCTATCGGAGCTTTCGGGTTTATCCCGGCGGCTTTTTTGCATTCGGCTACACCTTTCTTGATCGCCTTGTTTGTGATCGCTTGCGGGCTTTGTATCTTGGAGACGGCGGCGAATCCTTATTCTACGATATTGGGGCCGCCCGCTTCCGCCGCCCAACGGCTGAACTTATCCCAGTCTTTTAATGGATTAGGTTGGATATTGGGGCCATTGGTAGGTGGTTTGTTGATATTCGGGGCACCGGAGGGAGATTCGATGGCGTTGACTAAACCTTATATCTTGGTAGGTGGTATCGTCTTGTTCGTAGCGTTGCTTTTCTTTTTCACGAAGTTGCCGGAGATTAAGCCGGAAGAAGAGGAGGAGGTGACCGCTATTGTCGAGGAGAAACCCGCTGCCTCCCTATGGAAACGTAGGCAGTTTGTGCGTTCCGTGGTCGCCCAATTCTGTTATTGCGCCGCGCAGACGGGAATCTTCGGGTTCTTTATTAATTACGTGACGGAGATGGACCCGGGTATCAGTAATTTGCGAGCGTCTCGTATTTTGGCATTCGGTGGAATGGCCTTGTTTATGATCGGGCGTTTGAGCGGTAGTTTTACGATGAAGTGGTTGGCTCCGGGCCGCTTGCTGACTTGGTATTCTTTGTTGAGTGCCGTTTGTATGGCTTTGGTGGTGGCTTCCGTAGGTACGCTTTCGCTATACGCTCTTTATTTATCCTTTTTCTTCATGTCCATCATGTTCCCTACGATTTTCGCGTTGGGGCTGGAAGGTATGGGCGTTTATACCAAGAAAGCCTCTTCTTATATCGTGATGGGAGTCGTCGGCGGCGCTTTCAGTCCGATGCTGATGGGATATATCGGCGAGGAGAATATGGCGCTGGGCTTCATCGTCCCGTTGATCGCTTTCTTGTATATCTTGTATTTCGCTATCAAATGCAAGCGGTAAATTTGGAATGCTGTTTTTTACTTATGGAATCCGGATAATAAACCAGCATGGCTTGTGTATGAAGGCTTGGGTTTCATGGGGTAAATGTTACGCTCTAGCAATATCTGCTTATCTATATCGTTTTCATTTTAAATAAAATAAAAGAGAGAGGATATGAATAAAGGTTTGTTTTTGTGTGGGCTATTTATAGCTCTATTTCTGGCTGGTTGTGGGGATGATGAGGTTAAAATCGCTAATCAGATGACTTTATACTCAAGGCCGGATACGATTCATCTGGGGGGGGACTTAGGGATGGATTCCATATTGGTGAAGGGCTTCACGGCTTGTGAGGCGTATGATGCGAAATGGGGAACATTGCCCGGGGATGTTGCGCAAGAGTTTGATATGAATGCCTCTTATCTCTATTTCTCGTATGAGGCAAGGGTGGTTTCTTTAGAGGATAGTATTTATGATATAGGGCAGAACTCGTATGCGGAAGAGAAAGCGGGTTTTTTGAAGGATTTTAGTTCGCAAGGCTTCGTTATCAGTTCACAGCATATGCGAGATGATAAGAGGCAAGTGATAGCATGTACCTATTTAATATATGTAGAGAAGAACTCAGATGGAGAGAAGATCGATCGCTGGCTTCCTGTACGGCCGGAGGAGTTGCGATGGCGTTATCTTCGTGTAAACTTTGATCAATTAAAAAATATAGAATGATATGAGACATTTAATCGTTGTATGTTTGGCTTTTATGATGGGCCTTAATGTGGCTTGCTCACGGGTGGAAGATCTTGGTAAGGATGATTTGCATTCTGAACCGACGATAGAGATCGTAAGTGGTGATACCTTGGATATTGTAGGGTTCACTCTTGCGCATGAGCTGGCTACTAGTGAAGGACGTTTGCCTTATAACGTAGGGGATGAGTTTGGTTATACGGGTTCTTACACCTATAAGTCCTATGTGGTAAGGACGGAATATACGTATCAGGATGATGGAAATAGTATTTGGGTTTGGGAGGATACATTGAGTTCAATAATAGGTTTTTATCCTTATCTTAGATCTGAGGTATATGATCTTGCGGATGTTCAGTTCCATATCCGGTCGTGCGCTCAAGGGGGATCGGTCTCTGTCGGGGAAAGGACGGATAGGTATGATACGGCTCTCCTCCATATCATTCGTTCCGCGAATGGAGAGGATATGGATGTATGGATTCCTTGTAAACCATCGGAATTGAGGTATCGGTGTGTTGTCTATCATTTGGAAGAGTGAACGTTTTAGCCAAGCTCCGGCAGTAGATAATACCCGGAGCTTGACAATATCATTATCACTGCAACATCTGCATCAACTTATCCAACTTCGGAGCCATGATGATTTCCGTACGGCGGTTCTTGCTACGTCCATCGGCGGTCTCGTTATCAGCGACCGGCATAAACTCCCCACGACCACAAGGCTGTATCTGTAGCGGATTCACCCCGTAGTCCTTGGTAAGGATACGCACTACGGAGGTCGCACGGATCACGCTTAGATCCCAATTATCCTTGAATTGGGCGGTATTGATCGGCTTGCTGTCCGTATGGCCCTCTATATAAACGTCTATATCGTTTTGCTTATTCAACACCTCGGCCAACTTAGCCAACGCTTCCTTGCCTCGTTTATCGACCTTTGCGCTACCCGATTGGAACAGAAGCTTATCCGACATGGCTACATATACTTTACCATTCTTCTCGGTTACGGTCAGCTCGTCGCTGTTGAAACCCAGCAAAGCGTCTTTCACGCTACTCAACAGATTCTGTACCTTTGCGTTCTGTGCGTTCATCATATCCTGTAGCTCGTTGATGGTACGCTCACGCTCGTCCAGCTCACTCATCTTTTGCTGTAACAAGGCATTCAGTTTGTCCTGCTCACCCATATTGGTATTCAACATGGTCTGGTAATTACGGATATCACGCCCCATTGTGGTCGTATCCCTTATCAAGGCGGCGATCCGGTTGTTGAGTGCGTCGTTATCGTCCTTGCATTTAATCAATTCCTCCTTCAAGGCGTCGCCACGTCCGATCGCCTCCAACCGGCCGTTCTCGGCAAGGAGGTATTTCTTTTTACTCACGCACGAAGAACATAAAAGGAGTGCGGAGACCGAGATAAATAACAATCTTTTCATTTTACGCATAAAATTTCGTGCAATGTAATATTTATTACAATTTCCCGCACGCAAGTTTAGGATATTTGTATCTCATAAACCAATATTAAAGAATCAGCGGTATGAAAATAAGAGAAATAATACAAACGCTGTTCCCGACAAGAACTTGGAAACTAGCCGCTATTATAGCCGGAGGTGTCCTTTGCGGGCTGGGGTCTTATACCTTATATGCTTCCCGGGCGTGGACCTATTTGTCCGATGACCCGGCTACTTGCGTGAATTGCCACATCATGGGCCCTTATTACGCTACATGGAATCATAGCTCGCACAGCCGTAACGCCACTTGCAACGACTGCCATGTGCCGCACGAGAACGCCGTGAAGAAGTGGTTCTTCAAGGGTATGGACGGAATGCGCCACGCCTCGGTATTCATGATGCGAGGGGAACCGCAAGTGATACAGGCGATCGACGAGAGCGCGGAGGTAATCATGAATAACTGTATCCGTTGCCATACGCAGTTGAATACGGAATTCGTGAATACCGGAAGGATCGATCATGAGATGGCAATGGCGGGAGAAGGGAAAGCTTGCTGGGATTGCCATCGCGAGGTGCCGCACGGAGGTATGAACAGCCTGTCTTCTACACCGAATGCGTTGGTGCCTTATCCGAAGTCCGTATCGCCGGACTGGTTAAAAGATATGCTAAGTAAATAATAATAAATCAGTATAGTTATGGAAAAGAAATTAAAATCATGGCAAGGTTGGTTGCTGTTTGGAGGAACCATGGTCGTTGTTTTTGTTTTGGGTATGATCGCTGCTTCCGTGAACGAGAGACATGCGGAGGTCTCTAGCGTAATGAATAATAAGAAGACGGAGATCACAGGAATCGAGGCTCGCAATGATAAGTTCGAACCGAATTATCCACGTGAGTACCAGACTTGGGAAGCTACGGCGGATACGAGTTTCAAGAGTTTATACAACGGGAATCAGGCGGTCGATGTGCTGGAGGCTCGTCCGGAAATGGTGATCCTTTGGGCTGGTTACGCTTTCTCTAAGGATTATTCTACCCCGAGAGGGCATATGTATGCGATCGAGGATATGCGTAACACGTTGCGTGTAGGCGCTCCGATGACAGAGAACGAGGGGCCGCAACCGGCTACTTGCTGGACTTGTAAAAGCCCGGATGTTCCCCGTATGATGCAAGCGATGGGCGTGGATAATTTCTATAAGGGCAAATGGGCTTCTCTGGGTAAAGAGATCGTGAATCCGATCGGTTGCGCCGATTGCCATGAGCCGGAGAATATGAACCTGCATATCAGTCGCCCGGCTTTGATCGAGGCTTTCCAGCGTCAAGGCAAGGACATCACGAAAGCGACCCAGCAAGAGATGCGTTCCTTGGTTTGCGCGCAATGCCACGTGGAATATTATTTCAAGGGCGATGGCAAATACTTGACTTTCCCTTGGGATAAAGGTTCTACGGTTGAGGATATGGAGGCTTATTACGATGAGGCCGGTTTCGCCGATTATACGCATAAGCTAAGCCGTGCTCCGATCTTAAAGGCACAGCACCCGGATTATGAGATCTCCCAGATGGGTATCCATGCGCAGCGGGGCGTATCTTGCGCCGATTGCCATATGCCGTACAAGAGCGAGGGTGGCGTGAAATATAGTGACCACCATATCCAAAGCCCGTTGGCTATGATCGACCGTACGTGCCAGGTTTGCCATCGTGAGAGCGAGGAGACCTTACGCAATAATGTGTACGAGCGTCAGAATAAGGCGAACGAGATGCGTAACCGCTTGGAGACCGAGTTGGCGAAAGCGCATATCGAGGCGAAGTTCGCGTGGGATAAGGGGGCTACCGAGGATCAGATGAAAGACGTATTGAAACTGATCCGTCAGGCGCAATGGCGTTGGGATTTCGGCGTGGCTTCTCATGGTGGCGCGTTCCACGCTCCGCAAGAGATTCAAAGGATATTAGGCAATGGATTGGATAAGGCGATGCAAGCTCGTCTGGCTACCGCGAAGGTGTTAGCGAAATTAGGTTATACGGATGATGTTCCGATGCCGGACTTCTCTACGAAAGAAAAGGCTCAGCAATATATCGGTTTGGATATGGCCGCAGAACGTACCGCAAAGGAGAAATTCCTGAATACGATCGTTCCGCAATGGGTGAAAGAGGCGCAAGAGAATAATCGTTTAGCGAAGAACATTTGATTATGTGGAAACAACCTTGGGGATATGCTGAAGGCTGGGCCATCTGTGTCGGTTTACTGATTACGGGATTTGGCTTGCAACTGATCACCGGCCCGGTTCAGGCAGGGTTGTTCCAATATCCGGTGAATGTGGCCGGAGGATTGATTTTTCTGCTGGTTCTATGTATAGGGTTTGTTGTTAGCCGGAAAATCACGGTTGTCCAGTGGTTTTCCGGGTTAACGGCGAGCATTACCTCTTTGTCGGCTCTTTTGTCGGTCGTGTTGGTTATGGGATTTGTGGGTCCGGGTATCGAGCGGATTACGATGTCGTGGCCTTTTGTCCTGCTGTTTCTCTATTTCTTGTTTGTCTTGGGCTTTGTCACATTGAAGCGTATCGTATCGTTTCGCTGGCGGGATGTTCCGTTTATGCTGAACCATGCCGGCTTATTTATCACGCTGTTGGCGGCGATCTTGGGAAACGGGGATTTACGTCGTTTACGGATGACGGTTCCGTTGGAGAATCCCGAGTGGAGGGCTTCGGACGAGAAGAACGAGATGATAGAGCTACCGCTCGCCATCGAGCTTCGTTCGTTTACGATCGATGAATATCCTCCTAAGTTAATGCTAATCGACAATACGACCGGAAAAGCGCTTCCTGAAAAGCAACCCGAGAACATATTGGTGGAGGAAATTCCCTTAGCCGGAAACCTGCAAGGCTGGAAGGTTGAGGTTACCCGTTCACTACCGATGGCGGCTTGCGTGATGGGGCAGGATACGGTAAACTTCGTGGAATTTCACTCCGAGGGGGCAACCACCGCTTTATACGTAAAAGCACGTAACGAACTTACCGGACGGCAGAAGGAAGGCTGGGTGAGTTGTGGCAGCTATATCTTTCCATACATATCGCTCCAACTGGATGATGCGGTCAGTATGGTGATGCCGGAACGGGAACCGAGACGCTTTGCCTCGGACGTAATGGTCTATACGAAAGATAAACAGACCAAGGAGGCGTGTATCGAGGTGAATAAGCCGCTCTCTATCGCCGGATGGAAAATCTACCAGTTGAGTTACGACGAGACGAAAGGTAAATGGAGCCGGATGAGTGTATTTGAGTTGGTAAGAGATCCATGGTTGCCGATCGTTTATACAGGGATCTTAATGATGATAGCCGGGGCGATCGGATTATTCCTGTCCGCTCCCGTAAAAAAAGAATAGTATGGATTGGAGTTACTTTATTTATTTCGCCGCTCCGGCGTTACTTTGCTGGATAGGTGGGGCATGGTTGGCTTATCGTCCTTCTTTTTCCAAGGGGGCTGTCGTTTGGACCGTGTTTGGCTTGGTTATATTTTCCGCTTTTATCGTAGGGATGTGGATCTCGTTGGAGAGGCCGCCCTTGCGCACGATGGGCGAGACTCGTCTATGGTATTCTTTCTTCTTGCCGGTGGCGGGCGTGATCACTTATGTCCGTTGGCGGTATAAATGGATACTATCCTTTAGTACATTGTTGGCCTTTGTCTTTATCTGTGTCAATCTGTTTAAGCCGGAGATACATAACAAGACCTTGATGCCCGCTTTGCAAAGTCCGTGGTTCGCTCCGCACGTGATTGTCTATATGTTCTCTTATGCCATGCTGGGCGCCGCAGCCCTTATCGCCATTTACCTGCTGATCCGTGCGAGGAAGAAGGGGATTGACGAGGGGATGATGAGTTTATGCGATAACTTGGTATATGTCGGTATGGCCTTCCTCACGATTGGGATGCTGTTCGGCGCTTTATGGGCCAAGGAGGCGTGGGGGCATTATTGGAATTGGGACCCGAAGGAGACATGGGCGGCTGCCACTTGGTTGGGGTACTTGATTTATATCCATTATCGCCTTCGTCATCACTTGCGTTATTCGGCGGCGTTGGGGCTTTTGGTTTTCTCTTTTCTTTTGCTACAGGTGTGTTGGATTGGCGTGAATTATCTACCCTCCGCACGAGGATATAGTGTACATACTTATAATATGGAATAATTAAAATCAGAGGTATATGAAAAAACTAGTTGTTTTAGTAGCGGGCTTGCTCTCTGTGGCCCTTTTCGCGCAAGCGGAAGAAACACAAAATACGAAAGAGAATACGTTTTCGATGAAAGTGCAGATACGTCCGAGAGCCGAGTACCGGAACGGGGTCTTATTCCCCCGGCCTAAAGATGCCGAGTCCACCGGGTTTATCAATAACCGTGCCCGCCTTTCTTTGGGGTATGAGCGGGATCGTTTGTCTATCGGTTTGTCTGCGCAACATGTTGGCGGATGGGGGCAGGATCCTCAAATCGATAAGAATGGTCGTTTTATCTTGAATGAGGCGTGGGCGAAACTGGATTTCGGATCGGGTTTCTTCGCTAAGTTAGGTCGCCAGTCGTTGGTATACGATGACGAGCGTATCATGGGTGCGTTGGATTGGAACGTGGCCGGTCGTTATCATGATGCTTTGAAGCTAGGCTACGAGAACACGAATAACCAAATGCATTTAATTCTCGCATTCAACCAGAATGATGAGAAAACGATCGGAGGAACGTATTACGCTCCGGGTGCGCAACCCTATAAAACGATGCAAACCCTTTGGTATAAGCATCTCTTCGACAAGAGTTTTAACGCATCCTTCTTGTTTATGAACTTAGGGATGGAAGGCGGTGATGCCGAGAAACAAAACTCGGATACAAAATATCTGCAAACCTTAGGAACGAATCTGATCTATAGGCCTAGTAACTGGACGATAGGTGGTACTTTCTATTATCAATTCGGCAAGACGAAAAGCGGACGGGATGTTTCCGCTTTTTTATGGGCGGTAAACGCCGCTTATCAAATCGATCCGCAATGGAAGATCGGTGTGGGGCCGACGGGAAATATAAGGCGTTTGATCCTCTGTACGGAACCCATCATAAGTTTTATGGTGCCATGGATTATTTCTACGCCTCCTCTTTTGTCAACGGATTGAATCCGGGCTTATGGGATAATCAGGTAAATGTCGCCTATAAACCTTCTTCCAAGGTAAACCTGTCTTTAGCCTATCATTATTTCTCCATCACGGGCGACGTATACGAAGGTAATGATAAATTGAGTAAAGGTTTAGGTTCGGAATTGGATTTCCAAGTGGATTGGGTAATCATGAAAGACGTGAAATTATCGGCGGGATATTCTACGATGTTGGGAACGAATACCATGAAGGTCGTGAAGGGTGGAAATCCGTCTCATTGGCAAGATTGGGGTTGGTTATCAATAAATATTAATCCAACTATATTCACAACGAAATGGTAACAGTTCTCAAGGAAAAGGGTATATTTGCAGGAGTAAACCTTTTTTCAAAACAAGATACGATGGATATAACCGATATGTTTAAAATCCCGCTTTTTAAGAATTTTACGCTTAAGATGCGGGAAGAGTTTTTGGATAAACTTGAATATACAGTAGAGGAGCATCCAAAAGGAAAAACCATAATTCATCAAGGGACGACTTGTAACGCCCTTCATGTTTTATTGGAGGGAAAATTGAACGTGGATGTTTTGGACGTATCAGGTAACATCGTGCGCGTGGAGACGATACAGGCTCCACGCACGTTCGCTACGCCTCATATCTTTTCCGAGAAAAACCAATTCCCCGCTACTTTTACCGTCGACGAGGATGTGGTATTGCTTAAGGGCACCAAGGAGTCTGTATTTACCTTAATGCATTCTATGCCGTTATTCCTGCATAATTTCCTTTGCGTCAGTACTAGCTGTAATAAATGTACGATGACTCGTTTGAAGGTGCTTTCGTTTCGTGGCATCCGGAACCGCTTTATTTATTACTTATTCGAACATCAGCAAAAGGATTCGAATGTCGTGGAACTAGAACATACCCAAGAGCAGTTAGCAGAGTATTTTGGTGTTACCCGCCCGGCTTTATCGAAGGAAATCGGGAGATTGGTGGATGAGGGATTTATCAGCATTACAAGGAGAAAGGTGACGATTTTAAATAAGACGGCGTTAACATGTATGCTTTAATGCTTTTGGGAAAAAGGTAAAAAGCGTACATTTGTGCCCAAATAAATAACTCCGGTGTATGGGCAAAGTTTTAATTATCGACGACGAGAAGCAGATTTTAGGTTTACTTTCACGCATTATCGGTTTGGAGGGATACGAGGTTTTACAGGCTGCTACTTGTAAGGCGGGGCTGAGGCAGATGGAGCAACATTCGCCGGAGGTGGTGCTGTGCGATGTGTTCTTGCCGGATGGTAATGGCGTGGATTTGGTGTCGGACTTAAAGAAACTTCGCCCTCTATCCGAGATCATCCTACTTACCGCGCATGGTAATATTCCGGATGGCGTACAGGCAATCAAGAATGGAGCCTTCGATTATATCACGAAAGGGGATGATAATAATAAGATCATTCCTCTGGTAGCCAAAGCGATGGAGAAAGCTTCTGCCGCTTATCAGCAGCAAAAGAAGGAAGCTACGTCCGTCGGGAGGCAATATTCGTTTGATACGATTGTCGGTAAATCACCCGCTATCCAGGCGGCGATAGCGTTGGCTCAGAAAGTCTCGGCTACGGAGGTTCCAGTTCTGTTGACTGGTGAGACCGGTACGGGAAAAGAGGTCTTTGCTCAATCCATCCATCAACATAGTTCCCGGAAAGGGAAGTCTTTTGTCGCTATCAATTGTTCCTCTTTTAGTCGGGATTTATTGGAAAGCGAGATGTTCGGTCATAAAGCGGGGGCTTTTACCGGTGCTTTGAAAGAGACAAAAGGCTTGTTTGAGGAAGCTTCCGGAGGTACGATCTTCTTGGATGAGATCGGGGAAATGGCTTTCGACTTGCAAGCGAAATTGCTCCGTATCCTTGAGACCGGGGAGTTTATCAAGATCGGCGATACGAAACCAACGAAAGTGGATGTACGAATTATTGCCGCTACCAACCGTGATTTAGAGAAAGAGATCGAGCAAGGGCATTTCCGGGAAGATCTATTTTATCGGCTTTCCGTTTTCCAGATCCATCTTCCCGCGCTTCGTGAACGGGTCGAGGATATCCCTCTCCATATAAAAGCCTTTGTTTCCGCTTTTTCCTCCAAGATGGGAAAGAATATCCGAACAATTTCGCCCGAATATATAGATGCCCTGAAAAAACGAGCTTGGAAAGGTAACGTACGTGAGTTGCGTAATGCAATTGAGCGTAGCCTGATTATTGCCGATGGAGATACCTTAACCTTGGATGCTCTCCCTTTGAATATGCAAACCTCCTCTGCGGCGAGTACGGAATCTTATAGCGGTTTTGACCTGAGTGGCGTAGAGAAAATGCATATCCAAAAAGTGCTCAAATACACAAAAGGCAATAAAACCGAAACTTCCCGCCTTCTAGGTATAGGCCTCACTACTCTTTATCGGAAGATTGAGGAGTATGGGCTTTAATCTCATATTCTGCATTATATGTATACCCGAAAGCATCTTGAAGATATGCAAGGAGAAACGGACATTGCTAAATAGTTTATCTTTGCTGAACGTAAACTTAATAATAATCGCTTAAAATACATCACCTATGAGTCTGAAGATTAAAACAAAACTAAGATACGGAATCGGGCTGCTGTTTGCCATGATCGTTTTGCTGGGAGGTCTATCGGTAAAGAACATCTCCGATATGTCTGCCGACACAAGGAACATATTGGCCGATAATTATAATTCTTTACTCTATTCACGCCGGATGCTGGATGCGCTGGAACGAATCGATAGCGATCCTTCGGCTCAAGCCGATTTCGAGAAAAACCTAGGGCTACAGAAAAAGAATATCACGGAGGTCGATGAGAACGTGGCCACCTCACATCTAGTCGCTCAATACGAGCAATTGGCGAAAGAGCGTAATGAGGAGAATATCCGTCGTGTACGTCTCGCCTTAAATCAAGTCATGAGTTTGAATATGGCTTCTATCTACAGGAAAAGCCAAGTGGCGGAGTCTACGTCTCAAAAGGCTTTATTTTGGATTTGGGGGATTGGCCTCTCTTGTATGGTGGTCGCTTTCGCTTTTTTAATACGTTTCCCCCGTTCGATAAATACCCCTATCCGTATGTTGATGGACGGTATCATGGAGATCGCTAACCATAATTACGAGAAACGATTGGATCTCGTTAAATATGATGAATTCGAGGGGGTAGCGAAATCCTTTAACCGGATGGCGGAACGGCTTACGGAATACCGGAAAAGTACGTTGGCGGATATTATTCAAGGAAAGAAATATATAGAGGCTATCGTGAATAGTATCACGGAGCCAATCATAGGCTTGGATCGGGATCGTAAGATTCTTTTCGCCAATAACGAGGCTTTGACGATCTTGAATCTCAAGCGGGAAAACGTGATCGGAAAGTCTGCCTCGGAATTATCCTTACGGAACGATTTGCTTCGCAGGTTAGTTCGGGAACTGATCCAGCCGGGCGAGAAAAAAGAGCCGCTTAAAATTTACGCGGATAATAAGGAAAGTTATTTTCAAGTGCAATATATACCGATCCGTGTGTTGGAGAATGGCGAGGCGGAGGTGTATGTGGGCGACGTGATCTTATTGAAGAACATCACGGAGTTTAAGGAGTTGGATTCCGCTAAGACCACTTTTATCTCGACGATCTCCCATGAATTGAAAACTCCGATATCGGCGATCATGATGAGCCTGAAATTGTTGGAGGATGCCCGTGTGGGAGCCATGAACGACGAGCAAAAAGCACTGGCGGAAAGTATCAAGGAAAGTAGTAATCGATTACTGGAAATAACCAGTGAGCTATTGAAAATGACGCAGGTGGAGGCTGGCAAGCTACAATTGAATCCGAAAATAACCAAACCGATCGAATTGATCGAGTATGCGATAAAGGCGAACCAAGTGCAAGCTGATCGCTTCAATTGCCATATAGAGGTGGAATACCCGGAGAAGATTTCCAAGCTTTTTGTGGATAGCGAGAAAATCGCGTGGGTCTTGACGAATCTATTGTCGAACGCAATTCATTATACCCCGGAGAATGGCCGTATCATAATCGGTGCCCGCCAGCAAGATCATAGCGTGGAGATCTATGTGCAAGATTTCGGTAAGGGTATTGATCCCCGATATCATCAAAGTATATTCGATCGCTATTTCCGTGTGCCGGGAACGAAGGTACAAGGGAGTGGTCTAGGGCTGGCTATCAGTAAAGACTTCGTGGAAGCTCATGGAGGAACACTTTCTGTTGATAGCGCAGTTGGAAAAGGAAGTACTTTTGTTATAAAATTCAATGTATAAGAGGGTAAAAAAAGAGGGTGTTAATTACCCTCTTTTATAATATCGCTTCCTCCGGAAGTGGATGTATCCGATCTTGCCGAACCTTTGTAATGTACATCACTACCTCCGCTTGCCGAAGCCTTGATATAATCGGTTACGTGCGTATAAATATCGGAGCCACCACTGGCGGAACATTCCAACTGGTTTAAGATAAGATCATAAGCCTTGATATCCGAGCCACCTGAGGCGGAATATTCGCCGTTCTCCGCTTTTCCCGTAAGCTTGAGATCGCTACCTCCGCTGGCACGGCCTCGTATTATTCGGGTAGTAAGATCGTTGATGATGATATCGCTACCGCTGGTCGCCTCAATTATGCAATTAGATACGTTGACCGGTTTCTCCATTTTCACGTCGCTACCCCTTGTCGCTATAATTTCCAGATCATCTCCGGATAAAGCGCTTCTCAGGACAAAATCCATACAACCGGACATCTGGATTTTTTCCAGCTTCTTGGAAGTGCCCTCTATTTTAAATCGGGTAGGGCTTAATTGTGTACCATTCTCTGTGGAGATTGAAAGTTCTTCGTTTTTTACTTGAACGTTTATATAAGGATATAAGTTCTCGTCGATCGTGATTCGTAAGGACGCTGATTCTCCTTGCGTATATCCGAAAACGTACGACGGATTTCCCCCACGGCTGAATAGGCTGAACCAACTGTCGCTATACCCCATGGCGGTTGAGCCGACTTTTATCGCTGAATAGTCTCTGACGGAGATTTCTTTCGTGATAATATCCCCATTCCCTTTTACTTTCTTCGCCTCGATAGGCATCACGCAAAAAGCGATCAACGCAAATAAGGCCATCATTCTTGTTCTCATATGAAGTGTAATTAATTTATACTCTTTTCTTATAAGACGAATGGAGTTGAAAAAACGTTACATCTAAAATGAAAAAAAAAAGCTATCATTGACTTTTTTTGTGATAGCTTCTTTTTCTTGCCCTAATAACAGGGAGGTCGATTAATTACTTTTAGGTTTTTCAACCATATGTTCTACTCTGTCTTTGACGTATTCGACTTGATTTTTACCCGTGTCTACCACGTCCTTTACTTTTTTCTTCGCCTTATCTGTAAGACCGTGGAGTTCGTTCTCCAGACATTCGAACTGTCCTTGATCTTCCATCCTGCGAAGTACGTAACCAACAACTACACCTACGGCTAAACCGAATAATACATTTTTCATAACTACTACTTTTTATGAGTTAAAACATTATTTTTTGTAGTTATGAAACAGCAAGTCAACCAATAAGGTTGGTGTTTATTTGTTATTTTTCAGTAAATCCCTAATCTCGGTAAGTAATTGGATATCCGCAGGGGGAGCGGCCGGAGCTTTCGGGGCCTCTTCCTTCTTCTTGCTTAAAGCATTAACACCTTTGACAAGTAAAAAGACGGCGAAAGCTATGATTATGAAATCCAGTGTCACTTGTATGAAATTTCCGTAGTTAATGGAGACCGCCGGAGAGATCACCTTGTCTCCCTCCATTACAGCATGCTTCAAGGTGATTTTTAAATCCGTGAAATTGACGCCACCTACAAGTAAACCTACCGCCGGCATGATCAGATCCGCTACGATAGAAGATACGATCTTTCCAAAGGCACCACCGATAATGATACCTACCGCCATGTCCACTACGTTACCTCGCATGGCGAACTGCTTAAACTCTTGTAATATTTTTTTCATAAAACAACGCTTTTTATATTATAACAACAAAATTAGCCATAAGTTGAATATTTTCAATGCTTATAGCGAAATTTGAAGAAATTATTTTTGATTTTCATGTTTTTGTTTGACCCATTTGAGCATTGATGTGTTATATCCTCTTTCTTTGGCCTTAGTCAATAAAAAGAGAATAGCCTCTTCTGGGAGTGTAGGCGTACGACTAAGTAGCCATAAATAGTCTGAGGTATTACTGCCTACGAGAGCGTATGAGTAATTATCCTCGTCAATTTCCATAATGTTGTACTCGGCGTAGAACCGCATAAAGAAACACACTTTTAATTTACTAGGACACGTAGGATCTGTTATTTTGGCTATACCTTTCGCTCGTTTGAAGGAACCGGAAAAATTACCCCAATATCCGCTGTTAACAACTTCTATATCTCCATTCGGGAGAAATGAGTATTCCACGGTAGCCCCTACGAGATTATGCTCAAAGCGATGCTCAAAGCGTGCTATTTCAAACCATTTCCCCATATAGCGGTGTAAATCCAAAGTCTGGACGGTTTCTTTGTTTATAATGTGTTGAGTGCAAGATAAATTACACTGCATTATAAGACAGATGAGGCCTATTAGTTTAAATCGCATAGGTTTTTATTTTTATCTCATAATAAACATAGAGAGCCTCTAAAAAGTTTGAAAACGTTCATATTTTAGGATTTTTATTTTTTCGACAATCTGTGCTTTAACTTTTAATTTGAAATTTCTATCCTGTCTGAAGTGAGAAATTCGTAGTTGTGGCATTTCCGGACGATAGATTTAGATCCACGTTTTTATATGTTTTTTTGTATTGAAAATTTCATAGTTATGATTTGGAAAAATCATAACTATGAAATAAAAAGTCATAACTATGAAATAAATGACTCTTTACAGTGAAAAAAATATATGAAGATGTTTTAATTGTAAATGCTTGTTTGAGAGTTAGTAATCGTCAAGATGTCTAACTTTGCGTGTTTGTTTTCAGTTGGAATTTAAAATAGAGAGATATGGATGAGAAAGATTTGGTGGAAGGGATGCGAGAGTATATAAGTCTGTTACAAAAGGAAGGACGGTATTCCTCGGCGAAAAGTTATCAGGATGCGATGAACTCTTTTATACGGTATAGCGGGACGGATCGTATCCCATATACATATATAAATAAGGATACTCTTCGCCGGTACGAGGCTTATTTGTTGGAGAAAGGCTGCATGCGTAATACGGTCTCCACGTATATCCGCCGTTTGCGTTGTATCTATAACAAGGCGGTGGAGAATGGCGAGGCGGCGTTTATCCCTTCATTATTCAAGGGGGTTTTTACGGGTGTGGAAAGCCAGCGCAAGAAATCCTTGCCTCTGGGTGATTTGAATCGCCTGATGACTGTCCCGGTAAAAGGAGAGAAGTTGAGGAAGACACAACTGGCCCTTTGCTTGATGTTTCAATATGGGGGGATGTCGTTCGTTGATTTCGCCCATTTGAATAGGGGTAATATCAAGAACGGCATATTGGATTACAATCGCCAGAAGACCGGGACCTCTATGCGGTTGGAGGTCTTGGATACGGCGGAAGCTATGTATAAGGAGCTGGCAGGTGAGAGGGGTGGAGGCTCCGGCTATTTATTTCCCTTTTTAAGTGGGACGAAGAACGGCCATGAGGAATATCTCGAGTACACTGCGGCCTTGTCCCGGTTTAACCGGAACTTGAAGACGTTGAAAGAGGTTGCCGGAATAGTCTCGGATGTGACTTCCTACACGATCCGTCATTCTTTTGCCATGGCATTGAAGGAGCAAAATGTCCCCATTGAGATGATCAGCGAGTTATTGGGGCATAAATCCATCAAGACAACCCAGATTTATCTAAGAAGTTTCTCGTTGGAGAAAATGACGGTGGTAAATAAGTCTTGCTTTGAGAATGTATATAATTATATGCCAGAGGTGGGTTGAGGCTACTTGGGGAGTAGCGTTCATTTCACGGTGCAAATGTAGCAAAAAATAGCAAATAACAAGCAATCATTAGTTTTAGTTTGTGCTCCGGCCTTGATTCTCCTTAAATCTTCGTTCTTATTCCTAGTGTATAGACATGGCAATAGAGACGAAATGATCTCGTATTTCCTACATCATCACGTCCCTTCTAAAAAATCGAACATACATTCCTGTAGAGACGTGGCGTACCCCGTCTCATCCCCTCCAAATGGTAACTTAAAGATACTATCAGACAGTGGGAGACGGGGCACGCCCCGTCTCTACAACCGGGTGATAACCGTTCTCGCACCTTTTAGGCTACTCCCCAAGTAGCCTAAGATTTCGAGAGATGGTAATTTTCAGTAATGCCATATTTGGAAATATAAAGCACTGTTTATCAAGATAATATAAAAGATTCTTGGTAGGGCTCTGAATTGCCGTGGGGTCTGTTTTCGGGCCACGGGATAACCACTGGAAAAGATAATCATAGAGATGGATATATTGACAGGCAAGTGCTCGGATAGGTTCATGGCGCATGTTCTGAAGCGACGTGACCAAGAGGCCGTCCGCTGGTACGTGCTCACGCTCCCTACCGCCGGTGGCGGGCGTGACAGGATCAGCCCCTCGAAGGGGCTGGACGCTGAGCTTTCCCGCCGTGAGCGTCGTGGTGAGGCGTTGTTCGAGTATTTCTCCCCCTCGTATGTCGAGGCGAGGAAGGTGGGCGGCAAGATGGTCAACACGAAACGGCCCCTGTTGTACAACTACGTGTTCGTCCACGCCTCGGAGGACGAGATCTTCCGCCTGAAGCGTACGCTTCCCCTGTATAATTTCCTCCCCCGGGTTTCCTCCGGCGGGCGGTCTTATTTCCCGTACCTCTCGGATCGTGAGATGGATACCTTGCGTTGGGTCGCGGCTTCTTACTCCAACGAGCTTCCCGTATACGTGCCAGATAGCGGCCGCTTGTTGAAAGGCGACCGTGTGCGTATCACCTCCGGCCCTTTTACCGACATGGAGGCCGAGGTGGTGGTACAGCCGGGCGGTGGCCATAAGGACGTGATGGTGCGTATCCTCGATTGCATGTGGGTTCCCTTGTTCGAGGTGAGGCGAGGCGAGTATGAGTTGATCGAGCTGAACACGGGGGGCAAGCACGTGTATACCCATTTGGACAACGACCGTCTGTCGGAGGGCTTGCACGATGCCTTGGGCCGTTACCACGCCTCTGGCGTGGTAGTGGATGAGGATGCCCGTCTGGCCCGTGAGGTCCTGCGTGGCTACGCCTCTCTCCGTGGTGAGACCGACGTGATCCGTTGCAAGCTTTACTCTTTGCTCCTTCCAGCCTATCTGCTTTTGGGCGAGTCGGATGAGTTCGATCGTTTGCGCTCCACGATGCGCAGCATGCTCCCGGTGATAAAAGCGGGGCAATCCCGTGCCTTGTTGCTGGTCACGCTGTACGGCTGTACGGACAGCAGCCTCTACCAGTGCATGGCGCACGAGCTGGTTGACCCTTGGATGGAGGAGGCCTCGCCCAAGAAGAGTAAGACCGTGTTGATACGTCGTTTACGTGATTACGACCGGTGGCTGAAACATAATGAATAGTGAATAAGGAATAATGAATTAAATAATTCAAGATTCAAGATTCAGAAATCAAGATTCAAAAAGAAATGTCTTCTCTTCCTTCGGGTATCCGGTTAATGAACTTGTTGCGTGAGCATTTGACAGAGATCATGGATCGTGAGCGTGTGAACCGAAACTCAATACACCTGTATTGCACGGGTCCCTACTGGGTAGCGTTCGAGCGTTCCGCCTACCAACTGCATCGTGCGTTCTCGGATAGCGAGACCACGCCGCTGCGCCTGTTCGCCTACCCGTTCCCGATCGTGATGGTGTCTGTAACGGATCGCTCGCTCCGTTCATATACTCGCAAGCATATCTTGAGAAGAGACGGGTCGGATTACAAGCTATTGACCGTCCCCGGGTTTCCCTTGGCGGACTACCGTGAATGGCACGCCGGCGAGGTGGAGGGATTGCCTTTATTGAGTGAGAGCGTATGAGTTTTTTTAAGGTCAGGAGGTGTAAAAGATCCTGATGTCAGAAAGAAAAGTGGATTATGGTAAGTATGGAAAAAGAGAAAACTACACCATTCGGAAAAAGTGAGGGAGCGGAACCGGAGCGATTCATCCCGGATGGGATGGGTATGTTCCAACGTAATGTAAAACGTATAGGGGATTGTGCGCTGGCGTTTTTGGCCTTGATCGTATTCTCCCCGCTGTTTTTACTTTGTTATATCGCCGTAAAACGGGAGGATGGAGGCCCGGCGATCTTTAGGCAAGAGCGTATCGGTCGTTTCGGTCGCCCGTTCAACATCTATAAGTTCCGTAGTATGCGTCTGGACGCTGAGAAATTCGGTCCGGCCCTTTACAAGGGTGGGGCAGATCCCCGGATAACCCGTGTCGGAAAATTCCTCCGGGTACATCACTTGGACGAGCTGCCCCAGTTATGGAATGTCTTCGTGGGCGACATGTCCTTTATCGGTCCCCGTCCCGAGCGTAAGTTCTACATCGACCAGATCATGGAGCGTGATCCTCGTTATCGTTACCTCTACCAGATCCGTCCGGGCGTGACCTCTTACGCCACGCTCTACAATGGGTATACGGACACGGTCGATAAGATGCTCCGCCGCTTGCGTTACGACCTGTTCTATCTGGAACATCGCTCTTGGCTGTTCGATTTCAAGATATTGGTGAAGACCTTCTTGAATATAGCGTTCGGTAAGAAATTCTAATGCTAGATCTCCCCGTATTCCTCCCTTGCGTCAAAGCAGGGGCAAGCCTTACGGATATAGGGGCTAAGTTGGTAATGTCCTAGGATGCGTGCCTCCGGGTAATCCCTTCGTAATTGCCGTAGCAGATCCATCAAGGTACAGCGCTGGGCGTAGGTCCGGGTATCGGCCGGACGGCCTTGTTCGTCGAGTCCTCCCT
>OHWG01000671.1_pt1 | contig 20459 bp, 20 predicted proteins | sample 1579621 | NCBI WGS metagenome assembly OHWG01 (sample SAMEA3882544, study PRJEB24775) | human gut metagenome | biome: human-associated habitat; feature: intestine environment; material: feces | place: Netherlands | collected 2009/2010
GCTGATATTTTGACACAGGTGCTTTATCTTTCGCAGTTACACGTGGGGTCAACACAAAAAATGCGGCTTCCTATTACGACTGGATATGCGGACAAAATTTGTAAGAATAGAGAATTTGTTCCGGAAGGAAAGATGGACGATCGGCTATTCTTTTTGTGAAAAATAAAACATAGATAAAAATGAGACGACAGGGATTCTGGAGTTTTTTTAGAAAAAATGCTATAAAATCATCTCTCTTTCTTGGTAATATAACAAAAATTCTGTATTTTTGTAGCCAAATTGCGAATGAGAAAAAGAAGATTATACATATTTGGTCTATGGATAGCTACATTGAGTATATTGCTATCTACGGTGATGACACATCATCACCACATGGGGCGTATCTGTATGATTCAGGAGCAATGCGAGCAGGATGGCAACATCAATGATGAACATACCGAACATCATGATCAGGAAAATGATAGAGATCGTGAGAACTGTAGCGTTCGTCAAATGCATCAGTTTGTCGTCAATTCCAAGATGGTGAAGGGTATCCGCAAGTTTCTGGCAGATGAGAGCCATCAGTTTGTAGTCCTGTCTTGTTCTTCTCTTTTATCCCTCCCTCATCTCTCGCTTATTTCTGTGAGATGGCAGCATGTGGCTGCTTCTCCTCTCGTTGAAGAGTTGGCGGCAGGCTACAGCAGACGGGGGCCTCCTTCTATTTTATGATTTTACAAGTTTGCCACTTGGTTGCAAAAATCGATTTGAAGATTCAAATCCAACTGAGTTGCAAGGGATTCTGTGTACTTTTGCCAACGGATTTTTTATAAGATCCGTTGCGTGTAATCGTAGGATAAAATGATAAAAAAAGTAGAATTGTAAAATAGAAGAAACAACATGAAAAGAATTATTTTAATAGTTGCCGTTACGGCAATTGCCTGGGCTGGTTTTGCCTTTTTCGGAAAGCAGACTGGCTCAGAAGCTCATGCACACGAGGAACATGAGCACGAAGAGGTAGATTTTGATCATATTCCGTTAACAGCCAAGCAGGTTAGCACCGTTGATTTGAAGATGGGTGAGGCTGTGGAGCGTGAGATGGATGCCACCATAGAGGCGAAAGGATCGCTTGTACTCCGTCCGCAGGCAATGGGTGATGTTGCCTCTTTGATGGGCGGTATCGTGAAATCTATTTTTGTAAAAGAAGGGCAGCTCGTTCATAAAGGACAGGTTGTTGCTACCGTTGAAAATACTGATGTGGTAAGTCTTCAACGTGAGTATTACTCTGCTGCTAAGGAGTGTGAACTTGCTAAAGCTGATATGGAGCGCCAACTTCTGCTCAGTAAGCAGGGAGCAGGTGTGAAGCGTACCTTACAGCAGGCTCAGAAAGATTACCAGGTGGCTCATGCCAATCTTTTGGGTATTGGCAGACAGCTCAGCCAGATGGGTATCTCTACAGCTGCCGTAGCGAAAGGTAAGTTTACTACTGCCTTTCCTTTGCGTGCTCCTATTGCCGGAATCGTCAGTGAGATGACAGCAAGTCTGGGTAGCTATGCAGATATGCAGGCTCCTTTGATGAAGATTAGAAATACCCAGGCTGTAGAGTGCGATCTGAACGTCTTTGAGAAGGATTTATCAAAGATTAAGGTAGGAAATCGCGTAACGGTGAATCTCACCAATCAGCCAGGCGTGAAACTTTCCGGAACCATTTATGGCATGAATCAATACTTTAACGATAATTCAAAATCCGTTGCTGTTCACGTAAAGTTGGATGCGGCAAGCGTAAAGAGCTATCTGCATTCTTCATCTGGCAATACCCATGGCGGAAAGCTTTTCGCAGGTATGTATGTAAGCGGAAAGATAACTACAGGCAGCCAGCAGTGTCTTGCTCTGCCATCCCAGGCGATTGTGAGCAGCGATGGAAAGCAGTATGTCTTCGCTCTTAATGGAGCTCCTAACAAGGGTAACTATAGCTTCTCACGCCATGAGGTAACCACAGGTGCCTCGGATGGTAAATATACTGAAGTGAAGCTTTGCGACCATCTTCTCCAGGGGAAGAATGGTGTTTCTGGCAAGAAGATAGTAACTGAGAACGCTTATTATCTGGCTTCGCTTACAGGCGAACATGGCGAACATGCGCATTAAGTTTTAACTGATAGATGAATGTTTTCAATGAATCATTTAATGAATCATTTTTAGATTAAAGCTTATGTTTCAGAAACTTATTACTTATTCCATTCGCCATAAACTGGTGATTGGAGTACTCTCTATAGCCCTGGCGATATGGGGTGTCTGGTCGCTTGTGCATCTGCCATTCGATTCTACTCCAGATATTACAGATAATCAGGTACAGGTCATCACGCAGGCTCCTTCGCTGGGAGCACAGGAGGTGGAACAGTATGTTACGACACCTGTAGAGATGGCACTCGCCAATATTCCTCGAATTCAGGAGCGCAGAAGTATCTCCAGAAGCGGACTCTCTGTCATTACGCTTGTCTTCGATGACAATGCGGATATCTATTGGGCTCGTTCCCAAGTGAGTCAGGTCGTTGAACAGTTAGAGAAGGAATTGCCCAAGAACACAGAGACTGAGATGGGACCTATTGCCACAGGCTTAGGCGAAATCTACCATTATACGGTACGTGCCAAGAAAGGATATGAAGACAAGTATTCTCTTACCGATCTCCGTACCCTGCAGGATTGGATAGTACGAAAGCAGTTATCCGGAACTCCGGGTGTAGCTGAAGTGAGTGGCTGGGGTGGCTATGTCAAGCAGTATGAAGTAGCCATCAATACCGACCAGTTGAATGCCAATGGTATCTCTGTAAGTGAAATCTTTGATGCTCTTCAGCGCAACAACGCCAATACAGGAGGTAGCTATATCGAGCAGAACTCCAACCAGTACTACATCCGAGGAATCGGTGTGGTAAAGAGTCTGGAAGATGTGGGTAACATCACGGTAAAGACGGTGAATGGAACTCCTATCAAGGTGAGCGATGTAGCGAAAGTTCAGTTGGGACATGCTACTCGTTTTGGTGCAGTAACCCGTAATGGTGAAGGCGAAGTGGTGGCAGGTATTGCCATCATGCTGAAAGGAGAGAACTTTCAGGAAGTTATCAAAAATGTAAAGGAACGAATCAGCCAGATTCAGAAATCACTTCCAGAAGGAGTGGTTATCGAACCGTTTATCGATCGTACCAACCTGGTGGATCGAGTAGAAGGTACCATCGCCCGTAACCTGATTGAAGGCGGACTTATCGTAATCTTCGTACTCGTTATCTTCCTGGGTAACTGGCGAGCCGGACTGGTTGTAGCAAGTGTCATCCCGCTGAGTATGCTCTTTGCCTTCGGTATGATGAAGACCTTTGGCATCGACGGAAACCTGATGTCACTGGGAGCCATCGACTTTGGTATGATAGTGGATTCTGCGGTCATCATTGTTGAAGCTGTGGTGACACATATCAATACCGGTCATTTCTCGCAGCCGGAAGTTCGTGCCGCTTATCTTGCTCAATGTCAGAATGGCGGAGCTGCAACTCCATTTGCTCTGACCCAGAAACAGATGGACGAGGAAGTTCATTTCTCTGCTTCCCGAATCCGTCAGAGTGCAGCGTTCGGTGAAATCATCATTATGATTGTATATATTCCGCTGATGACACTGGTAGGAATCGAAGGAAAGATGTTCCGTCCGATGGCGCTTACGGTATTCTTTGCCATTCTGGGAGCCTTCATCCTCTCGCTCACCTATGTGCCGATGGCAAGTTCACTGATGTTAAGTCGAAAGGTACATATCCGAAAAACATTCTCCGACCGCGTGATAGAGAAGTTGCAGACATGGTACCGTCCGGTTCTAGACTGGGTCTTGGCACGTAACAAGGATGTCATCACTGGTGCTGTGGCTCTTTTCTGCGTCAGTGTCGTGGGCTTCAAATATCTGGGAGGCGAATTCATCCCAAGTCTGGAAGAAGGAGACTTTGCCGTGGAGATGAGTATGTCGCAGGGAACTTCATTGTCACAGATGGTGGAGAGTTGTACCAAGGCTGAAAAGCTGCTCAAGAAGGAATATCCTGAGATCAAGCAGGTAGTAAGCCGCATAGGTAGTGCTGAGATTCCTACAGACCCGATGCCGGTAGAACGTGCCGATATCATGATTGCACTGAAACCGAAGGCTGAATGGACCTCTGCCAAGACTACTCCAGAACTGATGGAGAAGATGGAGGAAACCTTGAGTGCCATTCCTGGATTGGAAGCAGAGATTTCTCAACCCATTCAGATGCGTAACAATGAGTTGCTGACAGGTATCAAGCAGGATGTGGCTATCAAGATATTTGGTGATGATCTGGACGTGCTCACCCAGCAGGCAGGAAAGGTGAAGAAAATGATAGAAGATGTGCCGGGTGTGAGCGGTATCTTTGTAGAAGAAGTTGCCGGTTTGCCTCAAATCCAGGTTAAATACAACCATGAGAAGATGGCGGCCTACGGGGTTAGTGTGGATGATATCAGTGAGATATTGGAAACCACCTTTGCCGGAGCCGTGGCTGGTTCTCTGTACGAAGGCGACAAGAAGTTTGATATCGTGCTCCGTATGGATCCTTCGCAGCGTAACGTAGAATCGCTTGAGCAACTGAGCATTCCTCTCAAGGATGGTACGAATATTCCGTTGTCCCAGGTGGCAGATATTGATTATTCACCAGCGCCTGCTCAAGTTTCTCATGAAGATGGTGCCCGCCGCATCTATGTAGGATTCAACGTGAAGGGCAGGGACGTACAGAGTACCGTGGAGGATATCCAGGAGATTCTTGATGGGAAGCTGAAGTTGCCGGATGGCTACTATTATAATTATGGTGGTGAATTTGAGAACCTGCAGAGTGCAACCAATCGACTGATGGTAGTGATACCGATAGCGCTTGTCATTATCCTGCTGTTGCTTTATGCTACGGTGAAGAATGTTCGTGAGTCGCTCTTCGTCTTCTCAGCCATTCCTCTGGCTGCCATCGGAGGTGTCTGGGCTTTGTGGCTCAGAGGTATGCCTTTCAGCATCTCGGCAGGTGTCGGTTTCATAGCCCTCTTTGGTGTGGCGGTGCTCAATGGTATCGTACTTATCGGACAGATGAACCAGATGCAGCGTGAAGAAAAGACTGCTGACAATCTGTCATCATCCATAGGCGTTACAGAAGTTATTCATCATCGCATCATCGAGAGCTGTATGGTTCGCTTGCGTCCTGTATTGATGACTGCACTCGTTGCATCAATGGGTTTCCTGCCAATGGCACTTTCCCAGGGTGATGGAGCTGAGGTACAGCGCCCACTGGCTACGGTGGTGATAGGTGGTCTGATAACCAGTACGCTGCTCACCTTGCTGGTTTTGCCTGCCATCTACAAGACATTCACCAAGAAATAGGTATTTAAGAAGATAACATAAAACATTTAGGATGAACAAGAGTAAAAAGAAAACTCTCTTAGGGCTGGCAGCAGTTTTGATGCTGCTGGTCCCAACAGAGGCTAAAGCCCATCTCTTCGATGCCACCATTCCTGGCACGAAGATGACTTTGGATCAGTGTTTCCAGCTGGCAGATAAGCAGAACCTGACGATGCAGGCTGGAAGAAAATCGATAGAACGTGCCAAGGTAATGGAAGGAACGGCATGGGATGTGGACAAGACGGAGATTGCTTTCGGACAGAATCCGGCTTCAAGTGGCGATACCGATAATGCCCTTGCATTTTCGCATGGCATCGAATTTCCAACGGTTTATACCGCCCGCCGTGGTCAGCTTAAGGCTGAAACACAGGCAGAGAAAAGTCGTCTGGGCGTAACTAATCAGCAGATTAAGCTTGAGATTGCTTCTGCTTATTATGCGATGCTCTATCAGACCCATCTTCTGAGCATCCTTCAGCGCCAGGATTCTATTCTCGACCGTTATTGCGATGTAGCCGAGAAGCGTTACAAGGCAGGTGAAGCCAGACAGTTGGAATTCCTTACAGCCGAGCGTTTGCGTAATGAAAATCATTTGGAGATGGCAAATGTGAAGAGTGAGGCAGAGAACAAGCAGTTGGAACTGATGGCATTATTGAATACCGATGAGCCTGTTTTGCCTGCCGAATCTCACCTCATCGCATTGGAATCTCCTGTGAGCGGTACCTTCAACTATCAGCAGACTGCCTATGCGCAGTATCAGCAAGACCGTCTGAAGGCACTCGATAAGGAGGTGAAGTGCGCCAAGACTGGTTATGCTCCATCTCTTTCGCTTACGCTCCGCACCCAGGCTCTCATTTCCAGTTGGGATCCTTACCACATCGACCGTCAGCGTTTTACCGAGGGTAACTTCTTCGGCTTTGAAATTGGAGTAGGCGTACCACTCTTTTACGGCGCTACCAAGGCAAAGGTGAAGGCTGCCAAGAAGGATCGTGAGGTGGCAGAACTGGAGATGCAACAGGAGCGAAGAGAAAAGGAACGTGATTATCGCTTAGGCTACAACCGTTTTCAGAATGCAGCCAAGCGCATGTCTTATTATAACGGCGAGAACATTTCGAAGGCAAAAGATATCGTTCGCCTCAGTACTGCAGAGTATGAGAGTGGCGAAATCAGCTATGTAGAGTATGCCAATGCCTTGCAGGAGGCGATAGACATGGGTATGAAGCATGCCGATGTCATCAATGAATATAATGAGGCAGCCTTGGCTTTGCTGGGGCTTTCGAATAATCTGTAAGAAACAAAAAAGTCATATCCCTTTGATTGGGGATATGACTTTTTTGTTTTAGAAAACTTATCTTGAGTTCTATTTAGATGATTCTTTCTATATTAATTTAGAACACTCTTCCGAAGATAATCTTGATGAAAGTCTTGCCTAAGATTCTGGCATCAAACCACCATGAGCGATGCTCCAAATAGTAGAGATCCATATCCAGGCGGCGCAACATCTTCTCCATCGTATCTGTGTATCCGTTATAGAGGGTTGCATAGGAAGTAACACCAGGGCGAATCTGATACAGATTCTTATATCTAGGGTCACGCTCCATAATCTGGTCGATGTAGAACTTTCGTTCGGGTCTTGGACCAATAAACGACATATCGCCACAAATCACGTTCCAAAGCTGAGGAAGCTCATCCAGATGGTGTTTTCTCAGAAACTTGCCGATACGGGTAAGCCGCTTATCTTTTTTATGGGAACAGAGCTGAGGACCGTTCTTTTCTGCATCCACTGTCATACTTCTGAATTTATAGATGTTGAAGGGGCGTCCAAACCGTCCGATGCGTTCCTGCTTGAAAATGGCTGGTCCACCATCTTCACATCTTACCATTATATATATAAGAAGCATAAGAGGCGAAACGAGCAGTAAGCAGATTGTTGCTAACAGAAAGTCGCCAGCTCGCTTGACGTTTCGCTCCATAGCACTCATCCCATCTGCTATGACTTTTGTTTTTTCCGCATCATCGTAGCATTTGGAGTAAAGCGGTATATGCTTAAATGACATTTGACTGAACATCATTCTATTTTTCTTTAGACTTAAAACAATACTATTTCTCATATAGAGTTATTCCATTTACTATATAAACGTAAAGTTGTGCGATATATTATATTTAGCTATCCTTTTCTTTTATTTTAACAAAGCAATAACTATCCAGTTCTCGCTTCATAAGCTTCAGAAAGTATGTCGGCAAAAACAAAAAAGCAAAGTAGAAACAAGCCTTCATCCATCCATACCCCAGAATCCTACGATAAACAGCTATATTGTATTTAGCAAGTGATATCTTGCTGCTGGATATGGAATGCTTGTGGCGGCAATACACTGCCAGCGGCTGGTTGGGATAGGAATAGCATACCTTGCAATCTTTAAGGATCTGCAGGAAGAGTGCCCAGTCCTGTCGCTTGCGTAAAGTGGGCATATAGTATTTTCTGCCCAGCAGTTGGGTATCATAGATAGCAGTGAGGCAACCTATTTTATTATCCCGCTTCATCATAGAGAAGGTGATTTTGGGCGGTGCGATATTGATGCCTACAGATTTTTGCTCGTTCAAATTGAAGATGATATATGAGGCACAGGATAGGGCACACTGTTTCTGGTTCATGAATGCAATCTGCTTTTCCAGTTTATCCAGAGTCCAGCGGTCGTCACTATCACAGAAAGCGATGTATCTTCCCTTGGCTCGTTCTATGCTCTTATTTCGGGCATATCCTGCACCATGGTTGTGATCAAGATAGAGTACATCCACTCGGCTATCCTTTTCCTCTATCTTGTGAAGAATATCCAGAGTTACAGGATCCGTGGAACCGTCATCTGTAATCAGTAATTCCAGATCAAGATAGGTTTGGTCTAGGATACTACTTATGCTGTCGGCAAGATATTTGCCGGCATTATAAGTGGGCATGATAACTGATACTAACCTATTCCTATCCATTCTCTTTTATCCGTTTTATATTATAACGAACCAAACAGCTAAATATTGTAAAAGAAGCAAGAAACTTTTACAGAGGTTTTACGTAATCTTCTAGAAACAACTTGTAAGCAGTTGCAACTATGCGACTTACGTAGAGTAGTAAATTATATTTTTTTATATGTGAGAAATACTCTTTTGTATAGAAATAGAAGAGCTTGATCTCCATTATCTGCTTTTTGCGCCTATTATCCTTGCTTCTCGAGGATGAGTTGTCTCTCTTACGAATATAGTAAATGGCGGATGGAGATGTAACGTTTATTTGTCTGATACCTGCCGATACCATAAACATAAAGAAGGAATCTTCACCATGAGATAAATTCGTTCTAAAGCGAATATTACCAATCAATGGGCGGGGAATAAGTTTGCAACAAGCAGTAGACAGCAGACTGCGATGACGGAAAATATTCTTTTTCTTCCCTACATCATATTGCTGATAAGCCGAAGAGAGATAATGATCTGCCACATTTTCAACTTGTCCTTTGAAAGCAATCATATTGGCAACAGTGATTCCATTGTCGCAACTGTTTTTGCTTAATTGATCGAGATAGTTTGGACTTACAAGATCATCATCATCGATGAAGGTAAGGTATTTACCTTTTGCAATATCTATGCCTAGATTTCGAGCAAACGAAACACCTTTGTGTTCACTATAAATCAAATTAACCTTCATCTTATAATTTTCCAGATACTCCTTTATATTGGCATAATAAGGTTCTTTGTCTCCATTCAAAACGAGACATACCTCATACGCCTCCTTGCCTAAAGTTTGCTGCTCCAGGCAATCTAAACACATCCTGAGTAATTCCCCAGGAGCGTAAGTTGGTATGATGATACTTATTTCAGGTGTCATAAACTATTTAATTCTTATTACATTTAGCATATTCTATTTTGATACCACCAATTTCTGCTGCAATTTGTGAATAGGAAGATGCCACGCTACCCAATATTTTTTTAGTCTTACTTAGACAGAATAAATCCACTACAGCGAATTTCATACCTTCGAGAGAGTCTCTACTGGTATCATCCATTAATGTAATGACTCTTCCTGGGAATTTACCTTGCAGTTCTTTTTTTACCTCCTCATCATCACTCGCCACATAAAACTTCACTGTATCTTCTTTTTCTATTTCAAGTTGCATAAGATGGACAAAAACATCTGTTGGTGAAGAATTGATAGAAGCTATGTTGTCTGTTCTTCTGATATGAACACCGATTACGTGTTTCGAAAAAATTGAGGTTATTTGATCAATCTGCAGCTGAAGATCTCTTTTCGGAACGAATATGTTCTTAATTTGATAATCCGTACACATAGGATAGCAAGAAATCAAGAGCAGGTTGCCCTTATAATGACTCTTCAACTTCTGATAGATATCTCCTTGTGTATAGATGCTATGATTGAAAACTACTTGCTCATTACCCAACCGAAGGAACCATTTCCTCAAGAGATAATCCTTGGTTCCGTTGATACGATACAACCATTGTGTATTCTCTATCAGATGCACTTTTTCTATATGAATAGGTTCGAATAAGTCGGCAAAGTTTGCCTTGAGTCCTATACTATTGTTCCAATAGATGGATAGCGAACACTGATAGTGCTTAGCTATCGCAATGGTAGTTGCGATAGCTCTCAGTCGATTGCAAAGTCCTCCTGTCGGGATTAATTTTATTTCCATTTTATTCAGTTTTTATTTCATTTTTTATAGCATCTAAAAAACCGTGACCATATAATGAGTCTGGTTCCACATAGTTTCCTTCGCCCCATTCGTTCCAAGAACGCAAGAATAGAATTTTTTTATCATCTGGTTTGTTTCTAATGATTTGAAGTGCACCTCTGATATGCTCCTCAAAATTCTGCGGGGTAGCGTTTATATATATACCCTCATGCTTGCCTGCTCTTGGGGTTCTGTCCCATTGTGGGAAGAGAGTAGGGAATACATTGTTCCATTGGTCTTCGGGCATATAGAAATGCTTCATCACTTTCGGATAATCATATTTCAACGGAGGCAGAAAGGAAATCTTCTTTTGTAATGCTCTTCGAATGATGCGGCAATATTTGCCTTGATACACCATTTCTGCGCGGTTTTTTCCCATTGGATTGATGCCATCAAATCCTAGTTTGATAAAGTTTTCATAAACCTCAGAAGCACTGTCTAGATTAGGAACCACTCTGCTCAAAGTGCCATCTTCATTGCGCTTTACTGTGGTTGTGGCTGAGCACATGGCAACAAAGTATATACCTTTCAATCCGCTTTCTTTGGCTAAGTCACGCCAGAGATGGATAAAATGGGTTATATCCTTAAAGTGGTAAGGGTCGAATATCAAGAATAGTGGCTTTCCATCTACTGTCATATAGCGATGATCTTTGAAAGCTTTAAGAACATAATTAAAGTGAGCTATATAATCATCGTCTCCAGGATATTTCTGTTCGCAAATCATCTGGTTTCCACCTTTGTTCACCCATGTTCCTGTTTTCCAATCATGATTGGCCCATGCGAGGCAAAAAGGAAAATCTGGTTTGCCGGAATTTAGAACTTCATCGAAAGGGCGCTGCAACAGTCGTTTGCCATTACCCATCCAGTAATGCCAGTAGCAGAAACCTTCTATACCTGCTTCACGAGCTAACTGAGCCTGCTGTTCGCGAGTCTCTGGCAGGCGAAGGTCATAAAAACCTAAGTCTGCCGGTATTCTAGGCTGATAGTGCCCATGAAATACAGGACGAGCCTTGGCAACATTCGTCCATTCCGTGAATCCCGGACCCCATACCTTGTCGTTTTCGGGTATCGGGTAAAACTGTGGTAAATAAAAAGCTATAACTCTTGCTTTCATTTTTATTTTTTATTTAAAATCTCACGATATCACCTAATCCATAATGAGGCAAAGCGAGATACATTTGGAATATTGATAATAATACCAGGACTGTTATTCCCATCCATTTCTGCTTGAATGTATATACAATCCCTGAAAATAGGAATATGTTAACGATACAATATAGCTGACTGATTCTCAAAGCCAGTACTGGGAGAAATGCTAGACTTGTATGCAAAAACAGACCTATTGCCACTATTTTTATTACAACATTATAGTTTTCATTGAAGGCGGTGATTGTCTTTCGAAAATATAATGTGTAGTAAAACAACATCACGGAGACAAGGTGTACAGGATCAAAGACATTTATGTTTACTGTCATTTTTCCTTTTTCCATTGCCTGCTGGTAGATGGCTAGCTTGTTGCCGATAAGTGGAATATCAGTATTCAGCAGCATACTGATACCACCGAAATATATGAGATAGCTTAGGGGTATAAGCAACGCTATTAATATACTTCCTTTTCGGTTGAAATCTTTATTGCCAAACACGAGTGTTGGTAGCAGAGCTAAGGAGGAATAGTGGAAGAATGAACCAACTATAATAAGCAGCAATGCTTTTCTTTTTTCTTTTTTAGCTATGTGGTACACAGCCAACAAGAATAAAGCAGAAACAACTCCTGCTCTGATTTGTGTCATTTCATGCAATACAAAGTAGAAACTTATATATAACATCATTGGCACGAAAATGCATTGCAAGTTTTTTTTGAATGCATATAGTTTGATGGTGACACCTAGGAATGCATAAACTAAAAACAAAAGATGCACATTATCTGTAAATACATTTAGAATAGCAGATATGAGAGTAAAAGATGGTTCTACCATACCCATCTCAGAACTCTGATAATAATGATGGAAAGAATACTCGTAATTTTCAGAATCAGGATCCAGACCTATTTCGCGCAATCCTGCTATGAGAATCATTACGAATCCCATCAAGATATATAGAAAAAATCTATATCTCTTGATGTAATCTTCCAGATAACAAAGTATAATCGTTATCAAAAGTACTGACAGTAAAATGTATCCCATAATTTATAGTTTCCTTTATAATACTGGTTGCCTTTTATTCACTACCTTAAGAATTAGTGAATGCAATAATTTTCGTTCGGCTTCCGAAAAGCCCCATACGTATATCAATATAGACATTACCATGACTGAAGAAATCACGATTAGCCCAAATCTTTGAAAACCTGTTATCGGTAACTGAAGCAAGAACAGTTCCAACATACTCGTTATGCCCAGTATGAAGAAGGCTGGAAGTATCAGATATTTATAATAACTTCTAAGCTTCAGTTCAGGAACAGCCTTTCTCAGCATCACCAATCTTATATTGTGAGCTGTCAGACACAAGACTATCATTACGATAAAGATAGTATAAGAAGGACTGTCTAGTATAAACAGCCCCCAACAAACTGGAATGTTCATAATGGTAAGACTTTCTACATATAAACTATACTTTCTGATCTTTCCTGTAGCTTGCATAATGATAGTTATCGGATTATGTAAAGTCAAAACAATCGTATATATAATATAGAGTCTGCAAAAGAGTATGATTTCCGGAGTGCTGTATCCTAACCAGAATTGCAGTACATTTTCCGTTTCCAACATCAAAGGCATTGCACCCAAACACAGCATATACAAAATAGCCTTATTGGCAGAAAAATAGAGTTGCTGCATATACGGCATATCCTGGCACGAGTAGGATTTTATTAATGTTGGACGGAATGCAACAACTATACTATTACTCAACGTGTTGATGGCATTGTATAATTGGTTGCCAATACAAAATGCAGCATTGACCAGTGGACCGAAAAAGATATTGAGCAAAATGATACTTCCCTGGGTCATGCCCATTCCAGACAATGCACCATAAAATGTCCAGCCAGAGAATGATATCAATTCTCTGTATAGTCCCTTGTCTATTCCTTTTGTATATCTGCATTCAATATATTTGCGAGAAGCAATCAGCATATAAACAACCATCACTATGCCAGACTCCATCATCATGGCGCCACTATATAACACAAGATGATCGAAACCAAACATACAGATTAAAGCCGCAATCACCAATTTTATGAAACAATCTACAGAAGATATGAGTGCATATACTCCCATATCTTCATTAGAAAAAATTGCTCCTATATATGGAATCTGAAGCAAGGTAAAAACAAACGAGAATATCGAAAACTGGAACACCCAGCTTGCAGCAGACAGTCTATCTACTGGTATTGTCATCTGTGTGGAAACGAACCAATTTCCTACAAGCTCAAGAACCAGGATTGTGATAATCGAAAACACAACAACTAAATTCACACTTGCTGAGAATATCTTGGTTAGCTTTTCCTTTTCACCTATCCCCATAGCATAAGAATAGAAACGCTGTGTAGCCATTGCAAGGACACTACTGATGCAAGTACCAGTGGTAACCACTCCGGCCACAGCATTGTAGATTCCATAATCCTCTGTGCCAAGACCTTTCAATACCCAGCGCACTGTATAGAGATTGACAATGGTAATAATGAGCATTCTGGCGAATAGCACCAAAGTATTGGCGGCTATTCGCTTCGAATGGTTGCTATGATTCAGTTCATTCATATTCCTCATTATTATTATTATTGTTTCTACTCTCTAAAAATCATTTTTCTAATTGAATATACTGTCACGACTATAAAAACCAGAAAAGTCATTCCCAGGACAAAGATCATTCTCTTAGGTCCTGCCGGTTTCAAAGGTACAGATGCACTCTGAAGGGTAGTAAAGGCTGGAGTTTGCATCAGAAGTTTTGCCTGAGCCTGCTGCACCTGAGTCTGAAGACTTGTATATGTGTTGTAAAGCAACTGCATCTCATTCTCCATATCGTTGGCTTTCAGACGGTAACTTTCCAACACCACATCCTGGTTGGCATCAGAATAACTGCCATACTGCTGTCTGATGCGCTCATATTTAGACTTGGCATCACTGCTCAACTTTTTGTAGTACTCTAAGTCTTTCTTCGCTTTCTTGGTACGATAGTCGGTGATGAACTCCTGAAGTTTTGCCTGAACTGTATCTGCAAGGGTTGCACATATCAGCGGATCTTGATCTTCTACGGTGATGGAAATCACATAGTTCTTCTTATCGATATCACATTTGATGTTTTTGCTCATAAGTCGGACTATCTGATCCTGACGTCGGGTAAGTTGGAAAGGATTAGCTTTTCCGTTCTTACTTACGGCTGTAGAATCTGGTGTATCAAACATCTGTTTTACTGAATTATACGCTTTAGTCCACCAAGGAGTCTGTCTCTTGGTGGCAAGGTAATCATAATAGGTAGTGTTAATACTTCCATCTTTAGATTTCACCTTGACATCAAACATACCTACCATAAAATCGTTGGATTCTATCAACTCCGGATAGAGTTCCGGGAAGATGGCATCTCCATTGGAAGAGCTTCCCCCTATGTCAAAGCCGAATGAAGAAGCAATATCACCTAATGAACTGGAACTGAAACTTGATATTTCAGGAGCCAATTTTGCCGTACTTGAATAATACCTTGGCACACAGAGGATGAGCAGGCAAGAGAGAACGAAAGTGATAGGAAGAGCAATAAGATACAGTTTCTTATGCTTCTTCATTTCCTTAGCAATTGCCACCACATCTATTTGTTTGAGATGTTCTTCTTTATTTTCCATTATTTATCTTGTTTTCAAAAAACTTACTAATCTAATTCTTATATCTTATTATAATGTAACGTATGTATTGTTGAATTATTGTATTTTGGCGAATTTTATCTATCTTATCTTGGTTTATTTGCCCGACTTTTCGTAAGGAATGTTAAAGTAACTACAAAAACTACAATAAAATGAGTGTCTATGCAGTTTTATAGATAAAACATTGATATGAAGAAAGTTTTCTATATAGTTTCGCTTTGCCTCCTTACTCTGGCTAGTCCGATAAACGTAAAGGCGCAGTATAGCTGGCAGGAAGATGCGGAACCTGCAAAATTAAGACTCGATAGTGCCTTGGAATACCGAATAGACAGACAGACTACTTTTTCAAAGGGCAAAACACCACTTTGGCTCAATGCTAACCGCTATGGTTTGAGTTCTTTGAAAGAAGCCAATGCCTATCTGAGAGGTAGTCTGATACGACCTCTATTAGCAGATGATCATCGCAGATGGGGAGTTGGCTATGGGGTTGATCTGGTATTGCCCACTCATTTTACCAGCAAGTTTATCGTGCAGCAGGCTTTTGCAGAAGTAAGATGGCTGCATGGTGTGCTCAGTATGGGTGCTAAAGAATATCCGATGGAATTGAAGAACCAGACACTTTCCAGTGGTAGCCAGACGCTGGGTATCAACGCCCGACCTGTACCGCAGGTAAGATTAGCACTTCCGGAATATTGGACGCTGCCAATTTTCAATCACTGGGTTCAGCTGAAAGGTCATATAGCCTTCGGCAAATTCACCGATGAAAACTGGCAGCATGATTTCACCCAGCGCAAATCCAAGTATTCAGAAGGTGTGCTCTATCATAGCAAGGCTGGCTATCTGCGAATTGGAAACGATGCCGTGTTCTGCCCTTTGAGTGTAGAATTGGGCTTGGAAATGGCAGCACAGTATGGTGGAAAGCCTTATGCTAGTGATGGTAAAGGTGGACTTAAGGCAATGCATACGCAGGGTGGATTGAAAGGAATGTGGCATGCATTCCTTCCTGGTGGACAAGATGCTGATGATGGTATCTATGGCAATATCGCAGGCAATCAATTGGGGTCCTGGCTGATGCGTATCAATTATAATGCTGATACCTGGAAGTTGGGTGTTTATGCTGATCATTTCTTCGAGGATGATAGTCAGATGTTCTTACTTGATTATAATGGATATGGCGAAGGAAAGGAATGGCAAAGCAAGAAGAGCCGTCGATTTTTTATGTATTCCCTCCAGGATATGATGCTAGGTGCGGAATTGAATATTAAATATGGCAGATGGATTCGTAATGTTGTGCTAGAATACGTTCATTCCAAGTACCAGAGTGGTCCATACAATCATGACCATACTGTGAATATTCCTGATCATTTGGCTGGTATGGATGATTATTACAACCACAGTCATTTTACCGGCTGGCAACATTGGGGACAGGTAATGGGTAATCCGCTCTATCGTTCGCCAATCTATAACACCGATGGAAAGATTGAGGTGAAGGATAACCGTTTCATCGCCTATCATTTGGGATTCGATGGCCAGCCTTCTGACAAATTCGGCTATCGTGTACTCGCCTCCTATCAGAAGGGATGGGGAACCTATGTCCTGCCATTTACGAAGAAGCATCATAATGTCAGCTTCATGGCAGAAGGCAGTTACCACTTCTTGAGAAGATACACTGTAAAGGCCGCTTATGGTATGGATTTCGGTAGTACAGAAATGTTGGGACATAATAGAGGATTCCAGATTACCCTGACAAGACAAGGTATCGTCAAGTTCTAATTTTATTAAAGCGAAAAGATCATGAAAAGGATTAAATATTTGATAGCAGCTATCAGTTTGGTATTGAGTTCCTGTACCATAGAGACGAGCGATAATGGCGATTTTGATGGCTTTTGGCATCTGGAAAGGGTAGATACGTTGACTACAGGCAACTATCTCGACCTTTCCAAAGATCGCATTTTCTGGGGAGTACAGCATCAGTTGATATCCTGTGCCAAGATTACCACCACGAATATGTACAGTTTCCGTGGCTATTATTTCCGATTCGAACAGACTGGTGACAGTCTGATCCTGCATTCGCCATACAAGAATAACTGGCATCAGGATCATGGAGAAAATGGTGGTGATATTCCTGCAACCGTTGTGAATGACAGCATCCGCAGTTACGGCATCAACAATCTGCGAGAAGCTTTCTACAAAGAGAAGCTCAAGGGCGATAAAATGATGCTCCGCTCTAAGATGTTGAGGCTATACTTCACCAAATTCTAAAAAACAATTCGTAATTCAATTCTCCTTTCACATTCATTAAAACTTCCTGATCATCAGAAGCTTAATAGTGAAAGGAGTTTTGACTGATTATACGAGAAAGGAAAAGACGAAATAAGTTGGTGCCCAACAGTTGGTTTCCGCTTGCACAACACGTGTTGTGCGAGCGCATATCAGCTGTTATGCAAGCGCACAACAGCTGTTGTGCGGCTGGAGATATTAACTTCTCCGAAAACAGATATTAATCTTTCCGGCAACTTCTCCTATATATTCCGGCAACTTCTATTGCTTTTTACGGTTGATTATTACGCTTTCTAAGGGTACAAGAGCCTATTGCTTCTGCAGCTTTCGTTATATTCGCAAGTGAACTAGAAGAATCTAATTATATCTATAACGATGCCAAAATACGAATAATTCTCTGAAAATCAAAGAAAACAATAACCTTTTTGTAGATTTGCCTGGAAATATTTGGTATTTTGAAAACTTCTGTGTATTTTTGCAGGAAATAAGTGATATTCGGTATTTAGAAAGCAAATTTTAAAAAAGGAGTTTGTTATGACTGCATTAAATATACAGGCTGTACAGAATAAAACAGATGAGGCATGTATGGTTCAAGAAGAGTCCTGCATGACCAAAGAAGAAATGCTCTCAGGTTTCGACAATGCCCTTCATGAGCTGAAGTCCTATCGAGAAGGAAAGCTAGAGCTTAAACCATTGGAGGAGGTGCTGAATGAGTTATAAGATATATTTAAACAGATAGTTATGGAACCAAAATTAGGAGATATGATGAAGGTAAATCCTTCTTTGACTGGTTTGTCTGATTGGATTGAAGGTCAGGTTATTGATATAGAGCACAATCCTTTTATGGGATAGGTTATTTCCATCAAGGATAATTTGGGCAGAATATTCTTTGGACAGTCTAAATATTTTAAGATAGCATAATGTTTGCAATATCGATGTAACAAATAAATAAGTAAACAAGAAAGGAGTAAATTATGAAGGAAAAGAAATTAAAAGTATTCGCTCTTCCTATTGAGGAGTTTGAAAAGAAATATCCTGTCAGCTATTCGATAGTAGTACCAGGAATTCCTGAGGGACATGTGGCAAAGGTGGTTTCTGTACGCCCTTGCTAGACTTTTATAATCTCTGTAGATATGCAAAAGATTAGCAAGAAGCATCCATGTAGAGTAAATACAATCCAAACAGATTGCGTTATTACTCCTTTTTTTGAAAGAAAGAAGGGGGTATTGGTATCAGGATGTGAGGTAGAATCTACTGTTTGGGATACTGGAGCTACCAATACGATTATTTCGACAGCCGTAATTGATGCCTTGGGATTAAAACCTGTTCGGCAAACTAAAATCGAGGGTGTCGGAGGATGCATGGACTCATCTGTTTGCAAAATAAACATTTATGTAGATGGATGTTTGGAATTCACTGGTATTGAAGCATTGTCTGGAGACATCGGGGATTATGATGTTATCATAGGAATGGACATTATAACTTTAGGTGATTTTGTTATTACAAACAAAGATAATCAAACTTGGTTTGCTTTTCGTTATCCTTCTAGTGAGCATATCGAGTTTTAAAATGATACAACGAAGACTCCCTGTTGCAGATACTACTTGACAAGCATCAGCAACAGGGAGTCTTCGTTTTACTCCTCGTCCTTGTTCAGCTCATCTCCCATGCGATACTTAATGTCGTAGTTGACGATGAAGTCGAGCTCTTCTTCTGTAAAGCCGTAATGCTTGGCGAGAAGCAAGGATTATATGTATATTTTGTCTATTTCTTTAGAAAGATAGATTGTTTGCGTCAAGACATACAATATGTTGGAATAGTGGATGATGGCGTTGAAGTCTAGCTCTGTGCCTTTTCTGTCTTTAAGCCATTTCTCTGCTATTTGGTATCCGCCAATATAGTATCGCCAAACTTCCTCTGGTACATTGTCGTAATAGTTTTCTTTGTTGACGTACACTTTGCCGTCTTTCCATTGAGGCTTAACGATTATGCTGCTCCCATTTCCTTTGAACGGGAATAAACTCTTGGCATTCCATGCCGCCGTATTATCCATAAGATGCAGGTGGCGCAAGTGGTTACCAAATGATGCTATTTTTTTAAACTCTTCTTCTTTTTGAGGGTATGGAATACGAGGAAACTGGTATTTCAGTTGTTCCTTGAATTTTTCTCGATAGTTTGAGGAATGCAGGATGGCATAGATGTAGTCGAGCAAATCTTCTGGGGAAGGTTCTACTCCTAAGCAGTCGGCAAGTTTCTTAATGATGTCTCCATTAAGATTGGAAATGATGGTTTCCTTTTCGTCACCTAATTCCTGGGTGCTGGAGTTTCCCTGGTTGACTGCTTTACTCGTATCAACGTATAAAGGATACACGTATCCGCCTCCACGATAGAAGATGTTCAAATCTACTATTGTGTTGGTAACGAAGCATAAATTCCAAGGCATTTCGCCAACCACATTACCACTCTTGCCGATGATTAAACCTAAATTCTTGCTCTGGTCTTGGTGTGCAAGGTGGCGCATCGTATCATAAACAGGGAATGCTATGAATCCCTTAGATTTATTAGTGAAATATGTAAATTTCGAATCGAATGGACGAACGAGAGCTTTCTTGAAAAACTCGTCTTTAATTCCAAATTCCTTGACGTTTCGTTGAGCATAAGCCACTTTCTGGTCTCTGCTTTCCTTTGTGATATTATATTTCTTTTTAATTTCTGATTCTTCCAAGAACTTAAAGTCTTCGATGATACTTTTTATATCAGAAAGGTTGGCTTGGTAGGCAATATTATCTCTATGAGTTCGCATCCCCAGACCTCTTTTTATAAAGAGCTCTTCAACAGAGAATCCTTGATTGAATTCTGTTTCCATGTTCTTCTTGATTGGGAGAAGAAAATACATCGGTGATGTAGGTGTAACTTCTTCAAAATCCAAAGCCAGCAAGTCGTTCTGCTCCAAGAAATCAAACTTGTCTTTCTTCTTTCCATATACATCTTTATAATATACTTTTGCTAAGGAAGATTCGCCTTCTTCTGTTCCGGTTTTTACAAAGAGAGTGATGCATACACCGCTTTCGATTCCAAATACATTCTCGTCTTTAGAACCATCAGGACAAGTCTCTTTTGTCTTGTTGCTGCCGTGAAGATTAATGATGTATATATTACCTCAGTTCGGGATAAGAAATAGTGCCTAAAAAAGTTGGTAATCTCCGATATT
>OHWG01000676.1_pt1 | contig 20365 bp, 23 predicted proteins | sample 1579621 | NCBI WGS metagenome assembly OHWG01 (sample SAMEA3882544, study PRJEB24775) | human gut metagenome | biome: human-associated habitat; feature: intestine environment; material: feces | place: Netherlands | collected 2009/2010
TGACAGGAATGAACAGGCCGGCTTGATGCATGAGAACCAAAAGGCCCAGGGTCTTCATGGAAACAGTCTTGCCGCCTGTATTGGAGCCAGTAATGAGCAGGATGCGGTAATCGCCGCCGATGACGATGGTGTTGGGCACGACGTGTTTGGCGTCGATGAGAGGATGGCGGGCCTGGACGAGCTTGATTTCCCGCGTCTTGGAAATGGCCGGACGGCAGGCTTTCATCTTCAAGGCTAACTGCGCTTTGGCAAAGGCGAATTCCAGTTGGCCCACACACTTTGTACTGTCATACAAGTCATGGTACTGCTGCTGTACTTTCGCTGTCAGACGGCGGAAAATGCGTTCGATTTCCTTCGTTTCGCCAATGCGTGCAGCTTGCAAGTCGTTATTGGCATTGACGATGGCCAACGGTTCGACATAGAGCGTCGAGCCACTGGCCGACGTATCATGGACGATACCCGGAAAAGCATGGCGGTATTCCTGCTTGATAGGAATGACATAACGGTTATTGCGCACCGTGACCAGGGCATCTTGGAAATACTTCTGGTATTCCTTATTCTGCAAGACATTATTGACGTAGCGCTTGGTCTGCCGTTCCAGTTCGACGATGCGGCTGCGCAAGCGCATCAATTCCGGCGACGCATTGTCCCGTATTTGGCGATTGTTGTCGAAGACCGTCGCGAAAGAATGGGACAACTGGGAAAAATCGCCGATAACGTCGGCCTGTTCGGCCAGCTGAGGATATTCGGCGCCGCGGTCGGCAAAGAAAGACCGGATTTCCCCATAATGCTGAAGATTATTCCAGATATCGATACATTCATGCGAATCAAGGGTCACTTCGCGCTTAGCCTTTTCCAGCGACGGCCGGATATCGACGATGCCGCCGAAGGGCGTACTCGTTTCCGTCTGCATACAGCGGACGGCTTCTTCTGTATCAGTCAGATTCCGTTCAATGACTTCGCTGTCGTTCACCGGTCTCAGGCGGCGGGCGATTTCCTTAGACAAACGAGACGGTGCCAGGCGGACCAGCATATTCTGGACCTGATAGAATCCCAAAATCCGCATACTTCTTTTATTCATAAATCATATTACTCCTATTATTATAAAATTCCGTGGAAGAAATGGCCCCGCGTCACCGTCTGGTCTTCCTTCCCTAAGAGCATCGTTTCCGTCCCATCGCAGAGGCGGCGGTAACGGCTGACTTGCTGGCCGATCCACTGGGGATTGCGGCCGCGGCCTTCGATGCGGATGGCGGCGATGCCAGCGCGGCGCAGGTCTTTATAATACGGCGCCATATCTAGGTCACGGCTGTTGAGGATATGGTTACGGCAATACTGGTCAGTAACGACAGGGAACTTTTCATCCCGCCGGTCCCGTAAGGCATAGGCACCGCGGGCACAGACGCCCGGACAGCCTTTCTTCTGGCCCTTGCCAGCAAAGGAAGAAATGACGCACGATTCGGTGACCATCATTTCTGCCCGCCCTTGGACAACGGCTTCGATGGGACAGCCGCTCAGACGGACCATCTCTTTCATCTGGCGCAGCGTTGCTTCGACAGACGCTGTCACGGCAGTACAGCCCAAAGCCGTATAGACCTGGGCCGCCTGGCTGTTGAAAATATTGAGGGACCAGTCCGCCCGGACTGGCAGGATAACGTTCAAATCTTCCAACATCGTAAAGACGGCCATAGCCCCAACATAGATACCATCGATGCCAGCGGCAATAGCCCGTTCCAGTTCATTCTGGACAGCTGCCCGGTGTTCTTCGCGGACGATACGCGGCGTAGCCGCCCACAGGGCAGCCCCTTGTTCATGCGCTGCCTGGACGGCGGCCTGCCAGGCCTTGGTACCAAAGGGATGGTGATGATACGATTCGCCGCCGAAGAGAACGACATCGGCCCCCTGTTCCGCCGCGGCGGCGACGCCGTCTACGCTGTCACAGCGAACGACGAGCTGCATAGCCTGGCCAGGTTCATCCGGACAGGCCGGAGACTGCCAAGCCGAGGGCGTACCAACTGCGGGCCGCGGGTAATCCGCCAGGATGCTGTCGATCAGAGCCTGTACAGCCTGACGGCGAAGGCCGTTGAGGACGCTGGCCGGAATCATCTTCGTTTCATCCCAGACGGTCACACTGGCCAGGACAAAAGGCGTGTCGCCCAAGCGGCCGACCTGTCCCTGGACATAATCGGCCGTCGCTGGCCGTTGACGGGCCGGTTCAGGCTGGAAATCGGCCACAGCCGATGCAGTATGGCCATTTTCATCCCATAAAGTCAATCGCAAATTCCCATCTTCTGCCACATCGACGTGGCCGTAGATGGAAAGCTTTCGAGTCAAGCCGCCGACTACGTCGTCGGCCGTCTGCCGGCCCGATGGATTCCGTTCAGCCAGTGTATGGCGGCTGACGCAATTTCCGAGGAAATCGGCTTGATAACTGCGATTAAAAGCGCTTTCCAAAAGGGCTGCCGCTTCCCGATGCGCGGCCTTTCGCTGCTGCGGACTCTGGTAATGGGCATCGATGACCTTTCGGTACGCTGAAACGACAGTCCGCACATAGGTATCGCCCTTCATGCGGCCTTCGATTTTAAAAGACGTAACACCGGCATCGAGCAATTCATCCATATAATCGAGGGACTTCAAATCTTTTAAGCTGAGGACATACGCTTCGTGTTTCATGACAGGTTCGCCATCACAGAGCAGGGTATATGGCTGACGGCAGGGCTGGGCACAGGCGCCTCGGTTGCCGCTGCGGCCGCCGAGGAAACTGCTCATCAGGCACTGGCCAGAATAAGCCATGCACGACGCACCGTGGATGAAAACTTCAATGGGAATAGACGATTGCGAACAGATGAAGCGGATTTCCTGAGCCGACAACTCACGCGACAAGACAGCCTGTGTGAAGCCATTGGCTTCCAAGAAACGGACGCCGTCCAAATCGGCTACCGTCATCTGCGTACTGCCGTGAAGTGGCAGGTTGGGAGCGACTTTCCGGGCCAGGGCCGCTACGGCCAGGTCCTGGACGATGATGCCATCGACGCCGAACGAGTCGAGGCGTTGCAAATACGCAGACAAAGCCTCTAATTCCGTGTCAGCCATAAGGATGTTGACGGTGACATAGACTTTGACGCCAAATAAATGAGCCGTCCGGACAGCCTGGCCGATTTCGGCATCGTCGAGATTATGAGCAAATTTGCGGGCATTGAAACCTTTCCCGCCAAAATAAACGGCATCGGCACCGGCGTCAATGGCGGTGAGTACATTTTCTAAAGAGCCTGCCGGGGCTAATAATTCTGCCATGAAATTCCTCCTGTGATAATAATAGTGGCTAGTGGTTCGTAGGGACTGTCACATGAATGCAATATACCATCATGGCGTTCCCTTCTCTTTTATGTTTGAGGTTTGATGTTTGACGTTTGAGGCAATGGATTGAAATTTAACCTCCTCACATCAAACATCAAACTTTCAACTTCAAACTCGCAACGTTAACAGTTCCCTGTCAATTGCTGGTAAATATGAGTGAGCAATTCCGCCGTGACCGGATACGGCGTGCGCTGGACGCCGCCAGTGGGCAAAGTCATGGTAACGAATTTCTTGATTTCTTCATCACTCAGGTCGACCGTATCGCCCATGAGGTCCTCCATGAGGGCCGTAAAATCGTCGAAACCCGCCAGGCCCAGGATAGCCCAGACCTTTTCAGCCTTATCGGCCATCGTTTCTTCCATGAGCTTCATGTATGCCGGCAGGAGCAGGCCATTGGCCCGGCCGTGGCTGAGTCCTTTATAATACGTCAGCATATAGCCCATACTGTGGACCATAGTCGTTCCCGTCTGGGCAATCGTGATGCCGGCCAGGGTCGACCCATAGAGCAGGTCTTCCCGGATGACAGGCGAAACATCGCCTTTGAGGTCCGTCAAGTGGACGCCGAGGAAACGCATAGCCTCTTCCGCCCAGACATCGCTCATCGGCGTCGACGCCGTGGACATATAGCCTTCGACAGCATGGGACAAAGCGTCAATGGCCGTATCAATCGTAACCGTTTCAGGGACGCTTTCCGTAAAAGCCGGGTCGGCAAAGGCATAGACCGGGAAAATGAGAGGCGTGTTGATAGACTGCTTGGTCCCGGCCTTGGGATTCGTCAAGACACTGACCTTGGTCACTTCACTGCCCGTCCCAGCTGTTGTCGGTACGGCAACAATGGGCAAAGGCTTGCGGTACGGTCCCGTGAACAGATGTTCATCATCCAGCTCATTCGTGCAGACCAAGGCGATGGCCTTAGCCGCATCCATAGGCGAACCGCCGCCAATACCGATGACGAAATCGACACCCTTTTCCGAAGCAAAGGCAGCGGCCTTGCGAATCGTCGCCACAGACGGATTATTTTCGACCTCATCAAAAAGGAACCAGGAAATCCCCAATTCATCCAGCTTTTCCACGACAGCCGCCTGAGAACCATTGACCTTGGCCGAATGACGGCCTGTGACCAACAGCGCTTTCCGTCCCAAGTCAGCCAGCACCTCGCCAGACTGGGCCACGCAGGCCTTTCCAAAAAATACCTTTGTCGGCATATAATACGTAAACATGAAGACTCCCCCTTCACAGCACAAACAGTTTAGTTTCCTATCCATTTTATCATCTTTACGGCGTCGGGGCTAGTAGTAAAAAAGGACTGCCGCTTCATGCGACAGCCCTTTTCGTGGTTCGTTTGGCGTGGTTCGTTTGCCGAAGTTTCAAATTCGAACTGAAAAAAGAGGCTGCGCATAAAGGGAATATCCTTCATGCGGCAACCTCTTCTGTTTGCATAGGTTTTTCGAAAATCTCTTGAAAAAAAGATTAACGTTTCGAGAACTGGGAAGCCTTACGAGCTTTCTTGAGACCGTATTTACGGCGTTCTTTTTCACGCGGGTCGCGCGTGAGGAAACCGGCCTTCTTGATGGAATCCTTCAATTCCTCATCGGCCTTCACCAGCGCGCGGGCGATGCCGTGACGGATTGCGCCGGCCTGGCCGGACGGGCCGCCACCTTTAACGTCAGCAATGACGTCATACTGTTCGTTTACGCCAGTAAGTACGAGCGGCTGTCTAATAACCAATTCCAGTGTCTTACGACCGAAATATTCATTCAATTCTTTTTTGTTGACTGTGATGTTACCCTGACCCGGAACCAGACGAACTCTAGCAACGGATGTCTTTCTACGGCCAGTGCCGTAGTACTGTGCTACTGCCATGAAATCTTCCTCCCGGTATTAATTAGCGAATGTTTAACTTCAAAACTTCAGGTTTCTGAGCCTGATGCGGATGTTCGGCACCTGCATAAACGTTCAGTTTACGGTACATCTGTTCACCCAATTTATTTTTCGGGAGCATGCCGCGAACTGCCATTTCAACAACGCGTTCCGGACGTGCTTCGAGCATATGACCGGCCTGAGTGAATTTAGCTCCACCGGGATAACCGGAATGATGGAAATAGGTTTTCTGGATTAATTTCTTACCTGTTAATTTAACCTTTGCTGCGTTTACTACGATTACATAATCGCCTGTATCAACATGCGGGGTAAAAGTAGGTTTATGTTTTCCCCGAAGAATTTTAGCTACTTCGGCAGCAAGACGGCCTAATGTCTGGCCTTCAGCATCAACAACAAACCATTTACGTTCGATGTTGCCTGCATTAGCCATAAATGTAGTTTTCATGCTGTGTAATTCCTCCCTGAATTTAACTAACTGACCAAGCTTTTGGTGCTCTTTCTCCGGGGCTAAGTGGAGTCCAAGTGAAAAGCTTACCTATTTATTTTACAGATTTAGGCATACCTTGTCAAGCTTTTTTTCTTCTATAGAGAGGAAACTCCTATTTTTCCGTCTTGCCGTTGACAATCTGCCAGACCTGGGCAACGAACTTGCTCGCCGCCGGTGACATTTCCTGAATATCCGGGACGGCCAGTCCCAGCGAAATCGACTGAGCCGGGACCAAAGGCCGGAGTTCGACGCGGCCAGTCCACTTCTCCGTCGTCAAGCGGTTATTGATGCTGATTCCCAGGCCTTCTTCGACCATGCAGTACGCCGTGTACGGATCGGTCGTCGTGAAACGGATATCGGGCTGCACCTGCTTAGCTGCCAGGAAACGGTCGATATCCGTATCGTGATCTGGCAGAGGGATGACGAAAGGCGCGCCGTTCAACCATTCTACGGGAATCTCCTTTTCTGCCGTCCAAGGATGATCCGGCGGCAGCCAGACGACGAGCTCATCGTCTTTCAAAGGAATCCAATCATAGGCCACATCCCCTCCGGGCTTGGCGGCCAGACAACAGTCGACGTCCTTCTCATTGAGCCACTGGGCCAGCTCCTGATTCGTCCCTTCTAACAAATGGACTTCCACCTTAGGATACTGGGCCTGGAATCGACGCAAAATCGCCGGCAGCCACGCCGCAGCGACACTATAATAACTGCCAATATTAAGGACGCCGGCCAGGACACCCTGGATGGCCGCCCCCAAGTCGGCGGCCTTTTGCGAAGCCCGGACGACTTCCTGAAAGACCGGCACCATCTGCTGACCATTGGCCGACGGCCGGACGCCCTGCTTATTGCGCACGAGCAGCGGGAAGCCGATTTCCTGCTCCAGCGAGCGGATCATGCGGGTCATCCCCGACTGCGTATAGCCCAGTTCCTTGCCAGCCGCTGTCAAACTGCCATATTGAATCGCCAAGAGCAAAGCCTGGCATTTCACACTATCCATATACTCATTCACCCATTTCGTCATGACATACATGCTAAATCACCGTTTGTGTCATTACCCTATTGTACCGTATAATGAGGTCATCCGTAAAGGACTCGACAAAAAGGAGGACCCATTATGACTACTTTATTACCATTCGCTTCAGACTATATGGAAGGCACCTATCCGGCTATCTTAGAAAAATTGACAGCCATGAATTTTACAGCCCAAAGCGGGTACGGAACCGATAAAACCAGTACCAGCGCCAAGGACAAAATACGACAAGCCTGCCACTGCCCCGACGGAGAAATCTATTTTCTCAACGGTGGTACCCAGACCAATGCCATCGTCATCGATGCCCTGTTACACCGCTACGAAGGGGTTCTCGCCGCCACGACGGGACATGTCAGCATCCATGAAGCCGGTGCCATCGAATACACGGGGCACAAAGTCATCCAGCTGCCGCAGACACAAGGAAAATTGCTAGCCTCCACAGTCCGGCAGTTCATGGAAACCTTTAGGGCTGATGCTAACAACGAACACATGGTACAACCCGGTATGGTCTATATTTCCCATCCGACAGAATATGGCACGCTGTACACAAAACAAGAATTGTTGGCTTTAGCCGAAACCTGTTGCCAATACGACCTGCCGCTCTACGTGGACGGAGCCCGCCTGGCCTATGCCCTAGCGGCCCCGGAAAACGATATCACCCTGGCCGATTTAGCCGCATCCTGTACAGTCTTCTATATTGGCGGAACAAAATGTGGCGCCCTCATCGGAGAAGCCGTCGTCATCCCTCAAAAGGGACGGATTCCTCACTTCTTTACAACCATCAAACAACACGGCGCCTTGCTGGCTAAGGGCTGGCTGTTGGGTACACAATTCGATGTCTTGTTCAGCGACGGCCTCTACGAACGAATCGGGCGTCCAGCCATTGAAAGCGCCAATGTCATCCGCCAGGCCTTGAAAGCAGCCGGATATACTTTCTATATCCCCACCGTGACCAATCAAATTTTCATCATCATGGACAACCAAAAAATCGAGGCGTTAAGCCATACCGTCGCTTTCAGCCGCTGGGAACCCTACGATGCCGACCATACCATTATCCGCCTGGCTACTAGCTGGGCTACGACAAAAAAAGACACAGACAGCCTCATCGCCTGCCTGCGACCGCATGACTTGTAATATTCGGACGGCTTCCACTTTGCTCTTTCAAAAATAATTCCGTATTTCTCTACGCGGCAAAAACAGACTGTCGCATTAAGCAAACAACTGCATAATGCGACAGCTTCTGTGAATTGTGCCCCGCTCGTGCGGGAAAGACCAGCACGTACACAATGTCGCATCTGGACAGTCAGGATCCCCCGCTCGTGCGGGAAAGACGCTTTAGTGTTGAAGATGGAGAATATACCCAATTTAGAGCTTATGATATTTCCAACAAAAAAGAATCAATATTTAGCAGTACCTCTGGAAATTCTTCCTCGAAAGAGCAAGGGTCTAACCAACCATTACTAAATATTGATTCTTCTAATATTAGTATACGAGTGTTATTACAGCATGTCAATGATTGGCAGGGGAGGCCTTATGTCAATTCCGATGGCACTCCCAATTATGGTATCTATTTTAGAGATAACAAAACTGGCGGTGTCATGTACATCGGGGATCACCCCCGCTCGTGCGGGAAAGACACTTATCGGAAAATTTTCCAAGCTCCCCTCTAGGAGTTTCTTCTGCATTGCTAACCACAATCTTTGACAAGGGCCTTTTGTTTCATCCTGAAAGCAATACCGAGGATAACGTTTCATCTTAGTTACGATCTCTTCTTTATCTACAGGCTTACCGTGATGTGCCCCTATGACAGAAGCGATATCTTGTTGCACACCGAAATATTGCAACAGATATTCGCCCGTCACAGTATGATGTGAACGTTTTCTTGCAGCCATGTCCAAGTTCAATGACGAAATGCCTATGAGTCCGGCCTGTTCCAAGCGATTCAGAAGTGCTATATCCAAATCTTGTGAATTTTGATACCCCTTCTGTGTCTGGAAGGCAGGGGTACATTTGCCAAAATCATGAATTCCTGCCAAAAAACATGCCAAACGACGAGCTATATCCATTGCCACCTCTCCGGTATCCGACAATGTACGACTAATGATTTCCCTTTGTCCCTCACTCCCCCAATGATGCCACAAGAACTTCATGACCCCATAGTATCTTTCAAATGCAGTGTGAGAGGCAACCAAAAAAACTGACCACTTTGTTCCTTTTTTTCGCTCAAAGAAAGGATAAACATTTTTCAGTCTGATTCATGCTGCGTTTCCTATCTATAATCAAATTCCGTTAACTCATAATTAAAGTATAACATTGTCAATTTGTTTTTTCAAACTCCAAAAAAGGGACTGCACATGAAAGCATAGGCTTATCATACGCAGTCCCTTCGGTCGTTCATCGAATTTTTTGGAGCTGATGGCTCCGCCGGTCGCAGGACGCAGTTCCACAATTCGTTGTGTTTTACCGAATGATATAACGTTTAACGTCCGTTTTCTTGAAATTTTTTGCAAAAAGCATTTGACAAAGTCCGTTTTTGATGGTAGACTTACGTCAACAACTTGATAGTGTTGCAATGAAGAGAAGAGTACACGATAGGAATTGGCACAGAGAGTTCCCATTTGGTGAAAGGGAATGCAAGGGTCATCGTGGAAGATGGACTCCGAGCAGATTGGTCGAACAGTTAGGCCATCCGGGCGTGCCCGTTACAGCACTATGGTATTGAAGGCTCATCTGCCTGCGTACCTGAAGAGGCTCATCTTGTGAAGGATGGGTGAAATTGGGTGGTATCACGGTGCTTCCGTCCCTTACTTGGGACGGAAGCTTTTTTTGTTACAAGGCTTTCAAGTTTATATTACATTATATATATTTTACAATATTAGGGGGAAATGTATTATGAGCGAAAACACTAACTACAAATTCGAAACATTACAGCAGCATGCAGGTCAGGTACCGGATCCGGCAACGGGTGCCCGCGCCGTTCCTATTTATCAGACGACATCTTATGTTTTCAAAGATACCCAGCAGGCTGAAGACCGCTTTGCTTTGAAAGACGCTGGCTACATCTACAGCCGTCTGACCAACCCGACGCAGGACGTCCTGGAAAAACGTATTGCAGCCCTGGAAGGCGGCACAGCAGGCTTAGCTACGGCCAGCGGCGCATCGGCCATTGCGTACTCCATTATCAACCTTGCCGGTGCCGGTGACGAAATCATCGCTGCTCCGACGCTGTACGGCGGCACAGTCGAACTGTTCAGTGAAACATTCAAACACCTCGGCATTACGACGCACTTCGCTGATCCCGATGACCCGCAGTCCTTTGCCAAATACATCAACGACAAAACGAAAGCCATTTACCTGGAAAGCCTTGGCAACCCGGCTATCAACATTCCGGACTTCGAAGCCATCGCTGAAATCGCCCACAAAAACGGCCTTCCGGTCATCGTTGACAACACCTTCGCTACGCCGTTCCTCTTCCGTCCGCTCGAACACGGTGCTGACATCGTCGTCCATTCGGCTACGAAATTCATCGGCGGCCACGGTACGACTCTCGGCGGCCTCATCGTTGAAAACGGTAAATTCGACTGGGCTGGTTCCGGCCGTTTCAAAGAATTTGCTTCGCCTGACGAATCCTACAATGGCGTTAACTTCGCCAAGGATATCCCCGGTGCTGGCTTCGTAACCCGTATCCGCGCCAAAGCCCTCCGCGACCTCGGTGCTTGCATCAGCCCGTTCAACGCATGGCTCCTCATCCAGGGCCTCGAATCCTTGTCCCTGCGCATCGAACGCCACGTCGCTAACGCTCAGAAGATTGCAGACTTCCTTGAAAATCATCCGAAAGTCGCTAAGGTCAACTATCCGTCCCTTCCGTCTTCGCCGTACTACAAACTGGCTCAGAAATACTTCCCCAAGGGAACCGGTTCGATTTTCTCCTTTGAATTGAAAGACGGCTATGCAGCTGCCCGTAAATTCATCGACAATGCGGACATCTTCTCCGACCTGGCTAACGTCGGCGACTCCAAGTCCCTCCTCGTTCATCCGGCTTCGACGACACATCAGCAGCTTTCGGAAGAAGCACAGCGCGCCTGCGGTATCACACCGGGCACGATCCGTATCTCTGTAGGCCTGGAAAACATCGAAGACCTCCTCGCTGCTGTTGAAAAAGCACTGGCAACCATCTAAGAACTAAGATAAGGAGAAATGCACTATGCCTATTAAAATTGCTGACGGTCTTTCCGCCAAGGAAAAACTTCACGAAGAAGGTATCTTCACCATCGATAAGGGAATGGCCCTCCATCAGGATATACGGCCTTTGCGTATCCTTATCCTAAACTTGATGCCTTTGAAGAAACCGACAGAGCTGCAGCTTCTCCGCCTCCTCGGTGATTCGCCGCTCCAGGTCGAAGTGGACTTCTGCCACACAGAAACTCATGAGAGCACCCACACCGATCCGTCTTATTTAGAAGAAAACTACTACGTCTTCGATGAAATCAAGGACAATTACTATGACGGCCTTATCATCACCGGCGCCCCAGTCGAACAGATTCCCTTCGAGTCTGTCGACTACTGGCCGGAAATGAAGACATACTTTGAATGGGCCAAGACACATGCCTTCTCGACGCTCCACTTCTGCTGGGGCGCCCAGGCAGCCCTGTATTACTACTATGGCATCGAAAAGCGGCTCCTGCCGGCCAAGCTCTTCGGTATCTTTGAATACCAGCTGACCCAGAAGCACCACCCCCTCTTGCGGGGCTTCGATGACCGTTACTTCATCCCCCAGTCGCGGCATACGGCGATTAACGACATCCAAGTCTATAATACGCCGCAGCTCGACATCCTCTCACGGTCCGTCGAAAACGGTATCAACATCATCGGTACGCCGGATCACCGCCGTTTCTTCGTCCTCGGTCACTTCGAGTACGATCGGCGGACCCTGGAAGAGGAATACCTGCGGGATAAGAAAAAGGGCCTGCCCATTGCAGTGCCCAAGAACTACTACCCGAATGATAACGATACAAAGAGGCCATATTTTACGTGGTGCAGCTACGCCCACCTGTTCTATCATAACTGGCTGAATATCGTCTATCAAGAAACACCTTATGATTTACAAGCTATCGCCAAGGTTCATCCTTGCGCACACTAAAAAAGAGGCTGTCGCATTATAATGCGACAGCCTCTTTTGTTGTACTGTAGGGCTCGCCACGCGCGAGCCCTTACAATCCGCGCGAGCCCCTACAATCCGTGCGAGCCCCTACAACGGACTGCGGGCCGCCGATTATGGCGGCCCCTACGTCGATGAACGATTATTTCGTGCCGAAGATGCGGTCGCCGGCATCGCCTAAGCCGGGAACGATATAGCCTTGGTCGTTGAGTTTGTCATCGAGAGCAGCGACGTAGATGCGGACGTCGGGATGGTCGGCATTGACTTTCTGGACGCCCTGGGGAGCTGCGACGAGGCACATGAGCTTGATGTTCTTGATGCCCTTTTCTTTCAGCAGCGTAATGGCAGCTGACGCACTGCCGCCCGTGGCCAGCATGGGGTCGACGATGATGAAATCGCGGTCTTCGACATCAGGCAGCTTGCAGTAATATTCGACCGGTTCCAGCGTCTGCGGGTCGCGGTATAGGCCGATATGGCCGACTTTAGCCGTCGGGATGAGGTTGAGCATGCCCTGTACCATACCCAAGCCAGCGCGCAGAACCGGGACGATGCCCAGTTTCTTGCCGCTGATCTGTTTGCCGATCATCTTGGCAACCGGCGTTTCGATTTCAACATCTTCTAAAGGCAGGTCCCGTGTAATTTCGTAACCCATGAGCATGGTGATTTCTTCCAAGAGGTTGCGGAAATCTTTCGAACCTGTTTCCTTTTTCCGCATGAGTGTGACTTTGTGCTGAATGAGCGGATGGTCCATTACTTGTACGTGCATGTGTGAAATCTCCTTTCCTATTTATCCATTTCTGCAATTTTGGCGACGCGGACTGCGTGGCGGCCGCCATCAAAACCAGTGGAGAGGAAGATGCGGACGATTTCTCTGGCCAGGCCCGGACCGATGACGCGGCCGCCCATGGTCAGGATGTTGGCGTCATTATGGCGGCGGCAGTATTCTGCCGAGAAACAATCGTGGCAGAGGGCTGCCCGGATGCCGTGGACTTTGTTGGCAGCGATGCCGATGCCGATGCCCGTGCCGCAGACGAGGATGCCCCGGTCGAAGGTGCCGTCAGCGACGGCTTCAGCGACTTTCTTGGCAATGTCCGGATAATCGCAGCGTTCGCCCGTCAAAGTGCCGTAATCGGTGAATTCAATGCCTTGTTCCTTCAAATATTCTTTGATGTTTTCCTTCAGGTCAAATCCGCCGTGATCGGCGCCGAGTACTAATTTCATAATCAATTCCTCCCATGTATGCTGATAAATTCAGTTTTATTATACCCCTTTCGGAGTCGTGTGAAAAGGTTTAACCGACAATGACTACGTGACCGCCGGCGGCTTTCTTCATGCGGTTCATGATAGCCAGGCCCAGTCCTTCATCGTCGATGCCTTCGGCCAGGATGATATCGACGACATCGCTGTCGAAGGACAGGAGACCCGTGTAAAGCTGGTTGGCCAAGGCTTCCTTGTCGCCATGACGGCCCCAGATATACATATCCTTATGAGGGAACGAAGCTCCTACTTCTTCGCTGACTAAAAAACCGACGGTCTTGCCTTCGCCCTTGGCCTGGTCGTATAAGGCCTGCAGTTTTTCCGTTACCTTATCGACAGGGCCGACGACGACCGTCATCGGTGCCGACGGCGCATAGTGGCGGTATTTCATGCCCGGCGCCTTGGGGACGCCTTTCCCCGTGACCAGTGTCGTGTCAAGCCAGACATGAGGTACGACTTCCTGCAGCATCTCGATGGTAACGCCGCCGGGACGCAGGATGGTAACACCGTCATCGCCGTTACATTCGACGATGGTCGATTCGACGCCGATATGACAAGGGCCGCCATCGATGACCATATCGACGCGGCCATCCATGTCGTGCATGACTTCTTCTGCCGTCGTCGGGCTGGGCCGGGTCGACAAATTGGCACTGGGACCGGCAACGGGGACACCGGCACAGCGCAGGAAAGCCCGGCAGATATCGTGGTCCGGGCAGCGCAGAGCTACCGTATCGAGACCGCCAGTCGCCGCATCGGGTACGATGGGCTTTCGCGGCAAGACAATCGTCAGCGGTCCCGGCCAAAAGCGATCCATGAGCTTCTGTGCCGTCGGCGGGATGACAGCGGCTGCCTGGCGGGCCCCTTCTTCATCGGGCACCGTCAGGATGAGCGGATTATCGCTGGGCCGTCCTTTGGCGACGTAAATGCTGCGGCACGCGTCGGCGTCGAGGCCATTGGCACCGATGCCGTAAACTGTTTCCGTCGGAAAGACGACCAAGCCGCCCTGGCGGATGATCCGGCCTGCTTCTTCGAGGATGCCTTTCTGTTTCTCTATATCCTTAATTTCTACAAGTTTCGTCTGTTTCATCGTCTCTACTCTTTTCTGGAAAATACGAGGACCCTGTCGATACCGCCGTAATCCTTGACGGTCTGTTCATGGTCATAAGCACCATGGCGGCAGAAAATCGCTGTCACGTCGTCTGCCTGGCCGGCGCCGATTTCGACAGCGCAGTGACCGCCAACCTTGACATAAGCCGGGCTGTCTGCGGCAATGCGGCGATAGAAGTCCAAGCCGTCGTCACCGCCGTACAGGGCCAGCGCCGGGTCGTGGCGTACTTCCGGCTGGAGTTGTTCCATATCACCTTGCGTCAGATAAGGCGGATTGGATACCAGCCAGTCACAGGTGCAAGGCGGAACCTGGGTGAATAAATCGCTTTCAATCCAGATCACGCGGTCGTCGAGTCCCAGGGAACGGCCATTTTCAGCAGCGATAGCCAGGGCCTTGGTCGAGATGTCGACGCCAGTCCCCGTCGCCTGCGGCAGGTAATGGAGCAGGCTGAGGACGATGGCCCCGCTGCCCGTACCGATGTCGATGATGACCGGCGCCGTCCCTTCGGCAGCGGTGACGACGGTCTCGACGAGCATTTCCGTTTCCGGCCTGGGAATGAGGACGTCTTCACTGACCTTGAAATCGAGGCCCATGAAAGCTTTGGTGCCCAGGATATGGGCCACAGATAATCGGTCGGCCCGCTTTTTGACCATGGCCCGGTAGGCTGCCAGTTCTTCGCCGTTCAGGGGTTCGTCATAATGGGCGTACAGATAGATGCGCTCTTTATGCAGGACATGGGCCAAGAGAATTTCCGCATCGAGGCGCGGCGAATCGATGCCTTTGCCGGCAAAATACTGTTGCGTCCATTGCAGCAAGGCACCGATGGTCCAGATCTTATTCATCTTCGGCTTCTTTCATCAATTCGGCCCGGCGGGCTTCGGCCAGGGCCTGGATAAATTCGTCAATATCGCCGTTGAGGATGTTATCCAGTTTGTACAACGTCAGGTTAATGCGATGGTCCGTCACGCGGCCCTGAGGGAAGTTATACGTGCGGATGCGTTCGCTGCGGTCGCCGGTACCGACCTGGCTGCGCCGTTCTTCTGTCAATTCGGCATCGGCCTTCTGCTGGGCCTGGTCGAGGAGACGGGCTTTCAAGACGCGCAAGGCTTTGGCACGGTTTTCCAGCTGGGACCGTTCATCCTGACATTCGACGACCATCCCCGTCGGGATATGGGTCATGCGGACGGCAGAACTCGTCTTATTGACGTGCTGGCCACCGGCACCGGAGGCGCGGAAATAGTCGACGCGGACGTCGTCCATATTGAGGTCGATTTCGACGTCTTCTGCTTCCGGCAGGACAGCAACGGTCGCCGTCGACGTGTGGATACGGCCGCCGGCTTCGGTGACAGGCACGCGCTGGACGCGATGAACGCCGGATTCATATTTCAATTTGCCATAGACGCCGGAACCTTCGACGGAGAAGACAACTTCCTTGAAGCCGCCCAGTTCCGGTGCATTGGAACTGATGATGCTCGTCTTCCAGCCCGGCTGTTTTTCAATATATTTCATGTACATGCGGAACAGGTCGCCTGCAAAGAGGGCTGCTTCGTCGCCGCCGGCGCCGGCACGGATTTCCATGATGACGTTCTTGTCATCCCGCGGGTCCTTGGGCAGCATGAGGACGTGCAGCTGTTCTTCCAGGTCGGCCTGTTCCTTAGTCAGGCCATTCATTTCTTCTTTGGCCATAGCGATGAGGTCGTCATCGCTGTCGGGATCGTCGATGATTTCCTTGTCACCGTCAATGGTGTTAGTAATGTCTTTATATTTGCGGAATGCTTCGACAATCGGCGTCAGCGAAGCGTGTTCCTTCGTCAGTTTCTGCCATTCATCCTGACGGGCGATGACAGACGGGTCGCTGATCTGCTGTTCCAGGTCCATGAATTTATTTTCCACGGCCTGTACTTTATCCATAAAAGAGCTCATAAGGTCCTCCTCATTTCAATTCGTTCGATTCACTTTCTTCATCAGCCGGCTTAGCGGCGTTGAGGGCTTCAATAGCCACTTCGATCTGGTCGGCATGGGGTTCCCGCGTCGTCAGATACTGGAGCCACAGGCCCGGGCGGAATAAGGCTTGAATGACCGGATTCTGGGTGCGGCCGGCGAGGCGTATCATTTCATAACTGATGCCGGCGACGACAGGCATGAGCAGCACGCGGGAGGCGATGCGCTCGACGAGATTCGGCCAGCCCAGGAAGGCAAAGACAAAGATCGACACGACCATGACGATGAGCAGGAAATTCGTGCCGCACCGCGGATGGAGGCGGCTGTGGCGCTTGACGTTCTCGACGGTCAATTCCTCTCCCGATTCATACGTCCAGATGGTCTTGTGTTCGGCCCCATGGTATTCAAAAACGCGGCGGATGTCCGACGTCAGGGAAATCCCCCATATATATAATAGAAATATAGCGAGGCGCAGGACCCCTTCGACGACGTTCAGGCGAACGGCACTGTCGGCGACACCGGGAATGAATTTCGCCGCATACGTCGGGATGGCCAGGAAAAAGACGATAGCCAGGACGACGGAAACGGCCATGGTCAGGGCCATCTGCGTATTCGTCAGCTGTTCATCTTCCTCACCGGCAGCCTGAGCCGAATAGGACAGGCTCTTCATACCGTATACCAGGGATTCACACAAGGCGACACTGCCCCGCAAAAAAGGCTTCTTCAAAATCGGATACCGTTCGGTAATGGAGTGAACGGCGTCTTTCTTTACAGTAATTTCACCGGACGGCGTCCGCACTGCTGTCGCAATGCTGACAGGACCGCGCATCATAACCCCTTCGATGACGGCCTGGCCGCCGACGTACGTCTTCGGTTTCTTCAAAGAGTTGCCTCCATTTCTGTACATACAAATAGAGCAGAGCATTTCTGCTCTGCTGCCCACTTGTACTGCTGCTTATTTAGCTGTTTTACCATAACGTTTATTGAACTGTTCGATACGGCCACGAGCCTGCTGAGCACGCTGCTGACCCGTAAAGAACGGATGGCATTTGGAGCAAATTTCAACACGCAGTTCCGGTTTCGTAGAACCTGTTTCAAACGTATTGCCGCATGCGCAAGTAACTTTCGCATTCGGGTAGTACTTCGGATGAATACCTTCTTTCACCACTTACACCTCTTTCTATATCAATCATTCAAAACCTATGCTAGAATAGTTTAGCACATTGGCCCTTGAAATGCAAGGATTTTTTTCCGCAGACGGTGTCAACATATTGTGGGAATTTTTATGAATGAGAAGAAGGACCTCGGTATAAGTGTTACATAACATGCTGATAACCACCATTTTCTATGAGTCGCATCCATTCACCTGTCGAGGTGGATTCACGACCTGGCATATGAGCTGCTTTGTCAGGAATGTATGTACAATACGGCAGTTTTCGACGGCTCCATTCTTTCTTCAATATTTCTTGATTGACTTCGGGTTTCATCGTCTGTCTATGTGCTGTGAATTGTTTCCGCGCATAGGCTTCCAGATTACCGCCATTCGCTATATAGGTGCGCATCCGGGCGATTTGTTCGGCTCCGATGGGACTCCATCCCATACACCGGGAACTCAGCCGGTCAGACAGCATATGGTTTACGTGTCCTTCCGTACTGCTAGCAGCATCTGGCTGGGTCAAGGCTTTATGGATACCCTCCCAGTTCGCCATGATGTACTAATAGCCGTCCCGGATGGCTTTTTCCCGTTGGGGACTCTTCCGCAGTTTTCGCTGCACTTCTTTCACGAAAGCTTCGCAGTCATTGGCTTTCAGCGCCTCATACAAGGTCGTACTTGTACCTTTGCCTGCAATATTGGCCGCTTCACTGCGTACTTTGCTGATCTCGGTCTGCAAGTCAGCTACCATAGAGCCGCCGTTTTCGACTTTTCCTAAAGCTTCAAAAATTTGCTGTAATGTGTAAGCCATTTTGTACCTCCTGGGTAAAAAAAAAGAACCGTTCTTTTACGTCTGCGGTCCGCGTCTGGCGGCAAAAAGACAAAATATAAAATTGCAACAAAAAAGCAGGCCATATATGAGGTCTGCTTAATCAATACCAAGCAAACTGTTTTTTACTTGGATACTCATGATTATAAAAAAACATTTTCATAGCTGATACCGCATGTCTAATAAACATATCCACTCCGGTCTGATCTTTTTTTAAAACTACAATTTCCCCATTTTGCAAATTCAATGATAAACGGCCATATAATCCTGGTTTTTCAGCAATCACATCATATCGGTAGACAACTACAGAATCGCTTTTATTTTCTAAAGACATTTCAATCATTTAGCTGCCTCCTCTCTTAATGCTTGTACATAATTATAGGATCACCCCCGCATGTGCGGGAAAGACTTGTACTTCGCATTGTTCGTATTCGGAACGTTGGGATCACCTCCGCATGTGCGGGAAAGACGGGTAGACGACAAGCATATCTTTTCTAAAATCGGGATCACCCCCGCTCGTGCGGGAAAGACCCCCCGATGATTACCTAATGAAAGCCTCCCCGGGGATCACCCCCGCTCGTGCGGGAAAGACAGTAATGGATCCCTTTATTTGCGCCATTTCGCTTTTGCCGGTATTCAAAATTTATTTAATTTCTTTTCAAAGTATCAGTACTTTACAACTTTTACGCAATCTTGGTGGCTGCTAAAGTTAGCATACACAAGGACTATATCTATTCTATCATCAAATCGGTTTTGTGAAAACTATGTGTCCTATTCTATTGTTTATTCTAGCTCCGTACTACCAATAAACCTCTCCGGCCCTGCGGGCCACCTCTCCTATGAGGAGAGGCATTTACAAGACGTCGACCAAGAGCTGCAGGATCAGGTTGGCTTCGTGGCCGGCGCAGATGGCGACTCTTGGGGCCATGAGGCCGCGGCCGGGCTTCGCATTCCGCGTCTGGTCGCCGCAGATATAGAAATGGCTAGTGATTTTTTTTGTTTCGATGGCGTTGCTGTCGCCGTAGCCGGCCATGCCGGAAGCGGAGACGATGTATTTATCGGGACATTGTTCCAAGACGGTGTGGACGAGCATCGTCTTGGCATCGGGATTGTCGAAGGCTTCGCAAATGACCTGGTCGTCTTTCAGGATAGTCGGTACGTTGTCTTCCGTAAGGCGGACGAAGTCCGTGCGGACGTCGATGAAGGGATTGATGTCGGCAATCTGCCGGGCCAGGGCATCGGTCTTGCGCTGGCCCAGGTCGCGGACCATATAGGACTGACGGTTGAGGTTGCTGGCATCGACCGTATCGAAGTCGATGAGGTGCAGATGGCCGACGCCGGTCCGGGCCAGGTAGACGGCGGCATTGGACCCGAGTCCGCCGAGACCGCAGATGGCGACGCGGCCGGCGCTGACTTTCTGGTGGACTTTCGGCGTATGGCGGGAACACATCATGCCTTCCAGCGCTTCTTTCGGCGGCAGCCGGTCTTTCGGGATGAAATAGATTTCATCGCCCTCTTTCAGGGCTAAGTTCTCTGTCGTGGCAAAGCCGTTGACGATGGTGATTTCCTGACCGCTGCCATAGGCGGCTTTCAAGTCTTCCAGGTGATCACAGGGACAAGTCATTTTCTTTCCGTTCAATAGTAACTGCATGGTATACACCCCTCGTAGCAAAATAAAAACGCACGACGTCTGACACCTTAGGTGGTGTCCCCGTCGTGCGTCTTGTTCTTATATCTTTAGTGTAGCCGTTTTTATGGGCCCTGTCAATCTTTCTTTTCAGCCTGAGCCCCTTCCTTCAAGCGTTTGAGCTGGCGCTGTTCTTCCGGAGGAAGGGATACGCCGCAACAGCCGCCGCTGGAATTGCTGGCATAGCCTTTAAAGACTTCAGAGACGATATTCTTAACTTTTTTCACCGATTCAACAACCATGAGGAGCCCCCCTTTTGCGCACATTATTTACACAGCATTCAGTATAGGATATGGTACAGCGTTCGCGGCGGGTCGCCCACATGGCGACCCCTACGCTGATTTTGGGATTCCCGCATCGGCTGTAGGGGCGCCCATGTGGGGCGCCCGTCTGAATAGTGCTGTACCCAGTGTTCTTCTAACTAAAGTATAGCAAAATTATCTAATTTTGTAAACAGTATTACTGGATAATTTCTAT
>OHWG01000683.1_pt1 | contig 20182 bp, 13 predicted proteins | sample 1579621 | NCBI WGS metagenome assembly OHWG01 (sample SAMEA3882544, study PRJEB24775) | human gut metagenome | biome: human-associated habitat; feature: intestine environment; material: feces | place: Netherlands | collected 2009/2010
CCGCCGTTTCTGCCGCTGTTTCTGCCGCCGCTTCTTCCGCCTCGCTTTCCGCCCCGGCGGCAGCAGCCGTGCCGTCCCCGGCCGATGGCAAGGGCGCACGGCCGGCAGCCGCTTCGCACGATGCGGAGCCGCTGCCCGGGCGTTTCCGTCTTGCCGGGGCGTTGGTTCTCCTGCTCCTTGCGGTGAATCTTTGGGGACTGTATGTCCGGGCGCTGACGGCGAACCTGCTGCTGACGCTGCTTGCGGGCGGAGCGGCCGCCTGGCTGCTGCGCCGCCCCCGCACCGCGCTGCAGGAGCTCCTCTCGGCGCTCTTCGCGACGGGTCTTTTCTGGCTGCTGCTCGGGCTGGTCTTCGAGCCGCTCGAAGGGGGCATCAAGAAGGACCCCGCCACCGTAAGCTACTTCTTCGTGACGGCGGGCATGGCTTCGCACGTGCTGCTGTTGGCCACGCTTCTCTTCGAGTTGCTGCACAGCCGGGCAGGGCTGCTGGTCCGCTGCGGCGAGAATCCGATGATTGCCTATACGGCGGCGGGCTATGTCGTCGTGCCGCTGCTCTTTATCGAGGTGGGGCTTCCCGATGCCCTGGATCTGGGGTGCGGGCGGCTGCGGCGCGGGTATCGCCCGGGGCGTCGTCATCACCCTGCTGGCCATGCTGCTGACCTCGGCCTTCACGCGCCGCCGGCTCTTCTGGCGCACCTGACCCCGGCGGCCTGCTTGCCGGGGCCGCGGCTTTTTCGCCTCCTGCCCCGGCCGGTCGGACCACAAAAAAACGGGACCCCGTCGGGTCCCGTTTTTCGTCTCTGCCGGCCATCGGCGCCGCAGCGCCTGCCGGGGTGTCTCTCCTGTTATTCCGCCCGGGCTGCGACGCGGTCGATCTCCGCCTCGAGCCGGTCGACCACGGGCGGCAGAATCCGCTCCATGACCTCGTAGCCCGCCTCGTTCGGGTGTACACCGTCGTTGGTGTAGGCGGCGATCATCGAGCCGTCCCCGGCTGCCATCGGGGTGTGGTAGTCCACGTAGGGGATGCCCTCCTGCTCGGCGTAGGCGCGGATCGCGGCGTTGAGCCGGATGATCTTCTGCGCCGGTTCTATCCCCGGACGCCACGGATAGTCGCCCGTGGGGTGGATCGAGCAGAGGATCGGCCGGATGCCGTTGGCGCAGGCCAGGTCGACCATCGACTGGATGTTGTCCAGAATGTGCTCCGGCGAGATGTAGCCCGTATTTCGGGCCAGGTCGTTCGTGCCGCCGCAGATCACCACGATCTTCGGGTGCAGCTCGATGACGTCGGCGCGGAAGCGCACGAGCATCTGCGAGGTGGTCTGCCCGCTGATGGCGCGGCTCACGAAGCCGTTGCGGGCGAAGAAGTCGGGATGTTTGCCGATCCACCCTTCGGTGATCGAGTTGCCCATCAGCACGGCCCGCGGTGCGGTGGTCTGCGCGGCGTTCTCCTGCTCGAAGCGGGCGAAGTTGGCCCAGTCGTCGGGTGCCTGGGCGGCGGCCGTCGTCGCAAGGCAGAGTACGGCGGCCAGCATGCGGAGTTTACCTTTCAGTGAGGTGTTCATGGTATGAGGGATTGGTGATTTAATCGTTAAGAAGCTCCTTGTCCACGGCCTCCTCGTCCGCACGTTCCTCCTCGGTGTCGGGATAGGAGAAGGGGATGCGCCAGGCGATCAGGAAGATCGGCAGCGTGGCCAGCAGCGACCAGAGGAAGAAGTAGTGGTATCCGCCGACGCGCTCGCACAGCCAGCCGCTCACCATGCCCGGGAGCATCACGCCGAGGTTGGCCAGCGACGAGCCGAAGGCGTAGTGGGCCATCTTGTGGCGTCCGGGTGCCACCTGCTGCATGATGAAGAGCGTCAGGCCGACGAATCCGAATCCGTAGCTGAAGTATTCAAAGACGATGCCGCCGCAGATCAGCACGCTCGAGGCGGGCTGGAACCACGCCAGCAGGGCGTAGACGACGAACGGGATGTTGAAGATGAAGATCAGCGGCAGCAGCGCGCGGCGCAGCTTGATCCAGGCGATGAAGTAGCCGCCGAGGATCGACCCCACAACGAAGGCGATGACGCCGAACGTGCCGTAGTAGAGACCGATCTGCTGCTCGGTGAGGCCCAGGCCCTGGTCGGCGACCGGGGCGTTGAGGAACAGCGGCACGATCTTGATGACGAGGCCCTCGGCGAAGCGGTAGAAGACGATGAAAGCGATGTAGATCCAGATGTACTTCTTGACGAAGAAGCTGCGGAAGACCTCGGCCGTCTCGCGCATGGCCTCGCCGACGCTTCCGGCGTGGGCCGTGGCCTCGCCGCCCGAGGGGAGCATGCGCAGGTGGTAGAGCCCCAGCAGGAAGAGCAGCGCGCCGCACAGCGCCATGACGATCATCCAGGCCTCGACGACGCCCACGCGCTCCTTCAGCGCGCCGGCCACGTAGACCAGACCGCCCATGGCGAAGACCTTGGCGATGTTGTAGAAGGCGCCCTGCCAGCCGATGAACTGGGCCTGCTGGGTCTTCGACAGTTCGGTGATGTAGACGCCGTCGGTGGCGATGTCGTGCGTCGAGCCGCTGAAGGCGACGACGGCCATCAGCGCGATGGCGTAGGGGAAGAAGTTGGGCAGCGAGAGCGAGAGCGCCACCATGGCCAGCGCCAGGCCGGAGACGAGCTGCGTCGTGACGACCCAGAACTTCTTGGTGCGGAACATCTCCATCAGGGGGCTCCAGATGGGCTTGAGCGACCACGGGAGGATGATGAGCGAGGTCCACAGGGCGATGCGCGCGTCGTCGATGCCCAGACCGCGGAACATCAGCGTCGAGACCATGTTGACGATGATGAACGGCAGTCCCATGGCGAAATAGACGGTCGGGACCCACGTGAGCGGCGAGCGGCGCACGGACGGTTCGGTTTTCGTGTGGTTCATTTTCGGGTTCTGTAAGCAGGTTGCGTGGTTATGATTCACGCAAAGATACGCAAAATCCCCGAGATTATTCGACACTCGTGTCGGGTAATTCCCATCCGGTGATCGTCGCGATGTAGGGAATCACCGACATGGCCAGCTTGCGGTGCCCGTGGTGGTTGGGGTGGTAGTTGGCGCCCATGTCGCTGTCCCAGTTGGTGACGCCCGGCAGGATGGCCGTGAAGTGCAGGTTGGCGTCCTGCCGTTCGGCAATCAGCTGCTCGAGGTAGCGCAGCACGACGGTGTTGTCGCTCGGTGCCACGCAGAGGATCGGCACCTGGCCCCAGATCGAGCGCAGGTAGTCGATCGCGCGGGCGTAGGAGTCGTTGAAGGGCTTCTCGGCGGGGGCGATGCCCGTGCTGAAGTCGTTGGACCCGAGTTTGATGACGACGATGTCGGGCCGGTAGGCGCTGCCGTCCCAGGCGGGCGACTCCTCCATGTCGAGCGTGCGGCGCATGCGCTCGCGCATCGTGCAGTCGGAGACCTCCTTCTCGTCGCCCCAGTTGCGGACGATGCCCTGCCCCGAGTGGGCGATGAGCGTGTATTCGGCGCCGAAGTAGCGGGCGACGATGCAGCCCCAGGCCAGGTCGCAGTTCTCGGTCTGCGGCGTGAACTGCTCCTCGGCCGAAAGGCCTTCGGTGCCGTAGCCGCAGGTGTGCGAGTCGCCGATGAATTCGATGTGGCGGGCCGGGGCCTCCGGTGCCGCGAGCAGCGGGGTGTCGCTCTCGATGCCGTAGAGCGTCGTGCGTCCCTGCTCGCCCTCGGTGCGTTTCTGTACGAGGAGCGTGTGTATGCCCTTCGGCAGGCTGTCGGCGAGCACGATGGTCGTGTCGGCGCCCGTTGCCGTCACCACGGCCGTCTGCCGGCCGTCGACGAAGACGTTGTAGTAGTCGCACCCCGTGTCGGAGAGGCGCATGGCGCAGCGGCGCCCCTCGAAGCGGAAGGTGAAGTGGCTGCCGCTCCAGTCGAAGGTGAGCGATCCGTCCTCGCCCGTGACGGCGCGGCCCGTGAAGCGGATTTCGGGTGAGGCGGCCGGGGTGAAGTGCGTGCCGCCGGTGCGGTCGCAGGCCGTGGTCGCGGCGCAGAGCAGCACCAGCAGGGCGATCGTTGTCTTTTTCATGTCGTTTATCGTTTGATGTGTTTTTCCGCGCGGTAGACGTTGCCGAAGCGGTCGCGGGCCGTCACCTCGACACGGCGGGCCGTGGCGGGCAGCGGTGCGGCGTAGAGATGGTCGGTCTCGGAAACGGTGATCCACTGGTGGTCGAGCTGTTCGGGATGGCCGTAGAGGCGGCGTGCGAGCGGATCGACGCCCCGCATCGGCTCCATGCGCAGGGGCTCTCCGCCGTCGATGCGCACCTCGATCCGCCAGGCGGGGTCGCTGTCCCAGGCCACGATCCGCCCGGCATAGGCCGGATCGTCCGCCGCGTCGTAGAGGCGCAGCTGGTATTCGCGCCGCTCGCCCGTGGCCTTGTAGTACCACGTGACGCTGTCGCCGTCGACCTCGAAGAGGGCGTACCCGGCCGGTGTGCCGTCCGTGCAGACGGGTCCCTGCCACCAGGCGCCGCTCAACGCCGCGATGTTGTGCTCGTAGAGGTTCGGGCGGATTTCGCAGTTCATCGCCGTGTGCATGTGTCCCGAGAGGATGTGGGCGTTGTAGGGAGCCAGCAGTTCGTGCAGCGCCCGGAAGTTGCAGAGCGACGTCTCGGCCTCCGGGTAGAGGAACGGCTGCTGCTCCTTGCCGGGGAACGACGTCGGGATGTGCAGCGCCACGAAGAGCGTGCTGCCGGCCGGCACGTGGGCCAGGTCCTCTTCGAGCCAGGCCAGCTGCCGTTCGTCGAGGTAGCCGATGTAGTACCAGTCGCGCCCGATGTAGAAGTTGTCGTTGAGCACGACGTAGTGGGCGCGCCCGACGTTGTAGGAGTAGTACGAGGGTCCGTAGACGGCCTCGTAGGCGGCCGTCGAACGCTCGAACGAGCGGCCCCAGAGCTTCATGTCATGGTTGCCCGGGGCGTTGCGGAAGCCGATGCCCGTCGTGGCGAGGATGCGGTTGTAGTCGTCGTAGAAGCCGTGGTCGCCCGAGGTGATGTCGCCCACGCAGATGCCGTGCATCGGCCGGCCCTGCTTCTCTGCGGCGCGGGCCGTACGTCGGATGTCGGCGGCCGCGTTTTCAAGCAGCCGGAGCTCCTTGCGGTCGAAGAGCTGCGGGTCGGCGATCACCGCGAAGCCGTGGCGCTTGTCGTCCGCGGTGTTGCGCACGAGCGTGAAGTCGTAGCCGTCGTTGCGCGGCGTGACGGGACGGAAGAAGCGCACGACTCCCTGCTCGACGGGCGAGGTGTAGCCTGCGGGCGTCGAGACGAAGAGGAAGCGGGCGCGGTCGTTGGCCGGGAGGACGAAGCGCCCCGCGGCGTCGGTCACCGCGCAGCGGTCGCCGTCGCTTACGACGACCCCCTCCACGCCGCGGCCCTCGCAGCGCACCGTGCCCGTGCGGGCCCCGGCGGGCGTGACGTAGGGCGTGAGCGCCTCGATCCAGCGGGCATAGCCCGCGGCGTTGAGGTGGATGCCGTCGACGGTCAGCTCCGAAGGCATGCTGCCCTCGTGCGCCATGCGGCTCCAGATGTCGATGTAGACCAGCCCGCGGCGGGCGGCCATTTCGCGCAGCAGCCGGTTGAAGGCCTCGATGCGGGCATTCTTGCCGGTGAAATACTGCGTGTTGCGGGGCTCGTCGAGCGGCAGCAGGCTCTCGATGAAGAGCTCCGTTTCGGGCGATTCGGCCTCGATGCGGTCGAGCAGCCGCTCGTACTGGCCGAGCAGCGCCTCGGGGGTGATCTTCGAGAAGATCAGGTCGTTGACGCCCGCCATGAGGAAGATCGCCCGCGGCCGCCCCTGCAGGATTGGGTCGATGCGTGCCGCCATGCCGGCGACGCAGTCGCCGCCGATGCCGCGGTTGAGGATGCGCGCATCCTGGAAATACTCCGCCCAGGAGCCTCGTTCGGTGAGGCTGTTCCCGAGCATGACGATGTTCTCCGGGCCGACCGGCACCCCTTCGTGGATGTCGCGCTTGGAGAAGTAGTAGTCGTTGCGGTAGTCGAGCGAGTCGGGCTGTGCGGCGAGCGGGAGCACCGTCGCGGCCAGCAGCAGCGTCAGCAGCAGTCGTTTCATGGCATCAGGGTTTGGTGAATGCTCCGGTGTGGTCGACGGGGCGGGAGAAGGGATCGAGGCTCCGCTCCACGAGGCGGGCCGTTTCGCGGCGCGTGAGGGGACGCTCCGCATCGGAGGGGGCAATCTGCACGGTGGTGCCGCCTGCTGCGCGCAGCAGCTCCGCGGCGCGTCCGGCAGTGAGCAGCGTGCTGTCGGCCGAGAGGGCCACGGCGGGGGCGTAGTCGTGCAGCCCCTGCGTGAACTCCGCGACGGTGATCTCCCGTTCGGGGTAGAACCACGAGCGGTTCGCCCAGAAGTAGGGCTCGCCCGTCATGCGCAGGATACCCGTGGCGGCGATGCGCTGGAGCAGTGCGAAGTCGGAGTCGTCGGGCGTCACGTCGTAGAGCGGCGCGATGTAGGCCTTCTGCTCCAGTAGGGCGCGCTGCACGTCGCGCACGGCGACTTCGCGCGGCGTGCATCCCCCGGTAACGGAGAGTGCGGCCAGCGTGCCGGCAGCCTGCCCGGTGAGCATCACGACGGGCTGCAGGCGCGTCGAGCCGTTCGCCAGGTTCGAGACCGAGATGGCCTTGTCCGCGACGATGAGGTTTTCGGTCCGCTCGGGAATGAGCGCCCCGAGCGGGATGCTGAACGACGGCACGGGCGGGAAGTGGATCTTCTCGACGTCGGTCCGGCAGTTGCGGTGGTGGTCGACGGGGTAATCGCCCACGGAGATGCCCGTGCGGTAGAGCTGCGTCGGGCGGTCGTAGCGCTGCGTGATGTCGTCGAGCGTCATCAGCACCACGCCCTTCGCGCGGCGTCCCTCGCGGTGGTAGGGGAGGTAGGCCAGCCGGTCCGGCGTGTCGAACTCGTCGTCGGCCGGGCCGAGGTGGCGGTATCCGAGCGTATGCTGGATGTGGTAGACGAAGCGCAGGGTCTTCTGCCGCGCGGCCTCGAGCGCCGCCTCGCGTTCGGCGAAGGGCAGCTCCACGACGTTGAGGTTGATGTCGTTGCCCGCCTTGGGCCAGTTGATCATGTACTTATGGTTCGGCATGCGGCCGTATTCGAGCATGCGTTCGGCGCTCTCCACGCCGGGCAGGTCGTAGCACCCCTCGAACTCTGCGGGGTCGTACCCCTCCGGACGCGGGATCGTGCGGTCGTTGCCCGGGCCGTAGTCCTTGAGAATCGCCACGAGGGTGAGGTCCTGCACGACGTCATTCGCCTCGTCGGGTGCCAGCTCCTCGCCCGTTTCGCGGCGGGAGTCCATGCCCAGCCGGTAGGCGCTGCCGCTCAGGGGCAGCGCGTCGCCCAGGTCCGTGGCGTCGATCGTGACGCGGGCCCGCACGCGGAGCCGGTGTCCGGTGGAGTCGGTGAACTCGGCCCCCGTGACACGGTCACTGCGGCGCAGTATGCCGGTCAGCCGGTAGCCGTAGCGGACTTCGAGCTGCGGCTCGGCCGCGGCCATCGCCTTGAAGATGCTGTCGGCGACGTGCGGCTCGAAGAGCGTCGTGCTGACCCACCCGGTCCAGAGGGCCCCGATGCCGCCGTAGCGCTGGCGGAGCCGCTCGCGAAATTCGTTCCAGAGCCCCGACGGGAGGTTGAAGTTGCCGTCCGTGGCGCAGACGCCCTGCGCCGTGAGCATGCCGCCCAGCATGGGGGTCTGCTCGACCATGAGCGTGCGCACGCCCATGCGCGCCGAGGCGATGGCGGCCGTCGTGCCGGAGGTCGTGCCGCCGATGACCAGCACGTCGGTCCGGCAGTCGGCCGCCCCGCCTGCGCAGCCGGCGGCCGCAAGGCCAGCCAGCAGAGATATGAGCAGTCGTTTCATTGTCTCGTTGTTTTTATTTTGCGACCGCGAAGCGCACGGCGCAGCCGCCGCCCGGGGCCATTCGGATGTGCAGCGTGTCGGCCGCCGTGACCGTGCGCTCCTCGTAGCGCATCGCGCAGGGGTTGCTCTTCCAGTCGGCATCGGGGGCGTCGGCGTAGATCTGCACCGTGTACCGCGTGCCGGGGGTGAGGAAGTCGAGTGCAAGGTCCGTCTCGCGGGCCTGCTCGTCGGTGACGGCTCCGAGATACCACTCCTGCGAGCCGCGCGCCTGCCGCACGAAGAGGGCGTAGTCGCCGATCACGGCCTGCGGCACGAGCGTCTGCTCCCAGTCGGTCGGCACCTCACGGATGAAGTCGAAGGCCTTGTGGCCGCGGTAGTTCTCCGGCAGGTCGGAGGCCATCTGCAGGGGGCTGTACAGGACGACGTACTGGGCCAGCTCGCGCACGACGGTCGACTGCACGCGGGCGAAGGGCGATGCGGGGTTCGAGAAGTCGAACGTCCCGAACGTGTAGTCCATCGGTCCGGCCAGTCCGCGCAGGAAGGGCAGGACGGTGGTGTGCTCGGGCGGGTTGCCGCCGTCGGGCGACCAGGCGTTGTACTCCTGTCCGCGCACGGCCTCCTGCGTCATCAGGTTGGGCCACGTGCGCTCGAGACCCGTTGGCATGACCGGCTCGTGGTTGTCGATCATGATGCCGTAGCGGGCCGCCGTCTCGACGACGCGCTGGTAGTGCTGCACGCCGTACTGCGAATGGTGGAGGTAGCCCCCCTTGAAGCCCCCGGCGTAACCCGTCTTGAGGGTGCGGATGCCCAACTCGGCGTAGCGCTGCATGGCAGCCTCCATCTGCCGCTCGAATTCGGGGATGTTGCCGCCCGTCTCGGCGTGCATCCACAGCTCGACACCCCGCTCGCGGGCATAGGCGGCGATGCGCTCCAGATCGAAGTCGGCATAGGGCTCCACGTAGTCGAAGTGCTGGTTGCCGCCCCAGTTCTCCCAGCCCTTGTTCCACCCCTCGAACAGCACGCCCTGGATGTTGTTTTCAGCCGCGAAGTCGATGTGCCGCAGGGCATTGGCCGTCGTGGCGCCGTGGCGCGGCCCCATCGTCCAGACCTGCGTGCCGAGGTGCATGCCCCACCAGACACCGACATACTTCTGCGGGGTGATCCACGACGTGTCGGCGATCTTCGAGGGTTCGTTCAGGTTGAGAATCAGCGCCGAATTGATAAGGTCGACGGCCCGGCGGCCGATCTGCACCGTGCGCCACGGCGTGGTGAACGTCGCCGGGACGTAAGCCTTCACGCCGTCGGGCAGCGGCGCCAGGTCGGCTTTCAGCACCCCGGCCGAGTCGCGCCGCAGCACCATCTCGGGGTAGTCGTACAGAGCCGCCTCGTGCACCGAGCCGTAGAGACCCGCCGCCGTGCGGAACGTGAAGGGGGTGTTGGCGTCGGCGACCTCCGCGACGGGCTGCTCGCGGTACTGGAGCTCGTAGGTCTCGAAGTTGCCCGGGATGGACCACGACAGCGTGCCGGGCTCGTCGGCGAAGCGGAACTCGGTCAGCTCGTCCGTCACCGCGAGGGTGTCGCACCCCGCGACGCTCCACTCGTAGCGGAACGCCACGCCGTCGTCGAAGGCCCGGGCGCGGAGCGTGAGGGCCACGTCGCCGGCGCCGCGCAGCGTGACGGCCATCTCGTTGTAGTGGTTGCGCACGAGTTTGTTCTCGCCCCAGGGCTGCGTCCACTCCTCATCGAAGGAGCTGTGGCGCACGGAGGCGATCTGCGTGCCGGCGATGAGCGTCTCGCGCGTGCGAACCCCCAGCCGCGAGGGGAGCAGCAGCGGCTCTCCGTCGACCTCGACGGACCAGGTCGGGCCGTCGGCATCGGCGGCGACACACAGGGTGATGCGCCCGTCGGGCGAGGTCACCACGGGCCGCTCACCGCACGCGGAGCAGAACAAGAGGGCGCACAGGGACGCCAGCAAAGCAAAGAGAGGGATGCGTTTCATACGGATGGTCGGATTTGCGTTTTTTTCATGATTTGTCCAGGCTATTCGTCCGTGCGGTCGAAGAAGTAGGGCGCACAGCGGTAGCCGCACCGCTCATAGAGCCGGCGCAGCTCCCCGAGCCGCACGCGGAAGCTCTCCATGTCGCGCCGGTCGCAGGCCCAGCCCACCTCGGCGAGGGCCGCCAGGCGCGGCAGCAGCATGTGCTGCAGGTGCGCCATGCCGGCGACGTATTCGGTCCAGAGGTTAGCCTGCACACCGAGGATGAAGGGGCGCTCGGCCTCGGTCAGCTGGTCGTAGGGGTCCAGCGCATAGACCTTCCCGACGGAGACGTAGCCGCCGATGCCCCACGGCTCCTGCCGCGGGTCCTTCGTCTGGTAGTAGTCGAAGTAGCAGTGCGTGTTGGGGGTCATGATGGCGTGGTTCCCGGCCCGGGCGGCGGCGATGCCGCCCGCAGCGCCGCGCCACGACATGATCGTCGCGCTCTGCGAGATGCCCCCTTCGAGAATCTCGTCCCAGCCGATCAGACGGCGGCCGTGGGCATTGAGCCACCGCTCGATGCGGTGGATGAAGTAGCTCTGCAACTCGTTTTCGTCGCGCAGCCCCTCCTCGCGGATGCGGCGCTGGCACTCCGGACAGCGCTTCCAGCTCTCCTTCGGGCACTCGTCGCCGCCAACATGGATGTACTCCGAGGGGAAGAGCGCGATCACCTCGTCCAGCACCTCCTCCATGAACTCGAAGGTCGTGTCGCGCCCGGCGCAGAAGACCTCGGGGAAGACACCCCACAGCGTCTGCACCTTGTATCCCTCGCCGGCACACCCGAGCCAGGGATACGACGCCAGCGCCGCGGAGGCGTGGCCCGGCATCTCGATCTCGGGCACCACGGTGATGAAGCGCTCGGCGGCGTAGGCCACCACGTCGCGCACCTGCCTCTGCGTGTAGTAACCGCCGTAGGGCTTGCCGTCGTAGGCCGCGGAGTTGTTGCCGAGCACCGTTTCCGCGCGGTGCGCACCGACGCGCGTCAGTTCGGGGTAACGGAGGATCTCGATGCGCCACCCCTGGTCATCGGTCAGGTGCCAGTGGAAGCGGTTGATCTTGTGCAGGGCGAGGATGTCGATGAAGGTCTTGACCTCGTCGACCGTGAAGAAGTGGCGGCAGCAGTCGAGCATCGTGCCGCGGTAGGCGAACGTCGGTTCGTCCTCGATGCGCAGCGCCGGGAGTGCCGTGCCGTATTGGGAGACAAGCTGCCGCAGGCTCTGCAGGCCGTAGAAGACCCCGGCCTCCGTGCCGCCCGCGACCAGAAGGCCGTCGGGCCCGACCGTAAGCCGGTAGGCCTCGGCGCCGAGCGACTCGTCAAGCGTCAGGCGCAGCGGACCGTCGCTCTCCGCCACGGCGAGCCGCAGCCCCGCTTCGCGCTCCATCCACTGTGCAAACTGCTCCGCCACACGGAACAGCACGACGTTGTTCGCCGGGACGGAGATTCGCACGCCGTCGGCCAATTGCAGGCCTTCGTCCCCGTCACAGACGGCAAGCCGCGGCTGCGGCACAAGGGCCGGCGGTACGGCCGCAAAAGCTCCGGCAGCCGACAGTGCCGCGAGCAGAAGTAGGATCGTTTTTTTCATCGGTAACTGTTTTATCTGTCTGTTTTACAATCTGCAAGGCATCAAAATGCCCGCCGCATGCAGCCCGGCGGGCCATTTCATGACGAATTTAGCGATTTTTTTCTTCCCCTGCAACCGCGCACGCCCCTTCGGGGTAAAAAACCGGCGCGGCGAGCACCCGCCGCCCTCCCCTTCCGCCCGATCGGAAGCCCCGGAACTCTTTTCTACTATTTTTTTCGTATAAAATTTGTTTTACTAAAAAATTAGTAGTATACTTGCATTGCGGGAACGGGTCTCGCCCTGCGGCGGCCCGGCCGCGCGAGCGGCATCCCGGACATGAAAATACGCAACAAACCACACAGCACAGATACGACCATGAACGAAAAACAACCCACGGCCCTGACACGCGGCGAGGAGGAGATCATGCAGATACTCTGGCGGCTCGGCAACGCCGTCGTCAACGACATCATCGCCTCGACGGAGGAACCGCACCCGAAATACACGACGGTGGCCACCTTCCTGAAGATTCTCGAAAACAAGGGCTTCGTCCGCCACACGAGCGAGGGCAAGAGCCACCGCTACTGGCCCGCCGTGAGCAAGGAGGAGTACGCCCGCAGCGTCATGTCGACGATGCTCGACTCCTACTTCGACGGCTCGCTCGTCCAGCTCGTGTCGTTCTTCTCGCGCCACGAGCAGCTCTCGGCCCGCGAGATGGACGAGATTCTCGAGATCATGCGCCAGGCCGGCAAATAATCCCGCAGCACGATGAAAGAGCTCCTGACATACCTTGCCGAGGTCATCGCCTGCAGCGCCGCGCTCCTGGCGGCCTACGCCCTGCTGCTCGAACGCCGTGTGCGTTTCGGCTGGTGCCGGCGCTACCTCACGGCACTGCTGCCGCTCGCCGCGCTCATTCCGCTGCTGCGCATCCCCGTCTGGCCGGGCGAGGTCATCACCGTAACCGCAGCGCCGGCCACACCCATCCCCGCCACGGCGTGGGCTCCCGTGCCGGAGGTGCTCCCCGCGGCAGAGACCTTCGTGACGCCCCGCACGCTGCTGATTGCCGTCTACCTGCTCGGGACCGCGACGCTTGCCGGGGCGATGCTCCGCGAGGCGCTGCGCATCCGCCGCCTGCGCCGCCGCGCCACCGTCACGGACGCCGGGCGTCTGCACCTGGTGCGGACACGGGAGCGCATCGCCTCGTTCTCGTTCTTCCGCTCGGTCTACGTCTGGGAGGGCACGCCGGGCGACGAGATGCAGGCCGTGCTGATGCACGAGGCGAGCCACATCGCCCACCGCCACACGGCCGAACGCCTCCTGATGGAGACCTTCAAGGCCCTTCAGTGGTGGAACCCCGTGGCGTGGATCGCCGCGCGCCGCCTGACCGAAGTACAGGAGTTCGAGGCCGACCGCGACGTGCTGACGCAGGGCTTCGACCGCGAACGCTACATGCACACGATATTCCGCCAGCTCTTCGGCTATAGTCCGGACATAGCCAACGGGCTGCGGGACTCACTGACCAAAAAAAGATTCCAGATGATGACAACCAACCACACAAGCAGGCACGCCTTGCTGCGAGTGGCGGGCACGGTGCCCGTCCTCGCGGGGTTGCTGTGCGCCTTCTCGTTCACGGCGCAGGCAGCCCGCATCGAAACCGAGTCCGGAGCAAGCCACGAGCGGGTCATCTACCTGCTCAACGGCCGCGAGGTTCCCGCCGCGGAGATCCGCGCCGCCGAACCCGAAGCGCTCACCGTCGACAGGTTCTACTCGTCGGAGAACCTTCCGGCCGAATACCGCGACCGCCATCCCGAGCTCGTCGTCGCCTTCACGGCCGAGGAGCCGCTCCGTCACTACACCCCGATCCGCATCGAGGGCACGGTGACCAATCCCGACGGCTCGCCGGCCGCCGACATCCTGCTCTACGCCGGCGCCATGGGTACGCACCCGCTCGACGCGGAGGCCTACCCCGCCCGCACGGACGCCGAGGGGCGCTTCTCGCTCACGGGTCCGGCCCGCGGATCGCTGACCTACGCCTCCAATACCGCAGAAAACTCCTTCACCCGTGTGACCACCTACGACAGCGAGGGGGCCGACCCCTACCGGATGCAGCTGGAGATCGCCGATCCCGATGCGGCAACCCCGCAAACGGACGTCGATGCCGCAGAACGCACCGCCGTGGAGCATCCGACAAACGCAACGACCCGAACAGCCCCGGCAGCAGCCAGTCAGCCGTTCGATCTCAAGTTCTACATCAGGCTGTGGAACGGGGACAACCGCAGTTTCTCGACCGACAGCTACGCCGCGGGCGCCACGCTGCGGATCATCGGCACGGACGTCACGACGCAGTCCGACAGCAAGGGCGAGGCCACGCTCACGGTAACCGAAGGGCAGGTCGTGGAGATCGATTACCCGGAATACTCCGCCGTCTCCGTCGTGGCGGAACCCGCGCGACGCGAGATCACCGTCACCCTGCGGTCCGAGAGCACGAAGCAGTCGGTCGGCCCGATCCCGACGGTCGACGAATACGGCGTCCGGCAGCGCCCGCTCTACATCATCGACGGCAAGGAGAGCTCCTTTGACCCGGGGCTGACGACAAACTCCGTCGAGTCGATCCAGCTGCTCAAGCCCGAGGAGGCCACGGCCAAATACGGCGAGCGCGGAAAATACGGAGCCGTGGAGATCACCACCACCGCCGTCGAAAACATGAAGCGTCCAAAGACCGCCGCCGCGGAGGAAGCGCCCGCCGGGCAGCAGCCGACGCCGGCCGCTTCGGAAGACGACACGCCGTTCCTCGTCGCCGAAGAGATGCCGCTCTTCCAGGGCAAGGACCTCAACACCTTCCGCACATGGGTGCAGTCGCAGATCCGCTACCCGGCCGAGGCGCTCAAGCGCGGCATCGAGAGGCGCGTCGTCCTGTCGTTCATCGTCGAGCGCGACGGGTCGGTGAGCACCATCGAGCTGCTGCAATCCCCCGACCGGATCCTCTCGGAGGAAGCCCGGCGCGTCGTCTCCTCCTCGCCGAAATGGACCCCCGGTCGGCAAAATGGGCACCTCGTGCGCGTCCGCTATATGCTGCCCGTAGACTTCAGCATCCCGAAGAAGGAAACCGCTGCACAGTCGACCGCCGCACAGAAGCCGGGGCTGGCGTCGATGCAGTTTGAAATCGGGAACCTCAACGCCTTCCGCAGCTGGGCGATGCAGCACCTGCGCTACCCCGCCGGGGCGAGGGAGCAGCAGACGGAAGGGAGCGTCGTGGCCACCTTCACCGTCGGCAGGGACGGCCGGGTGGACGACATCCGCATCGCCGGTAAGCCCGACCCGCAGCTTGCCGAAGAGGTGCGCCGCGTCGTGAAGGCCTCGCCCGCCTGGAGTCCCGCTACGCGCAATGACGAGGCGACGGTCGTGACCGTCACGCTGCCCGTCTCGTTCCGGATTCAGGGCTCGGGGCATCCGCTGGAGGAGGTGCCCGCCGCCTCGGCAACGACCGTGGAGCGGATCGTCGTCACGGCGTTCCCGACCCCAGCCCGCGAAACGGCTCCCGATACGGCTTCCGCCACCCGCTGACCACCGCAACCAATCTTACCATAACGCGGAAGGCGGCGTCCACTCCGAAGTTCGGTGGACGCCGCCTTTTTTCCGGCCGGAGAGCCCGGCGCAGGGGCTGCGCGCGTTATTCGAGCCCGAGCAGCTGCATGATCCGCTGCGAGAGCTGCGTATTGTCCATCACGCCCGTGATGCGGTCGGCTCCCGCGCCGTAGAGGTAGACCGGCACCATCGTGCCCGTATGGCCCGTCGTGGAGAAGGAGTAGTTCAGGCCGCTCTCCGAACGGGTGAAGTCCGCCTCGTTGCTCGGAATCGTCAGACCGCCCGTCTCATGGTCGGCCGTGACGACCACCAGCGTGCCGGGCGTGCGGTCGGCAAAGTCCATCGCCGCAGCCACCGTGCTGTCGAAGTCGCGCATCAGAAAGAGCAGCTCGTCGGCGTCGTTGCCGTGGCAGGCCCAGTCGATGAACGACCCCTCGACCATCAGCACGAAGCCCTTGTCGCGGCGCTCGGCCTCGGCGGAGAGCAGTTCGAGCGACCGGCGCGTGGCGTGGGCCAGGTAGCCCGCCCGCATGTCGTCGTCCGAGACGCTCTCCTCGGCCACGACGGCCAGCAGGGGCAGCGTGCGAACCGTGTCGGCCTCGGCCATCGTCCCGGCCACGGCATAGCCGTCACGCCGCATCGTCTCGAGCCAGCTGACGCCCGCGGGCGACGCCTCGTCGAGCCACTTGCGGCCGCCGCCGAAGAGCACGTCGATGCCGCTCGCGGCCAGGTCGCGCGTGATGGCCGGGTTGTCGCCGCGGTCCGCCACGTGGGCATAGAAGGCCGCCGGCGTGGCGTGCTGGAGGTAGCAGCAGACGGCAAGGCCCGTCGGGCGCCCCTCGGCATGGGCCCGGGCGATCATCGACTGCACGGGTTCGCCGTCGGGCGTCTGCCCGAGCATGCCGTTGTTGGTCTTGTGTCCCGTGGCGAGCGCCGTGCCGGCCGCCGCGGAGTCCGTCACGCGGTTGTTGGCCGAGCGCGTCGTGATGAGCGCCACGCCCTCGGCCCGGTCGAAGGCCGTGGGGGCATACTGCTGCTCGATCTGCAGCATCGAGACCTGCGCGAGGCCCATGCCGTCGCCGATCAGCAGAATCACGTTGCGGACCGGTTCCGCGCCGCTGCACGCGGGCTCCGCAGCCCGCAACATGCCCGTCGACAGCACCACCGCCAACAGGCCCATCCAGAATCTTTTCATGGTCGTAGTTTTGTTTCCGCAACAAATGTACGGGATTTTTGCAACTTTTTGCTACATTTACCGAACTTTATCCGATTTGCATCATGGACGTCAAGATCGCCCCCGACTGGAAAGAGATACTCGCCCCCGAATTCGACAAACCCTACTTCGGGGAGCTGACCCGCTTCGTGCGCGAGGAGTACGCCTCGCACCGCATCTACCCGCGCGGCAGCAACATCTTCCGCGCCTTCGACAAGTGTCCGTTCGACCGGCTCAAGGTCGTCATCATCGGGCAGGACCCCTACCACGGGCCCGGGCAGGCCAACGGGCTCTGCTTCTCGGTCGGCGACGGCGTGCCCTTCCCGCCGTCGCTGCAAAACATCTTCAAGGAGGTGGCCGACGACACCGGCACGCCCATCCCGCCGACGGGCAACCTCGACCGCTGGGCCGAGCAGGGCGTGCTGCTGCTCAACGCCGTGCTGACGGTACGCGAGCACGAGGCCGCCTCGCATGCCGGGCACGGCTGGGAGACCTTCACCGACGCCGTGGTGCGGGCCGTCGCCGAGCGCAAGGAGCACATCGTCTACATGCTCTGGGGCAGCTACGCCCAGAAGAAGGGCGCCATCGCCGACCCCGCACGCAACTGCATCCTCAAGGCCGTGCATCCCTCGCCGCTGTCGGCCTACCGCGGATTCCTCGGCTGCCGCCACTTCTCGCGCGCCAACGACTACCTCCGCTCCGTGGGCAAGGAGCCGATCGTCTGGTAGTCCGCGCCGCCGACAACCGCCGACAACCGGCTACGACTTTCCGTCCCGGTCCTTTCTGAGAAAGAGCCCGGCAAGAAACCAGCCGACCAGGATATAAAAGATGGTTGAAAGCATATTCCGAAGATAGCGAAAATTTCGCTTTCATGCAACACCGGACCCCGGCGGCCGCCCGCACGCTCCGCACGCGGCGATGCCGCAGGCAAACCAGGCACAGACACGAAAAGCCCGCCCTTTCCATGCGAAAGAGCGGGCTTTATCCGTATCCGCGCGGGCGATCAGCCCAGGTAGGACTTCAGCAGCTTCGAGCGCGACGAGTGGCGCAGGCGGCGGATCGCCTTCTCCTTGATCTGACGCACACGCTCGCGCGTAAGGTCGAACTTCTCGCCGATCTCCTCGAGGGTCATCTCCGAGCAGCCGATGCCGAAGAAATACTTGATGATGTCGCGCTCACGCTCGGTCAGCGTCTCCAGTGCGCGGTCGACCTCCGTCGAGAGCGACTCGTTGATCAGGCCCCGGTCGGCGTTGGGCGAATCGGGGTTCACCAGCACGTCGAGCAGCGAGTTGTCCTCGCCGTCGGCGAAGGGCGCATCGACCGAGACATGGCGTCCGGCCACACGCAGCGTATCGGTCACCTTCTCCTTCGGGAGTTCGAGCTCCGTGGCCAGCTCCTCGGGCGACGGCGTGCGCTCGTGCTCCTGCTCGAAGCGGGCGAAGGCCTTGTTGATCTTGTTGAGCGATCCGACCTGGTTGAGCGGCAGACGCACGATACGCGACTGCTCGGCCAGCGCCTGGAGGATCGACTGGCGGATCCACCACACGGCATAGGAGATGAACTTGAAACCGCGCGTTTCGTCGAACTTCTCGGCGGCCTTGATCAGACCGAGGTTACCCTCGTTGATCAGGTCCGGCAGGCTCAAACCCTGGTTCTGATACTGTTTGGCGACGGAGACCACGAAACGCAGGTTGGCTTTCGTGAGCTTCTCGAGTGCTTCCTGATCCCCCTTCTTGATCCGTTGGGCGAGTTCCACCTCCTCCTCGACCGTGATGAGCTCCTCCTTGCCGATCTCCTGCAGGTACTTGTCCAGCGAGGCGCTCTCGCGGTTGGTGATGGACTTCGTAATCTTTAACTGACGCATAACTTACTATTACCTCTCAATAAACATTAGCCGTTGCAAAAACCCGCCCGGACCGGCCGCGCCTACTCCACAAACATGTAGCTTGCGGAGCGGCCGTTGGGGTAGATGCCGTCGATCGAACGGATCTTCTCGGTCAGGCGCTGCATCTCCGACACCGAATAGACCGGCTTGTCGTTGATGTGGGTGATGACAAAACCCTGCTTTACGCGCGCCCGGGAGAGCAGTCCGTCCGCCTTGAGGCCGACCACCTGCACACCGCCCCGGATGTCGAGTTCACGGCAAAGCTTCGAGCCCGCATCGGCGAACCAGCCGCCCAGAGCCTCGACCACGTCGACGTCCTCACGGGTCAGCAATTCCGCTTTGCCTGCCTTATTACGCAAAGTGACGTCAATTTGTTTCACGCTGCCGTCTCTTTTTACCGACAATCTGACCTTGTCGTTGGGTCGGTGACGGGCTACCTGCTCCTGCAGCGAGACCGAACCGTCGAGTTTCACGCCGTCGATTGCAACAATGACGTCGCCCTTGCGGACACCGGCCTCCGAAGCCGCACCGCCCTCGGTGATGCCGGCCACGTAGACACCGCCGATCTCGGTGATGCCCAGCTCCTTGCCCTCCGTGTCGATGAAGTCCTGATCGACCGGACGGAACAGGATGCCCAGCATGGCGCGCTGCACGACGCCGTACTCCTTCAGGTCGACGACGACCTTGCGGACGATCGACTCGGGCACGGCGAACGAATAGCCGACGTAGCTGCCCGTCTGCGACTTGATGAGCGTGTTGATGCCCACCAGCTCACCGTGCGTATTGACCAGCGCACCGCCCGAGTTGCCGGGATTGACGGCCGCATCGGTCTGGATGAACGACTCAATCGAGAAGTCGTTGGGAATGGCCCCGAGGTTGCGGGCCTTGGCGCTGACGATGCCGGCCGTGATGGTCGACTGCAGGTCAAAGGGCGACCCGATGGCCAGCACCCACTCGCCCAGGCGCAGGGCGTCCGACGACCCGAAGGCGAGCGTCGGCAGATCCTTCGCGTCGATCTTCAGCAGCGCGATGTCCGTGGCCGAATCCTTGCCCACGAGCTTCGCGTCGAAGGTCCGCCCGTCGTTGAGCTTCACCTTGAGCTTCGTGGCGCCGTCGACCACGTGGTTGTTCGTCACGATGTAGCCGTCGGCCGAGATGATGACGCCCGAACCGCCCGCGCGGCGCTCCTGGTATTCGGGTTCACCGCTGCCGCCGCGCCGTCCGTACTCCTGCGGAATGCCGAAGAACTCCAGGAAGGGGTCGTAGCCGTAGGAGCCGCGGCGCGGCATCTCGATCTGCTGCACGGCCTCGATATTCACCACGGCCTTCACGGCGTTCTCGGCCGCGTAGGTCAGGTCGGGATACTGTCCCGCCTCGTAGGAGGTGAAGTGCGTCCCCAGCGCCGGGGTGCGCTCCACCTCGCGCTCGATATATTCGACGGACGGCTCCCGACCGGCGGAGAGCGTCCACTCCGTCGCACCGCCGGCGGCGGCCGATACGGCCACAAGTCCCAAAATCAAAAATGCCTTTTTCATAATTCAAATGTGTTAGTTTCAATCAATTAATCGGAGGCAATCATTTTATCATAGGCTCTTTTTCCATTTACGGTCGATGGATAAACGCACGGAATCGCTCCGTTAGTATGCGAAAAAACAACAAAAATCGGAGCACCGCATCCGATGCTCCGATTTACGTGTGGCACGCGGCGGTCAGAGGCCGAACTCGCGGCGGATCATCTCGACGGCGTCGAGCTTCTCCCAGCCGAAGTACTCGATCTCGCGCTCGACCTCGCGGCCGTTCTCCCAGACCTTCTCGACACGCTTGAAGGGGCGGTTACCGAAGTGCCCGTAGGAGGCCGTGGCCTCGAAAATCGGGTTCTTCAGCCCGAAGCGCTTGACGATGGCCGCGGGGCGCAGGTCGAAGAGCTTGCCGATGCGGCGGGCGATCTCGCCGTCGGTCATCCCCTCGAGGGCCGCAGGGCGCGGCGAGCGGTA
>OHWG01000696.1_pt1 | contig 19984 bp, 20 predicted proteins | sample 1579621 | NCBI WGS metagenome assembly OHWG01 (sample SAMEA3882544, study PRJEB24775) | human gut metagenome | biome: human-associated habitat; feature: intestine environment; material: feces | place: Netherlands | collected 2009/2010
ATATATAAACCTAAGAAAAAACTTGACATTTAAATATTACAAGTGTAATATTTAAGAAAATACGAAAAAAGGAGAAATAAAACTATATGAGAAAAACGAAAAGAAAAAAACACACGAAGACTATCACAAAAATAGTTTTATTTAGCGGTATATTGATTGGTGGTGGAATCGGTATTGTAACAATAATGAATTGTAATGTTCCTGAAAAAAGACTAATGGAATATATGAAATATATTGAAAAAGGGGAATATGAGCAAATGTATGCCATGCTGGATCAGAAAAAAAGCAGCATGAACAGTAAGGAAGAATTTATAGAACGAAATTCTAAAATATATGAAGGCATTGAGATGTCTGATCTGTCCATAACCGATATTACAGTAAAAAGACAAGAAAACGGAAATGCGGCAGTTTCCTATACAACAAATATGCAGACTGCTGCAGGAAATGTAGAATTTACCAACGATGCGGTATTTTCACATGATTGGACAGGATATCATTTAATCTGGCAGGATCAGTTGATTTTTCCAGAGTTATCTGCAACGGATAAAGTTCAGGTAACGTTAGAAGAGGCAAAAAGAGGAAATATTTTAGACAGAAATGGTCGTCAGTTGGCTGGAGAGGGAACTGCATCTTCGGTAGGAATTGTTCCGGGCAGGATGGAGAACAGAGAAGATACAATAAAAAAACTGGCAGAGTATCTTGGAATTGGAGCAGACGAAATTGAGGATAAGTTAAAAGCCGATTGGGTAAAAGCAGATTCTTTTGTACCAGTAGCAACAATTCCTAAAATACAAGAGGTCGATCTTCTGACAGTGAATCCGGATGAAACTGTTCTGGAAGAAAAAGAAAAGCAGGACACATTATTGAAGATTCCAGGTATTATGTTATCTGATGTAAAAGTACGAACTTATTATCTAAAAGAAGCTGCCTCTCATCTGGTAGGGTATGTACAGGCGGTTACAGCCGAGGATTTGCAGGAACATAAAGGGGAAGGGTATCGTACAAACAGTGTGATTGGAAAGACGGGACTGGAAACGCTTTATGAAAAAGAACTAAAAGGGACAGATGGGTGTGAGATCTGTATTGTAGATGCAAATGGAAATAAAAAAAGTGTCATTGCATATGAGCCTAAAAAAGATGGAGAAGATATCCATACTACGATTGATGGCGATCTTCAAAGTACTCTTTATGAACAATTTAAAGAAGACAGAGGATGTTCTGTAGCCTTGAATCCTTATACAGGGGAAGTACTGGCGTTGGTAAGTACGCCATCTTATGATAATAATGATTTTGTACGTGGAATGGACAACAGCCAGTGGAGTGCATTAAATGAAAATGAAGACAGGCCTTTATACAACCGCTTTCGCCAGACATGGTGTCCAGGCTCAACTTTTAAACCTGTAATTGCTGCAATTGGATTAAAAGTGGGGGCATTTACTGCAAATGACGATTTTGGAAATGAGGGTCTGGCATGGCAGAAAGATTCCTCGTGGGGAGATTATACAGTGACTACACTTCATGATTATGCACCTGTGATCTTGAAAAATGCGCTTATTTATTCAGATAATATTTATTTTGCAAAAGCAGCATTAAAAATCGGTGCGGATCAACTGATGCAATCTCTAAATCAAATAGGATTTAATCAGGAACTTCCATTTGATATTAAAATGTCAGAGTCCCAATATTCTAATATGGACAAGATAGAAACAGAAATCCAGCTTGCTGACAGTGGGTATGGACAGGGACAGATTCTGGTAAATCCTTTGCATCTTGCAAGCATTTATACGGCTTTTCTAAATGATGGAAATATGATAAAGCCATATCTTCACGCGGATGGTGGAAGCACTTCCAGTGAAATCTGGATAAAAGATGCTTTTTCACCACAAATTGTTTCGGAGGTTATGGAGGGGTTAGAGGGTGTAGTGAATAACCCGGAAGGAACTGGTTATGGAGCATGCCGGGAAGACATTAGATTAGCAGGAAAAACCGGAACAGCGGAACTGAAAGCTACAAAAGAAGATACATCTGGAACAGAAATTGGCTGGTTTACAGTTTTTACTACAGATAGAGATACAAAGAATCCTATTTTGCTCATCAGTATGGTAGAGAATGTGAAAGATATTGGAGGAAGCGGTTATGTGGTGGAAAAGGATAAGGCGATACTGGATGAATATCTCGGTAATGAATAATTTTTACCTTTAAATATTACAAATGTAAGAGGAAAATGATATGAAAAAAATTTGGAAAATATTTTGGGGAGTTATTTTTCTTGCTGTCTGTAGTGGATGTGGCATAAAGAAAGAGCAGAAAAAGACAATTGAAGATACGAAAGAAAAAATTTACAGAGAGTGTGAAATGCTGGCAGAAGACTATCAGAGCATATATGAGAATGCTGCGAAAGAAAATGCACTATATGAGCTGAGTACAATACAAAAAAGTATGGATTATTTTGGAAAATATGGATATGCAGTAATTGATTCCTACAATCAGCTGGATATGGTTCAAAGTATTAAAGTAGATGATTTTTTGAAAAAAGCAGAAAAAGAGAAGAATGGAAAAACTACTATATTTCAAGTTATAGCAGGGGATCATTTTATCCGGTATGATCTGAAAACCAAACAGGGGAAAATAGACGTTGAAGTAAGCTCTTTTAAATGGAAAGAGGATACTTGGCAGGAAACATATTATCATGAGTTTAGAGCTAATTCATGGAAATATACAGAAAACGGGTATTTCTTTATGGAAGAATATCATCCGGCTGGATATGATGGACCGTCTGGATATCGGGCCTTTCGGGTAGTGCCGTTAAATAAAAAATGCAGGGAGCTGAATCGAAAATATATACTTCCTTTTGGATATACACTTAATAAATTGTTTACTTCTAATTGGAGTGAAAAAAATTATGATGGAATAAATTTTTATGATGTTTTTGACCGTTTACTTTCAATGGAAGAAAAAACTGATGAATTTAAGGAAGGAAAGACTTATGAAATCCCAAAAGAATCATTTGAAGCGATATTTCAAAAATATTTTAATATAAGCGCAGAGATACTGCAGACAGGAACGGTATTTCACACAGAAATACAGACATATCGGTATCGAACCAGAGGAATCGTATATGATTTTGCTCCCACACCATATATTCCATATCCGGAAGTTGTTTCCTACATAGAAAATCAAGATGGAACAATAACACTGGAAGTAAATGCGGTATGGCCACAAAAAGAATTAGATCAGGCGTTTTGTCATAGCGTAACCATTCGGCTGTTAGATAAAGATAGATTTCAATATGTATCCAATTATGTATCAAGGTCAGAAATAGAGGTTACCTGGTATACGGAAAGATTATCAGACGAAAAGTGGGAGGAATGTTATGGAGATAATTGATATGAGTACAAAAAGAAAACTGAAAAAGATGGTGAGTGTTTTATTTATTTTGGGATGCTTTTTCATAGGAAATACAAAATGTAAAGGGGCTGATTTAGAATATATTTCACAGGAAACTGCGAATTATGCTGTACAAGAAAGAGGATATGATTTGCCAGTAGATGAAGTCGTGAAAGAAGAAGCTATTGAAGATTGTAAGAATGTTATGAATCAGATGAAAGTCATTTATCAAAAGGCGGATAAAGGGACTTCATCGAATATAGTAGTTTCTGAGACAGTAATGGAAGAAATGCAGGAAGTATTAAAGGAAAAAAATGTCCCCGTTATTACATCAGCACCGTATTCAAATATGGCTAATTATTCTAAAATGGAAGAATTTCTTTTCAGGGCAGAACAGGATCTGACAGGAGATATCGTCTTATATAGGATTAACAGGGATGGTGGGATAGAAAGACTCAAATTCAATTATGATGGGACAGATATGTATTTGCTGGCTGTGAAAGCTGTTTGGGGTATGAACGACAATCCATCTATTGTATATGTTTCGTATACAAGGATAGAAGAATGGAAATATACAGAAAAAGGCTGGTTTGGTTATACGCTATGCGTTCCAAAGTATCCGGAAGTATCAGAAGCGGTTGATGGCAGTTCTATGATAAGAATTAAACCTTTAAGTGATGAATGCAGGGAAGTTTCAAAGAGGTGTGTGTATTTGCTTGGATATCAGGGGAATAATCTTTTATGTTCTGATTGGGATAGATCTGATATGGAAGGGTTAGATTATAATGGTTTATATGAATATTTATATCGAATGAAATACGGGGAGAGATATGAGTTTTCAGGTAACTCAAGTGGAATTCCGGCAGAAGAGTTTGAAAATCTGATAATGGAGTTTTTGCCGATAACAGCGGAGCAAATTAAAAAATGGGCAGCATTTGATTCGGAACATCAAACTTATGACTGGGAACGATTAGGTTGTTTAAATTATAGCCCTACTTATTTTGGAACATCTTTACCGGAGGTCGTTGAAATAAGAGATAGCGGAGAGGGAAACAGTGTGTTGGTTGTTGATGCTGTATGTGATACATTTATATGTAATGATGCCGTTATTACAAGTGAGCTGACTGTTAAGTTCAACGATGATAAGAGTTTTAAATATATGGGGAATAAAATTCTGAATAATGGTACGAAAGAAGTTCCCAAATATCAATATAGAATAAAAAGAAAGAACTGATAACAACTATCAGCCCTTTCATATTTGTTAATTCCATATATGTAATTTTTTTAAGATATCAGAAGTGATTTCAAATGCTTTTTTGCCAGTTGCATTAGAATCACTTTGGATATTGGTTGCAAAATAATAGCTGTTATCGGAAGTTTCTACATATCCGATAAACCAGCCGTTGATATCCTGTCCGTTGACACGACCGGTTCCAGTTTTTCCGTAGAAATTACCATTAGGTGTACTGGCAATTTTTATAGCATTTTTAACAGAAAATACATTTTGGAAATTTAGATGGAATTCATTTGTGTTAAATTTTTTTAATAATGTTACTTGCTCTAAAGGCGAGATTTTTAATGAAAAATCGGACCAGTATAAATCCAGATTTGAACTGGTTGTCTGGTTTCCATATTCTATTTTATTCAAAAATTCCTGGACTCTGTTAATTCCGAGCTGCGAATCAATTGCCTGGAAATACCAGTTAACGGAATTTTGCATAGCAGAGTTTAAATCCTGATCAGCTTCCCAGGATGGAAAAGGAAAGGCATCACCATTCCATGTCATGGAAGAGTGTTCTGGTGTGATGATTCCGGATTCCAACCCTAATAATGCATCGTATATTTTGTAGGTAGACTCTGGCGGAATACGTTTGGTGGCTTCTTCAAGATCGTATATTTTCCAGGAATCCAAATTATTGTCATACAAAACAAATGATCCATCATATGTTCCAAATGTTTCGGATATATCTAACAGGGAGATATTTTTGTCTGTATCACTAAAATGATATACGTTTTGAGTAGAGGCATCAATGGATAAAATGGGTGTACATCCAATAAAAACAGCACTAATGACCAGATAAATTATCAATGCTCTCATTTTTTGATAAAGAGTTTCTTTCCTAAAAACGGCGATGTTGAGAATACGTCGTTTCATCTGCCTGAAATTTCCGGACATTCCAACTGCCAGTGGAGAGGAAAAAGAGGATATTTTTTCTGCAAAATTAATCAGTGTAGTTCCATAAGCTTGGTATTCATCAGCAGAAATCATCTGCAATACAGCAGAATCACAGGCTATTTCACGGTCACAGAGAATTTCTTTTAAAGTGTACCAAACAAAAGGGTTAAACCAGTAGAGTATATTACTTATGACCATGAGGAAGCCAATAAATGTATCTTTGTGACGGTAATGCTGTAATTCGTGTAGCAGCATAAAACGCATATCATCAGGATTCAGTTCGGAAATTAAATGGATGGGAATGTAAATTCTGGGATGTATTATTCCGATTAAAACTGGTGATTTTAAAAATGCAGTACTGTAGACGGATACTGGGTGAGAGATTTTAAGTTCCTTTAAACAATTGTAATAAATAGTTTTTACCTGCTGATTTTGAAGCGGGAGAGCAGATCTTTTTATGGAACGTACATAGTTTAATGAATGAAGGGTGAGGACTGACATAATCATAACACCCGTTATCCATATTAGAAAGAGTATGGCATTCAAGCCTCCAGAAAATTGACTACTGATGGAAACTGAAAAATCATTCACCTGGTTTAACAAAATATTTTGTGTATTACTGGTAAGTTCGGATAGCGTGTCGGTACCAGAGTTAAGTCCTGAGTCAGTTTGAAAAAAATGTAACCATGAAAAAAGTTGTGAGCCATGAATCTGTACAGGAAAAAATGGCACGGCAAGTAGTAAAAATAGAAGAAAACAGAGATGGTACTGTGTAGCCGCAGATAAATATTTTTTCAGAAGTTTTTTTGTTCCGATTATTACAAGTGTAAAAATACATATGAAGATATTACTGATTAAAAAGTGGATGATCCAGTTGCTCATTCAAAACCTCCTATTTCTGATGTTTTGATAATAAATGGCGTAAGTTATCAATTTCTGTTGAAGAGAGCTTATCGTCTTCAAGGTAAGAAGCCAGCATAGAAGAAAGATTTCCATTATAATATCGCTTTAAAAAAGAATTGCTTTCCTGGCGTATATATTCATCTTCTTGGACTAATGGAGTATAGACAAATACCCGGCTTTGTTTTTCGTAGGAAAGAGCTTTTTTGGAAACAAGTCTCTTGATAAGAGTTTGAATTGTTTTTGGACTCCAGCTGGTAGTTAGAGTAAGTTTTTCTGTAATTTCATTTGTATTGATGGGAGCATATTTCCATACAATTTTCATAACTTCAAATTCGGCTTCTGAAATTTGGGGTAGTGACATAATAAAATCCTCCTGCTAAATCCTACATATGTAATAAATATATTATATTACTTGTAGAAGAAAAAAGTCAAATGGCAGATGATATATAGAATATAAAATTAATAATGTAGAGGCAATAAAGGTGAAAAAGATAGAAATTATTGAGAGAATCACAGATGCTAATGGAAGCATAAGTGAAAACATATTGACTAGCTGGGAACATAAAAACCAATTCATACCGGAAATTATAAGGTTTGGAGAATTAAAAATATATCTACAGGAACGAATTGTTAAAAAGAATGATAGTGATGTTCATCTTTCAAAATATGAATATGATATTTTACTTCTTTTAGCGAAAAGTCCAGGTAGAATATTTGGAAAAGAAATGGTTTATGATCTGGTATGGAATGAACCTTATTCCGGTGATTATAATGTGGTTATGCGACATATCTGCAATATCAGAGAAAAAATAGAAGATGATCCTGGACAACCATTATATATACAAACAGTACGAGGTGTAGGATATCGGTTTAACGGGAATTTAGGCAGCGAGTGAAATCGCTGCCTATTATTATGGTTTTACAAAGAAGGGAGTTGGTTATGAGAAGATCTTTGTATTTCAGGAGCATCCTGTTTGAGATATTTGGACAGGTTTTGATGTATCAATTCCAACTCTTTTATTTCTTGCTTAAAAGAAACGTATTGAGTATTTAGAGATTCTTTTCTGGAAATAAGATCTGCAATTTGCTCTTGCAACTTATTGGAATTAAGATGTTTCAGGTTTATACCATTTTCCTGTAAAATATGTTCAGCACCCGCGAAAAGAATAATTTGAGATTCATATTTACGGAAATAACGATCCGGATCTTTGGAACTTTTATAATGGTCATCGTAAATTTTATTTTTCTGATATTGTTTGGCATATTTTAGCATTTCTCGAAGATGGCGTATCTGAGACTCGAGAGAAACAACAGAGGTATTTACCTCTTTTTGCTGCATATGTAACAAGGCTATGCGGTCTTCAAGTTCTGAAAAATTATGTAGATTATGTGTGAGCATCTTGTTATATTCAGCAGAGACAATTTTTAAATTTTCCTTATTTGCCCATTTCTGAAGTCCAATGTTTCCTGCTATATTGGGAGTGTTGGTGTCTATTAACTTATTACGAACAGAAGGAACAGTAGTTCTGTGAAGCTTATTATTAATGCGTTCTTTGATACGTTCCTTAGTAAAATTTTTTCCTAAAGATTTAGCACTTCCACGCACTGGACGGGACATATCGGGAGAACGAAAGGTAATGTATTTTCTGCTGTTTTCGCCAAATTCTGCGTTTTTTATTTCATATCCTTTAGCTTCCATAAATGCAAGAAATTCTGAGTAAGTGGAAACGATTCGGATTGTCTGGTTGATATCTTTTCGCAGCTGCGCTTTTTTACTGGATTCAGATTTATTTGCAGCCCATTCATTGTATTTCATTCCTTTTTTACCATCTGGCATAATTGTGGACAGGTTATGTTCCTGGCATAAAGTGTCGCTGAGATTTCGTATTTTCCAGTAATTCTTTTTACAGTCATGGTAATGAGAAAAAGTGATGTTATCTGCAGAACAGAAAATTAAATGGTTATGTACATGACCTTTATCAGTGTGTGTTGTCAGAACATAGGAGTATTTTCCCTCCAGTAAGCGATCCGCAAGTTCTTTGCCAATTTGATGGGCTTCTTCATAGGAAACTTCACCAGGGGAAAATGCCTGAATCAGATGAAATGCCTTATTTGTATTGTGCGGATCTCTGCAGTCATGTGTATGATCCAAAGTGTATTTAAAGTCAAGAGCGGCTGTTTCGGGAGAGCAGGCAAAGGAAGAAATATATAGATTCTGGTCAGTTTTATCTGGATTGCAGATGTATTCTATTGCTTTATCAACGGTTGTTTTGATACCATGGATTTTTGTAACTGCCATATTTTTTCCATTAACTCCTTTATATCGTCCAGGTCCTTTGGGTAAACTGTATTGGTACTGTTTATACGATGGGTGATCTGATTCAAATTGCTGCTGATATTGCCCAGCAGGGTATTCATTTTTCGGATATGAGAGTAGTCTACTTCATATACAAATCCATATAAGATCATTTTCCGTAGAAAGGCAGATTTGCTTTTCATCCTGGAAAGACGATATTTTTCTTCTAAAATGTATTGTTCGTCATCATTCAAATAAAATTGTACGGGATGAATTCTGGTACGTTTGCTCATTGAAATCCTCCAATTCGTTTTTTTCTATAAAAAAGAGTACAAAAAAACTGTCTAACCAGTTCGGCTATGACAGTTATATTACTTGGCTGTATGATGTTTTGGATAGATGTGTCTACAGTTTATTTTAACAGGAGTAGGCGGAAGCGTCAAATTAAGAAATTATAAAATATGAGAGGGCCAGGGATACTCCCTGATACATTTTGGTAGAATGAACCGGAAAGGGAATTTGACAAAATGAGCCAGGTGTCATGACACTGGCAGTGCTTGCTTCTTTTGGGGTGTAGCCTGCAAAGCAGGCTATGCAAAAGCTATAAAACATAAATAGAACTGTGAGAAGTGGTTGAGAATATAATCCTGATAGCGTATAATCAGAGAAAGAAATCGTAAGTGAGGGATAAATTTGAAACGTGAAGAAATTTTTCAATATGTAAAAGAGCAATATGGAACTGAACCGGAATATTTATGGAAAAAAGATCCTGATTCTGCGGTGCTTCGACATAAAAATGGAAAATGGTATGCTATAATTATGGCAGTGGAAAAGAAAACACTGGGATTAGAAGAAGATGGAAACATTGACATCCTGGATGTAAAATGTGATCCTGATCTGGTTGGGATGATTATTCAAACGTATGGATTTTTACCGGGGTATCATATGAATAAGCAACACTGGATTACGATTCTTTTGGATGATTCTGTCAGTGAAGCTAAGACGCTGGATTTTCTGGATATGAGTTATGATTTAATTGACAGTGGGAAGTAATTAAAAAGGAAGCCTTTCAGAAAAATCTCTGATCGGCTCCCAGGTATTCATTCTGGATATGTATAAGTTGATCTTTGCAACAGGATATTTTCCCAATCTCGTTCATGGCGCAACACTCGGAGAATATGAATCTCTTTTGTTTCTTCCATTATAATATAAAAAATAATAGATGGCGGAAAAGATCTTTTATGTATGGAATATCCTCTGTACAGAATTTGAGTTCGGGGAAAGGCAGTACTGAACTGACTTAAATTCTGCATTTGTTCTTTCAGATCAGATTGAAAACGGTCAGCACGTTGCTGGCCGAATTCTTCTTCAATATAATCTGCAATGTCTGTGACATCGTAAATTGCTTCCCAGGTTAAAATAATTTTATATTCTTGCATTTCTTCGTGCATCCCTTAATTCTGTGATTTTGCGAAAAGCATCTTCCAGTGGCAATTCACGACCAGCTTCCATATCATCAATTCCCCGGTCTAACATGCGGAGAAGATGATTGTTTTCCTGGTTTTTATCGGTTGTAGGGACTTTTTTTGTTAATTCCATGAAATCACTCCAATCATACGGTTTATAAATAGTGTATGTTGTTCAGAAGTATCTATCCATAGTTTAGCATATAATTGGAGGCAATACAATTAAATTATTTTGCAGGAGCGTCCGTCAGACCGAGAAGATATTCGCAGGAAACATTAAATACTTCGGCCAGTGCGACAACTTCGTAGTCGGGAACGAAACGTGTGCCTTGTTCAATTCGCAGGATTGCCAGATCATTAAAATCATATCCTGCAAGTTGTAATTTGGCAGCGAGTGTTTTCTGAGTAAGATTATGAGCCTTTCGTAATTCTTTTACCCGTTGTCCTATTCTGTTTTTACTGTTCGTTTTTTTATCCCAATAAATAATCATTCTGATCCTCAAAAGTTTCTAAAGATGAAGTATTATTATTGATTTTAAGGAAAAATATTGTTACTATACTTCTAAAGATGAAGTTTTTGGAAAGTTTATTTGATTTTTGAAATAAGAAAATGATAATGCTGCCTGTAATGAGAAATAATTCTAATGAGAGGTGGAAAGAAGATGAATGAATTTTATGAAGCAGTATCGAATTTGTTTGAGGAATTGCGCTGTGACTCCGGAGAAAGAGAATATACAGTACAGCCGGAAGAATGGAAAGAAGCAGAGAAGAATTTGAAACAAATACAAAAGAAGCTGCCACTACATCTGGAAAAAATCCCAGAGCGTGAGCAGAATTTCTGGAATAAATATCTGGATCAGTTAGAACATTTCCATTATGAAGAGGAGCAGCGGGCTTATTACCAGGGAATGATGGATGTAGTTGAGTTTCTTATTAATATAGGGGCAATAAAGAAATCCACGAATGTTAAGAGAATGATAGAAAAATATGCACGTTAAGAGTGGCGGTATGGGAAACCATACCGCTTCTTCAGAATAATTCAGATAGAATTCAAATGAATTTCAGGGATCTTGTTTATCGTGGTCTGTAGGAATTTTGTATGTGCGCAGGTATGCTTCTACGATGGCAAGGATAGCGGTAATTTGCTCATCGTTGCATTTTGACAGGTACATGAGCAGGCGTTGATAATCAAGATTATCTGTATGATTGTTTGGATAAAACAATGGTTCAGGAGGAACATTTAAAGCGCGTACCAGTTTTCTGATTTTATGAAAACTGGGAACTCGGCCCCCATTTTCAATTTCCTTTAAATATCGGCTGGACATTTCTGCTTTTTCAGCTAATTCTTCATAAGTCAATTTTTGCTCGTGTCGGGCGTTCTTAAAAAACAATCCCAGTTCTTTATCTGTTTGTTTTGGCATATGATACACCTCCATGTTTAGTGTATAGTTCCCTTTCTTGAAAGAAAATGAACTAATATTTCACTAAAAAAGAGGGTGATATTTCACTTTTTAAAAGACATATAAAATTCTGAATTTCCGTAAAACAGATCCGGAGGTATAGGAAAGATTAAGAATTTTATTGTCTGGTATCATATCCGTCATTACGTGACGGATGAAATAGATAAATAGTTCAAAAAAGCAAATAAATTTCTTTACCTCAAAAAGTGAATTATATGCCACAAAAAATGATGGCAAAATATTATCTTTTGATATAAATAGCGTCCGATGGTCTAAAAACTACCCATTAGGACGTTTTTTATATACCTCAAAATACAGGAAAAACAATTTTCTCGTATTTATTAAGAAATTTTTTAAAAATTTCTTCCCACACCCCGACAAATGCACTCATCCGTTTGGGATATGTGTGAAGGGGAAGCAAGAACTTTGCTTATTGCCTACCGGCGGGGAAGGAGGTGAACTCTTATGGAGCAATCCTCTTTTCAAGATGAGCAGACAGTCAGACATCAGTTTGATTCTCTGTGCAAGCTGGCATTGAAAAGTGAAGTTATTAATTATGAAAAGCATATGGCATATCGCCAGAAGTATGAAGTGATGTTGTCAGAATTATCAGAAAAGGAGTTGAGCAGACTTTTTATAATGGATGAGCATGAAATGGAAACACATCGTTTTCAGGTTCTGGGTTACGACATAGAAGTCAAAGATGCATTGATTGCTGAAGCACTGCAGACACTTACTGAAAAGAAAAGGAATGTTGTGTTATTATCATATTTTATGGATATGAGTGATGCAGACATTGCCAGAGAAATGAATCTTGTACGCAGCACAATTAATGAGCATCGTAGACGATCACTGGAACTGATGAGAAAAAATATGGAGGAATCTGCAAATGAAAAAAAGTAAAAAACAGAAATGCGCATTTGATTTGCTGCCATTCCATGTTATTGAGGCAGCATCAACTGGTGATACTGAGGCAATCCAGGCAGTGTTGAAGCATTATGAAGGGTACATAACAGTTTTAGCTACCAGAAAAATGTTTGACGAATTTGGACAGGTGCATTACTGTGTAGATGAAACTCTGCGTCAACGCCTGGAAGCAAAACTGATTACTAAGACCTTGGGATTTGATACGAAATCATATGTAAGGAAAAGTAATCAGTAAAGGGAGTATTTAATATAGATTCCTTTTCCCCTTCAGGAATTTTTGTACCTTGAAAATTGTATATTGTTTTACATACAGGACGTGAAGATATGTAGAGCCACTAGGTAAATCCGCCATGATATATCTGCTCTGTTAATGGAGTAAATACGAGGAAATGCTGAAATATAACATTGAAGTAAAGGTATGGAGCGAGAAGAATTTGACAAAATGTGCAGCAGCTGCACAGGGCGACGAAGCATATCTGTGATAATGATACTTCCAGAAAAAATCTGGTCATATATAATGACGGTGCAAAACCGATGTGGGCAGAGTACTGAACTGCCACCTGTATTGTAATTTTATCTGCCGATGACAGTGTATAAAATTGTAAATTGTCATGGGCAGATAAAAATGTTTTGTCCAAAGAGAAAAGGAGGAGAGAAGAGTGGCGATTAAAATTGAAAAAGGTAAGATTCCAATTTGGGAAAAATATATGCTTACGGTGGATGAAGCAGTGCAATATTTCGGAATAGGTGAAAAGAAAATAAGGATGCTTATTTCGGAACATCTAAATTCAGAATGTTGCTTTACAGTCCAGGTGGGGTGTAAGTCATTGATTAACCGTAAGAAATTTGAGGCCTTTCTGGATCAGACTACATCTTTGTAAAAAATATACGAACAATTTAGCACTTTAAAGTGGAAATGCTAGCCCTGGTATGATATAATACCTATATCGTGCTAGGGCTTCTTCGTAGAAAGGGGCGAAGACGTTTGGGTAAAACAAAACGTGACCAAAAACGACGAGATAAAAAAGGTCGAATTTTACGAAACGGAGAAAGTCAGAGAAAAGATGGAAGATATGCGTTTGTATATACAGATTGTTATGGAAAGCAGAAGTTTTTGTATAGTTGGAAATTAGAGCCAACAGATTCTCTGCCAACTGGATGCAGACCATGCTTAGCTCTAAGGGAAAAAGAAAAAAATATCCAAAGAGATTTACATGATGGTATAGTACCTTACGGAGGAAATTTAACAGTTTTGGATTTGGTTCAAAAATACATTGGACAAAAAAAGGGGGTTCGTCATAACACTCAGGCGAACTATGATTTTGTGATCAATATAATAAAAAAAGAAGAATTCGGAACCAGAAGAATAGATAAAATAAAATTGTCGGATGCAAAAGCATGGTTTATTAAGCTGCAAGCAGATGGAAGAGGATACAGTTCCATTCACAGTGTGCGTGGAATTGTAAGACCTGCATTTCAGATGGCAGTTGAAGATGATTTACTGCGCAAGAATCCTTTTGAATTTCAATTATGTACAGTTGTCGTAAATGACAGTGTTACAAGACAGGCAATTACAAAAGAACAGGAAGAGTTATTTCTGGAGTTTATCCGAAATGATGACCATTACTCAAAATACTATAATGGAATGTTTATTTTGTTTAAGACTGGACTGCGTATTTCTGAGTTTTGTGGATTGACAGTGAAAGATATTGATCTTCAGGAGAGAAAAATCAATGTGAATCATCAGCTTCAGAGAACCAGAGGAATGCAGTACGTCATTGAAGATACCAAAACTTCAAGTGGAACACGAATGTTACCGATGACAGATGAAGTTTATGAATGTTTTGAACAGATTGTGAAAAACCGTAAAAAAGTAAGGGTTGAGCCGATTATAGATGGATATAGTCGATTTTTATTCCTGGATAAAAAAGATATGCCTGAGGTAGCACTCCATTGGGAAAAACATTTTCAATGGGCGTTAGGAAAGTATAATCGTACTCATGAGAAACAAATGCCAAAGATCACGCCTCATGTATGCAGGCATACATATTGTTCCAATATGGCGAAAGCTGGAATGAATCCGAAAGCACTCCAATATTTAATGGGACATTCTGATATAGGGGTTACGTTAAATGTATATACGCATCTGGGATTAATTGATGCAAAAGAAGAGATGAATAGGATTGCAAAACTGGCATAGTATGATAAAATAATAGAAAAAAGAATTAAAAATAATCTGATTATAAGGTTCTTAGAGAGCCTGTTTTCCAGGCTGGTTATTACTAAGAAGTTACTAAATTTGGATAAGAAAATATACGAATTTATGCTGTGATATACAGGAAAATGACAGGATTGAAGATTATCGGAAAATGCCTGTAAACAGCGTAAATACAGCATTTCAAGGAGTTTTAAGCAATGATAAGAGTGTTATTTGTCTGCCACGGCAATATCTGCCGCTCACCAATGGCAGAATTCATTTTTAAAGACATGGTTTCTAAACAAGGTCTTTCAGACCGATTTTATATCGCATCTGCTGCAACCAGCACTGAGGAGATATGGAATGGAATCGGGAATCCGGTATATCCTCCGGCGCGAGAGGAGCTTGCTAAGCATGGGATTGATTGTAAGGGTAAGCGCGCAGTTCAACTAACGAAGGCAGATTATGATAAATATGATTATATTCTCGGTATGGACCACTGGAATCTGAAGAATATGTTAAGAATATTGAAATCAGATCCAGAGGACAAGGTTAAACTTCTTCTGGATTACAGTGATGATCCGAGGGATATCGCAGATCCGTGGTATACAGGTGGATTTGATGTCACATATTCGGATGTGGTGGAGGGCTGTGAGGCTTTTCTGGAATATCTGAAAGATAAAAAGAAACTGTAATAAATATTGTCGATGAAATTTACTTTACAAATAGCTGTGGCTATTTTATACTATGTCTACAGCGACTCTTAAGGGGGCTTTCGCTCCCTTATTTTCTTTTTTCCGAAAACGGAAAGTCAACATTCAAATCAGGGCATCCTGCCCGTATTATTTTCAAAGCAAGAAAGGAACTGAATATGCAGAAAGACTATGAAACATTCGTAGAGAAACTGGAGATTGGTATTTACGAGGCTACAGGGATTCCGAGGGAAAATATTTCTTTTGAGAAAGAAGGCGGGAGGTTTGCGCCTGTAGGAGACAGACTGCTGGTGAAGTTTGCAGAGCATGATGATGCCTGGGAGGTCTGTGGACTTTATACACAGGAACTTTTTAAATCTTATCAGAATGGCAGTCCGTTTGAGGAAATTATAAAAGAAATCACAGATGATCTGAATCGGATAAAAAAGGCGGATATTTATGAGAAAACAAGAGTGATCAGGGATTATGAGAAGACAAAACCCCGCCTGTTTATAAGATTGCTGAATGCAGATAAATATTCCGCGGATCTTCAGGATGCGGTGTATAAAACTCTTGGTGATATTGCACTTGTGCTTTATATGAAAGTTACGGAATATGAAGGATGTGTGACAAGTACAAAAATTCGGCAGGGAATGCTGGAGCAGTGGGGAAAAGAATGTGATGAGGTGTTTCAGGAGGCGATTCTCAATACGTATTTTATGAGTCCGCCCAGAATTTACAGATGGGAACAGATGATTTTTAATCCGGAATATGAAGGTGAAAGTTTTATGAATCTGGGTGATAAGTGTGAATTGAAGAAAGATGCAATGGGAAATTGTCTCAGTACAACGAAGAAAACAAATGGTGCAGTTGCAGTGTTCCTGCCGGGAGTGGCAGAACAATTGGCATATATGCTGGATTCCGATTTCTATATGGTGTTTACCAGTGTACATGAGGTAATGATCCATAATGATAAATTTGTAGAACCTGAAGATTTGCAGTGTGTTTTGCGGGATACGATCAGGGAGGCTACACCGAAAGAGGACTATCTGACGTCGAGAATCTACCAGTACAATAGGGAAACACATAAATTTATCTGTGTAACTCCGCTGGAAAAAGATGAGAAATAAAAATATGAGAGTACTCCATAAAAAAGTACTCTCATATAAAGGATATTTAGAAACGTTATGAGTAATTTATACGGTTATCCGAGCAGTGCAGAGTCATTGCTGAACTCTTCTCCGCTTGCTTTTTCAAACTGATCCAGAAGGTTTTTAACTGTCAGTTTTTTCTTTTCTTCTCCCTGGATATCCAGAATGATTTTTCCTTCCATCATCATGATCAGACGATTGCCATGTGCAATAGCGTCCTTCATGTTGTGGGTGATCATCAATGTTGTAAGGTGATCGCGGTTTACGATCATATCTGTAATCTCCAGAACTTTGGCAGCTGTTTTCGGATCAAGAGCTGCGGTATGTTCATCCAGAAGCAGAAGCTTTGGTTTCTGAAGCGTTGCCATCAGAAGAGTAAGAGCCTGTCTCTGACCACCCGAGAGAAGTCCTACTTTAGAAGTCAGTCTGTCTTCCAGACCAAGACCAAGAATTTTCAGGAGCTCTTTGTATTCTTCGCGCTCAGCTTTAGTGATTCCGGAGCGGAGAAGACGGGATTTTCCGCGGCGTTTTGCAAGTGCAAGGTTTTCTTCGATACCCATTGTTGCAGCGGTTCCTGTCATTGGATCCTGAAACACACGTCCAAGGTATGTAGCACGTTTATGTTCAGAAAGTTTTGTAACATCAATATTGTCGATAAGGATCTGTCCTTCATCAACCGGCCAGGTTCCTGCAACAGCATTTAGCATAGTAGATTTGCCGGCGCCGTTTCCTCCGATAACAGTTACAAAATCGCCTTCGTTCAGCTTCAGGTTCAGACCATTTAATGCACGTTTCTCATTAATGGTTCCGGGATTAAAGGTTTTATAGATATTTTTAAGTTCAAGCATTTTTATTTACCTCCCCTTTTGGCTGGTTTATTAAAGTATTTGCCTTTCCAGTATGGGAATGCAAGGAAGAGAGCAACTACGATTGCGGACAGCATCTTCAGCAGGTCAGTGTCGATACCCATCCAGATAACAATCTGAAGTACCAGATAATAAAGAATAGAACCAAATACAACGCTTAACAGCTTCAGTGCAAAGTTGCGGAAAATACGGCTGAAGATCGCTTCACCGATAATTACTGCAGCAAGACCGATAACGATAGAACCACGTCCCATGTTGATATCTGCAAATCCCTGGTACTGTGTGAGAAGAGCGCCGGAAAGAGCAACAAGTCCGTTGGAAAGCATCAGTCCCAGAACCTTATTGCGGTCTGTGTTGATACCCTGTGCACGGGACATGCTTGGATTACATCCGGTCGCACGCAGGGAACATCCGAGTTCAGTTCCGAAGAACCAGTAAAGGACTGCAATCAGAATGATGATCATAATTGCTACGATAAAAAGCGTATTCTGTGTCAGAGCAACACCTTTGACACGTCGAAGGGATACCAGAAGATTAAATTTATCAACATTGATCGCCTGGTTTGCTTTTCCCATGATCTTCAGGTTGACAGAGTAAAGGGAAAGCTGTGTCAGGATTCCGGCAAGGATAGCCGGGATGCCCATAAAGGTATGAAAAATACCGGTGGCAAGACCGGCCAGAAGTCCGGCTCCTGTTGCAACCAGCATGGACACCCATACATTGTGTCCGCTGAGCATCATCATGATACAAACAGCGCCGCCTGTACATAAAGTTCCGTCAACGGTAAGATCCGCAATATCAAGAATGCGGAATGTAATGTACACACCGATCGCCATGATTCCCCAGATAAGCCCCTGTGCGGCAGCTCCTGGAAGTGCGGTTATTAAACTCATAATCTGCATGTTAAATTATCCTCCTCTTTTTTATGCACGAACAGCGAGAAGGGGAACTCCCTTCTCGCTGTATCAGTGTATAATAGGTTTTTTACCGATTATTCAGCTGTTTTATCTGTTTCGATTGCTTCATATCCATCCGGAATTTTAATACCAAGCTCGTCACAGATGTCTTTGTTGTATTCTTTTGTGAATTTTGGTGCATATTCAATCGGCATTTTGGAGATATCTTTACCATCCTGAAGGATGCTGACTGCCATTTCGCCGGTTTTGTATCCAAGATCATAGTAGCTGATGGAAAGTGTTGCAACACCACATGCCTGACAGATACCTTCTTCACCAGCGATTACCGGAACCTTTGCCGGAAGACAGATGTTGTTGATGATCTCAGTATTGGATGCTACAGTATTATCTGTAGGTGCATAGATCACATCACTGTCATTGGCAGCTGTGGTAACAACGGATGAAAGATCGTTGGAATCAGAGAATGCATAATCTTCACAGGTATAACCAAGCTTCTCAAGAGCATCTTTTACTGTATCTACCTGATACTGGGAGTTTGGCTCTGCTGAGCAGTAGAGAAGTCCGACATTTTTTGCATCCGGGAAAAGCTCATGGAGCATATCTGCCTGCTCATCAAGAGGAGCAAGATCAGAAGTACCGGAAATGTTCCCGCCTACTGTTCCGTCAAAGTCATCAATTCCAAGAGCGACACCATATTCGGTAACGGCTGTTCCAAGGATCGGGATATCGGAAGTTCCTGCAGCAGCAGCCTGAAGAGATGCGGTTGCGTTTGCGAGGATCAGGTCAGTTCCTTCAGAAACAAAGCTGTTGATAATCGTAGAACAGGTATTGGAATCACCCTGTGCATTCTGCTCATCAAATTTTACAGAATCACCCATCTTTTCGGTGATGGCATCCTCAAAACCTTTGGTTGCGGCATCCAGTGCATCATGCTGAACCAGCTGACAGATACCGATGGTGTAAGTTTTTTCTTCTTTGGCGCTTACTGTGGCAGCACAGGTTCCTGTTACAAGAGCTGCTGCGAGTACAGCTGTTAAAACACGCTTTTTCATATTGTTTTCCTCCTTCTAAATCGGCCCTTTTCGTCGAGCCTTATCATGGTTTTATTATAATTTGTTTGGCAGATTTATAAAAGGACTCACGCTTGCGAAAAGGATTCATCATTTGACACAAAACGCCGGGCAGGTATCATCTCTTGCGTTTTGGCGCAATTTAAGATACCTGCCCGGCATTTTATTATTCTGTTTTACCCGTTTGCGGGGCATCCGGGGTATATTTTTTGTACGGGATGCAAAACGACACGCTGGTGCCAAGGTTTTTTATGGAACAGATGCGCAGCCCCGTTTCCTCCGGGTAGCGCAGGCGCAGGCGGCGGTCCAGGTTGGTCAGCCCAATACTGCGGCTGTTGCGGTCCGCAATGCGTTTGCGCAGCGCTTCCAGCTCTTCCCTTGTCATGCCGTCGCCGTTATCGATCACACGCAGGTTCACCTTATCGCCAATGCGGCGGGCGCGCACCTTCATGTAACCGCGCTCGTTGCCGCGCAGG
>OHWG01000708.1_pt1 | contig 19760 bp, 9 predicted proteins | sample 1579621 | NCBI WGS metagenome assembly OHWG01 (sample SAMEA3882544, study PRJEB24775) | human gut metagenome | biome: human-associated habitat; feature: intestine environment; material: feces | place: Netherlands | collected 2009/2010
CAATTAACAGGGATGTTTCCAGCTTGTTTTTAAGAACAGAGAACTGGACACCCTATCTATTTAATCAGAAAAAAATATGGGTAATGTATTAGATGGAACAGACCTTATTCTTTCAGTTGGAGGCAATGCATTGGGCTACAGTACCGGGTGTAAGATTACAACCAGTACCGAGACTGGTGAGCGTGTAACCAAGGAAGCTTCCGCTGGCAAGTGGAAGGAGAAGTATGTAAAGAGCTTCTCTGAGAGTATCAGCGCTGATGGTGTCGTATTGACGGGTAGCAATGCAGAAATGCCTACCTATGATCAGCTGAAGGATCTCCAGCTGGCTGGAACTCCTGTCGAGGGAACCTATTCTGTGCGTGAGGGGGATGGCCGTGAAGGCAAGACTGCCGGACAGTATAGGGGTAAGTACATCATTACTTCGCTCGATCTCGATGCGCAGGCTGGTGAGGATGCGAAGTACAGTGTACAGCTTGAGAATTGTGGTAAGGTTGAAAAAATCGGCACAGGCTTGCAGGGGACCGCAACTGCAGGACTGAATACCGATGATGCCGGGAACGAAGAACCCCCGGTTTCGGCCGCAAGTGAAACGTCTTTAGAATCAGAAACGGATGAATAAGATCATGATTAAGGTTGGTGACAAGGAGTTTCCTTGTCGCCTCACAATGGGAGCGATGCTCCAGTTTAAACGCACTGTCGGTAAGGATGTCAGTCAGATGAACTGGGAGGATATGGAAGAACTGTTAATGCTCATGTGGTGCTGCGTGTCGAGCGCCTGCCGTGCTGATAACGTTGAATTCTCCATTGACTTCACGATGTTCTGCGACCTGGTATCTCCGGCAGATATGGCTAAATGGAATTCCACGATAGCAGAAGCGAATGAAAAAAAAAGCGAGGAGGAACAGTAAATTCCGAATCGGACAATGGTGATCCGGTGGATGTGGAACATCTTCTGGGCATAGCTATGGGGTGTATAGGGATGAGTATGGATGACTTTTGCCGATGCACCCCATCTGAATACTATGCAGCGTATGAAGCTTGGCATGATGCTGTGGATGCTACAGAGCGTGGCAAGTGGGAACGGGTAAGAATGCAATGCCTATGCATCCTGCAACCCTACTCGAAGGATAAGCTCAAGGCTAGCGATATCATGCAGTTTGCCTGGGATAAGGAAGTGCAGGCTGAGACTCCAGAAGAGAAAGAGGAACTCAGCCGTGAGGAAATCATGGAAAGATATAAGAAGGCTGTGAAAAGGGCTGGGTTGCGTTAATCTAGATATTGTCGTCTTGTGCCCGCATCAAACTCCAAAGTAGGTAAGATCCGAAAAAGATAACAGTACACCATACCAAAGCATCTACGACCCATGCTGGCGAACCCGGTTTTAATGCCAGGTCACAAAAGTACATACCGAGCGCGCAGCTCAGTACAGAAATCCAACCGATGGTGGTTCTTGCTATGTCGGGTTTTACTTCGTATTTCATAATTATCGTTTTATCTTAAACACGCTGCAAATATAATAAAAAAGACGCAATAATCCAAATAAAATATCGCAAAAATGGCTAATGAGGTAAAATTTAACATTCAGCTTAACATAGATGGTAAAGATCGAGTGGTTGTTGCCACAACTGCTGTAGATAACCTGAGACACGTGGTGAACAGTGTTAATGAAGCCACGGAAGATTTGAAGGGTAAGCTTATTAATACCAATCAGATTACGGAGGCGTGGAGAAATGTTACTGATGCCTTCCAGCAGATGGTGGGCGTACTTAATCAGGTTACAGCGGAAAGCCGGACTTTTGGAGCGGCCATGGCTGCGGCTAATACCATGGCTGGCAAAAGCGGAAAGGAATTTGCGGCAATGAAGCAGCAGGTAGCAGAACTTGCCAAGGAAATACCGATTGCACGTGATGAACTCGCTGGCGGTCTTTACCAGGTTATCTCGAACGGTGTTCCAGAAGACAACTGGATTGATTATCTTCGTTCTTCGGCAGAAGCCTCCGTGGGAGGTATTGCTAGTCTAGGGGAGGTGGTAAAGGTAACTTCTACCATTATCAAGAATTACGGATTGGAGTGGAGCAATGCCGGAGAAATACAAGATAAGATACAGTTAACCGCTAAGAACGGTGTTACTTCGTTCGAGCAGATGGCCCAAGCTTTACCACGTGTTACGGCTCAAGCTTCGACCTTAGGAGTGTCGATAGATGAGCTGATGGCTTCATTCGCTACACTTACCGGTGTAAGTGGAAATACTGCGGAGGTTAGTACTCAGCTTGCTGCTATTTTCACGGCTCTCATTAAGCCTTCGAGTGAAGCTACCGAAATGGCTCAGCAGATGGGTATTCAGTTTGATGCGGCAGCTATTAAGGCGGCTGGAGGAATGCAACAGTTCCTTGAGTCTCTTAGCGCAGATGTGAAGCGTTTCTCTCTATCGAGCGGTATGCTGGAACAGGAGATATATGGCAGGCTTTTTGGTAGTGCGGAAAGTCTTCGCGCTATCACCCCATTAGTTGGCAATCTGGCTGATAAATTCCGGAGCAATGCTGCTGAAATGCAAAATAGCGCAGGAACTGTTAGCGAAGCTTTTGGCATCATGGGTAATACAGGAAGCGCAGAGATTCAACTTCTGAACAATAAGCTTGGTGAATATACGGATATAATACAAGGTAGTATAGGTAATCTGTCCCCATACGTTAACTTTATCTCTCAGATTATTATTACCGGAAATTCCGCTTATTCTTTAAGTAAAACAATAAGCGCTCTAGGAGTTACATCTAAAATAACTTCTTCGGTTATAGCTGCCTTTAGCCCTATCTGCAAGGTGGTATCTGCGGCTTTTACAGGTGCTACAGTAAGCGCGGAAACATTAAAGTTAGCGGTTAGAAGTCTGTATATTACAGTAGGTGCCGGAGTAGCCATTTTTGCCCTTACGGAGGTAATTAATCTTCTGACTGCTAGCAGTGATAAAGCAGCAAGTAGCGTGAACGATCTATCAAAGGTAGAAGAGAAGGCCAAGCAGGCACACGAGCAAACGGCTCAGCAGATATCATCCGTGCGTAGTGAAATGTCACTGAATATAGCTAAGCTGAAAGAATTCAAGGGCAGCAAGGAGCAGGAGAAGACTCTGGTACAACAGAAGAATAGCAAGTATGGGGAGGCTATGGGCTATTATTCTACCGTATCACAATGGTATCAGGCGCTTATAGCAAATTCCGAGGCGTACTGTAATCAGATGATTAATGAGATTAGGTTGAGAGAACTTGCCAATCAGGCAGCTGACCTGATCAAACAGCAGCATGATATTAAATATGACGAAAACGGGAAGCTGAGGAAATATAGTGGGAAAAATAAAACTGAACCCAAGGCTGTAGGTCAGATAGATGCTGGTGACGGTAAGATTATTCCTATTATGCAGGAGGTTGAGATTGAGGGAACCAGTCAGCTTGATGAGGTTAACAGGAAGATGACTTCGCTTTATCGCCAGCAGCAGAATGTGAAAAAGCAAATGGAGTCCATCGTCAAGAATGGACAGAAAATAAACTTCAAGCATACTGCCGGGTATAGTTCTACTCCTCCACCATCATCTTCCGGCAACACATCAAAAGACGGTGCGACTGCTACAACGAAGCCGGAAGTGAAGGAGAAAGCTCTAGAGGGTAGTATTGATTTCTATGAGGAGGAGATCAGAGAGCTACAGAAAAAAATCAATGCTTCAGCTGATGAAGCTGCCGTCAAGAGTCTTCAGCAGATTCTGGAAGGAAAGCAGCGAGAGTTGGGGATGTTGAAGGTAAGATTGGGTATCGAGAGCGTTCCTGGTATCGAGATCAAGAAAAAGGCTAAAGACATATTGTCGGATATAGATGAACAGATCGATCGTCTGAAATTAAATCCTATAGAGATTAAAGTCGAAGGTCTTGATGATCTGGAGAGGCTCCAGTCCCTCGGTAACATCAATCTCTCGAGCTTTCAGAGCGTCCAGCAGCAGCTGCATACCATTAATGGAATCTCTAATTCTACAGCCAAAGGGCTTGCCGTAGCCGGAGAGAGCTGTGCAGCGCTTGGAAGCGCCATGCAACAACTTGGTTCTGATAGTGCAGCTGCCAAGGCAGGCATGATGATGGCTGCGGTAGGTCAGATTGTTCTTTCCTTCGCGCAGGCGATGACCTCTACCAAGACCTGGATAGACTGGCTCGCCTTCGGTATTACTGGTGCGGCACAGCTGACTAGCATTATCGGTATGATAAGCAAGTTTGCTACAGGTGGTATTGTGGGTGGTAGTCAGAAAAGCGGTGATAACGTCCTGGTGCGTGTCAATTCGGGAGAGATGATTCTGAATGCAGCGCAGCAGGCTAGACTTTTCGCAATCGCCAATGGTGCATCCCTTTACGGAGCTGCTGCGCAGGTTGGTTCTGGAATCTCTGATGGCTTTGCTCCTGGAGTAAAGGCTTCTACAAGTCGCTTACAGGGCATCCTTATCGAGAACGACCAGGCGCCAATAGATATCAACCTGCGCTTGCGGGGAAGAGATATTGTCGGCTCTGTAGCGAATGAGACTAGAAGCAATCGCAAGCGGAGCAATATCCGTATCAGATAATTGTATTATAACATCATTATAAAAGCATTAGTAGGCTATGTATATACACGGTTATTATTATAACAGGAAAGAAGAGGAAATCTCCGTCTATATCCTGGTTCAAGGTGATCGGTCCGAGGAAGTGGAGATTGGTGGCGATGGTAGCGGAGTCACCTTCTCTGACGATCCAGTGGAAATCACCTCGCAGGTGAATGATACGTTCGATCATATTCTCTGCTCTCAGGCTTCTATCCGCTTGCTCTGCGAGAACTATGTGAAGGAGTTCTTCTCGGGATCCTGTAGGGATGCTGTGGTGAATATCTACCGGGGGACAGAATGCCTCTTTGCCGGATATATCGAGCCTCAGACTTTCTCGCAGGGATATAATGAGTGCGAGGATGAAGTAGAATTGACTTGTGTGGATGCACTCTCTGCCCTTCAGTATTCAAAATACAAGAATGTCGGTTCGGCTTTAGTGCTATATAATAAGGTAAAGGCAGAGGCACAGCAGCGTACCTTCCATGATATCGTGATGGATATACTGAATGGTGTGATGGATGGTATTGATATTCTCGGCGGTCATGATAAGCCATTATACTATGATGGCAGCAAATATGTGGCCGCGGAAAAGGATAAGCAGTATTCCGTACTACAGGATATCAGTATCTCGGAACTTCTCTTTCTGGGTGATGAGGAGGATGATGTCTGGACTCAGGAGGATGTGCTGACTGAGATTCTGAGATATCTCAATCTTCATATAAGGCAGACTGGCATGAGTCTCTATCTGTTCTCCTGGGAGACAATCAGGAGTGGAAAATCTCACTCCTGGCATAACCTCAAGGGTGGTGATGATTTAACGATCGTTCCTCGGACGGTAGATATTACCACGTCTATCGTAGCAGACTGTGATACGCAGATTAGTGTTGCGGAGACATACAACCAGCTCAAGCTGACGGCTGATGTGAAGGAGATGGAAAATATCGTCAAAAGTCCTCTTGATAGCGATGCGTTGCGTAATGCGTTCCTCGGGATGCAGAAGTATATGACAGAGTATGCTTCCGATGGCGAGGGTAAAAGGGCTTATCATGGATTCGCGGAACTGGTGGCAAATGGCGGTACTGGCTATGATGGTGGTTCTGTGGTCGACTGGTATGTACAGGTAAGGAAGTGCCAGGATTGGCGTTTTTATGGCGCCGAGAAAAAGGATCTCGTGAAGGACTTATGTCGGGGAATCAATCAGCAGGATGCCGTAAACTATCTGGGAACCGTGCCGGGCGCCTCGATGCTGGTGTCTGTAGGAAGCGTCAAGAAGACGAACGGCGGACAGGACAATTCGCTTGTATCGAAAATATCCATGACCGATTATCTGGTAATCAGCGTAAACGGCAATGGTAAGGATGAGGAAAGTGAATTCTATCCTAATGACTCGGACCTTCTGAAAGCGATACCATGCGCAGAATATGTAGGCAATGAAGTCGGTGGTGTATTCTCGCCTAGCGATGAAAATACGACTAATTATATCGTGATCTCCGGGAAAATGGTGCTGAATCCTCTGATGAGGATGACGGCTAATTATCATGACCTGAGAAACAAAACCTGGTTAAGTGTACCGTTCAGTGGGCAGGATGGCATCTACGTCTGGCATCAGACTGTGCCAAGCCGCAATAACGGAGATGGTCGTTATTATACACGTAGATACTGGAAAACGGAGAACTGGAGAAACGAGGCGGTGTCGGATGATGCTATGGATAAGAGGAATGATGGCGGGTTTATGCCGTTTACCGGTGAAGGCCCGCAGGAGTTTGAGTTTAAGTACAGCGCATTCGGGGACAGTACCGATAAGTTGTCGAAGGTCGGCGTAATTCAGTGTATGCTGATAATAGGTGATAAATGCGTAGTAGAAAAACGCCCTGGGCAGCTTCTTGGAAGCGATAAGGTGGCAGGAACAGGCAATGGGCAGCTATCGGATTATGTTTGGATGAAGTATAAGACCAGAGAGGAATGCTCATCTGATGATGAATACTACCAGCAGAGTTTCTCGGTGGGATTCGACCCTAAGATTGGGGATAAAATCATCGGTACAGAGTTTTCTGTGCAGAATAATCTGAGCTATACGGATAATGTGGATGCAGATGGAACAGCCATTCCGGTTCGCATGAGCGACAAGGTGCATGGTGCTGTAAAGTTTATCATTCTTGGTCCCGTCAACAGCGTGTGGGAAGAAATCGTCCGACGACATCCTACAGCCTTTCGACATACAAAGTGGTCGAGCAATACGAAGCCGATTCTTTCCCATGTGAGCGATATTCTGTTGGAAGAGTTCGAGGTGAAGGTTGTAAGCGATCATGGTAAGATTGGCAGTGATGGTGCTGAGAACGACCAGGTATATCTGAGCGACACGAAAGAAGATTTCGTGAATGTCAAAGATGATCTTGAGATGAAAATCACTACAGCTCTGACATCTGAGGAATGCAAGGCGCTCGGTGTAAAGAATGGCATTAGTCTTTCTGCGCCGCTGAATGTTGACACAGAACTGAGTTTGCTAGGTATTTATAATAGTAGCAATGGTGAATTGGCAAAGCCGGAGCAGCACTATGTCAATGACTACTGGCAGGAATGGCATGAGCCAAGAGTTGTTATGGAACAGAATCTGATGGATGAGTTCGGGAATGTTTCTCCATTCTATCTTTATCGCCATCCTGCAATCGGCAAGACATTCCATGTTCAAGGCATCAGCTACAATTTAACCAGTGGTACTGCTCAGATGACAATTAAAGAGATATTCTAATTACATTCTAACAATATTATAAAGTCGTATGATAGAAACAAAAATCATAGTTAAACCCAAAGGAAATTCCGGAACAGGTAATGGTTCCGGAGCATCCGGCTATGGAGGTGAGTATGTGTCTGAAGCTGATTATGCTGCTAGAGCCGGTAAGGCAAAGAAGGCGGAGTCTGCGGATCTGGCTATGCGTGCTAATACGGCTAATACTGCTGATCGTGCCAAGTATGCGGATAAGGCGGGAGAACTTGACGGAGAAGCAGAGGTCTTGCAGAGATATATCCGCAAGGATATTGATGATATAGCTCAAGGAACGGTAACTTGGGAGAAGGTACAGAAGCTTCTAAATGGGCTAAGTATAGGTGATAATGCCGGCTCTTGGATTATAGACCCTGAAAAGCATTCTCGCTTATTTACTGATTATCTTGACGTAACAAGATTAGCGAAAATTGGCAATAAGTTCGTTTTCGATAATGAGAAAGATTTCTCTTTTGATAAGGAAGGCAACATCATCGCTCACTCCATCTCTTCTGATGGGGCGAGTGAGGAGAACGGTAAGGGTTTTACCATCCTTCAGAAGGATCCTCTTACCAACACCTATAAGCTCTGCATCGATGAGGTTATCGCTTACACCGTGGCTACAGTCGGTAAGCTCTTCGTGAACGGAAACTCTCGATTCGGAGGAGAATTGTCAAGCAGGCAGTTTATCTCCGGATTTCTTGGAGGTTTGGGCTGGAGTATCTATAATACACCAGCGACCAATGCCGCGGGAGAGCAGGAAAACAAATGGACGGGAGAGTTTGATAACGTCATCGTGAGAGGTTCACTCAGAGTCTTCGAAATGATTATCTCCCAGCTTCTCGGCGAAAACGACAACCGTATCTTCACCGGCATGATGGAAGTTGACCATTACGACCCAGAATTGGGTAAGGTGTATCTCAATACGCAGGATGGCAAGCTCTACAATCCTTTCCGCCGAGACGACATCATCATGGTGCAGCAGTATAATGGTATGCCTTCAGAGGAAAATGATCATTATGTGACCAAGACCTATGAACTGCTGATTACAGATGCCGGTTGCGGCAGCCTTGATGATGGCGACAAGCGATTGGACTGGGTGACGTTCAGCAACTTTACATCCTCTATGGAGGGCGCCACAGCTGAATCTCTCATCAAGAAAAAAGATACCTTTGTACGTGTGGATAACCTCAGTGATTCTCAGCGCAAGGGTATCATTCAGATGATGACCGTTGGTGCGAATACTCCGTACATGGATATTATCTACGGAAAGAAGACTGACCCGAACAATGCGCTGAAGGGAAGACTCGGCAATCTAAAGGGTATCGTTCATCCTATTCTCGGAGAATTGTCGGGATTCGGAGAGTTCTTGAATAACCTCTATGCGGTAGGCGATTTCATCATTCAGCGAACAGGTGAAAGCGTTGATTCTAAGCTTCAGATGCTCGAGAATATGTTTTCCAGCAGATTCTCGCAGACCAGCTACGAGCTTACCAACTCTGATAACTATCTTGAAAATGGTCAATTCTTGGAGCAGGTAAGGGATGATGAAGATACGATCATCTCATGCTGGACGGTAGATTCTACAGATGAGTCGATGTTCTGGGCAGATGCGCTTGGCAATCCATTTATGGTTAATGGCTTGCTCTCGGTAAGCGGAAACCGCAAGGTGTCGATAGATAAGGTGGACGGAAGGCAAGTGCTGCGCTTGCAGAACTGCGGAGTGAAGCAGCTGAATGCCCATATCAAGCAGCCGGGTACTCATAAGGAGTATCAGCAGCCTAGCGGCTCGACTGGGGATAATGGCTTGAAGACGACGGCTACAGGCAGCACTGATGTACAGGATAAGCTCTACATCAGCATCCGTATCTTTGTCAAGACTGCGGGAACGCTGACCATCGGTTTCGAGGGCTGCTCATCGGTATCGGGCAAGAGCAATACGCTGACTGCTCAGAATATCGCCGTGCCTTACTCGGGAGACTGGACTAATATTCCTCTCGAGGGTGTATGGAATGGAACCGGTAATTTCGTTCTCCGCTATACTGGTGACTGCTATATCGCTATCGCTTCAATCACAGATAAACCTCTCAGCGAGTTCTCGAAGAGTGTAAGCACTCAGATTAAGCAGACTGCCACGAATATTCAGTTCTTGGGTGAGAATATTAACAAGGTGGATGGTACGACTACGCAGCTGGGGCTTGATTTTGATGCGGAAAAGAAGAGCATTCGGCAATATGTAAATGAGACTGACGAGAAGAATAGAACATTCACGACATCAGGAATCGAAACTGCTGTCGGAAAGGTACAAACTTGGGTAAAGGAGCTAGACTATGCTACCAATACGACTGTGAGTACTAGTGTAGAACAGCTCTCAGGCAGTATCACGAGCACAGTAGAGAAGGTGAATGCAAACTCTGACAGCATTACGCAGATTAAGCAGGATATCAATACCATTACTCTGACGGTAGGCAAGGCTGCTACGCAGGAGCAGCTGAAAACGAACGTAGATACGCTCACTAAGAGTATTGCATCTGCTAGAAGTCATGCGGATGATGTTGGTACAGGTATCAGAAATGATTATGCCTCTACCATTACAACAGTTAAGCAGAATAGTGATTCCTGGAGTGTGGCTGCCGGAGGATTCGATGCAAATGGCAAGCTGAAATCATCTGCCGGTGCTGTATTGACGACAGAGTTCGCAAAACTCTTTTCGGAAGCGTATGATAATGATGGAAAAACTGTCAAGCGATCAGAACTCAGCACATTCATCAGAGATGAAGCTGGAGTAAAGATTTCATATGCGCAGATGTCTGCTGATAACATCATATTGACAGGTCACTGCATGAACTTCTCGGGCGGTCAGGTAACGATTACTACTGATAATTTCAAGCTGGATGGAAGCGGCAATATGTGGTGTCAGAATGGCACATTCAGCGGTACGGTTACTGGTGTACACGGAAGCTTCAAGAACCTTGATTGTGTTGACAGTAACGGAAACGTTGTTGGAAGCATTCAGTTTGGTTCGGATGGTAGAATGTGGTTCTCTGGCGATATGTATCATCAAGGGTATGACAATGATAAGAAACGTGGCTACCGCTTTTATACATCAGACCTCTTGTGCAGAGGAATGTTTGGACATCGGCAGAAGGTAGTGGGATATGTTTTCGGCACAAATATGATTATATACAACAAGGATTCAGACGATTTAGACAATTACGTCAGAATTCCACTTGAAAGCGGAATGGAATCAGGTAAAAAATACTACAAAATACCGCTGTATGGTTTTGCCAATTATAAAGATGCTTCAGGTTTTGCGATAGATGTGGTTGTCATTAATTGCAGTTCTGATTACTACTATGTGTTCGAGGGAATGGGTAATGGCAAGGAATGGAGAGTTATCAATGGCGACAACAACCATTCTGTTCATTTCGCTGATATTGGAGGATGGCACGAGCTGAAAGGTGGCGAAAGCTTGTCTTGTGTGTATGTGGCTCCGAGATTACTGTATCCAACGCCATCTGGTCCTGGTGCAGGAGTCTTATGGAGTGGCGCAGCTGATTTGAACTGGTCTTAATTTTAAATATCATAAATCATCAAAATTATGAGCAACGAAAAAAGTAACATTGAAGAATCATTCAAAAGTACGGCTTGGTCTTCATTGAGTGCGGAGTTCGCTCCGCATTTCTTCGAGTATCTGAAAAATCACTCGAAGAATGTGTACGAGTGCGAGAGGGTTCAGTCTCTCGAATACGTCACCACCGTTCCTGCTCTCTATGACGACGGAAAGGGAACGAGAAAGCAGGTGATTGTACCTATGAAGGTCTTCACGCAGGATATTGATGCGCAGCTCGAAGAAGCCAAGAAGGCGGTAGGTATCGCTAATCAGGCTTCCGAGAAAGCCAACGAAGCTTCTAAGACTGCCAACGATGCGCTGGCTGCCGTGAATAAAGCTACGGAACAGGCTGCCACAGCCACCTCCGCAGCCAATACCGCAGCCAAGGCGGCTACAGATGCAGCTGCCGGCATCACCGATACCCTCAACGAGCAGGATACCAAAATTGGAGCAGTCAGCAAGAAACTCGATGACCATATCGCCGATGTGGCAGGTAACAAGGGTGGCAATACCTACAATGTGACTTCGCAGGTTCCTCTTCAGAGCGGTTATTATACGCTCACTACTGCCATAGCAGCCGTGCCGGAGAAGAACCGCAGCAAGGGATTGTGTATCACCTACGAGGAATCGCAGGGTAAATGGATTACCAAGCAGTTTGTTGGTACCGATATCAGTACTTGGAATGCAGCCGCAAGCTGGGAAGACTTCGGCGGCGGTGGTACGGTGAAGACCCTCACCTTGAACGGAGAGAAGAAGAATCCGGACGTCAACGGCAACGTGAACATCGACATCCCTAAAGTAGAGGTAGATGAATCCCTCGATCAGGAATCCACCAATCCGGTACAGAACAAGGCTATCGTGGCAAGACTAAACGAGCTGGAAGCATCAGCCTTGAAGTCTGTAGATGTAGAGCCGAATGATGATGAGACTGCCGTACACGTCACCTTCCGCAACAAGCGAGATGAGGAAATCACTTCCGCCGACTTCCCGATGGGTAGCGGTGGCGGTGGCGGCGGTGGAGATACCTCGCTCACCAAGGTAGTAATCTCTGCCCACGTAGATAACAGCATCATCAAGGTAGGCGGCCACGCCATGCTTTCCTATGCCTACGATCATCAGTATGCTTCGGGCGATGACAAGGGTCAGAGCACAGGCCAGAAGGCTACCATTGAGGTACAGATGAAGCTGGGTGCTACCACTATCTACAGCCAGACCCTCACCGACGTGAGTGCCGGAACCTATCAGATAGACTTGTCGAGCTACCTCTTGGCTGGTACTACGGATATCTATGTTCGTGCCACTGCAACAGACCCTGCCACAGGCAAGACTCAGACCAAACAGGCATACACGTCTGTTAAGGCGGTAACCCTTGCCCTCACAAGCTCGTTTGATATTGCCGACTGCATCACGGCTGGCGGCTATGACCCATCATCGACCATCAGCATCCCTTATGCCGTGAGCGGTTCGGGAAACAAGGTGGTTACGCTCTATGTGGATGGTGTGCAGCGAAATGCCAACACCGTGACCCGTTCGGGAACCACTAACGGAAGCTTCAACCTCTCGATGCTCTCGCTTGCAGACGGAAGACATACTATCCAGATGGTTGCCGAGATGGAAGCAAGTCCTACACTTACTCTCCGCTCGGACAGCATCTATATGGATATTCTGAGAGGTCAGCCTACACAGCCTTACATCGGCGCCAAGATGACGCACGAGGATGGAACTATCCTCGACAGTACGCATCATCTGTCTCCTTCCTTATCTGTCGGTCAGTATGAGCAGCTGAAGCTGGAGTTCGTCGCTTACGACCCTAACACGACTCCTGCTACGATGAAGGTGAAGCGTGATGGCGTGATTACTCAGACTGTCAGTGTTCCTCGTCAGGCGCAGGTCTATACCAACCGCTATCAGGAGAAGGGCGAGGTACAGATGGAGTTTATCTGTGGCAGCACCAGCTATCCGTTTACCGTCAACGTGGAGAAGAGCAGTGTAGATATCAGCGAGACTTCCGCAGGTATGGTTCTGAAGCTTTCGGCTGCCGGACGTTCCAACTCAGAGGAGACGCCTGGAAAGTGGGAGTACGAGGGTATCAATACTACCTTCGAGGGCTTCGACTGGAGCAGCAATGGCTGGGATGGCGATGCGCTGAACCTTACCAATGGCGCCAAGATTACTATCGGGTATCAGCCGTTTGCCACCGACCTTACCACCTCGGGCGGTACGCTGGAGGTAGAGATTATGACCAGCAACGTGACCGACAGAGACGGTATCGTGATGAGCTGCTTTTCAGAAAACGTCGGCTTCGAGCTGACTGCGCAGGAAGCAAGAATCCGAACCGCAGCAGGAACGGAAGTGAGCACAAAGTTTGCTTCGGATATGAGCTATAAGATTGCCTTCGTGGTAAACCAGAAATCGGGTAACAGACTGCTCGAGCTGTTCGTGAATGGTCAATTATCCGGTGCAGTGCAGTTCGCTCAGACCGATACCCTCAGACAGGAGACACCTGTAGATATCACGGTAGTATCTGACAATGCAGACGTGAGCATCCGCAATATCAGAGTGTATGACCGTGCGCTCGGGGACGATGAGGAGCTGAATAACTACATCGTTGACCGCAAGACCCTCGATGAGATGGTTGTACTCTTCCAGAAAAACGACGTGATGAACGATGAAGGTACAGACGTGGATATCGAGAAGCTGAGAAAGCAGGGCAAGGGCGTGATGCGCATCGTGGGTGATATCGAGCTGCTCAATCAGACGAACAATAAGAAGTTCGAGATTCCGGTAGATATCTACTTCTATAGCCCCTACGGCAAGGAGTATGACTTCATCATCAAGCAATGCGGTCTTCGCATACAGGGTACATCATCAACGACCTATCCTAGAAAGAACTACCGCATCTACATGAGCAGAAGCAGCAAGTATCATACGGAGCTGTATGTCAACGGAGTATTGCAGGACGGATTCAAGTATTCGTTCAAGCCGGGCGCAAGACCTATTGACATCTTCTGTATCAAGGCAGACTTCTCGGATTCTTCATCTACTCACAATACAGGTGCGGTGAGAATCGTCAACGACGTGTTCAAGAGATGTGGCTGGCTCACTCCTCCTCAGGCTGCATACAAGGGTGATTATGACGTTCGTATCGGTGTAGATGGATTCCCTATCGACTGCTTCTACGACCAGAATGGTGATGGCACAAATGCCTATCTCGGAAAGTATAACTTCAATAATGAAAAGTCGGGTTCAAGTATCGTTTACGGCTTCGAGGGTATCGAGGGTTACAATGATGCAGAAACGCTTGCAGGGCAGCGAAATAAGTGTATCTGCCTAGAGTTCTTGAACAACTCGGAAGCACTCTGCCTTTTCGGTACTGCCGACATGACCCGCTTTGATGAAGCGCTTGAATTCCGCTTTAAAGCTGATAAGACTTGGGATACAGCCGACGAGGAAGACAGGGTTGCCGTGAAGAGACTGTGGCAGTGGATTCAGAGCTGCAAGGGCAATCCTACCAAGTTCCTCAACGAGTATCAGGGATACTTCCTCAACGAAGCACCGTTCGCATGGTATCTGATAACGGATTACTTCATGGGTGTTGACTCTCGAGCGAAGAATATGATGCTCTGTACGTGGGATGGCATTCACTGGATGTTCCTGCCTTACGATATGGATACGCTCTTCGGTGTCCGCAACGACTCTGTGCTGAAGTATGCCTATACCATTACCCACGAGACCTTCGATGACAGCATCGGCTCTTATGCCTTCGCTGGTCACGATTCTGTATTGTGGGATTTGGTTCGTGGATGCCCAGACAAGTTGCGTGAGGTGGCTGACAAGATCAGAAGCAATATGTCGCTCGAATATGTACTGAATATGTTCAATGTAGAGCAGATGGGTAACTGGTGTGAGCGCATATATAATAAGGATGGTATCTTCAAGTATGTCACTCCTCTCATCGATGGTGTACAGACCACATCGGGTACTACCTATTATAATTACCTCTATGCGTTGCAGGGTAGCCGATATGCTCACCGCTGCTATACGATACAGAACCGATTCGCCCTGCTCGATAGTCAGTACGTCTGCGGTACTTACCGTAAAGATAGCTTCGGCTGCTACTTCGGCTACAAGTTCTCGACCGACAAGCGCAAGATTAAGATTAAGTCAAGCGAGAGGTATTATTTCGGTTACGGATATACATCGGGTACACCAAAGCAGAGTGCGGTGCTTGCAGAAGCTAAAGGCTCTCAGGTGCAGCTCACCTTTGACACGGACCTCATCGTCAACGACCCTCAGTATATCTACGGAGCCAGCCGCATGATGGATCTCGACCTCACGAACGTGAGCCACGCTATCTTGCAGACACTTAACCTGAGTAACTGTACTGCTCTCCGTACACTCGATGTAAGCTGTCAGGCAACACAGACAACGCTCAACAACCTGCTCGTCGATGGCTGCAAGAATCTCCGTGTGCTGAAGATGGACGGATTGAAGAGTACCCAGCTCACCAGCATCGACCTCAGCAAGAACACCAAGATGGAGCAGTTTACTGCATCGAACACTTCGCTGACAGGTGTAAGCTTCGCACAGGGTTCGCCTCTTGTCAAGGTAGTGCTCCCTGCAACCTTGCAGACGCTGGAACTCCGCTATCTGCCGAAGTTGACGAATAATACGCTTACCCTCGAAGGTACCGAGAATATCACCCGACTGGTGGTAGATGGCTGTCCAAACATCGACTGGCTTAAGCTGAGAGAGAAGTGTACCGGCATCAGATACCTCCGTGTGACCGGCATCAATGAGCGTGGAGACAGCAGCATCCTCCGATTGCTGATGTCTGTAGGCGGTGTGGATGAAGCTGGCGGTAATGTAGATACCTGCCGACTCGTAGGTAAGTATCAGCTCACGAAGTATCTTGATGATACCGAGTACAACCGTATGCGTGCCCACTTCCCAGAGTTGAATATCCTGCAACCTGCATACACAATGATTGAGTTTGACGAGACCGTGGCGGATGATGCTAATGTCAGCAACCTCGACAACGAGACGGGTTACAAGTATGGCAATACATACGTACCATCCGGTCATATTAAGTCATACCTTGCATCACGTCACAGAGTGCTTGCAAAGGTTACCAAGAAGGCTACACTGAGAAATGTCAAGATGGGTGGTGTTGATACCATCATGAACAACCTCGATGGTGTAATGACCTATTATCCGCTGCATGATAGCAACTCTAACTACTATGCAGATGCAGAGGATGTTCGTGACTGCTCACCAGCGAAACTGGATTGCTCGGAAGGCGATATTATGATGCTGGAGCCGCATCACTGGTTCAAGGGCATCAATGATTATCTAAACCGCAAGCATTACATCTGCTTCTCTACCAACGTAGAGATGCCTCCAACGCCGGAAGATACGGTTGTGGCGAAACTTGATGACATCAAGAAGGATACAGCCTCCTACCGAGAGAATAACAAGCTGACAGCAAACAAGCCATCTCTGAAGGAATCATACACAGCAGATAACACCTATGCCGTGATGAGAGTTGCGGTAGGCGGTTACAAGAAGGTGAGATTCCCGACCGTACCATCAACAGGTAGGATTTGCTCTCTCTTCGTAGGCGAGGATTCAGGCATCTTGAAGACCATTACCATCCCGACCATCAACCTTGCGTTCGAGCCGGGAATGTATCTGATATCCGATGTGCCGGAAGGTGCGAAGTACTTGTACTTCACCGTCAACAAGCAGATTCTGGGTGATGATATTGTACTGAGCAATTCCGACCGCATAGAGGACATGGAACCAGAATGGGTAGAAGAGGATACTTATCTCTGCGGTGTCGTGGGCAGTACTGCTGTTGGCGAGAAGCTGAGAGCTTGCGTAAGCGGCGGAAGCACAACTGCCAATATGCCGTGGTCAGAATTTCATTACTATTCAGTGAATCGAGGTATGCAGCAGATAGACTTCTCGATGAGCAGCCATATCGCTAACCTCTTCTATATGGCATACGGAAGACGTGACTCGCAGACCCAATGCGGTGCTGGCTCGCATACGAACAGCCGAACCACTGGCGGTACAATGCAGCGAGGAATGAAAGATACCATCGGCTTCGCAGAAGCCAAGAGTATCAATCCTAATGTTACCGATAATACCGTCGATAATGGTGTGCGTCAGTACGCTTGGTATAAGGAATCAGGACTTGATGATGCTATCACGGTGACTCAGGTGAACAATATTTGCTGTCTTGGCTATGAGGATATCTACGGACACAAGTACGATATGGTGGATAATTGCGACATACCTAATGATTCCAATCATCAGTATATGGTCCGTATCTTTATGCCGGATAGCACTGAGAGATATATCAAGGTCAGCAGCTTCAATGACTTGTGGATTGCCAACGTCTATAATGGCAAATATGGCGATGTGATAGGCATCGGTTCATCTACAGGCTCTGCAAGTACATATTATTGCGACCATATATACATCAATAACGCTCAAAACCGTGTGTTGTCTCGTGGTGGTAGCTATGCGAGTGCGGGTGCTGGTGTTGCGTTCACGCATGCGAATAGCGACGCTTCGGGTGCGAATACGCTTATCGGGTCGCGTCTCGCCTTCCGTGGCAAAATCGTCAAAGCGGCGAGCGTAGCGAGTTACAAGGCGGCTACCGAGGTATCGTAGAGCGTACAGCGCAATCTACATAATAAAGAGTTTAAGAGGGCAGAATCTCCTGCGACCGTGTGTTGTCTCGTGGTGGTAACAATGCGAATGCGAATGCTGGTGTTGCGTACACGAATGCGAATAACGACGCTTCGAATGCGAATACGAATATCGGGTCGCGTCTCGACTAATCTTAATCGTTCCTCCTGCATCGGCTACGTGTAGCCAAGGCAGTGAACGAAGGAGATGAGCCTCGCTCATAGAGCGAAAAATGACAGTTGGATGGCAGTTGCCGATATAGGCAGCTTGGGTATTCTTGATACCCTATTGGTTTAGTAGGTTCAGCGATGAATTCGAGCAAGCAGTGCCAAGTGAAAAGAAGGCTGAAAAGCCAAAGTATTAAACTCAATAAAATGCGTAGAGAAGGAAACATCATACAGGAGATAGTAGAATACAATAATGTTGCTGCCGCTTTTGACCACGTTGTCAGAGGCGAAAGGCAGGAATACGAAGAAGGAAAAGAACTTCTTGCGAAACGTGAAGAAGTGATAGCGCAGCTACAGCATGAGATAGCGACAGGAACCTTTACCGTCGAGGAATACAATGAGGTAGAGATCAAGGAGTATGGCAAGGTAAGGCGCTTGCAGATAGTCAAGATGATAAAGAGGATTGGCTGTTTTGCCATTATGCAGATAGTCGATATACACCTGCATCGAAGATATATCCGCACAACCAACGCCAGCATCAAGGGCAGGGGAATGCATGATATGATGCATCAGATCCGGAAGGCAATCCGAGAGAACCCGAAGTTAAAGTATGCCTACCAGTTCGATATCCGGCATTTCTACGACAGTATTCAGCATCAGCTTGCGAAGAATTCTTTCGAACATGTCTTCAAGGACGCGACGTTGCTTAAGATACTTGGTAGTCTTACAGATATGCTTGATGAGGGTATCAGCTTCGGCTTGCGCTCCTCTCAGGCTACAGGCAACCTAGTGCTATCCATCCACCTAGACCATCCGCTAAAGGACGAGCTGGGAGCCAAGTACTTCTTCCGCTACTGCGATGATGGGCTTGCACTTGCTGAGACTAAGGCGGAGCTGTGGCTGATAAGAGATGCCGTACACGAGTGCCTGGAGTCAGTAGGATTCAAGATTAAGCCGAACGAGCACATATATCCAATATCAACAGGTATTGATATCGTAGGCTATGTTATCTATCCAGACCACGTGCGGTTGCGCAAGAGAATCAAGAAAAAGTTCGCAAGAAAAGTCAAGAAAGTAAAATCGAGAAAACGCTATCGGGAGCTTGTCGCATCATTCTACGGAATGAGCAAGCACGCCGATTGCGTCAATCTCAACAAAAAGTTAATAGGAGAGAAATACATGAAGTCGTTCAAGGATTTCAAGATTAGTTACAAGCCTGCCAATGGGCAGAAGTATTTCGCAGGAGATACCATCTCCATCAAGGATTTGGTCAACCTGCCGATAGTAGTAAATGATTACCAACTAGGTATCAAGACCAAGGAGGGAGAAGACAGATGCGTGGTTGCTGTTGAACTCAACGGACAGCCGAAGAAGTTCATCACCAACAGCGAGGAGATGAAGAATATCCTCTCGCAGGTGTCGGAGGTAGAGGATGGATTTCCTTTCGGGGCGACCATCAAGGCAGTCTCCTTCGGCAACGGCAAGACGAAATATGTATTCACTTAAAAAATAACAATATGGATAGAATTCAAGGGCACAAAGATGTGAAGGTGCTAGAATGCACCAACCCGGTGAAGGGATTGTGGCGAATGAGATGGGATATTGTCGTTGCAGACGATTCCGATTCCGCCACCTACATGGAAGAGCAGTTTGACCATAAGCCTACGGTGGCAGAGGTCAAGGCTCTCATCAATCAGTATTATAACGACAAGACCGAGGAGAGCATTACGTCAGGCTTGATGTTTGAGGGGAGTGTTGTCTGGTTATCGACGGAGAATCAGGCTAACTACAAGGCTGCCTACGACCTTGCCGTGCAGACGCAGGGCGAATCGCTCCCTTACAAGGTCAAACTCGGTGGTGATGACAATCCGGTATATAGAGAGTTCTCGACACTCCAGGAGTTCAAGGCGT
>OHWG01000710.1_pt1 | contig 19736 bp, 15 predicted proteins | sample 1579621 | NCBI WGS metagenome assembly OHWG01 (sample SAMEA3882544, study PRJEB24775) | human gut metagenome | biome: human-associated habitat; feature: intestine environment; material: feces | place: Netherlands | collected 2009/2010
CCGCCTGTGCCGGAGGTGCCGCCAAGGTAGCGGATGCGGAACCACGCGCCCTCCAGCGGCTGACCGCTCTCGCTGTCCACCTTGCGGATGATGATGGCGGAAAGAGGCGTGTTCTCAAAGGTCAACACCTTGCTCTCACCACCGGCAATGAAGCATTCCTGCGTGGCAGGCTCCTTGATGGCGTACCCGGACGCCGGTTCCAATTCCGTTACTTTGTACCAGCCATCCTTGATCTCAGGAAGAATGATTCTTCCGCTTGCGTCAGAAAAGTAAGTGCCGAGATCGTTGAGCTCGCCGGTGTCGGTATGGTTGCTGCCATACCAGATCTGGAACTTGGCACCCTTGACGGGATCACCGGTGACGCTATCCAACTTGCGGATCTCCAGACTGGGCTTGATGGCGTTGAAGAAGGTAACGGTAGAGGTCTCGCCGGCTTTCAGCGCTACCTCCTGCGGAATTGGGCTGAGAATGACATGGTTGGGAACATTGATCTCCGTTACTTTGAATGTGCTAACAGGAACAGAGTCGAGGAAAATCCGCCCATGGTTATCGGTCGTGGCGCTGGTAGAAAAGCTGCCGTCGATCTGCTCGATGCGGTAGGTCACGCCCTCGATGGGTTCGCCGTTGGCGATGTTTTTCTTGATGATCTCAAGGCCCGGCTTTTCGTAGTCCACAAAGGTGACCTCGCTGGTCTTACCGGGGCGGAGTGCCACCGTCTGCTCTGTATTGCTCACGATGTACGGCTCGGGCACGGATTCCTCCCGTACCACATAAACATCTGCGGGGATGGACGTGAGGGTGGCGGAACCGTCCACCCCCGTGGTGACAGAGGTAGAATAGCTGCCGGTAACGGACTTAATGGAAAACACCGTGCCGGCAATCGGTTTGCCGCTCATGGCATCGCGCTTGGTGATCTTCATGCTCGGTCTTTCGTAGTTGACTGCCGCGACGGTGTACTCGCGGTCACCCTCGGACACATCCACATAGACGCTTTTGGGTGTGGGATCAACACAGAAGCCGTCCGGCGCGGAGGTCTCGACAAAGCTCCAAAGGCCGGTCGCGGCGTCCTCGACATAGATCTCACCCTGCGCATTGGTGATGTCGCTGCCGACGATCTGGCCGTTAAAGTAGATGCTAAAGCGCGCACCGGCGAGACCGGTTGTGGTACCGCCAGCAGTCTTTTTCAGCACGATCTTGCCAACGCCTGCAGGCGGTGCAGGTTCTTCTCCGCCGCCTCCGGGCTTATCCTGAGTGACCAGTTTGCGGGGACCATAATAATTGAAGAATGACTGATTTTTGCGGTTACTGGAGATTGCGTACACTGCCCATTTTGCACTCTCGTTCTCCACAATGGATGCAGACTTTCCCTGTGCAGTGAACTCTTCAATCTGTTTCTGGAACTTGGCGTCCTCCTGTGCCTTCTGCTCCAAAAGCCAGTCAATGAGACTCAGATACAGATCGTAGGTGTCGGCGTTGGCGTAACCACCCGCGTCACCGTCTCCGCTGGGTTCGCCCTTGTAGGACTGATTCTCCCAAACGTAGGTCTGTACCGCCATAAAAAGCTGGCCGACGTTGGATTCCTTGCAGTCGTTGAGGTAGGTCATCATCCACTTGACATTCTCAACGGTCGCGGCGTCCATTTCACTGAGGCCGCTGTTCGTGACAGCCGACTGCAATACGGCATCTGCATCTGCACCGGTGCCGGACGTCCATGTAAAGGAATTCAGGTACGAAGGCGTTGCGTAATGATATCCGAGACCACTATCCATGCAGTACACGAGCTTGCCGTCCACCAGCGGAGGACGGTAGCTGTACGGCGTACCGTTAGCGAGCAGGCGCGTGCTCCAATATGCCTGGTTGGTGGTAATTTTGAGGCCGGAACCCGTGTTCGACGCGGCGAAAGCCGCAGTCGGCAGCAGGCTCAAGATCGTCACCAGCGTTAAAAGCAGTGACAACAAGCGATGTTTAATTGACTTCATGTCTTTCTCCTTTCCAAAAAGCGCAATAAAAAGAGCAGATCATGACGACCTGCTCTTGCGTGAGAGTTGATGATTTATTTGTTCGCGGGGGTATCCACCCGAGTGATGGAATAGCCATCGTAGAGGAAAAGCTGGACACAGTACCAGCACGGGTCACCAGTATCATTGACACCTCTTGCCAGCCCGACACCGATCTCTGACAGCTTTGGATTGACCATGTTCTTATGATGAACCGTTGAGGCATACCAATCCGCAACTGCTCGTTCGGCAAGTGTCTGGTCAGACAGCACCCAATCTGCGATGCGATGGATATTTTCGGCCATGTGGGGACAATCCGTGACGGTATTGAATTTTCCACCATTCGGTCTTGTGTGCGAATAGACGGTATGCGCAGCCATCTCGTCGGCTCGTACCTGCGCCGCCTGCATGAGCTTGTCATTAACAGCCAGGGCTGATACACCGTTTTCGCGGCGCAGAGCGTTGGTACGGTCAATGATGTCCTGTTTTGCGTTGGCAACATCAGTCTGCACAGGCTGTTCCGTAGACTTTGTATCCTCTGCTTTCGCTGGCGCTTCACCTGTGTAGGGCTTGCCGCTCTCTACCTGCACACATTTGGCATCGCCGTCCCAGTAAACCTCGAAGCCGACCGCTTTGCCAATGTCGCGGAGTTTCACATAGTTGTGTCCAGCAATACCATACGCTTTCATTTGCACCTCCTGCCCATCGACAAAAATACGATGGTTGCTGCGTTCAGCGAGGATTCCCGCAGCATAGGCGGAAGCTCCGCCTGTGATAATAGCGCCGATAAAAAGGCCCGTAAACATCGTGAGGATCTGCTTCTTCATGGAAAAGCCTCCTTATTTTTGATCTACTATTCCTTTACGATCATAAAGCGGCTTTTTCAACAAAAGATTTTTAAGAGGCATGAACAGCCTGCACACACCAGCGCTGACTGGAATCTCCGGCAACGCAGGTAAGGAGAGTCATTCGGTTATCCGCGGTAGAGGACAAATAGCTCCAATCGCTGCTGCTGATTTTGGTCACAGTCTCCACCAGATAGGTGCGGGTACCCATGGATGTGGTATAGGCGATTTTATCGCCCACATCGAGATCCTTGATGCTGCCGATCACATATTTGGCGCCGCGATTATGCCCGCAGACAGCCACATTGCCGTTCCAGACGCTGGTACTGGTGAAATGCCCCAGCCCCTTTTTCATGCTGGCAGTCGTTTCACCTTCCCAGAGATAGTAATTCTTAACTCCGATGGCAGGAATGGAGATCTTTCCGACGGCACCGTTGGAGAGCAGAAAATCCTGTGTCAGCTCCGTGAAAGCGGGTGCCGCAGGGGAGGTTGTGGAACCGTTCTGCAGGAAACCGGGGATCTCGACAGTCCCACCGCCGGAAGAAATTCCGTAAATGCCGCTGCCGGATGCGGAGATGCCCTGAAGACAGGATAGCATGATTTTCTCCATCACGCCGGTCTGGATGGTGCTGAACTGCCCGTACTCCAGCTCGGGAATCTGGTAGTCCACCACATTTTTTCCACCGTAATTGTAGCGGGAGCCGTAGACGTCCTCATAGGAAGAGGAGGGATAGTATTCCGGGGTGCCATCGGTTTCAAAGGAATAATCGGCAGCCTGTGCGCTGACCGCCATCGCAGAAAGCATGGCAGCCAGAGTCAAAGTCAATGAGAAAAACTTCTTCATACGGGAGCCTCCTGTTCTTCTTCAGCGGGAACGGTAAATTCATGCCAGTCATTGTGCTTGCTGGCTTGGATCGTGTAAGTATGGTCACTCTGCGGGAAAGAAACGGTGAACTCGCGCCCAGCCAGGTGCCTGGCAAGGGATTTTTTCACCTCAACCGCGACGGTATCTCCCGGATTCAGTGTGAGAGAGCCTGCATCGATAGCGGGAACCTCGCTGTCAGGCTCCACACGGAACTTTGCAATCAGCCGGTACTCTCGGGGCTTGCTGTCCGGAACATACACATAGACATTTTTGCGGCGGCGCAGCAGGATGAGTGCAACAGCGGCGATGCCCGCGCAGAGCAGCACGGCAGCGATGATCAGCAGCGGAGCGGCAAGGCTGTCGTTATCCCAGATATGTGTTTTTACGGGGACGATCTCACTTCCGGTATAAACCACGGTATAAGTGATGCTGTCCACGCCTTCCGAAGTAACGGTTCCTTGATATTCCGCCGTGGTGACATAGCCTGTGGCAGCCTGATAGCTACTGGAGGCGGAATAGGTGGCGACCGCCTGATACTGGGCGGGAACCAGCGCCTCGCCGACGAGCGCCGTGCCGGTGACCTGCCATTCCACATTGGCAAGGGTGAGCGTTTTCCCATTTTTGACGGTCGTGGCCGGCACATAAGACATGTCGTTGCGGTCCAGATTGCCGATTACCTTCGTCTCGGTGGTTTTGCTGTATTTGGTGGTGTAGCCGGACGCCTCTGTGGAAAGCGTGGTATGATCCAGCGCCAACTCGCCGGAGAAGCCGTCTTTTTCATAGGGCATACTGGGCGAAAGCTCTGCGAGGATCTGCACAAGGTCATTTTTGGCGGTGTTGACTGTGACAGTTTCCGTTACAGTTTTGCTTTCCAGATACGGGTGTTCCACCTTGGTGGTATAGGCCCAGGTATAAAGATAGCCGTCGTAGGAAAAGTCCTCTTCCTTCAGCTCATCTGGGTCAACCTCCGGGGAAAGCGTGTAGGTTTTTACAAGCCGCTGCTGGCCGTTCAGGTTTTCCGCTACCAATGAATCGGGAACCTGAGCGGCAAAGGCGCTGACCGTCAGCGACATGGCAAGCAGCAGGCAAAGGGCCAGCTTTGATAAGCTCTTCATGGTGGCCTCTCCTTTTTTTACAAATTCTGTTTGATGATTCTGGTGATGATGCCGACGGCGATGCCGCGTTCCTCATCCAGACGGGTAACGGCAAAGCTGACGTCGTCTTTCTTTCCAGGCATTCGCCGGTCATAGCAGGTGTGGGCAACCGCGTTGACACCGTTGTTGAGCCGGATGAACACAACGCCGTGCCGCACATCGGTCACTCTGCCGGCATATTTGCCCTGCAGGACGCATTTATCCAGATTGCTCTGGTTGGCGGCGGACGAAACGCTACGGATATCTGCTGTGATGGAAATATGGTTGATGTCGTCGCGGTCAATGGTGAGCACACGGACAAGAACACGGTCGCCGACGCTGTAATACTCGCGGGCGTCACCGAACCATGCGGCAGACAGATCACGGGCGAAAATCGTACACTCCACGCCGAACACTTCCACACGCAGGACTTTTTCCGCAACGCCAATGACGCGCGCCTGTACGACGCGCCCTTCATAGATCATGGGGACGCCATCTTCGTTGGTGTCCAGATAGAAGGTCTGACGCTTACGGAGCATAGCGGCCTTGCGGCTTGCCACAACGCTGCGGGCGGTGTTATCTAGACCCCGGACGATGAAATCGATCTCTGCGGTGAGCATGGTTGCAAGGATACTGTTCATCCGCTCCATAAACGGCTTGTATTTCGCCCCATACGGAACGGGTCCGGAATAGAGCATCATTTCTTTCAGCGGAATCGCAATGCGATAACCCTTGTAGTCAACGACAACGATAGTACGGCCGGAAGGGGTCTGCTCCACGCCATCCAGCGTTCCGGTCAAAATACGACCGGCAATATGCGAGGTCTTGATCTCATGCCAGATGACCTCACGGCGTTCTTCTTCCGTTTCGATACGGTCTTTTGCATCAACGGTCAGAATGTAGGAGTCACGGCGTCCGGCAGGTGCGGGAGGTGCAGTGGACTGCGGAGCAGCTTCACCATCTGCGGATTCCGTTTCATCTTCAGTGGGCGGAGCATTTTCCGCATTTCCTTCCAGCAAAAGCGCATCCAGAGCATTTTCGCCGCTGCTGTCAAGGGGTGCCGGAGTGCTGCTGTTCAGCTCCTGTAAAATGCTGTCGTACTCCGGATCTTCCGCTGCTTCATCGGAAACAGGGACCGTCTCTGCGGCATCAGCGGTGTTTTCGGCATCCGGCTCGTTTTCCTCAACCTCTGCTGTGCCGCTCACATCGCCGGAGCCGAGATCAACTTCCGGGGGTTCTGCCAGCGGAGTTTCCGTGTAGTCGCTGCCGGCGGCCTCCACCTGCTGCTCAGAAAGTTCTTTGCCGGATTCGGTTTCCATGAACTCTGAGGAGAAATCATCAGGGGGCGGGATCGTTTTTTTCTTGGGCATTAAGTATCCTCCTTTTTCTTCATAATGGATTCTTTGGTTACGGCAACGACTTTTTCAGCCGACGCAGGCTTTTTCTTTTGCGCCGGCTGCTTATCCGCTGCCTGAGATGGCGGCGCCGATGGAGTTTGCTTTTCCTGCGGCTGATTTGCCCGCCATGCAGGGACATGGGAGGCGGCCTTGCTCGGCCGCAGCTTCTTCGCCTCGGGATGTTTGGAATAGTCGTACTTATCCACCTCCAGTACATTCTTGCCCCGAATGAGGATCAGGGCTTTATCAATATCCATACGCAGCACCTCGTCCATGGTCATCAGCTTGCGCCGGCCGACACCGCTGGTTTCCCGGTATTCAGGCGTGTAGTTGGATACACGCCATGTTCCGAGCTGTTTGGCTTTACTGGTGACAGAGATACTGGCCTCGCCGGTCCGGTCAGAAATAAATTCCGCCGTCAGGGCATCTGTGCAGCCAAGAAAAAGCTGCACATCGCAGTTGCCCAGAATTTCCTGCCACTGGTTGTAGGGATAGCGGTTCTGAAGACCAGCTAAGTTCTGGAACACACATGACATGGACAGGTTTCTGGAACGAATGACCGAAATTTTTCTCGATAGATCTGGGATCACTCCACAGGCACACAGCTCTTCACCAAGTACATGAACAGGAACCGGAAGCTCCCCGCCGGGGCAATGCTCGTCTGCATAGCGAACCAGGCGGATAAACACGAATGAAAGAAACAGCGAGGAAAGAAAATCAAAAGTGCTGTCCTGATCGCTGGTAATGCAGTAATACGCGCATGGCTGCTTTCCCGGAAGTTCCAGATCAATCTCGTTGTAGGATGTGATGTTGCGAATATCCCGGTTTTGGAAAACCTGCAGTCTGGAGCCGAGCCCGATGATAACGCCGCCGCGCACACCCTCTGACGCCTGCTTGAAAATGCTGTATGGCGCTTTGGCAGGATGCGTAACCGGAAGAACGTCAAAAAGCGCGTTCAACTCCTGTTCGGAGCTGGCGGCAATCAACTGATACACCTCGCCGATATTTTGCTTTTTCTTGGGGTAGCTGATGGAAACATAGAGGACCAGCGCTTTGAGCAGATTCATTTCTGCGCTGTCCCAGAAGTGGTCGCGTTCCTCGCCGCCGGTATTCTTGATGATGACATCACAAAAAAGCTGGGCCATCAATTCCTGACCGCCGACCTCCGCAAGACAATTCCATGAATCGGAGGCTGATGGTGTGACCAGATTGAACACACGGACGGTGTAGCCCTGATCCCGCAGATATTCGCTGGTCTTTTCGTACAATTCGGACTTGGGGTCACAGATCACAAGGCTTGACTTCCGCGCTGCGCATTGGAGAATCATGTTGACGCAAAAGGCTCTTGTCTTCTTGGAGCCGCTAGCGCCGTAAACCGCAAGATTCCCGTTAAATCGAGTCTTTGGAGGAATACAAATGACCTGATGATCCAGCTCTCCGAGAATCGTACCGGAATGCTTGCGAATATCCGGAACAAGATCAAGCACCTCCGTCAGTTCCTTGCGGGACATAAACCCTGCGGTGCCGTAGGTTCCCTTGTTGGAATAGACAAGGTTGCGCCGCCGGTCGTATTCGCCGCCTTCGCTGTAGCCCATCCGCATGACCATGAGGATCAGCAGCGCCAGCGCACCGATGCAGAGGCCGAGGCCATACAGCCCATACGGAAAGTGGAAGGCTGCCGCAAGGCAGGGAAAGAATCCGGCGTCCGGGAATGCGGGAGACGTCCCAAACACGGCGCCGGCCTCCTGCCATGCACGGTAATTGGAAAAAAGTTGCGAGAGGTAGCCGCTCCCATAGAGCAGCGCCAGCGCAGCGATTGGAATGATAATGAAAAGCTGAATCAGCTTCTTTTTAGGAATAGAGCACGCTCCTTTCAAACTGTTGAAAATCAATGCTTTGCAGCATCACACACTGCCCGCAGATCTCCCGCAAGGCTTCTTCCTGGTAATCGAAGCAGATCAATGTCCCCGTCATTCCGTGCAGCTCCAGCGCGGTATCGAAACGCCGGATGCGAGGAAAATCACAGGTGTAGGCGAATAGAACAGGATTCCCCTCGCTGTCAATGGCGTCGTTCTCGACGCGCCAATTTGGTATCCCCTCATGGAGCCCGTCTGCAAGGATTGCATCGAGCGTCCTGCGCTGCTGCGTGTCGCATAAGAGGCGAAGGATCGCTTCGCCATAACGGTCATTGGTCAGATAGTAGAAATGCGGAAAGCTGCCATCCAGCAGGAAATAGCTGTGCGCGTCCGGCTGCGTCAGGATAGAAAGATGTTCCATGGTGGAGCCGAACACGATCCCGGAAATCTCCGCATCGGGCATGACCCCTTCGGTTTGCAGCAGAGCTTTGAACCGCAGTTCAGCCTTGTACTCCCATTTCATCTGCGCTTTGGCGGTGTTATAGGTCAAAAAAATACCGCCATCCGTCAGCAGGATGCCGGTTGCGCGTGAACTTTTGATTTTCGCCCCTTGCGGGCCGATCTCTTTAACCTCTCTGGAGGTGTAATAGGCGGGGATTGCCGCACTTTGACTGGCAGCGGAAAAAGGAGCCTTTTCCCACGGAAAGGCCGGAATGTCAGCGTTGTGCATGATGGTCAGGACCTCAGCCATCCGGTGAAGCCGGAGCCGTCTGGGAATTTCGCTTTTGAGCTTGTTTGGCTCAGAACTGCCGGTCAGGTAGGCTGAAAACCATTCGGGAGCATCAGCCAACAGCAGCCGTTTGGCTGACGAGGTGAGCCGAAGTCCACGCAGGCCGTCTTTGGAGAAGGTACGCAGCAGCCCATCTCGCCGGAGAGCGGTAACGACATTTTCGAGGTATGCGGAACCACCCGGCAGGTGGCTGATTTGACGGATGGGGTATTCACCGCAGAGGGCGGTTAATGTCAAAAGAAGATAGGGCAGCGTATTTTGAGCTGGCAGCTGCCGGGGCTTTCGAGGCATAAACCGTGCTGCCTCCTTGTACGATATTTTACCGTAGGGCTTTATAGCTTGGGTAATTTTGCGGCTGGAGCGCCTTGAAAAAACGCAGTATTTTCAGCGCTTTCAGGGCGCTTTTTGTACCTTGGAAAATAAGCGCCCATAAAAGGTCAAAAATCCGATATGCTTTTTACACCATTCTGGCGCTCTGCAAGCCAGGCCGGAAACTGCGTGCTGTCCATGAGAAAAAGCCGTGTGCAATCCTCTTCGCCCAGCTCCGTGGTGTTGTAGGCGTCGCACAGCAGCCCATTGTCATCCGTCAAGATGAAGGAGGCCGCAACATCCAGAAACTGCTTCAGTTCCAGATTGTCATAATCACGGATACGCCGCTCTGGCAGCTCCTGCGCATAGATATGGGAAAAACAGACCACACAATGCTGAAATTGCGGCATGGTGTGGTGGGCGGCGTAATCGGAGAGCGCGGAGGTAAACGGATCCAACAGGAACTCCGTGCTTTGGCGCTGCCTGCGCTTTGGCAGAAGGCACGGGAGCTTGATCTCCAGAATGCCGTCATTTTCGCTGATCTCAATGCCCTGCATGGTTTCAGCAGACCGCAGATATTCCTCTTTTTTGATGCTGGTAGTGGCATAGATCAGGTGGCGCAGCCGGCAGGTGATCCGCTCGGCCCGCAGCGCCGCATCCGTGGACAGCACCTCGTAGTTGTCGGGATAACGCTGAATATCCGTCGTGTTCATGGCATAGAGCGCATTGTTCAGCCGTTCGATCTCAGCCAGAATAGATGTAATTCTTTGTGATATAATGGCCCTGTTCAAGAAAAAACTCCTTATTCGATTTGATAATACTGCACTTCGCCGCCCGAAGAGACGGTACAGTAGCCGCTGGTGTTTGGTGTGTGGATCTCGGCGATCTGCTCCGGCTGCTCAATCAGAACGATGTATTTGGGCGGAACCTCTTTTACCGTGGAGAGCATTTGGTTGATAAGCTGCTCTTTACCCGGCTCCGCATAAATGATCTCGTAAACTTCACCATCCGCAAAAAAGATGATTTTTGCGGGGTACTCGCTGACAGAGTGATATTCTACCTGCTCCATAAAGTCGGTAAGAACCCAAACGGCCTTTGAAAGCCCGTGATCGATGCTCTCCTCCACCTCAGCGGGAATGCGGTAATACTCGCCGCGCTGCACAATGCGGCCCTGCTTTTGCAGGTAGGACAGCAGATTCCGGATTTTACTTTCCTTGTGCGGATAGAGCTTCAAAAGCTGCATCTCCGTCAGAGCGCGGTACATGGAAACATCCCGCAGGATGCCGGCGGCTTCCTGCCCATAGATCTGTTCCCTCGTTTTCATTGAAACATCTCCTCGTTATGCGTATTGAAGCCGTATAATCGCTGTATTGCTGTTGGTTGTGGAGCGTTATACGTCTTAAATGCGTATTGTGTACGGATTAGCATGGATGCTGCTTTGGCGCAGCACGCTGAGCAAGCTCAGCCAGCTCCCGGCGATCCGTGGTGATCAATTCCTTTTCCATTTGACTGCACTTGATCTCCACCGCAATATTATTGTTATTTGTGCTGATGAGAGCGCTGCCGCGCTCAAAGTGCGTAATTTCCATCAGCTCAGCTTCAGACAGATGCAGAACGCCCTGAACACGCTGGGCTTCCTCCTCCTCCAGATTCAGCAGGATCTTCGTTTTGCTGTTGTTGATGATGCCCTTGCCATATTTACCATCATCCAGAGCGAAAAAGTCATTGAGGTCCTGTGTGGCGCAGACAAGGCTGCCGCCATAGCCGCGGATCGTCTTGGCAAGCTCCAGAACGGATTCGGCGGCCTGCCGGTTGCTGCTGGCGCCGATGAGCTGCCAGCACTCGTCCACGAAGATGGCTTTTTCCGCCGTGCGATTCTCTTTGGCCTTGTCCCATACAAAGTCGAGCGCAACAAACATCCCCACCGTCAGCAGATCACCGGTCAGCTCAGAAATATCAAGGACAATGTACTTGTTGTCCAGCGCCACATTGGTTTGCTGATTGAAGGAACGGGCAGAGCCGTTGACCAGTCGGTTCAGGATGTTGGCAAGGCGCTTTGTTTCCGGAGAGGCGGCAAGAATTTCATACAGGTCGCCCAGGATCGGCATTTCTTTATAGCGCCCGGGATGTTCCGGCTGTTCCAGAGAAGCATTATCATGTGTGATGCCCTTTGTCCCATAGGTACAGATCATGGCATCATCCAGAAGCTGCCGCTCCTCGTGGGACATGTCCGGAATTAAGAGACTGAAAAATGTGTGCAGCCGCTGAATTTTGGCCGCCAGCAGAGATTTTTCTACGCCGGGGCCGTCCAGCAGATCGTCCACGGACTTATCTGCCTTGCGGATCTCCATGATGTTGATGCAGTTTTGAGAAGCCGGAGATATGGAGATAAACTGTCCGCCGATGTTGGAACAGGCCCGGTGAAACTCGTGGCCTTTGAGCGGCGCGATGATAAAGATCTGAATTCCCTTGCGGCGCATGCGCAGAGCCATCAGCTGAAGCGTAAAGGTTTTTCCGGCTCCGCTGGTTCCGAGAATGGCGATATTGGCATTCTTGTAGACACGGGAATCGAAGATGTCCACGATGATGAGCGAATTGTTGTGTTTATTGACGCCGAGAAGAATACCGTTGTCATCGCACATCTCATAGCTGGTGAAGGGATAACAGCTGGCAGCTCCCGTTGTCAGAACATTACGCTTAGACCGCTCATAGAGCTGGCGCTCCAGAGAAACCAGAGGAAGAGAGGATAAAAAAGCCTGCTCCTGACAAAAGGAACAGGTCTGCACATCCATGTCCTGCGAAAGCAGGAGTTTTTTCATTTCCGCGACCTTCCATTCAAGGTCGTCCACGCTGCCGGCTGTGACGGTGATAAGCAGGTTCAGATAATAAAAATCCTCATTGTTGGAAAGACCGTCTTTTAGAAAATAGCCGCTGCGGATCGCACCGTCGAGATCGTCAAAATCCGTATTGGTATCGCTGGTTTCCTTGATTTTGCTGCGGTTGATACGGAGCTGCTGCCCCAGCTTTCTGACCATGTGATCCTTTGGCTGCCGCGTCAGAAAAATATCCAGATCGATCCCATCGCCGGCGTTGACCAAAAGGCTGAGCCAACCGGCGGGAACGCGCGCTTTATACCCATCTGAGGGGACAAGAAGATAGGCGTAATACAGCCCATCTACACAGAGGTAATTCCCATGGGTAAGGTCGATGCTGTCTGGGGCATAGAACTCGTTGACGGGAATCGAGTTGATGTCCCGCCCGGAGGCCATGTAGTCCGCCAGAACGGACTTCACCCGCTGGTAGAACGGCTCACTGCTGGCCCTGCGGCAGAGAATGTTATAAAGGATCTCCGCCGTGGCGTCGTCCTCGTTCTCTGGGGAAATGACCTCGTTGCCGCACTGCCGCAGATAATTTGCCGCCGTGCGTGCGGCCGTTTGCAGGGAAGCGATTGCATCCTCTTCCTCGTGTCCGCGTTTGGTGCCAGGCAGCGGCTCATACTCAAAGACGAGGAAAAAGCGCCTTGTGATCGCCTCACGGGAGCCAAGCTGCCGAATGAGCTTCAGGTAGTCTTCCTGCAGGACACGGCAGCGCGGATCCTGCTCATGCTCCAGCTCCCTGCGGACGGTATCCAGATGCCGGTTAATGTCCGCACGTTTTGTCAATGCCTTGAATTGCACCTTGACCGGGGCAATTTTCAGATAGGAAATGAAGGAGTAAATGATGCTGCGCTGCTCTCTCGCGCTGCGCAGCAGGAAGTTGACGGGAACCACCTCTACAACCTTGACATAGCGGTGATCTCTTGTATAAATGACGCCGTGCTCAATCTTCTCGATAGGGATATAGTCCGCCAGGGCATTGAGCGGCTGAACGGCTTCTTCCTCCTGCAAGAAGGTCTTGAACTGCGTCACGCTGCGCTGCTTCAGATCAACAGAAAATCGGCTGCGGCTTTTGGGGAGCGGAGGATCTTCTGCTTCGCAGTTGCTTTTCCGCTGCTGCGCCCAGCTGGGCAGCAGCGTTTTTCCGTTTTTGCCGCCCTGCGTCCCATCGCGTGAAAGGATTCTGCGGTTGTGCAGAAAGCAAAAGAACAGGCGGATAAAAGCGGACAGGCTCATGCCGGATACGCCAATCAAAGCGAGAAGCACCAGCGGAAGAGCCGTCAGGCATAAAATCACGACGCGGACGGTGATGGAAAACGGAAGGTGCAGAACCGGTACGCCAACCGCGAGGCCAAGGATGACCGCCTCAATCGTATTGCGGGTTTTCAAAAGTCCGCCGAAGAGTGTGCCGCCCTCCATAAAGTTGGGAGGGATCACATAAACCTCAAATTCTTCCGGTTTCATAGACAGCCTCCCTTATATCCGGTCTTTCCGCTTCGGCGGATCGGGCATCTTCTTGACGATCTCCTTATGATAGTCGATTTCGCCGTCCGGTGCGGTAAAGGGCTTCTTGATTACGGTATCAACGGCATACTGCTTGTACCATTGGACGCCATCGGCAGAGAAGACCTTCTGGTGTTCACCGTCCGGCGCGGCATATTGCCCGGTATGGTACATTCCAAAGGAAATGCCCTCCGGATGCTCCGGAGAATACTCTGTGCCGGTGATGCGCCCACCGCCGATCTCAATGCCGGAATAGGATATTTGCGGTGCGGCGTCTCCCTGAGCGGTAATGCCCATATAGGAGGACAACGCCTGTGACGCAAACTCTCCGGTGATGGAGCCGGTGGAGTGCAGGTCTCCGGCTGCGACCATACCGATCACATCGTTGGCAAAACGCCCGCCCTCCAGCATGGAGTTGGTAAAAATACGTCCGCCGAGGCCAACGGAATGCTGTGACTCCCTGCGGAGTGAGGAAACCGAGGCAGTTCGGGTACTGGAAGCGATTTGCTGATGGGTCACGCCCGTCTGCGACTTTTTAGAAGCGCTTTCGCTGCGCATCTGCTTTGCCTGATGAACAACGCTTGCTGCCTGCCGCTCGGCATTTACAGTACGCTCTGTGGCCTGATGCGCGGCGGACATGGTGGCGGAAGACGCTTTCTGCGTCGTTTGCGTCGCAGTTCTTACGGCGTCATTGGTGATTTTCCGACTGACAACGCCGGCCAGACCACCTTGCAGAAAGCCGGAAGATCCGGATGCGGTGCCGCCTGCGCGGCTGGAGGCTTTGTCGGCAAAGTTCCCGACAGCTTTTCCAGCCATGCCGGCAGCGAGAGAGACACCCTTGAATGCCACCATCGCCTCACCCAGCATGGAGCCGCCGGTATGCCCCACGTTGACACCGATACTTGCCATAAAGCTGTCGATTTTCTGCGAGACTTTGAGAAAGCCAACCGCGCAGAGAAACCAGACCAGGACATTCCCCGTCACGGCCTCGCGGCTGGAACTGCTGACTGCGGCTTCAACATCGCTTTCCTCCAGAGCAAACGCAGGTACCGCCAAGGTGAGCGCAAGCAAAAGGACGGTGCCCAGCAGCGGAATGATTCTATGATATTTCTTCGTGGTAATGACCTCCTACATGGAAAGTGGATTTGAGATGAATGTGCCGACCATCGTGATAAACAGCCGAAGACACCATGCGTTCATCAGCAGCAGGAATATCTGCCCGCCGAACATCCGGCACCAGCTCTTAAAAATATTTGCGGTAGATTGCGATGCGCCCATGGCAAAGGCTACCGGTGCGGTATAGACCAGGACGCCCAGCAGTACATACCGTTCTGCCGCTTCAAACAGCAGCTTAATGTAGTTCCACGCAAGAATCAGTGTCAGAATCAGAACGATCAGCGCAACGCCGCCGTTGGCACAGACGCCGATGATGGTCAGTAGAACAGAATTGAAGCTGGCAAAGTCCAAAGAAGGAAGCTCTGAGGACAGTATCCACGCATAAGGCGTTCCGCCTATCGTCAGCGCAATGTTTACGATTTCATCCGCATAGTACGCAAGTACAATGAACAGAATCGCCTTGGCGGTCAGCCTGACCGGATCTTCAGCTTCAATTCCCAAGCCCAGTCCGTAGTTCTTGAACAGATTCCAGACCCAGCCCAACAGGATCAGCCCGATGGCAAGTGCCACCAGAAGGCTGTACATGGTTTCCGCTGCGGGAAAATATCGCAGAAACGTGTTCATGTCACAGCCCAATGCCCCCAAAACAGAGGTGTTGATCATATCCAGACCGTACATGATCTGCTCTGCGATCCACTCTACAATGCCATCTAAAATGCCCATGATTTACGAGGCGGTCCACTGCCCGCCGCTGAAGAAGGGCGTAACATAGCTCATAATGAAGCCAAGGCCATTCAGCACGGCCCAAGTGATAATGATTCGCTTGAGCCATGCCCGGCTTTCATCGACGGTTCGGCCGCTGCGGGAGAAATTCATCATCAGCAATGCGACTGCGGCTGTAACGATGGCTGCAATCGTGGAGATGCCGAGAATCTGCGTGTAAACATCCTTCATGATCTCACTGGCCTTCTCCCACACGGTTGCGGCAGAGGCCAGCTGACAGAGCGAGGCCGACAGAGTGGTGGTTATAAATGCCGCGTACAGCCCTCGACCGATGTTAAAGTGCAAATTTTTTTCATTGCGGGGGAACGGGTGCTTGTGATTCAAATGCATTACCTCCTTGTTGCGCGCTGAAAGCAAGACGCAGCATCCGGTGTTACCTGAATGCTGCGTCAAGTTGACTGCAAAAAATGGCACCACCATAGGTGATGCCATTTTGCGGTCGCTTTCTATTTGTTTATAGTTTTGAGTGTACTTAGTCTAACATATAGGGATTTTGCATTCAATAGCAAAACACTGCCAATTTTCTCCCAATTCCTGTTCAAAATGCTATTTAAAAAAATATAGGAGATTCTAAAAATATATGCTAAAATATATTATCCGTTTTTGAGGAGGCATAAGCATGAGCAATTCAATTCCATTTGTGGTCGGATACGAAGTTGAAGAGATCGGCCTTGGCTTTGGCACAAACAAAAATCCATCATTTACTACTCCTGTGATAAAAGAAATATCTACAGAGAACTTCACAAATTCGGTCACTCAACTCCTAAATAATATCTCTGCTGCATTTAGTAAGTGCGATTTGGGAGAAAGCAATTACGATATTGGAGACATTGAAATTTCTATTAGCGTAGATGTAAACGGTGAGGTGAGCGTCCTTTCTGCTGCGGGATTAAGTACTGGGTCCGAAGCGGCAATGAAAATCAATCTCAGAAGAAAAAATGGAAAAGACTGATTTTTTAAAGAGAATACAGATGGAGACGGGTACACAGGGAGCAAACAATATGCCTCCTGTTGGATATGACATATTATGTAGAGACATGAGACTTCGTATATCGCCAGATGATGAAGATATCGTTGAGGAAACGATATCGTCTAATATCCAAGATATGTTGAATGTACAGCTTCCCACTCCGTATGAGGATGTTTTTCAATACTACATTTTAAAAAAGAATTTAGACAATTTGCTTGAGGTACGAAAGCATACATTCAAATCTGATTCTTTTTTTAATAGGCAAATTGATGCTCCGGTTATTGGTAGTGCCAACATTGGGGCCATCAATGCTTATGCAAATGTGAAGTATAATACTATCATTGTTTGCCGTTCACTTCCCTACTTCTTCCTTTCAATGAGCGATCTGATTATTCCACTAATAGTTGATGACAATGGAATGATTCGACCATTTGAATTGACGGTAGAGGTTCTCAAAACGAAAATTGTTAGTAATAAATATCTTCTTAAAAATTATCTCGATTTGCTATGCTGCTACGTTCTTTTTGGCGAAGTGTCCTATCATGAGCCATATAACAGTAAGAATACAAAATACTATATATTCGCTGACCAAGTGGCGAATAACTGCATTAAATTTGTAGTTGCACATGAATTAACACACATCCTACTTCAGCATGAAGGGAGCAAAGAGAGCAACGAATATGAGGCGGACTATTACGGCTCGTATATGTGTATGTGCGCATCTATGAATGATAGCTTTTTGAAAGAACATCCTATGTATATGCCTTTAGCGATTGCAATTGCAATGAAATCCATGGATGTTTTGCAAAAGGTGGATATACAATTTAAAGGATGTGAATCTATATCTCACCAGAATGATCGGATAGGAATACTGGTTAAAGCTTTAACTGATATGAAGGCTGTTAGCAGACAGAAAGAGATAGTGAGGGTTGTCCATTCTATTTTGACCCTCCTTTCTTATACGGTTGATAGGCCATTAGAAGGAATGATAGAAGCCTTTAAAAGAGGATTAATACATTCGATTGACGATGTCAGGAAATATATCTCATATCTGTAAATGTTCAGAATATGCCTGTGGTCCAAAGTCCTATCCTATGTTATATCCCCATACAAATTTTGCATAAGTAGCGGTGACTATAACCTTCTAGTGGACACCTTCGGCGTTGTCACTTTTATCTCCGCAACAACGGATACGTTTTGCAGAAAGGTTAAGGGAAAAATGCTTCCAGAGTTTGCAGGGTGTCCTGCGATGAAAACCCCCAGAGCACAGAACTCAGCGCTGTTACAGCCTCTTTCCGTAGACGGTAATACGTGCTGGAACTAATATCTCGGATATGGGGACGGAGCACTTCGATGATCTCATCGACATTTTTTAGCTTCTGCGGAGATAAAAATGAGTAATACAAGATCCAGTAGTAGACTTCTCCGCTTTTGTGACGGGTACGAAGAAGATTGACGGCGTTTTCAAGCAGCGTCAGCATTTTGTAGCTACGCTCAATACACTTGGCGTGATCTTCGATGATGGTTCCACCCAGATCTGCCCCAGCCATATAAATAGAGTCTAAAAAATCTTCAATGCTGCAATCGTAGTCGATGCGGAACTGATTTTTTACTTGCCGAACAGAAACTTCCAGACTCCATGTTACATCCCGGTACTTCTTGAGTAGCTTCCAGGTGTCGTGATAACGATTATCCTCCTCCGGACGCTTTTCATGCATCTTTCTTGCCATTGTCGCACGCTCCTTCCGCTTCAGCATTTGGGATGATCGTCATTTCAAACCGATACAACGGACTGCCGGCGCCGCAGCAGATCGCAAGTCCCGCTGAGATAGTGCCTTTCTCTATTCCTACCGTGCAGTCGTCGGATAATGGATATAACATATATTTGGATTTTGGGCATGAAAGGCAGGAAATGCCTTGCGCTTCAAGGGTTTGCAGCACTTTCCGAACGAAATACAGCATGTGAGATTTTGAAACGCTGGGAAGCTCTGTTGAAACGCAAATCTGCTCATCAGAAATTGGGCTGGACTCTGGCGGAATGGTATCCGGCACAGATACGTGAAGGTTCAGACACATAGCAACCTCCTCCTTGTCTATCATAACGTCTGAAATTTGGAACATGGTTGAGAGATAATTCTTTAGGTAAATTACCGTTCCGCTGCGGCCTGGAAAAGTCAGCAGCGAAAGATAATCAAGATCAGCCAGCTTTTTAAGTAGCCGACCCACGCTCGAGCGGGAGATACCCCAGCGCTTAGATAATTCACTGTAATTGACGAGCGGACTCCCGGTGCCGTTCCTGAAATACGCGACTGGCCCGATCTCAGAGCCGCGTACTTGCTGATCCTTATAAATTGCAGAAATCCAAAGATCCAGAATGACATCCATCTCGGATGCGCGTCCCGCAGAAATCAACTCCGTTGCTGTTGAAATAGGGATGAAGAAAAAGCCGGAGTCTTTTTGGCATGGGCAGTTATAATCGAGTGCGGTATTATTGCGTCTCCAGTCCGTAATGGAGAACTTTACAATATGCCCACGGCCAAGACGGGTAAATGTAATGAGCTGCCGGTCCTGCAAGGATTTTAGGATTGCAAATGCCTGATAGTGAAAGCGCACACGGAACCATTCTGTGACGTCGGCGATGGAGCAAACCCATTCTCCTGGATAGACAGTGTATGAGATCCCGTCTATGCGCCGATACGAGGATCTGAAGTTGGCATAGGAGCAAAGAACTACAAAATAAAAAAGACCGGAGCATCCGCCTGTGCGAATGCTCCGGTCTGCGAGTAGGTCCTGTACGAATTCTCGATAGATTCGGCAGCGAGGAAAATCTACAATCTGCCTGAGTTCAAGCTGGTAGTTTTTCATATAAAATCTCCTGTTATTTTTGACAGATGGAAAGAATCTCATCCTGTGCTAAAGGAATGTTTAGAAGTATTTAGATGCTAAAAACCCTGCTAAACGAATTAGGAAACACAACAGAACAGTTGATGAAGCTCTGTGCGCTTGGTGCAATAGAGAGCATTGAAAAAAGTGCGCTCTGGGGCACGAAAGCTGTTAAAATGCATCTATAACGGCTTATGTGATATTAGATTGGTGCTTTGGTAAGGATGAGGTCGGCAGTTCGAATCTGCCCAGCAGCTCCAAAAAAGCATCGAAAACTTCGGTTTTCGATGCTTTTTGTTGCAAAAATGCTGAAATAAACTGTACCCAAGAAAATGGACACGAGATTTTGACCCATGGTCCCGTTCGGCGGACACGCATTTGACCCATAGGGGCAGAAGCGCCGCACCTGTGTT
>OHWG01000747.1_pt1 | contig 19079 bp, 16 predicted proteins | sample 1579621 | NCBI WGS metagenome assembly OHWG01 (sample SAMEA3882544, study PRJEB24775) | human gut metagenome | biome: human-associated habitat; feature: intestine environment; material: feces | place: Netherlands | collected 2009/2010
GGATGCACCACTGAAACGTCCGTCTGTGATCAGCGCTACACTTGAGCCAAGTCCCATACCTGCGATTGCAGATGTAGGATTTAACATCTCACGCATTCCAGGGCCTCCCTTTGGTCCTTCGTAACGGATAACGACAACGTCACCGGAAACAACCTTTTGTGCGCAAATTGCAGCAATAGCTTCGTCCTCAGAATTATAAACCTTAGCCGGACCGCTGAAGACCTTCATGGAAGGATCAACCGCACTTTCCTTGACAACGCTGCATTCCGGAGCGATGTTGCCCTTCAGAACAGCGATGCCGCCGGTTTTGTTGTACGGATTTTCTACGCTGTGAATAACCTCAGGACGCAGAATTTCCGCATTTTTGATAATTTGGCCGACAGTTTTGCCGCTGACGGTCTGGCAGGATTTTTTAATCAGCTTCAGACGGTCAAGCTCGTGCATTACAGCAGGAATGCCGCCGGCTTCGTTCAAATCAACGATGTGGTGGCTGCCGCCCGGGCTCATCTTAGTGAGGTACGGAGTTTTCTTGGAGATTTTATCGAACAGCTCCAGCGGCAGGTCGATGCCTGCTTCGTGAGCGATGGCCGGCAGATGTAGCGCAGTGTTGGAGCTGCCGCCGATGGCCATGTCAACAGTAATAGCATTCTTGAAGGCGTTGAGCGTCATAATGTCGCGAGGCAGAACATTTTCCTCCAGCAGACGCATAACAGCCATGCCTGCGTGCTTAGCCAAAGCAATACGCTTGCCGTTATAAGCAGCGGGGATAGTGCCGTTGCCAGGCAGGCCCATGCCAAGAACCTCAGTCAGGCAGTTCATGGTATTTGCAGTGAACAGACCGGAGCAGCTGCCGCAGCCGGGGCAGGCACAATGCTCGATTTCTCTAAGCTCTGCTTTATCAATCTGACCGGACTCAAAACGACCGGCAGCTTCAAATACAGTAGATACGCTGATATCTTTGCCATGGTAACGACCGGGCAGCATCGGACCGCCGCTGACAACAACGGTCGGGATGTTCAGACGAGCTGCTGCCATCAGCATGCCGGGAACAATTTTATCACAGTTTGGAATCAGGATTAAGCCGTCAAACGCATGGCCGTTGGCAACAGCTTCGATGCTGTCCGCAACCAGCTCACGGCTTGCCAGCGGATATTTCATACCGTCGTGGCCCATGGCGATGCCATCGCAGATGCCGATAGCCGGGAACTCAATCGGAGTACCGCCAGCTTCCAGCACACCGTATTTGGCTGCCTTAGCGATGGTATCCAGATGCATATGCCCCGGAATGATTTCGTTAGCGGCACAGCAGATGCCGATTAACGGTTTCTTTAATTCTTCTTCAGTATAACCCATTGCATAGAACAGAGAGCGATGGGCTGCGCGGGTTGAACCTTTTTTTACTTGTGTACTGCGCATGTTTCTTTGACCTCTTTCCCTTAAGTAATAACTACTACCGTACTGGCTGCTGATAAAGCACCGTATACTTCATCAAGTTTCCTCGACGCACTAGGAGTACGCCATCGACGACCTTCTTCGTTTCCGGCACTTTCTGAGCAGCCTGCGTGGAATGAACTTAGCAAGCTGCTGATAAAGCACCATATACATCAAGTCGGGCCGACCTTAATGCTTTTTATTGCAGCCAATACGGTTAAAAATAAAAAACAACAGTCCTGAAGTCTTTCAGGATACTCATAAAATTTTACAATTTTTATAGCCTGATGTCAAATTTTATGGACAAAAAACTACAATTAAGTGTAAGTTTGCACCTTAAAACTGCATCTTAGTTACATTCTTTACAAACTTGGTAAAGTTTAAAAATAATTCACGATTACTGCGTGGAGAATAGTATATAATAGGCGTGTAAAATTGTTGCGAGGTGATTATCATGAAAACTAAATTAACTGAGCTCTTAGGTATAAAATATCCTGTTATCCAGGGTGGTATGGCGTGGACGAGTGACGCTGTGCTGGCTGCAGCAGTTTCCAACGCCGGTGGTGCCGGTATCATCGGCAGCGGCGGCCGTACTGTGGAATGGACACGTGACGAGGTGCGCAAGGCAAAATCTCTGACCGACAAGCCCTTCGGCGTTAACGTTATGCTGATGGCTCCTAACATTGCGGAAATCATTGCTATGCTGTGCGAGGAAAAGGTAGCCTTTGTTACCTTGGGTGCAGGCAACCCTGTACCGCACATTCCTGCTTTTCATGCTGCAGGCATCAAGGTTATTCCGGTAGTGCCTAATGTTAAGCTGGCAAAGCGTATTGAGGCTGCCGGCGCTGACGCTATGGTTATTGAAGGTATGGAGGCCGGTGGTCACATCGGCAAGCAGACTACTATGGCGCTGATGGAAAACGTACTGCCGCAGATTAAATCTGTTCCGGTGCTTGTTGCAGGCGGTATCAGCGACGGTCGTGCGCTGGCTGCAGCTTTGCTGATGGGCGCTGCAGGTGTGCAGATGGGCAGCCGTTTCCTGCTGACTGAGGAATGCCCGGCAAATCCTGTTGCTAAGGAAGCCATTGTCAAAGCAACCGATACTGACAGCGTAGCAACCGGCTACAGCCGTAATCTTGGTGTACGCTGCCTTTCCAATGCCTTTACCGATGCTTATACCGCGCGTGAAATTGCCGGTGCTCCCAAAGAGGAGCTGATGGCGATGGGTACAGGCACCAACCGCAGAGGTCTTGTGGAAGGTGATGTTACCAACGGTACCGTTATGTGCGGTCAGAGCCTGAACGTGCTGAATGATATTCTGCCCTGCAAGGATGTTATGGAGCGTATTATTGCTGAAGCCAAAGAAGCTATTGTCAGTGTACAGAAAATCGAGCTGTAAAAATTAAAGCAAAAAGCATGCATTGCTTGCTGTGTACCAATAATACTGGATGTCCGGTTGAGATACAAAGTAAAGCGGTGCATGCTTTTTTAGTGTGCGATTAAATCTGGTCTGTAATTATTCAGCTTATCTGGTTGCATTCGGGGAACAGGCTGCTTAATCTTTCGATTACGGCGGCGATTTTATCCGCTTCGATGGCGGCGTAATTGATAACTAGCGTACAGCCGTTGTTTTCCTCTGTATTATGGCTGTAATCGGAATAGAAGGAAAGGCTCATGTCTGCTGCCAGTGCTGCCTTGCGCACTTCTGCTTCCGTCAGTTTGGTGTTGATATGCAGGACAAAATGCGTGCCGGCGTTGCGTTCGGTAATCTGCGAAACGGCTGCCAGCGGTGAGGCGTGGATGGCTGCCAGAATTTTGTGGCGCTGCTCGCGGTAGTAGTTTTTCATTTTGTTGATGTGGCGTTCAAAATAGCCTTCGGAAATAAAGCGTGCCAGCGTATACTGCTCAAAGCTGGATACGGTGCAGCTGTAAAAGCTCATGGTCTGTTCGTAGCGCTCCAAAAGACGCGGCGGCAGCACCATGTAGCTGATGCGAAGTGAGGGCACAAGGCTTTTGGAGAAGGTGTTCATGTAGATGACACGGCTTTGCGTATCCTGCGCGTACAGAGGCAGGATAAAGCGACCGGTGTAACGGAATTCGCTGTCGTAATCATCTTCAATGATATAGCGCTTGCGGATGCGGTTAACCCATTCGAACAGCTCCAGCCTGCGTGTTACGGGCATGACAATGCCGGTGGGGAAGTGGTTGGCGGGGGAAAGGTGCACTACGTCGGCACCGCTTTCCTCCAGCTTGTCAATCATCAGGCCGTTGTCATCAATGGGGATGTACTTCCAGGGATTACCAAAGCTGGCGGAGATGGAGGCGAATTTTTTATAGCCTGGCTCTTCAATCGCGAAGGTGCAGGCGTGGCCGAACATTTGCAGCAGGCGGCCGTAAAGATATTCCGTACCGGCGCCGATGATAATCTGCGATGGGTCAACCTCCATAGCGCGGTTGTGTGCCAAATAGTCGGCAATAGCCTTGCGCAGCTCGTAGACGCCTTTGTAGGGAACGGTTTTGAGCAGTTCTTCGTTGTGCACGGAAAGCGTTTCGCGCATCAATCGTGTCCAGGTCGCTAGCGGAAAGTTTTGCAGGCTGATGCGGTTGGCCTTGAAGTCGGCAAAGTATTCGCGCTCCGCTGCCTCCGGCAGCATCGCTGCTGCAGTCTTACGACGCACGCGGTAGCTGCTGACGTCTTCTACGAAGTAGCCTTTCTTTTCGCGCGAGGTGATGTAGCCTTCTACCGCCAGCTGGGCGTAAGCGTTGGCTACGGTGATGATGCCTACGCTCAGATGCTGTGCCAGCGTGCGCTTGGAGGGCAAGCGTTCGCCTGCTTGCAGCCTGCCGCTGATGATATCCTGACGGATGCACTGGTATAAGTAATCATAGAGCGGTGTGCTGCCGCGTTTATCTAAGTCATATGTTAACATAGGTGCTGCTCCTCCTTGGTCCTAAAATATTTTTGTTTTTTGATTCTTTTAATAGAACCATTTTGATTATACAATAGTGACATCACAAAAACAAGTCCCATCACAACGGCGTGAAGGGCAAGAGCCAAATGAGGAGGTTTATCATTATTATGGAAAAAGTAAAATTACAAGCACAATATGGTTTATACATTAACGGACAGTGGCGCGATGCATCCGACGGCGCAACCTATAATGCGGAAAGTCCTGCCGACGGCAGCCATCTGGCAATTTGCGCCCAAGGCACTCGCGAAGATGTAGAGGCAGCCTCCGCAGCAGCCTGGGAAGCCTTCAAAACCTGGAAAAAGACTACCCCGGCACAGCGTGCAGCTCTGCTGAATAAAATTGCTGATATTATTGATGCTAACAAAGAGCATCTGGCAATGGTAGAAAGCATGGATAACGGTAAGCCGATTCGTGAAACCATGAATGTGGATATTCCGATGGCAGCGGAGCATTTCCGTTATTTTGCCGGCTGCATTTTAGCAGAGGAAGGTCAGGCATCCGTACTTAACGAGCAGTTCCTTTCCATCATTCTGCGTGAGCCTATCGGCGTAGTTGGTCAGATTATCCCTTGGAACTTCCCGTTCCTGATGGCAGCGTGGAAGCTGGCACCGGTGCTGGCAGCAGGCGATTGCACCGTACTGAAGCCTTCTAAGGAAGCAAGCCTTTCCATTCTGGAATTTGCACGTCTGATTGACGGCGTGCTGCCTGCAGGTGTTTTCAATGTTATTACCGGCGCGGGCAGCAAAACCGGTCAATATATGCTTGAGCACAAGAACTTTGCCAAGCTGGCCTTCACCGGCAGCACCGAGGTTGGCCGTAATGTAGGCCTGGCTGCGGCAGAACGCATTATCCCGGCAACATTGGAGCTGGGCGGCAAGAGTGCCAACATTTATTTCGATGACTGCGATTTTGAGCAGGCGATTGACGGTGCTCAACTGGGTATTCTCTTTAATCAAGGTCAGGTTTGCTGTGCAGGCAGCCGTATCTTTGTGCAGGATACTATTTATGATAAATTCGTACCGGCTTTAGTCAAAGCCTTCAACAAGGTTAAGGTGGGCCTGCCGTGGAATGATGATACGCAGATGGGTTCTCAAATCAACGAAACCCAAATCAAGAAAATCCTGAGCTATGTTGAAATTGCTAAGCAGGAGGGCGCTACTATTGCCTGCGGCGGTGAACGCTTTACAGAGGGCGAGCTGGCTAAGGGTGCTTTCATGAAGCCTACTTTGATTACCGGCGTAACCAATGATATGCGTGTGGCGCAGGAGGAAATCTTCGGACCTGTTGCCGTAGTTATCAAATTCCACGATGAGGACGAGGTTGTGGCTATGGCTAATGACAGTGAATACGGTCTTGGCGGTGCTGTCTGGACTAAGGATATCAACAAGGCTATCCGTGTAGCACGCAACGTGGAAACCGGCCGTATGTGGGTGAACACCTACAATCAGATTCCTGAGCATTCTCCCTTCGGCGGCTACAAAACCTCCGGTATCGGCCGTGAAACTCACAAGATGATTTTGAACCACTATACACAAGTGAAAAATATTATGATTAATCTCAGTTATGCTCCTTCTGGGTTTTATCCTCAGGACTGACGATTAATATACAGGATTATTCCTGATTAGTTGCGCAAAAAAAGCTCCGGCGGTTGCCGGAGCTTTTTTGCTAAGTGGGTTATATTTATTTATCCAATTTTGCATTATCCAAAAATGCTGTGCCGAACTGAGTATAGTTCATGTCCGCACCGCGCAGGTCAGCGTATTCTAAAAATGCTTTATCCAGCAATGCCTTATCCAGCTTGCTGTTGTTCAAATTGCTGTGGCCCAGCTTGCTGCTGCGCAGGTCTGCTTCCGTCAGGTCGCTGCGCTCCAGATGGGCACTGTACAGGTTAGCGCCATGAAAAATTGCATTTTTCAGGCTGGCACGGCGCAGCCAGCTGTAGGGCAGGTTGGCGAAGCTGAAGTCGGCGTAATCAGCTTGTATGCCGTCCATAGAAGCCTCCTGTGCCTTGACCTGCTGCAGATTTGCGTTCAGCAGGTGTGCGCCACGCAGCTGGCAGCGGTTGAGATATGCTCTCTGCAGGCTGGCGTTGGTAAAATCGCTGCCGGAGGCATTGGCATAGCGGAAGTTGGCATATGCCAGATTGGCACCGCGCAGACTGGCGTTGGGCAGCAGAGCGCTCTGGAAGCAGGCATCCTGCAGCTTGGCTTTGTCCAGCTTGGTAGCATCAAGACGTGCTTCCGTAAAATCGGTGTTGGTAAAATCGCGGCCGGATAAATCCATTCCCGATAAATCGGCACCGGAAAGGTCGCCGCCGGGGCAGCTTGCTCCGTTCAGTACCGCATGCAAATCACTGTTGCTGTATGCAAAAGCTGTGCTGCTGATGCCGATAGCCAGAAGCGTAAGCAAAGTCTTGAAAATATTCTTACGCATTTTGGCCTCCTGTATAGCTTTCTGCTTCGTCCAGCAGAAGCTCCAGCTGTTTGGGATCGTCCGGCAGACAGTCGATAATCTTCCAAGGCTTAACCTCGGCAAAATCCTCAGGCTTATAGCCGGAGCCTTCCAAAATAATCAGGCAGGGTGCGCCGATGGCATTGGCACAGCGCACGTCGTTAGGTGTATCGCCGATAAAAATAAGCTCGTTGGGCTTGGCCTGCTCGTTTTGCATATACAGGCGGTGGAAGGCAACCTTAGCCAGCATTTCGCGGTTTTCGCTGATTTCACCGAAGACGCTGTGTTCATGGTTAAAATATTGGTCCAGACCGAAATGCTGCAGCTTGAGATGGGCGCCGGTGCTGGTGTTGCCGGTGAGCAGGCAGTTGCAGTAACGGCTATCCGGCTGGCAGAAGTATTGCAGCGTTTTCTCCACGTTTTTCAAAACGCGGCCCTTGTGCAGCGGCAACTGCTTGGGCAGCTCCATATGGTAGCGGATAAGCAGGCCTGCCGCTTCCGAACTGTTGCAGCGCCCGCGCAGACGGGTAACAACACTTTTGATGATGTCCGAGTCAGTGCGTCCTGCCAAGGATTTGTTGAAATCGAAGGCATCGAGGAAATAATAGTCCTTAATAACCTTAATCATGGCATCCTTGCCGGCACCGCCGGAAAGAATCAGTGTGCCGTCTACATCCCACATTAAATATTTCATGTGTAAAATCTCCTTTGATTTAAGAAAAAACAGGGGCTGTTCATACAACCCCTGGAAAAGTTTATCTTATAGTCCCGTTTAGATGCCACGGGGCTTGAGCATCATTTTTTTCAGTTGAGCGCCGACGTTTTTGGTAACGTTCTGAGTGCGGCGGATGAATTTGATGTTGGAGCGGTGGTTAGGCTTCATATCGTATTTGCTGCCGAAATCGCCGCGGTCCAGCAGGGTAATTTTAGCCTTGTCACAATCAAAGGCGCTGCGCAGATAGCGTGCCATTCCCGCAGGGTCGGCATCATCATAGCAGCTGAAAATATCCGCAGCAATGAAACCGAGCTTAGGATATACATGCAGAGTTACATGGCCTTGCTTGCAAAGTGCGGAGATGGAATATTCGCTTTGGCCTTCCTCCTGACAAACAAGCAGCTCGTGACTGTTCATCCGGTATTCATCGCAGCCTTCCTGCAGCAGAGTCTTTGCTTTTTCAGTGTCGTTGACTTCGTTTACGCCGCAGTTATACATATCTATGGCTATTAATTTTCCTGTAAATTTCTTAGGTTGCATGTGTAAAACTCCTCATGTTTATAATTACAATAATACAAAGCCGGTTCAGGCGCAGGGCGCTGATTTGCCGGAAACAATATATAGTGTATATCTCATTCAATTATAGCGAAAATTATAATACTTGTAAAGTCAAATTGCTATCCTAATTGAGAAAACTATGTTATAATAATAGCTATAGTAAAAACATTTGTTTTGTGTGGCGGTGAGAAAATGGAAAAGCTGGAAGCGATAGTTGATGATATAGTGTTTCAAAGCGATGACGGCATGTTCAGTGTGCTGCGTATGGAAAGCAAGGCGCAGGGACGCTTTACTGCTGTTTATCATGGCAATGCGCCGTATATGGGCGAAAATGTGGCTATGGAGGGCAGCTGGATTGAGCATGCGAGATTCGGCAGACAATTTGATATACAGTCACTGCAGGTTTTGCAGCCGACTTCGGTAGCAGGCATTGAACGCTTTCTGGCTTCCGGCGCGGTGAAGGGCGTCGGCCCGGTGACGGCGGCAAGAATTGTCGAAGCCTTCGGAACGGATACGCTGGAAATTTTAGGTACTTATCCCGAGCGCCTGGCACAGGTGCGCGGCATCAGCGCGAAAAAGGCTGCCGCCATCGGTGAATCGTACAGCCAGCTTTCAGGCCTGCGTGAGCTGATGGTGTTTTTGGAAGCGCACGGCGTGAGCAGCGGTTATGCAGCACGCCTGCAGGCAACCTACGGCGCTACGGCGATTACCCGCATTAAGGAAAATCCCTACAGCCTGGCGGAGGATATTACCGGCATCGGGTTTAAAACTGCGGACAGAATTGCTATGGCTATGGGCATGGAGCATGACTGCGAGGAACGCTTGCGCGCAGGCATTGCTTATGCGCTGACGCAGGCCGCAGGCGTGGGACACACCTGCGTGCCGGAGGAGCTGCTGGTGCGTGAAACGGCGAGAGCATTGGCGGTAGACACTTCCATGGTGCAGGAGGTTTTCAGCAGCCTGCTGGAGCAGGATTTACTGCGCACGGAGGAAATGGGCGGTATTCGCCTGATATATCCGGAATATCTGTATACGGCGGAGGTGCAGACCGCACGCCGTCTGCTGAAGCTGCGCGATCAGGCGAAGCCGGTGACGCGCGTGAATGCGGATGAGGTTATTGCCAAATGGGAGCGTGATGCCGGTATTACGCTGGCAGAGGCACAGCGTCAGGCGATTTATGCTTCGCTGGAGCATGGCGTTTTCGTTCTCACCGGCGGTCCCGGTACAGGTAAAACAACTGTTGTCAAAGGCATTCTGAATGTGCTGGAGCAGGCTGGCTGCCGCATTCTGCTGGCTGCGCCTACCGGACGCGCCGCACGCAGACTGGCGGATTCTGCCGGTCATCCTGCGGCAACGGTACATCGTCTGCTGGAATATCAGCCTACGGGTGACGGCCTGTGCTTCGGCAAGGATGACAGCGATCCGCTGGATGCGGAAGCGATTATTATCGATGAGGCTTCGATGCTCGATATTACTCTGACCTATCATCTGCTTAAGGCAATTCCCGGCGGCTGTCGGCTGATTTTCGTCGGTGACGTGGACCAGCTGCCGTCCGTTGGTGCAGGCTCGGTGCTCAAGGATATGATCCGTTCGGGCAGAATGCCTGTTGTACGTCTGGAAAATGTTTTCCGTCAGGCAGAGGTCAGCCCGATTGTCCGTAATGCCCATAAGATTAACCGTGGGCAGATGCCGGAGTTTCTTGCCGGTGCCGACAGCGAGTTTGCGCTGGAGGAGTTTGCCAACGAGCAGGATGCTGCGGAATTTGTGGCGCGTACCTATGCGCAGCTTACGTCCGGCGGTGACTGGCGCAGGGTGCAGGTGCTGACACCGATGCACAAGAATTCCTGCGGCGTGCAGAATCTGAATAAGCTGCTGCAGAAATATCTTAATCCGCCGTCTGCGGCTAAGCTTGAGGTAAACATACCGGGTAATGTACTGCGTGTGGGTGACAAGGTTATGCAGATTCGCAATAATTATGAAAAGGATGTTTTCAACGGCGATATTGGCCGTGTTATCAAGATAGACGGAAAAAATGTTACGGTAGCCTTTCCGGAGCGTCCTGAGGGTGATTACGTTACCTACGCTCAGGGTGAGGTGGAGGAGCTGCAGCTGGCCTACGCTATGAGTGTGCATAAGTCGCAGGGCAGCGAATATCCCTATGTTATTTTGCTCATGGTGCAGAGTCATTACATCATGCTGCAGCGCAATCTGCTGTATACGGCTGTGACCAGAGCTAAGGAAAAGGTGCTGATTGTCGGCAGCAAAAACGCGGTGCGTACCGCTGTGGAAAACGACAAGACGAAAAGGCGTTACAGCCTGCTGGCTGAGCGTCTGCAGGAAAGCAGCGAGGTGTTCTGATGCAGCGTTGGTTAAGAGATTTTGCTTATTACGGGCGTGTAGCGAAGGAGCTTATCTTTCCCCGTCGCTGCGCTGTGTGTGCGACTAATATTGATAACGGCTACGTTTGTGAGCAGTGCCGCAGGGAATATCTGCTGCAGCGTCAGCTGCACTGCTGTCCGCGCGAGGAATATCTGGCTGGACAGGCAGCACCGTTGCCGACGGATGTTCTGTACAGTGCGTTGCTGCTTTATAAATATGAGGGCGTGTTTAAGGATGCGCTGCACAAAATTAAATTTGACGGTGAGGCAGGCTGGCTGCCGCTGCTGCGCGAGGAAGCGGAGCTTGCGTTGCCTGCGGCCAAAATGCGCTGGCTGCAGCAGTTTGACCTTATTACCTGCGTACCGACTGCGCCTGAGCGACGCAGGCAGCGTGGCTTTGATGTGCCGCAGGAGCTGTTTGCGGGCCTCTTGGAGGGACGCAGCGTGGGCATGGAGGTTTTGCTGGAGCGGGTGCGCCATACTCAGCCCTTGTACGAGCTGAAGCCGGAAGAAAGAAAGCAGGAGCTGGCAGGCTGCTTTGCCCTGCTGCCGCATGCCAAGGTGCGCGGTAAGCATGTACTGCTTTGCGACGATATTTATACTACGGGCAGCACCTTTGCGGAAGCGGCACAGGTGCTGCTGGATGCAGGGGCGGCGCGTGTATCGGCGCTGGCGCTGTGCGCGGCGCAGGCTAACTGGGAGTGACTTTTTGTTGATGCAAAAAATAAAGAATTATTGGCGGCGTGAGCCTGTTTTGTGCATAGCGGTTATTTTGGCTGCCGTAAGCAGCCTTTACAGCAGGCCGCAGCTTGCCTATATAGATTTTGACGTGCTGGCGATACTGCTTTCACTGATGCTGGTGGTAGCGGAGCTGAAGGAGATACGCTTTCTGGACTGGCTGGCAGTGGAGCTGCTGAACAAGTGCCGCAGCAAGCGTCAGCTGGAGCTAGTGCTGCTGGTAGTTACCTATGTCAGCTCGATGTTTGTGACGAATGACGTGGCTTTGCTTACCTTTGTGCCATTGGCGCTGGTTATCGGCAAAACCTTGAAAATGGATATGGAGCGGATTATTATCCTGCAGACGCTGGCTGCCAATCTCGGCAGTATGCTGACGCCGCCCGGTAATCCGCAGAATTTGTTTTTATATGCGCATTATGCTTATACCGCCGGCAGCTTTTTCTCCGTAATGGCTGTGCCGGGAATAATTTCACTGGCGTATCTGCTATTGTTATTATTTCATGGCAAGGACAGCGTGCTGAAGCTGGAGCTGCCTAAGCTGCAGCAGCCTCCCAAGGGAATATTGCTGCTCTTTTTGGGACTGCTTTTATTAAACATCGGCGCTGTGTTGCATTGGTTCGACAAGCTGTGGGCCTTGCTGCTGACGGCAGGCGTAGTTGCCCTGTGCGACTGGCGTCGCCTGCGTGAGGTGGATTACAGCCTGCTCGTGACCTTTGCCGGCTTTTTTGTGTTTATCGGCAACATCAGCCACAGTCCTGCGGTAAGCTATTTGCAGCAGTCGCTGATGGGAAGTGCGGCAGGAACATATTTAACCGGACTGCTGGCTAGCCAATTCCTCAGCAATGTACCGGCGGCTATGCTGTTGGCAGGCTTGACCAGGGAAGCAGATGCGTTGCTCTTAGGCGTTAATATCGGCGGTCTTGGCACAATGATTGCTTCGATGGCGAGCGTTATTTCCTATAAACTTTATGCTGCAGAGCATCCTTCGCAGGCAGGGAAGTATGTACGAACTTTTTTGTACTACAATTTTCTGGGCCTGCTGCTGATAGGAGGAGCGGTTTACTTCCTTCTGTGAGCGGGGAAATGCTTTGCGGCATTTCTTTTGGCGTAATGGTAAACCGAAGACGTGTAATAAGTTGACTATTTGCGTTGCTTGCATTATAATAAAGCACGTGAAGCAGATATAAGTAAGCTGCTTAGATGAAAGGAAAATGCAAAAATGTTAGAGCTTGCACATAAGCTGGCGGACAGCGATGCCAAATTCTTCGGCGGCTGGGTGCTGGCAGGAGCAGAAGCACATATTCATCAGCCGGCAGAGGCTATGGCGAATCAGGTGCTGCTGGCAAAGGAACGTAAATCAATCATCCGCGTAGCGGGAACTGCGGCAGACGGCAGTATGGCTAAGGAGCTGCGGGTATTTTTGGTACTGCCTAAGCATAAATTAGGCACGAAGCCGCTGGAGCCGGAGGCAATTAAAGGCGATTTGCTGACAAAGCACACCTTTACAACACAGGAAATAGCGGACTATGTTGCCTATACCGGTGACGAAAACGTCATCCATAAGGGTGAACATCCCATCGTGCCGGGGCTGTGCATGGCTGCCTGGCTGCAGCGTGAGCTGGCACTGGAAACACTGGACTGGCGCATTGCCTTTGTCGCTCCTGTTTACGCAGGCGACGAGCTGTGCATCTACAGGACAGAAGGTCAGCTTGCTGCTTATGTGGGTGCAATAAATGTTTTTGTGATTAAAGAATTATAGTAAGGCTGGTGTATGAAAATGACAACTTCTAGTACAGAAATCAATAAGAATCATAGAGGCGCAAGCGTCAACAAGACTGCGGAAATGACCAAGATGGCGCTGATGGTAGCAATGAACTGCGTATCCGCATATATTATTATTCCGCTGCCTTTTTCGCTTTCTCCGATTGCATTGCAGACTTTGATTGTAAATCTTACAGGCTATGTGCTGAACGCTAAGCAGGCCTTTATGACCATGCTGGTTTATCTTTTGGTAGGCTTGGCAGGCGTGCCTGTATTTACCGGCGGCAGTGCGGGACCGGGCAAGCTGTTTGGTCCTACCGGCGGTTACATCATTGGCTTTTTGTTTACTGCTGTGTTCCTGGCATATTTCAGAGGAGAGAAATACAGCTTCAAGCGTTACGCTTTGCTGGGCTGCGTTATCGGTATTCCGCTGATTTATGTGTTCGGCGTTGTCCAGCTGAAGCTGATTACCGGTATGGGTTGGGATAAGGCAATTATGACTGGCGCGCTGCCCTTCATTCCGCTGGATATTGTTAAATGTCTGGCTGCTGCCGTAATTGCCGGACCGATTAACCGTATCTTTACTGATAACAGATAAATAAGGTATAATTTAAGAGCTGTCAGCTATTTGCCGGAAGGCAGGTGGCAGGCAGCTTTTTTCGGATATAGAGGTGTTAAGATGGAAAATGCATATATTTTAGGTGGCCTGCGCAGCTACGTAGGCGTAGTCAACGGTATGTATCGTCATATCCCGGCGGAGGTGCTTAAGCAGGTGATGGAAAAATATCAGCTGCGCGAGCCCGATTATATTATCGCCGGCAACGGTGTGGGTGCCGGCGGCAACATTGCGCGCCTAATGGCATTGACGGCGGGCGTAGATATTTCGGTGCCGGCCTTTACGGTAGATGTGCAATGCGGCAGCGGTTTGGAAAGCATTGCTGTTGCCGCAGCAAAGATAAACAGCGGCGAGGCTGATGTAATTATTGCCGGTGGCTTTGAAAGCAGCTCTACGCAGCCAAGGCGTGGCTATAATCCCAATCATCCCGATTATATGGGAGACGAATGGTATAGCGTAGCTAAATTCATGCCCAGGATTCACCGCGAAACGGTAATGCTGGAGGGAGCGGAGCTTGCTGCAAAGCGCGAAGGCATTACTAAAGAAGAAATGGACAGATGGGTACTGCGCAGCCATGCGCTTGCAACGCAGGCGCGTGAGCAGGGACTGCTGCAGAATATTATCACTCCGGTTTGCGGTGCCGTTAAGGATGAAGGCATCAGGCCGCGCATGAGCCAACGTCTGCTCGACAGAATGCCCAAGGTGCTGGAGGGCGGCGAATTTATTACGGCGGCCAATTCCTGCCTCATTAACGATGGTGCGGCCTTTGTGGTGCTGTGCTCGCAAAAATATCTGCAGGAGCACGGCTTAAAGGCGCAGGCCAGAGTGCTGGGCAGCACAGCTTGCGGCGGTGATCCCTTGGTGAGTCCGCGTACTGCAGTTACCGCACTGCAAAAGCTGTTGGCCAAGCATGGACTGCAGGAGCAGGATATAGCAGACTTTGAGCTGAACGAAGCCTTCGCTGTAATTGATGTGCTGTTTGCCCGCAGCTTTCCGCACAGCGTTGACAAATATAATGTGTTCGGCGGGGCGATGGCCTACGGTCATCCCTACGGTGCCAGCGGCGGCATAATTACACTGCATCTGCTGGAGGCGCTGAAGCAGAAGGGCGGACGCTACGGCGCCGCAAGCGTAGCAGCAGCAGGCGGCGTAGGTACGGCGCTGCTGCTGGAAAGAGTGGAGTGAAGCAAATGGATTACTTGACCTTAATAGCACAGCAAAAACAGGACAAGCTCGCTCTTATAGAGGACGAAGAGGAGTATACATATGCCAGACTGGCGCAGGAGGCGCGCAGGCTGCGCAGTAAAGCGGATTTTAGCGCTCCGGCAATTTTTATCCATGAAAGCAGCATCGCCCGTCAGTTAATCAGCTTTTTGGCCTACAGCGGTACAAAAACTGTGCCTATTATTGCTACCGAGGTTAGCAAAAATCAGCAGTTCAGCTGCGAGGCTATTCCGCAAGCGGCCTGCATGGGCGTTATGACCAGCGGCAGCACCGGCAAAAGCAAGCTCCTGTGGCGCAGCTATCATAGCTGGGCGGACTTTTTCCCGGAGCAGAACCGTGTTTTCGGCGTTGATGAGCAGACAGTAATTTTTTGTCAGGGAAGCCTGGCCTTTACCGGTAACCTTAATATTTATATGGGCGTGCTGGCGGCAGGCGGTACGCTGGCAGTGACGCAGCACTTCCGTCCGCGCCATTGGCTGCAGCTGATGCAGCGCTATGCGGTGAACGCAATCTACCTGATTCCGTCCAAGCTGCTGCTGCTGCCTAAGTTTCTGCGCGAGCCTGATTTGCGTGTGCGCAGTATCATCAGCGGCTCGCAGAGCATGGGCAGGCAGGAGGCGGACAAACTGCTGCAGGTATTCCCCAATGCTGATATCACGCTGTACTACGGCGCCAGCGAGCTGAATTACATTACCTACATCAAGGCTGCGGAAATGACGGATGACCGTACGCTTATCGGACGTCCGTTCAAGGGCGTGCAGGTGAGTGTTTGTAATGAAGAAATTTTCATTGATACGCCTTATCATGTAGAGGAAATTTCGCTGCCGTTTTCCCTGAAGGACAGGGGACATCTGGATGCGGAAGGTCGCCTGCACTTTTTGGGGCGCACGGATGATATTGTGAGCGTCAACGGTCGCAAGGTTTCTGCCGTCAAGGTGTGCACTGCTTTGACTGAGCTGGAGGGCATTGAGGAGGTTGCAGTAATCTGCCGTCATGTTGACGATGCCGATGTGCTTATTGCTTTTGTGGGGGCGGCACGTGAATACGGCAAGCAGGAGCTGGTTAAGCTGCTGCGGCAAACCTTAGAGGATTACGAGCTGCCCAAGCAGTTTGTTTTTATGGAACAGCTGCCGCATAATGAAAGCGGTAAGGTGGATAAATTGGCGCTGAAAAACTTTCTCTAAAATTTTTTCAAAAAAACCTCTTGCCAAAACGCAAAACGTATGGTAATATATATAACTGTCAGACACACTGACATTGGCCCGGTGGTTCAGTTGGTTAGAATGCCGCCCTGTCACGGCGGAGGTCGTGGGTTCGAGTCCCATCCGGGTCGCCATTACGCCTCGGTAGCTCAGTTGGTAGAGCAAAGGACTGAAAATCCTTGTGTCCACAGTTCGATTCTGTGCTGAGGCACCATATTGCGGAAATAGCTCAGTGGTAGAGCACCTCCTTGCCAAGGAGGGGGTCGCGAGTTCGAATCTCGTTTTCCGCTCCATAGGGGCATAGTTCAATGGTAGAGCAACGGTCTCCAAAACCGTCGATCTGGGTTCGAGTCCTAGTGCCCCTGCCATAGTAAGCGTAGCCTGAGAGTTCAGCTCTCAGGCTTTTTTCGTGTCTGCGTTTAGCAAGATACTACTTTATTAGCAAATAGTTTATGCAAGGCTTTGTCGCTAATCCCTTTACCTTGCATCTTACAAGCTTTTCTGTAACTTTCAAGACAATTTTATTGACAGTGTGACGGAAAAAGCATATAATAAAATAGTTTAGTAATACTGTGAAAGGATGCACTTGACAAGCATCCTTTTTCTTGTCTTTTATGAAGGAGAGAAAAGGAATAATGATTAGAAACGATATTCGTAATATAGCAATTATTGCCCACGTTGACCATGGCAAGACTACCCTGGTTGATGCTATGCTGAAGCAAAGCGGCGTTTTCCGTGCTAACGAGCGCGTTGAAGAGCGCGTTATGGACTCCAATGCTCTGGAGCGTGAACGTGGTATCACCATTCTGTCTAAAAACACCGCTGTTATGCACAACGGCGTAAAAATCAACATTCTGGATACCCCGGGCCATGCTGACTTCGGCGGCGAGGTTGAACGCGTACTGACCATGGTTGATGGCGTACTGCTGCTGGTTGATGCTTATGAAGGCCCGATGCCGCAGACCAAATACGTACTGCGTAAAGCATTGGAACAGCACCTGAAACCGATTGTTGTAATCAACAAGATTGACCGCCCCGACCAACGTGTTGATGAAGTTATTGACGAAGTTCTGGACCTGTTCATTGAACTGGATGCAGATGAAGATCAGCTGGAGTTCCCGGTTGTTCTGGCTTCCGCCCGTAACGGTATTGCAAAATTGTCCATGGACGAGGAAAGCAATTCTCTGGAGCCTTTGTTCAAAGTAATTCTGGAAAACATTCCTGCTCCGGATGTTGACGTTAATGCACCGCTGCAGATGCTGGTTAACACCCTGGACTATGATGATTATGTAGGCCGTATTGTTGTAGGCCGTGTAGTTCGCGGTACCATCCACAACGGCGAAAACATCATTCTGATGGACGAAGCAGGCAACCGTAACGGCAAAATCGGCCGTCTGTACACCTACCAGGGCCTGAAGCGTGTAGAAGTGCCTGAGGTTGAAGCAGGTGATATCGTTGCTCTGATCGGTCTGCAGGACGCTAACATCGGCGATACTATCGCTGACAGCGAAAATCCGGAAGCTCTGAAGGGCATCAAGATTGACGAACCTACCCTGTCTATGATTTTCTACGTTAACAACAGTCCGTTTGCCGGCCGTGAAGGTGAATTTGTTACCAGCCGTCATCTGCGTGACCGTCTGTTCAAAGAGGTTAAGACCAACGTTTCCATGCGTGTTACCGAAACCGAAAGCCCCGATGCTTATGAGGTTGCCGGCCGTGGCGAGCTGCATCTGTCCATTTTGATTGAAACCATGCGTCGTGAAGGCTTTGAGCTGCAGGTTGGTAAACCTAAGGTTATTATGCACCGCGATGCAAACGGTAAGCTGATGGAACCTATGGAAGCATTGACTATCGATGTACCGCAGGACTTCATGGGCGCTGTTATGGAAGGCCTGGGCCTGCGTAAGGCTGAGTTGCAGAACATGACCGAAATGGCAGGCTATCTGCGTATGGAATTCAAGATTCCTGCTCGCGGCCTGATCGGTTTCCGTAACCAGTTCCTCACCGATACTAAAGGTAACGGCATTATGAACCACGTATTTGCCGGTTACGAAGAATATAAGGGTGAAATCCCCGGCCGTACCCGTGGCAGCCTGGTTGCTTTTGAAACCGGCGAAACCACTTCCTATGGTATCGGCAACGCTCAGGAGCGTGGCACCATGTTCGTTGTTCCTGCTGAAAAGATTTACGAAGGCCAGCTGGTTGGTGAAAACAGCCGTGAGGACGACATGGACGTTAACCCCTGCAAGAAGAAACATGTCAGCAACATGCGTGCTTCCGGCAGTGACGATGCTATCCGTCTGATTCCGCCTCAGACCTTCTCTCTGGAGCAGGCTCTGGAGCATATCAATGACGATGAGCTGGTTGAGGTTACTCCGAAGAGCATCCGTATGCGTAAGAAGGTTCTGGATCGTCTGGAGCGCGGCAAGATGCGTGGCCGTATGAAGAATGTTCAGGCATAATTTTTGACAATCTGTTAAAAATCTGCTACAATTAATATTACTAAGCAGGACTTTTGCCTATAGGCAGCGAATAATAGTCTAAATAACTGTTTTGGTTTGGAGGCTGATGGCCATGGGTTTAAAAAATACAGCAATGAAATTCTTTTGGTCTGATGAAATGGAAGAGCAGCAGGAGGAATATACCCGTCCGCGTCTGCTGAAATCCGGACATCTGAATATTATGGTGCGTACACCGAAATCCTTTGCGGACGTGCGTGAATATGCTGATTCGCTGATGAACGGCAGTGCCATTATGGTATGCTTTGATGCAGTTGACGAAGCACTTAGATATCGTATTTTTGATTATCTGAACGGTGTAAGCTACATCATTAATGCCGATGTGAAAAAAATTAACGATGATTTGCTGCTTTATGCGCCTGAACAGGTGCAGGTTAATAAAGAGGAAGCAAGAACTTCTTCTAATGTACGTTCCTGGCTTAGCAAATAAATAACAAAAGTTAGCCGTTGCTTGTCACCTTGATATGTACCCAGTTTTCTGGACACCGCTAAAAATTTGAATAATTATATTTAC
>OHWG01000753.1_pt1 | contig 18961 bp, 11 predicted proteins | sample 1579621 | NCBI WGS metagenome assembly OHWG01 (sample SAMEA3882544, study PRJEB24775) | human gut metagenome | biome: human-associated habitat; feature: intestine environment; material: feces | place: Netherlands | collected 2009/2010
ATAAGGTATTCAAGGCAGGGTTAAGACGTAAGATGCGAAAAGCAGCCATGGACAGAAACTATCTCGCGTCAGTCCTTGCGGGGAGCGGGCTTTCGTAATCTTGCCCTGCCTGCTCACCTCCTCCAGGCACTTCCACTACATTATGACCTGCTCGGTGCCACCGCTCCTTTTCACTATGACGTTAACCTCCCCTCCTTGACACCATGCTTTTGTCTACATTCTACGCAAACGGCAACTTTTATAACCAGTGTAAAAATAACGTGCCGCAATAGTCATACCTATTAATGGTAAAAAGCTGTCACAATTCATAAAAAACCTTAATATACGCCACCCTAAACATAACCAGCGTTAATGTAAGGTTTTTGTGTGGACTGGCTTCTTGATGTTTTTGCAACCTGGCTCTACGGCTTAAAAGTAATCGCGATAACGTTAGCGGTCATCATGTTCATCAGCGGGCTGGACGATTTTTTTATTGATGTCGTCTACTGGGTACGCCGCATTAAACGCAAGTTGAGTGTTTATCGCCGCTACCCGCGAATGAGTTACCGCGAACTGTATAAACCAGATGAAAAACCGTTAGCGATTATGGTTCCGGCGTGGAATGAAACGGGCGTCATCGGCAATATGGCCGAGCTGGCGGCGACCACGCTCGACTACGAAAACTATCATATCTTTGTTGGCACCTACCCCAACGACCCCGATACTCAACGTGATGTTGACGAAGTGTGCGCTCGCTTTCCGAACGTGCATAAGGTAGTCTGCGCGCGTCCTGGTCCCACCAGCAAAGCCGACTGTCTGAACAACGTGCTGGACGCCATCACCCAGTTTGAACGTAGCGCCAATTTCGCTTTTGCTGGTTTTATTCTGCATGACGCCGAAGATGTGATTTCACCGATGGAATTGCGTCTGTTCAACTATCTGGTCGAGCGTAAAGATCTGATTCAGATCCCGGTGTATCCGTTCGAACGCGAATGGACGCACTTCACCAGCATGACTTACATTGATGAGTTTTCAGAGCTGCATGGCAAAGATGTTCCGGTGCGTGAAGCCCTCGCCGGACAAGTGCCCAGCGCAGGCGTCGGCACCTGTTTCAGCCGCCGCGCCGTGACCGCTCTGTTAGCTGACGGTGACGGTATTGCTTTCGACGTGCAGAGTCTGACTGAAGATTACGACATTGGTTTCCGCCTGAAAGAGAAAGGTATGACGGAAATTTTTGTCCGTTTTCCGGTGGTGGACGAAGCCAAAGAACGCGAGCAGCGCAAATTTTTACAGCACGCACGGACGTCAAACATGATCTGCGTGCGCGAATATTTCCCCGATACCTTTTCGACTGCAGTTCGACAAAAATCTCGCTGGATCATCGGCATTGTTTTCCAGGGCTTTAAAACCCACAAATGGACCTCCAGCCTGACGCTGAACTACTTTCTCTGGCGCGACCGCAAAGGGGCAATCAGTAACTTTGTCAGCTTCCTCGCGATGCTGGTGATGCTCCAGCTTTTGCTGTTGCTGGCGTATGAAAGTTTGTGGCCCAATGCCTGGCATTTCCTTTCTATTTTTAGCGGCAGCGCATGGTTAATGACCCTGCTGTGGCTAAACTTTGGCTTGATGGTTAACCGCATCGTGCAGCGGGTGATTTTCGTCACTGGCTACTACGGTCTGACGCAGGGGCTGCTATCTGTCCTGCGTCTTTTCTGGGGCAACCTGATTAACTTCATGGCCAACTGGCGCGCGCTAAAACAGGTACTTCAACACGGCGATCCACGTCGCGTCGCGTGGGATAAAACAACGCATGACTTCCCCAGCGTGACTGGCGATACCCGCTCGTTGCGCCCGTTAGGCCAAATTCTGCTGGAAAATCAGGTCATCACTGAAGAACAACTCGATACAGCACTGCGTAATCGCGTCGAAGGTCTACGCCTGGGCGGTTCAATGCTGATGCAGGGGCTGATTAGCGCCGAGCAGCTGGCACAGGCGCTGGCAGAGCAAAACGGCGTGGCGTGGGAATCCATCGATGCCTGGCAGATCCCGTCCTCGCTGATTGCCGAAATGCCAGCCTCCGTAGCGCTGCATTATGCAGTACTGCCGCTGCGTCTGGAAAATGATGAGTTAATTGTCGGCAGTGAAGATGGTATTGACCCGGTTTCGCTGGCGGCCCTGACGCGTAAAGTCGGACGCAAAGTGCGTTACGTCATTGTTCTGCGGGGACAAATTGTCACGGGGTTACGTCACTGGTATGCACGCCGACGCGGTCACGATCCGCGGGCAATGTTGTACAATGCGGTTCAGCATCAGTGGCTCACGGAACAGCAGACCGGTGAAATCTGGCGGCAATATGTGCCGCATCAGTTCCTGTTCGCCGAAATACTGACCACGCTCGGTCATATTAATCGTTCAGCAATTAACGTGTTGTTATTGCGCCATGAACGCAGTTCTCTGCCGCTCGGCAAGTTTTTGGTCACCGAAGGCGTTATCAGCCAGGAAACGTTGGATCGCGTCCTGACAATTCAACGCGAATTACAAGTTTCGATGCAATCACTATTACTCAAAGCAGGTTTAAACACAGAACAGGTTGCGCAACTGGAGTCCGAAAATGAAGGAGAATAACCTTAATCGCGTCATCGGATGGTCTGGTTTACTGCTGACGTCTTTATTGAGTACCAGCGCACTCGCAGACAATATCGGCACCAGCGCAGAAGAGCTGGGGCTGAGCGATTATCGCCATTTTGTTATTTATCCCCGTCTCGATAAGGCGCTGAAGGCACAGAAAAATAACGACGAAGCAACCGCCATCCGCGAATTTGAATATATACACCAGCAGGTGCCGGATAATATTCCGCTGACTTTATACCTTGCGGAAGCCTATCGCCATTTTGGTCATGATGACCGGGCGCGGCTGTTGCTTGAGGATCAACTGAAACGTCACCCAGGAGATGCCCGACTTGAGCGCAGTCTGGCGGCTATTCCGGTTGAAGTGAAAAGCGTTACGACTGTTGAAGAACTGCTTGCCCAGCAAAAAGCGTGCGACGCTGCGCCGACCCTGCGTTGTCGCAGTGAAGTCGGGCAGAATGCCCTGCGGCTGGCACAATTACCTGTCGCCAGAGCGCAACTGAACGATGCGACGTTTGCTGCATCGCCAGAAGGAAAAACGCTGCGAACCGATCTGCTGCAACGGGCAATCTACCTGAAACAATGGTCCCAGGCAGATACGCTATACAATGAAGCACGCCAGCAGAACACATTAAGCGCGGCAGAACGCCGTCAGTGGTTTGACGTGCTTCTTGCCGAGCAGCTGGACGATCGGATCCTGGCACTGCAATCACAGGGGATCTTCACCGATCCTCAGTCATATATTACTTACGCGACCGCGCTGGCTTATCGTGGCGAAAAAGCACGCCTCCAGCATTATCTCAATGAAAATAAGCCGCTGTTTACCACGGACGCACAAGAGAAAAGTTGGCTCTATCTGTTATCTAAATACAGCGCCAACCCCGTTCAGGCATTGGCGAATTATACGGTGCAGTTTGCCGATAACCGCCAGTATGTTGTTGGCGCGACGCTACCGGTGCTGTTAAAAGAAGGTCAGTACGACGCAGCGCAAAAACTGCTCGCCACCCTCCCCGCCAATGAAATGCTTGAGGAGCGTTATGCTGTCAGCGTGGCGACCCGTAACAAGGCTGAATCTCTGCGTCTGGCACGATTGCTGTATCAGCAAGAACCGGCAAATCTTACCCGCCTGGATCAACTGACCTGGCAACTGATGCAGAACGAGCAGTCACGCGAAGCTGCCGATTTATTGCTGCAACGCTATCCTTTCCAGGGCGATGCGCGTGTCAGCCAGACTTTAATGGCGCGACTGGCGTCTCTGCTGGAAAGTCATCCTTACCTGGCAACGCCGGCGAAGGTGGCGATTTTATCGAAACCCTTACCGCTGGCGGAGCAACGTCAGTGGCAAAGTCAGTTGCCGGGTATTGCAGATAATTGCCCGGCAATAGTTCGCTTGCTGGGCGATATGTCGCCTTCCTACGATGCCGCCGCCTGGAACCGTCTGGCAAAGTGTTATCGGGACACGCTACCCGGTGTGGCGCTGTATGCATGGCTTCAGGCCGAACAACGACAACCGAACGCCTGGCAACATCGTGCGGTAGCCTATCAGGCGTATCAGGTTGAGGACTACGCCACCGCACTGGCGGCCTGGCAGAAAATCAGTCTTCACGACATGAGCAATGAGGATCTGCTTGCTGCTGCCAATACCGCCCAGGCGGCAGGAAATGGTGCAGCTCGCGATCGCTGGCTACAACAGGCAGAACAACGTGGACTGGGAAACAATGCCCTCTACTGGTGGCTGCATGCGCAACGTTACATTCCTGGTCAGCCGGAACTCGCACTGAGCGATCTCACGCGCTCAATCAATATTGCCCCTTCTGCCAACGCTTACGTTGCGCGGGCGACAATTTATCGCCAACGTCATAATGTCCCGGCGGCGGTGAGTGATTTGCGCGCCGCGCTGGAACTGGAACCGAATAATAGCAACATCCAGGCAGCGCTTGGTTACGCCTTGTGGGATAGCGGTGATATCGCACAGTCGCGGGAAATGCTCGAACAGGCGCATAAAGGGCTTCCGGACGATCCGGCACTGATCCGACAACTGGCCTACGTGAACCAGCGTCTGGATGACATGCCTGCGACGCAGCACTACGCCCGGCTGGTGATTGATGACATTGATAATCAGGCGCTGATAACCCCACTGACCCCAGAGCAAAATCAGCAACGCTTCAATTTCCGCCGTTTGCATGAGGAGGTCGGTCGCCGCTGGACGTTCAGTTTCGATTCTTCTATCGGCTTGCGTTCCGGGGCAATGAGCACCGCTAACAATAATGTCGGCGGCGCAGCGCCAGGGAAAAGCTATCGTAGCTACGGGCAACTGGAAGCCGAGTACCGCATCGGACGCAATATGCTGCTGGAAGGCGACCTGCTCTCAGTTTATAGCCGCGTCTTTGCCGATACCGGAGAAAACGGGGTGATGATGCCGGTGAAAAATCCGATGTCCGGCACCGGTCTGCGCTGGAAGCCGCTGCGCGATCAGATCTTTTTCCTCGCCGTCGAACAGCAGTTGCCGCTGAACGGGCAAAATGGCGCATCCGATACCATGCTGCGCGCCAGCGCCTCATTCTTTAATGGCGGCAAATACAGCGACGAATGGCACCCGAACGGTTCAGGCTGGTTTGCCCAAAACCTGTACCTCGATGCGGCGCAATATATCCGCCAGGATATTCAGGCGTGGACGGCAGATTATCGCGTCAGCTGGCATCAGAAGGTAGCTAACGGACAGACTATTGAGCCTTACGCTCACGTTCAGGACAACGGCTATCGTGATAAAGGCACTCAGGGCGCGCAGCTTGGCGGAGTCGGGGTCCGCTGGAATATCTGGACCGGCGAGACGCACTACGACGCCTGGCCGCACAAAGTCAGTCTCGGCGTCGAGTATCAACATACCTTTAAGGCGATTAATCAACGTAACGGAGAGCGCAACAACGCGTTTCTCACCATTGGAGTGCACTGGTAAATGCGTAAGTTCATTTTCGTATTGCTGACACTGCTTTTGGTCAGCCCTTTTTCCTTTGCGATGAAAGGTATTATCTGGCAACCACAAAACCGAGATAGTCAGGTTACCGATACCCAGTGGCAGGGGCTGATGAGTCAGTTACGTTTGCAAGGCTTCGATACCCTGGTTTTGCAATGGACCCGTTACGGCGATGCATTTACCCAGCCAGAACAGCGCGCGTTATTGTTTAAGCGTGCCGCAGCTGCGCAACAGGCTGGCCTGAAGCTGATTGTCGGGCTGAACGCCGATCCGGAATTTTTTATGCACCAGAAACAGTCGTCCGCAGCGCTGGAAAGCTATCTTAATCGCCTGCTGGCTGCCGATCTCCAGCAAGCCAGATTATGGAGCGCCGCGCCTGGCGTAACGCCGGATGGCTGGTACATCAGCGCGGAAATTGACGACCTGAACTGGCGCAGCGAAGCTGCCCGTCAGCCTTTGCTAACATGGTTAAACAACGCGCAGCGGCTGATTAGCGATGTTTCAGCAAAACCGGTTTATATCAGTAGTTTTTTCGCCGGAAACATGTCGCCCGATGGCTATCGCCAACTGCTGGAACACGTTAAAGCAACCGGCGTTAATGTTTGGGTACAGGATGGCAGCGGCGTGGATAAACTGACCGCTGAACAGCGTGAACGTTATCTACAGGCCAGCGCCGATTGCCAAAGTTCCGCCCCAGCAAGCGGCATTGTTTATGAACTGTTTGTCGCCGGCAAAGGCAAAACCTTTACAGCGAAACCGAAACCGGACGCAGAGATCGCCTCGCTGTTAGCGAAACGTTCCTCTTGCGGTAAAGACACTCTCTATTTCTCTCTGCGCTATTTGCCCGTCGCGCACGGCATTCTCGAGTATTAAATCTCCTCCAGGTAAGTCGGGTACGACCTGGCTTACCTCTTTCGCTCTCGTCAGAATTCCATCAAGATTAATTGCTAAAAAGCGTGCTAAAGAAAGAAGATCGTTATCGGCGAACGGGCCGATCACTCATGCAGGAAGCATAGATCCTTTGAGCGGAGTTTCTGATATCTGAGGAGTGCGAAATGCAATTGAGCAGCAGTGAACCTTGCGTGGTGATCCTGACCGAAAAAGAGGTAGAGGTAAGCGTCAATAACCATGCTACGTTTACCCTTCCGAAAAACTACCTGGCCGCCTTCGCGTGCAACAATAACGTCATTGAACTCTCAACGTTAAATCACGTATTAATCACCCACATCAACCGTAACATCATCAACGATTATCTGTTGTTTTTAAATAAGAACTTAACCTGTGTAAAGCCCTGGTCGCGGCTGGCAACCCCAGTTATCGCTTGTCATAGCCGTACACCGGAAGTGTTCCGGCTAGCCGCCAACCACAGCAAGCAGCAACCCAGCAAACCCTGCGAAGCGGAGTTGACGCGCGCATTACTTTTTACCGTATTGTCTAACTTTCTTGAGCAATCGCGGTTTATTGCCCTACTGATGTATATCTTACGCAGCAGCGTCCGCGACAGCGTCTGCCGCATTATTCAAAGCGATATTCAGCATTACTGGAATCTGCGAATTGTCGCCAGTTCGCTATGTTTAAGCCCCAGCCTGCTCAAAAAGAAATTAAAAAACGAAAATACCAGCTATAGCCAGATTGTCACAGAGTGTCGTATGCGTTACGCCGTACAGATGTTATTGATGGATAACAAAAATATCACTCAGGTGGCGCAATTATGTGGCTATAGCAGCACGTCGTACTTTATCTCTGTTTTTAAGGCGTTTTACGGCCTGACACCGTTGAATTATCTCGCCAAACAGCGACAAAAAGTGATGTGGTGAAGGGCAAAGCGGAAACGGATAAGACGGGCATAAATGAAGAAGAAATGGCGCGCCCTGCAGGATTCGAACCTGCGGCCCACGACTTAGAAGTTCCTAGAACGACATTTTAAGTCAACAACTTACCACGCCATCTCTGCGCTCACACGTCCCACTACCTCAAAACATGTAAAGCCTTGCAAGCCATTGTGAGGCCTTATGTGTCTCAGTTTTGTCCCTCTTTTTTGTACTAAAAAACATAGTAATTGAGGATAAACCTCATGCTATTTTCGCTTATATGCCTCTAAAGGCATGGCACTTAAATAGATAAAAGCACCACAAAAGCATAAAAAAACCACACAGTAAAACCGCAATATGAAACAATAACAGATAATTAAACCAAAAACAGATAGCGCATTGTGATAATCATTCAATACTAAACAAAATATAAACAGTGGAGCAATATGTAATTGACTCATTAAGTTAGATATAAAAAATACATATTCAATCATTAAAACGATTGAATGGAGAACTTTTATGCGGGCGAAACTTCTGGGAATAGTCCTGACAACCCCTATTGCGATCAGCTCTTTTGCTTCTACCGAGACTTTATCGTTTACTCCTGACAACATAAATGCGGACATTAGTCTTGGAACTCTGAGCGGAAAAACAAAAGAGCGTGTTTATCTAGCCGAAGAAGGAGGCCGAAAAGTCAGTCAACTCGACTGGAAATTCAATAACGCTGCAATTATTAAAGGTGCAATTAATTGGGATTTGATGCCCCAGATATCTATCGGGGCTGCTGGCTGGACAACTCTCGGCAGCCGAGGTGGCAATATGGTCGATCAGGACTGGATGGATTCCAGTAACCCCGGAACCTGGACGGATGAAAGTAGACACCCTGATACACAACTCAATTATGCCAACGAATTTGATCTGAATATCAAAGGCTGGCTCCTCAACGAACCCAATTACCGCCTGGGACTCATGGCCGGATATCAGGAAAGCCGTTATAGCTTTACAGCCAGAGGTGGTTCCTATATCTACAGTTCTGAGGAGGGATTCAGAGATGATATCGGCTCCTTCCCGAATGGAGAAAGAGCAATCGGCTACAAACAACGTTTTAAAATGCCCTACATTGGCTTGACTGGAAGTTATCGTTATGAAGATTTTGAGCTAGGTGGCACATTTAAATACAGCGGCTGGGTGGAAGCATCTGATAACGATGAGCACTATGACCCAGGAAAAAGAATCACTTATCGCAGTAAAGTCAAAGACCAAAATTACTATTCTGTTGCAGTCAATGCAGGTTATTACGTAACACCTAACGCAAAAGTTTATGTTGAAGGCGCATGGAATCGGGTTACGAATAAAAAAGGTAATACTTCACTTTATGATCACAATGATAACACTTCAGACTACAGCAAAAATGGTGCAGGCATAGAAAACTATAACTTCATCACTACTGCTGGTCTTAAGTACATCTTTTAACGAAGTTAACCAGATTTTCTCCCCGGTGGTATTGTATAACCCCGGGGAATTTGTTTACAGTTACAAGTAGACAATATCCACTAATTTTGTAAGTATTTAACCTATGTCATAACGTGTAATCTCTTGCCGCAACACAAGACCTCAATATATTCAAATTTTATCTTTATTCCGATATTCAGAGACACAATGCGAAAAATAATTACTCATTTCAAAGTTGTTTTAACGTTACTTTTACCAGTAACCGTATCTGCCCAGCAGATACAGTGGCAATCCTGTATGGCCAGTCAATTCAACCACTGGTTTGGTGAGGAAAAACCGTCTCCTGACTTACTATGTGGTTATTTGTCTATTCCATTAAAATATACAGACACAGGCGGAGATGCTTCTTATGAAAAAAAATCACAAGTCAAACTAGCGTTGACAAAATTGCCGGCAAAAAGCAAGCATAAAGGAAGTATCCTGATAATAAGTGGTGGTCCCGGGTTACCAGGCATAAATCCTTATATTAACTTTGACTGGCCAGTCACAAATCTTCGTGAGTCATGGGATATTATTGGATTCGATCCTCGAGGCGTCGGACAGTCCACTCCGACAATAAACTGCCGGCAATCAGATATAGAGACTCAGGAAAACATAACCGAAAAGCAACAAGTATTAAATAAAATTAATGCCTGTATCCATAATACCGGAGCCGAAGTCATTCGCCATATCGGCTCTAACGAGGCTGTGTACGATATTGATCGTATTAGGCAAGCCTTGGGGGATAAACAACTGACAGCCGTGGCGTATTCGTATGGAACTCAAATTGCAGCCTTATATGCAGAACGTTTTCCCTACAACGTAAGATCTATCGTTCTTGATGGAGTCGTCGATATCGATGACCTGGAGGACAACTTCACATGGCAACTCAAACAGGCACAGAGTTATCAGGAAACGTTTGATCGCTTTGCATCCTGGTGTGCGCGTACAAAAAGTTGCCCGCTTTCTTCAGACAGAGATAAGGCAATAACTCAGTTCCATGAGCTATTATCAAAATTACATCACAAACCTTTATTAGACAGTAAGGGAGAAAATATATCTTCAGATGAACTCATATCATTAACAACAGACCTTCTGCTATGGCGTTCATCATGGCCAACCCTTGCAACTGCCATACGCCAGTTCTCTCAGGGGATTGTCAGTAATGAAATTGAAACTGCGCTCAGTGCTCCGATAGCCTCAGAAGAGTCAAGCGATGCTTCGGGGGTAATCCTCTGTGTAGATCAGGGGGATGAGCAATTAACACCAGAAGAGCGAAAATCCCGAAAAGACGCTCTTGCGAATGCCTTCCCGGCTATTAACTTTGACAATGGACGTTCCGATTCACCTGATTTTTGTGAATTATGGCCAATACATAGCGACCTGAACAAAACTCGCCTGAAAAATACTGTTCTGCCCTCTGGTTTACTGTTTGTAGCACACAAATACGACCCAACAACGCCCTGGATTAATGCCCGTAAGATGGCAGAGAAATTTTCCAGCCCGTTACTAACAATAAATGGTGATGGGCATACATTAGCTCTCACCGGAGTTAATTTATGTGTAGATAAAGCAGTTGTACATCACCTGATCACTCCACAAAAAATAGAAAATATATACTGCCCAGGAAATTCTGAAGCAGAAATACAATAATTTCAAAATATTCCGCTATTTGCTCCCAATGCAAAACATATATTGCATTGGGAGCATATTCATATTTTTGTTATTCTTGTATGAAATCGTCTCATGTACACGGTCCTTTTTTCGCCGAAAACTGATATTACTTTAATCAAAAGTTGACGTGCCAGATTCGAAGTAAATTTATAAAATATCAAATCAATATACATTTTGCACCTTCGAGATAGTAATGGATGTTACTGTAACATGAGTTACAAACAGCTTCATACCCAGAGCTACTGATGTATCAACACGATTCAACAATACCCGATATTTATTCCATGCCTCCAGCAACGATCTTTCTTCCTCCGTTGCGATTTCCAGATCTACAGCATCCTGCAGTGGCGCAATATACTCACTGAATTCCTGGATGTAGAACTGTGTGGTGACGGTCTTCCAGCCATTCGGCTCCTGCTGTATCGAAGCATACCAGGCTATTTCAATATCGCTATGCTGCGGCAGCATTTAACCCCTTGTAATTCATCGCCATAATTGATTTAATTCACAAATAAAACTATAACATGGTGAAATTAATGAAAAAAAACACAGATGATGGGGCTAAAATTTACACACCACTTACCCTAAAGCTTTATGACTGGTGGGTTTTGGGAGTATCAAATCGGCTTGCATGGGGATGTCCTACAAAGGAACACCTTCTTCCACACTTTCTGGAACATTTAGGTAACAACCATCTGGATATTGGTGTTGGAACTGGGTTTTACCTTACTCACGTACCTGAGAGTAGTCTGATATCTTTAATGGATTTGAACGAAGCTAGCCTGAACGCGGCATCTACAAGGGCTGGGGAATCAAAAATTAAACATAAAATTAGCCATGATGTTTTTGAACCTTATCCCGCGGCGTTACATGGTCAATTTGATTCCATTTCCATGTTTTACCTTCTTCACTGCCTGCCTGGAAATATATCTACAAAAAGCTGTGTAATACGCAATGCGGCGCAGGCCTTAACTGACGATGGAACTCTATACGGAGCCACAATTCTTGGCGATGGAGTTGTGCACAATAGCTTCGGTCAAAAACTGATGCGCATTTACAATCAGAAAGGCATCTTTTCAAACACAAAAGATTCCGAAGAAGGCTTAACACATATACTCTCAGAGCATTTCGAGAATGTTAAAACCAAGGTTCAAGGTACTGTAGTAATGTTTTCCGCTTCAGGGAAAAAATAGCATCCAACCGCAGCACGTTCTTGCTTAAGACGTGCTGCGGCATAATCCCAATGATTACTCCCTGACAGGGTTCGTAGGCCACTCAATATCAGGTGCAGTTGATGTATCAACACGGTTCAGCAACACCCGATACTTTTTCCAGGCTTCCAGCAATGAGGTTTCTTCCTCCGTTGCGATTTCCAGATCCACAGCATCCTGAAGTGGCGCAATATGCTCACTGGCTACCTGCATCAGGCTGTTTTTTGTTTCTTCCGCCTCTCGGATCCGGAACAGTTTTTCTGCTTCTGCATCTTTCACCCAGGCTGTGCCGTTCCACTTCTGAAACTCCCCTTCCGGCGATAACCAGGTAACATTTTCCGGTAACGGACCGAGTTCAGAAATAAATAACGCGTCCCCTGACGCTACGTCATAAACCGTTTTACCCCGATGGTCTTCAACGAGATGCCACGATGCCTCATCACTGTTGAAAACAGCCACGAAGCCTGCCGGAATATCTGGCGGTGCAATATCGGTACTGTTTGCTGGCAGACCTGTATGAGGCGGAATATATGCATCACCTTCACCAATAAATTCATTAGTTCCGGCCAGCAGATTATAAATTTTTATGGTCCGTGGTTGTTCACTCATTCTGAATGCCATTATGCAAGCCTCACAATGTAGTTAAATGCGATGTTTTTGACGGTGTTTTCCGCGTTACCAGCAGCGTTAACGGTGATGGTGTGTCCATGTGAGCCAATCGCAACCGAGTGCGTATGAGCACCAATACCGACAGTATGTGCGTGTGCACCTGCGCTTGCAGCAGTGCCGGACAGTGAGTGGGTATGTGCGCCAGCAGATGATGTTGCATAGTTTTGATTATGCACAACAGACAATCTTGTTGATGCACTACCAGCACCGGAGTTAGCACTAGCCGTGTTCACGTTGGCTAGTGAGTGTGTGTGTGCTCCAGCCGAGTTTGTAGAGCCGCTCACACTGTGTGTATGTGCCCCGGTGTTATTCGTGGATTTAGTGCCGTAATCAAACGACGATGTGGTTTTCGTCCCCAAATCCGTACTGGATGCGCTGGCGCTGTGGGTGTGCGATTTAATGCCGTCCTGTTCCTGAGATAATACGGCTCGACCACTGGCAGGTTTGCCCTTAATCGTCCAGCCACACATATCAGGGATCACGCCTGACGGATAAGCGGCTGCAAGTTTCGGGTAAGCAGATTTGTCAAAAGTCTGCCCCTGCATCAGGGCATAGCCAGACGGAACGGTATCTGATGGCCACGGGATTGGTGCACCGACTGGATAAAACTCTGCAGGAGGATGAGCTGAGGTGTAAAGCTGCGCCCACGGCGACCAGTTTGCATCGGTCGTATCCCGTCGTGAACGAATAAATGCCGGAGCATGAGCACCGCTTGTACCACTCCAGCCGATGAGTAACTCACCTTCGCCAACGGCTGTCATCCCTTTCAGGTGAATGATATTTCCATACGCTGTTGGATATCCGTTGTTATACACCTCGTATAACTCAAGACCTGTTGCCCCCTGCGTATTGTCTGTCAGCGCGATTACCCGACCTTTTGAAGCCAGATTAACTGATGATACTGCTGTTCCACCTGACGGTAACGCCCCGATCTCTGATGCCGTTGGCTTATTTCTGGAGTTATAGTCCCTTCGCCAGCCAGGTGAATAATCTGTTCCGTGATTAATATAGGTAAACTGGGCGTTAGTTGTTCCACCACCAGTGGAGGTGGTCGGTGTGGTAATGCGGATCGTCATCGCTGACTTTATCCCCATTACTTCAATGACAGCTCCGGCGAGATGAATATTACCGCAGCCAGTATCAGTAATGATTTTATTATTGCCATAAGACCAGGAACCCTTGCACATCCAGTATGGATGGTTAAATGCTCCCTGAGAATCCAGCCACTCGATAAACTGTGCAGTCGTCCAGTCTCCTGTTGTTGTGCTTACTGACCCACCGAAGGCGCGGCAGGCACCAATATTTTTCGTAAAGGTGTCTTTGCCAGGGATATCCGCACCGTTCTGATCTTTCTGCAGACGTTTCTCAGCATTGTCATTGGCTGCTTTTACTGCCTTTGGCGTTGCCGCCAGCGTTTCAGACGTGCTGTTGGTCGCGCTGCTGAGCTGAACTATCCCTTTCTGTGCTGTCGTTGCATCCTGTGCGGTGTATTTCCCGTTAGCCAGGTCATACGCGGCCTTAACTGCTTTTGGCGTTGCCGCCAGTGACTCGGAAGTGCTGTCGATCGCACTGCTGAGCTGTACTATCCCCTTTTTCGTCGTGCTCGCATCCTCAAGCGCCACGGCGGATGCAATATCCTCTGCCCGTTTTGCTGCTGTCTCAGCGCGCGTTGCCGCGGATTCTGCTGTACTTTTGCTCTGTGCTGCCGCCGTCGCACTGCCAGCTGCCTCTGTCGCCTTCGTGGATGCCGTCGTGGCGCTGCCCTTCGCTGCTGACGCCTGTCTGGTCGCCTCATCTTTTGAAGCAGACGCAGATGATGCCGATGACGCCGCCGAACTGGCTGACGATGCGGCTGCCGTTTTTGAGGATTCTGCACTGGTTTCCGACGCTTTCGCATTCGTTTCGGATGTCTTCGCTGCGGATGCAGACCTCGCTGCTGCGCTGGCCTGTTCAGCGGCTTCGCCAGCCTTCGTTGTAGCTGTTGAAGCGGACGATGCAGCGCTTTCTGCCGATTTTCCGGCGGCAGTGGCACTGGCTGAGGCCTGCCCGGCACTTGTTGACGCTGCACTGGCAGACGACGCAGCCGCTGTTTTTGAGCCTGCTGCTGCGGAGGCACTCTGTTCCGCTGCCGTTTCAGAAGACTTAGCGTTCGTCTCGGACGTTTTTGCCGCCTTCGCGGAATTTCCTGCCGCCGTAGCCGAGGAAGCTGCGCTGCTGGCGCTCGAGGCTGCGTTCGTTTCTGATGATTTTGCCGCCTCTTTTGAAGCCGACGCATCCCGTGCTGAAGTGGCTGCTTCTGACGCTTTCGTGGTCGCGGTGGATGCAGAAGTGGCTGCTGATTGTTGTGACGCTGCCGCATTCGTTTCTGACGTTTTCGCCGCACCGGCACTGGTAGCCGCCGCGCTTTTTGAGGACTCTGCAGCGGCAGCACTTTTTGATGCTTCAGTGGCCTTTGCTGATGCCGTTCCTGCGCTGGAAGACGCTGACTGAGCCGACGACGCGGCCTGTCCGGCTGACGTGCTGGCTGCGCGTGCTGAGCCTGCAGCATCAGTCGCATGGGTTGCCGCCTCACGGGCTGATGTGCTGGCATCGCTGGCTGACTTCTTCGCGGCTGCTGTGTTCTGTGCCACCGCGGACGCGTTACGCGCCACCTCTTCCACCATCAGTTCAAAACGTCGCAGTGCCTCCGGACGGGCATCATCCTCCGTCATGGCACCGAGAAAATCATTCAGCGTACCGGGTTGAGAATCTTCATACACGGTGATGGTCCCGGCATGTGACGGCGGGAATCCCTCCACCAACAGAATAACGCTGTACTGACCGTACTCAACGTCCATACTGTAACGCCCGGCTTCATCCGGATTTTCTGAGGCCAGCGTGTTCACCACCACCGTGTTGCTGTTACGTTTTGCTTTCAGCTGGATTGTGCAGTTCTGTACCGGTTTTCCTGTGCCGTCTTTCAGTACACCTGAAATCTTTACTGCCATATTCACCCCACAAAAAAGCCCGCCTGAACCGGCGGGCTGTCATAACACTGTGTTACCTGGCTAATCAGAATTTATAACCGACACCCACGATGAAACCGTCAGTGCGCCAGTCACCACTGCCGGAGCCTTCATAAGCAATATCAATGGCCACGGATTCGGTCGGGTTAAACTGCACGCCAGCCCCCCACGCCAGAGACGTGTTGCTGTGGCGACCGTCATCACTTCCGGTCAGCACATCGTGCTTTTTCCCCTTGTTGTCAGTTACGCGGATATAATCTCCGGAGAAAGTCGAAACACGGCTGTAAGCCATACCCGCCATCGCATACGCGCTGAACCATTCATTCACGCGCACAGACGGCCCCGCCATCACGCTGAACCAGCGGTTACGCACGGAATCTTCATGCCAGCGGGTATCGCTGTAACGGGTAAGCTGGCGATTCTTGTCTCCTGCATAGCTGAATGACGTCACCAGCCCCAGTGTGTCCGTAAACTCATAACGGTATTTCACGTTAATCCCGTTAAGATCATCGCTGCCGGGAACGTTCGTCCGGGCATGAAGATACCCCGCGCTCAGCGTGGACTGATGTTCAGACGCCCATGCAGGCGCACCGGATACGGCCAGACAAATGGCTGCGGACAAAATGGCGGCATAAAGTTTACGCATAATTACCTCTCGCTTTTCTGCAATAAAAAAGGCGTCATTTCTGACGCCCGTTCTGGGTTATAAAATTCAGCTGATACTGATACCTGCTGTGGATTTTTTCATCACCACAACCAGCAGATCGCTGATACTGGTTGTTGGTGTCCAGTTATTCGCTCCTGATGAAGATACGGTGAATGTCAGTGTCAGCGTCCCCTGTCCGGCAGGCATATCTATAACTGAGGAAAATACGCCCTGAGCATCCGTCGTGGACTGATTAAAAATCTCCTGACCATTGCGGGTCACTCTTAACCGGCAGGTTGAATACCAGTATGACTGTTGGTTATTACTGTTGAAATTCTCATGCTTACCACCGCGGAATAACACTGGCGGTATCATGACCTGCCGGTCAAATTTCTGATCATCACTGATTCTTACCGTGATGGTGCCACTGGCATAACTGTTCGTGCGGGGGAAAGACTTGCTGACCGTTTTGACAATATCGCCTTCAATCTGATTGGCTGACAGTTTCCCCTTAATCTGACAGTTCTCATTAATCGTGACGTTGTTGAGCGTCCCGGAGTTCGCATTCACACTGCCACTGATATCCGCATTTTTAGCAGTCAGCTTTCCGTCCGGTGTCAGGGAAAATGCCGGTGGATTTCCACCACTGGTAATGGTGGGGGCCGTCAGGCGTTTCAGGAACACGTCGTTCATGAATATCTGGTTGCCCTGCGCCACAAACATCGGCGTTTCATTCCCGTTTGCCGGGTCAATAAACGCGATACGATTGGCGGCAACCAGAAACTGACTCAGTTTGCCTTCCTCTGTATCCTCCATGCTGAGGCCAATACCCGCGACATAATGTTTGCCGTCTTTGGTCTGCTCAATTTTGACAGCCCACATGGCATTCCACTTATCACTGGCATCCTTCCACTCTTTCGAAAACTCATCCAGTCTGCTGGCGTTATCCTCCGTCAGGTCGACTTTTTCCAGCAACTCCTTGCCGAGATGAGATTCGGTTATCTTGCCTTTGAAAAAATCCAGGTAACCTTCCGCATCATCGCTCGCCCGACCGACAGCCTCCACGAATGCCGATTTGCCAACGGTGTTCACACTACGAACGTAAAAATAATAATCATGGCCCGGCCTGATATTGATACTGGCAGCTATCCAGTACAGCGCCGTGCCAAGATAGCGGGCTGTGGTTTCAACCTGCCTGATATCAGCAATCCGTTTTTCCGAGAACCAGAACTCAAACTGTACCGTCGGGTCATAAACCGCAAGATGCGGCGTGGCGGTTATCTGAAAATAGCCCGGTGTCAGCTCAATCCGAGACGGCGCTGCCGGTGCGGCAATCCGGAACGATACCGATGCCGGATCGCCCTGCTGTCCCCACGCATTTACCGCCCGGACTGTCAGCCTGTAGTTCCCCAGCGCCAGTTGCGTGAAGCGGTATGTGGTTTCCGTCGTCCGGGCCGTGCTGACCAGCCGCTCACTGCCGTCATCCGCTGCCACGGTCAGGCGAAGCATAAAGCTCACCCCCTTCACCACCTTCGGCGTGTCCCAGCGCGCCAGCACCTGATATTCCCCGCTGTCTGCGGTGACTTCGGCAGTCAGGTGCTGCACCGCTGGCGGCGTGACACCATTCACCGTGCCGCTCTGGTCGCCGTCAAAGTGCGCCCCGTTATCCACGATGGCCTCTTTTTCCGGTACATGCTGCACGGCGGTGATGGCATACGTGCCGTCATCGTTCTCACGGATACTCACGCAGCGGAACAGGCGCTGGCGCAGCGTCGGCAGCTTCAGCCCCCATACGCTGTATCCGGCAACGCCGTCAGGAACACGGCTCACTTTTACCTTCACGCCGTCGGTGACGGACTGGACCTCCACGCTGACCGGATTGCCACTTCCGTCAACCAGGCTTATCAGCGTGGTACCGGAGGATGGCAGCGTGATTTCACGGTCGAGCGTCAGCGTCCGGGTCTGGCTGTTCACAGCCAGCACGCGCCCGCCGATGCTGATCCCCGCATAGTCATCATCGCAGATTTCAATAACATCACCCGGCACATGGCGAAGCCCTTCGGCACCCACGCTGAAATCCACGGTCTGCGTCTCCAGCAGCTCCGTTTTAATCAGCCACAGCCCGGCGCGGTGTGCCTGCCCCCGGCTGGTACAGCCAAAGGCATCCATCTTCGTAACATTACGACCGTAACGGGCAATGGCCTGCGTATCTTCAACAAGCTCTGTCGCCGTCTCCCAGCCGTTGTTCGGGTCAATCCAGTTCACCTCAACGGCATTATGGCGGTCCTTCAGGGCGCTGAAGCTGTAGCGGAACGGCGCGCCATCATCCGGCATCACCACATTACTGCGGTTATAGGTCCACACCTTATCTGATGGTCGGTCCTGCACGAACGTCAGCGTCTGCCCGTTCCATACCGGCATACAGCGCATCGCCGAGCAGAAATCACTGAGCACATCCCACGCCTTGCGCTGTGTGGTCAGGTACGCATTACAGGTGATGCGCGGCTCCGTGCCGCCAAAGCCGTCCGGCACTGACTGGTCGCAGTACTGGCCGATAACATACAACGCCCATTTATCCACATCCGCCGCACCAAGACGTTTCCCCATGCCGTAGCGCGGATGGGTCAGCATATCCCACAGACACCAGGCCATGTTGTTGCTGTATGCCGGTTTAAACGTTCCGTCCCAGATACCGCTGTATTGCCGCGTCTGCGGGTTATAATTCGACGGCACCTGCAGAATACGCCCGCGCAGATGATAATTACGGCTCACCTGCTGGCTGCCGAACTGCTCCGAGTCCACCTGCACGCCGACCAGTGCCGTGTTCGGGTAGCACTGTTTCACATCGATGATTTCGGTGTATGACGACCAGA
>OHWG01000762.1_pt1 | contig 18833 bp, 8 predicted proteins | sample 1579621 | NCBI WGS metagenome assembly OHWG01 (sample SAMEA3882544, study PRJEB24775) | human gut metagenome | biome: human-associated habitat; feature: intestine environment; material: feces | place: Netherlands | collected 2009/2010
CTAATAATTATGCGGCCAATTATGTGCTCAATGATCAAAGTTGTCCCACAGGCATTTATACTACTTCTTATTCCAGCATTGAGCGTTGTAATTCATGCTTGAAAGGATTACGTGCAATGAGCCTTTCGGGAGAGGACGAGAGAAAGTGTCACATTTATATAGCTGAATGTCTGGCTGTTCGGGCTACTTGCTTTCTGAATTTGATTCGTTATTTTGGGGATGTACCTTATTCTACTGTTCCTGTATTGGATATGACGACTTTTTCTTCTTCCCGTGTTGATCGGGATGAGATTTATGATGGCATTATTGCCGATTTGCAAGAAGCTGTCGAAGTACTTCCTTGGTATAGTGAAGGATTTTTCTCTACTCCTGAGCGGATTTCCAAGAATGCTGCTTATGGATTATTGGCCCGTACAGCTCTTTATGCAGCAGGTTATGCTTTGCATTGGGATCTGAATACTTATGATAAATCTACTCTTCAGATGCGCCGTCCTTTGGATGAATCGCGTGTAAGAAAATTATATACCATTGCTGATGAAGCTTGTAAAGCAGTGATTAGTAAAGGTGAAAACAGCTTGCTTTCTAAATATGAGGATGTGTTTAGAGCCTTGAACGAGGGTGGCGTTTATAACCCTGAAGAGGTAATGTTTGAATATGCTGAGTTTGGCAATACAACCAATGGTCGTGTGGGATATACAAATGGACTTTGCATTCATGCTTCCAATGCCCTTTATGGTAAAACATTGCCTTTGCAACTGATTCATCCTACCTTTTATCTTTCTTTTGCCGATGATGATACCCGTCGGGATGTTACAGTGGGCAATTACAGTATTGATGCGGCTGGTAACGATATTGCTGTGCCTTATGGCGCTTTGAATTTGGGAAAATGGCGCTGCAATTGGAAAGCCGGTCCCCGTACGGCCACTTTGAAAACGGATGTCAATTGGCCTATACTTCGTTATTCGGATGTATTGTTAATGTACGCAGAAGCCGAAAATTACTTGAACAATGGGCCCACGGAAGCAGCTAAGGCAGCTTATGAACAAGTTCGTCTGCGTGCTTTTGCAGGAGATGCCTCTCGTATAGGTACCACACCCTCTACTTATGATACTTTTTTTAAAGCGATTGTGAAGGAACGTGCCTTTGAATTAGCTACAGAAGGATGGCGGCGTACTGATCTTATCCGGTGGAACTTGTTGGCTGAAACTTTGGCTGAAACAAAAGCAAATACCGAGAAACTGGCTATGCGTGAGGTTCCTTATAATGAGGTGAAGACTTATCGGGCATATAAAGAAGCAACTTCTACATCTTGGAAGGATCCTTTGGTAGGTCTTACTTATATAGATTTCGATCATCAGCCCACAGAAACGGAAATGAGTGAACTGGTTGCCCGGTATGGAGGCACTTGGAATTGGGTAAATATGTTTATTACTCCCAATATTGCAGGAGAAACTAATTCCGGTATAGCCGGACAATCCAAGATATTGGGTTATAAAGAAAACAATAACACGTTGCCCGCCTGGATTACCGAGTTATATCGTGGGTTTATCAAGAATCAGGCTGAACTTTATACTTTGAGCACCACAGCCATTATTGATGTTAATCCTGGGTTAACCGGTCAACAACATCCTGCTTATTAATCAATAAATTATAAACATTTCTATATAGGAAGGGGGAAGAATAGTGATGATTTTTTGTTTCTTTTCTCTTCCTATCTTATAAAAAAAACAGTATGAAAATGATATGTATGGCGGTAATGCTTTTCATTACTTTGTTGTCTGCTGGAGCACAGAAAAACATTCCGGCCTCTGATATAAAAGTGGCTATGATGAAAGCTACACGTTTCATGGTAGAGAAGGTCAGCAACCGTGGTGGCTATTTATGGAATTACAGTCCTGATTTCTCCCGTTGTTGGGGGGAACTGGAAGCTAAACCAAGTATGATATGGATAGAAGCTGGTACACCTGCTATGGGAAATGTATTTTTGAATGCTTATCAATTGACTGGAGAATCTTATTACCTGAAAGCGGCACAAGCAGCGGCAGATGCTCTTATCTGGGGACAGCATTCAAGTGGGGGATGGCCTTATATGTTGGACTTTTCCGGAGAAACTTCGCTTAAGCAATGGTATTCCAAGTACAGAAAGGATATATTCATTGTGCTCAGGAACATGCTCATTATTATGGAAATTGTACTTATGATGATGCGGCTACCTACGATAGTGGAATGTTCCTTTTGCGTATGTATTTACTGACTCTGGATCCGAAGTATAAATATCCGGTAGAAAGGTGTCTTGATTTTGTTTTGGAGAGTCAGTATCCTATTGGTGGGTGGCCGCAGCGCTATCCTCTCCATTATGAATATGTGAAAGGTGATAAGGAAGACTATACTTCGTTTATTACCATTAATGATGGAGTTCATACTAACAATATTAATTTTTTATTGGCTTGTTACACTTTATTAGGTGAAACTCGGGCATTGGAGCCTCTTCAGCGGGCTATGACTTGTGTCTTGGCATTGCAGGGAGGAAAGCCTCAGGCAGGTTGGGCTATGCAGCATAAGTTGGATCTCAATTACTCTCCAGGTCATGCTCGTGATTTTGAACCGGCAGGTTATGCGGCTACAGCTACTGCCGAGATGTGTCGCAACTTGATGCGTTTTTATCGTTGGACTGGGGATACTAAATATTTAGCCCGTATTCCGGATGCATTTGAATTTCTAGAATCTATCCGATATAACGACGCGCAAATGAAACAATTGGGTAAGTCTGTAAAACCGGGACAGATATTGTGTCCTACTTTTGTAGAAGTAGGCACTAACAGACCTCTTTACCTTCATAATGATCCAGATCATTATTGGGTGGATTATGATTATCATGGACTCATAACTCATTATAGCTCTACGCGGGCTATTGATTTGCAATCTTTAAAAGATGAGTATCAGCATTTGCTCTCTCTCTCCAAAGAGGAAGTGACAAAAGATTCTCCGTTTATAGGTCAAACGGATATTTCTGGAACTTTACTAAGTCATTTAATGCGTGGTAAAATGCAGCAAGCGGATACACAAAAAGTAGATAGTCTGCTCACTATTTTGAAGAAAAAAGATTATTTACCCGGTCGTTTGCCTAGTGTTTCGAAAGAGAATCCGGGCTTCTCTAATGCTCCTCTTCCTTCTGAAGTCATTTCCATCAAGGAATATATGAATGGTATGTCTACATTTATTCAGTATCTTACTAAATAGTGTCTATGATGAGAAATAAAACATTTTTTATTGTTGTATTGGCAGCAATGCTGCTGGTTACAGCTTGTGCCGATACTGCTATTGACCGTCATGCATTGGTGATGCGTAATAACCCTCATGTTACAAAAATTGATTCTCTTCATTCTTTGACAGTCGGAAATGGGCGGTTCGCTTTTACTGCCGATGCTACGGGATTGCAGACTTTTCCCGAATATTATAAAGAAGGCTTGTCTTTAGGTACCTATAGCGAATGGGGATGGCACAGTTTTCCTAACAAGGAGGACTATAAGATAGTTGAAACTCTACAGGATCATCCGCTTCCCGGTCATCCTCATGGGATTTATGCCGTACAATTTCCAGAAGGTCCTGAACGTAATGCCAAAGCGGCAGAGTGGTTTCGTGCCAATCCGCACCGCCTGCATTTGGGAAATATAGGATTTGACAGCTTGTTGGTGAGCGATATTACTAAAATAGACCAGACTCTCGACATGTGGAAAGGAGAACTTCATTCCCATTTCCTATGGAGAAAACTTCCGGTTACGGTAACTACTTCTTGTAATGGCGATAGTGACATTGTCTCTGCTTCTGTGTCTTCATCGGCAAAGCTGGCAGTTGGCATCCGTTTCCCTTATCCTACAGGTGAGGCAGCTGACGATGCTACTTGCTGGACAGCCGATGACTGCCACTCTACCGACATTATTCTTTCCGAACCTCAACGGGCTCTTATTCGTCGTACTGTAGATTCTACTGTCTATTATGTGGAAATCAGTTGGAGTGGTAAAGCTGTTCTTTCTCAAACAGGGAAGAACAGGTTAAAATTGACACCTTCCGATAAGCAGTGGAATTTCAATGTTGGGTTCTATAAGCACCAACCTGTAGTGCCTCAGCCTGATTACAAGGCTAATCTGCTTTCGGCCAACCGTTGTTGGAGGGATTATTGGCAGACATCCGGTGTTATTGATTTTTCTTCCTGTACGGATCCCCGTGCTTCGCTTTTGGAGCGTCGGGTTGTGCTGTCTCAATATTTGCTCCGTTCGCAGGAAGCGCAAAATTACCCTCCTGCTGAAACCGGTCTGACTTATAATACATGGTATGGTAAATTTCATTTAGAAATGGTAATGTGGCACAGTTTTCATTATGCGCTTTGGAATAAAGCAGATCTTTTGGAGAAACAATTGAAATGGTATAAGACTGCCGTACCGATGGCATGTGATATTGCAGCCAGACAGGGATTTAATGGCATACGTTGGATGAAAATGACTGATCCATCTTCTAAAGAGGCACCATCGGATGTCGGCTCTTTTATTATCTGGCAACAACCCCATGTCATTTATATGTCAGAACTTATCTATCGTGCATGTCCTTCTCAAGAATTTCTTCGTGAGTATGCCGATATGGTAGAACAGACAGCTGCTTTTATGGCTTCGTTTGTTAATTATGATTCTGATAATGATCGTTATATTATTCAAGGAGCTTGTGCAGCTAATGAATCCTATAATGAAGAGACGACCCTTAATCCTGCTTTTGAAATGGCTTATTGGCATTTTGGCTTGTCCATAGCTCAGAAATGGCGGGAGAGACTTGGGCTGCAACGTCATGCGGAGTGGGATGAGATTCTTGCAAAGTTGGCTCCTCTTACCAGCAGTCCTGACGGTATTTACTTACCGGCGGAGAAGGGTAGAGGAATACCTGATTTCGTGAATGGTATTCCTGCAGAGAAATTACCGGAAATGCCGGCAGGTGGGTATATCAATGGTCAGCGTCCTAAAGAAACGGGCAGTTCTGTTTCTTCATCAGAAGGTGGGAAAAGTAAGCGTAAACATGATCCTTTTTATGTTACAGGGACTTCTTCTGAAAATTTGCTGGCTTACGGCATGTTGCCTGAGTCGCGGCTCATTGATCAAGAAAAAATGCAAAAGACTTTGGTGCGTGCGGCTCAAAATTGGAATTGGTCCGGAGGATCCTGGAGTTGGAATTACCCCACACTGGCAATGAATGCTACTCGCTTGTTGCAGCCTGAGGTTGCTTTGCGTGCCATAACTATGGATAACCGGGAGGATTTGCTTTTGCCTAGTGGTAACAATTATCGTTCGACTCGTCTTCGTTCTTATTTGCCTGGTAATGGAGGGCTGTTATTAGCTGTCTCTATGATGTGTGCCGGGTGGGACGGTTGCTCGGTCAGTAATCCGGGATTTCCCAAAGATGGTAAATGGAATGTGCGTTGGGAGGGATTACATCCTATGCCATAGGATATAAGGAAGTCGTAAAAATGAATATCTATTTACAGTGTAAAAAAATTAGATAATGAGAATATTATTATGTTGTTCTTTATTAGTGATGTTCGTTGCTTGTACTCATCCCGTACAGCAAGTTCCGATAGACCGTAAAGCGTTAGTGAGCCGGAATAATCCCCAATTTTCAGCTTTCGATTCGTTGGCTTCGCTTTCTGTAGGGAATGGTGAATTTGCATTTACGGTAGATGTTACAGGGTTGCAAACTTTTCCTGATGCTTATAAAAAAGGTGTCCCTCTGGGTACGCAAAGTCAATGGGGATGGCATAGTTTTGCTAATATGGACGGTTATAGACACGAAGAAACATTGAGTGAATATGATTTTGGACGAGGACATAAAGAATTGTATGCCGTTCAATCTCAAGAAGATAAAAGACAAAAGAATGCATCTGATTGGTTTCGTGCCAATCCACATCGGTTACATTTAGGAGTGATCGGGTTTGAATGGGGGGATGAGGCTGCTATTTCCGATGTTACCAGAATCAGCCAGACTCTGAATTTATGGGAAGGTGAGATACTCAGTCGGTTTACTTGGAAAGGTAATGACTTTGATGTACGGACGGTTTGCCATCCGGCACAGGATATGATTTCAGCCCACATAGACAGTCACTTGCATACAGGGATAAAATTACATTTTCCTTATCCTACAGGTATTCATACCGATAATGCATGTGATTGGGATGCCAATGATAAACACTCTACCGAGGTTCTTAAACAGGACACGCAAAGTGCTGTGTTAAAACGTACGTTGGATTCTACGGTATATTATGTAGAATTAAAATGGGAAGGCAAGGCATTATTGAAAGAAAAAGAGAAAAATTATTTTGTACTGCTTCCACAAGAAGATACTTTTTCGTTTTCATGTGCTTTTACTGTTAATGAGCCAGACCAGCTTGCTGCCCTCCCTAATTTCTCGGAAGTTGAAAGCTTGGCTAAGAATCATTGGGCGAGTTTCTGGGAAAAAGGTGCTGCGGTAGATTTTTCTCATTGCACGGATCCGCGTGCTAAAGAATTGGAACGTCGGGTAGTGCTTAGTCAATATTTGCTTGCTATTCAATGTGCGGGCAGTACTCCTCCACAAGAGACGGGGCTAACTTACAATTCGTGGTTTGGGAAATATCATCTTGAAATGATTTGGTGGCATCAGGCATGGCAACCGCTTTGGGGACATTCTGAATTACTCAGCCATACTTTAGAATGGTATAAAACGGTAGAGCCTATAGCAAGGGAAGTGGCTCGTCGGCAAGGCTTTGATGGAATCCGATGGATGAAAATGACTGATCCTAGTGGTGTGGAGGCACCTTCCAGTGTAGGCAGTTTTTTGATTTGGCAACAACCGCATTTTATTTATCTGGCAGAACTTCTTTATCGCTCTAACCCTGATAAGAAAGTGATAGAGAAATATAACTATCTGGTTCAAGAAACAGCTAAGTTTATGTATGCTTTTGCCACATATGATGAATTGGGAGTGCGGTTTATTTTAAAGGGAGCGATTCCAGCTCAAGAAACATTGAATGCGAGTACTACTATAAATCCTCCTTTTGAACTTTCTTATTGGTATTTTGCCATGCAGATAGCGCAGATATGGCGTGAGCGTGCAGGTGAAAAACGTAACTTGGAATGGGATGAGTTAATAGACAAACTTTCTCCGCTGGCTTATAATGAGGATGGGTTGTATCTGGCTGCGGAAAATGCAATAGACACTTATAAGGATATTCGTTTTACCAGTGACCACATGGCAGTGTTGGGTGCCGTAGGTATCTTGCCTATGAATAAATTAATCCGTGAAGATTACATGAAGAATACACTTCAATGGATATGGGATAATTGGAATTGGGGAAAGACTTGGGGCTGGGATTATCCTATGACAGCAATGAATGCTACTCGATTGGGTGAGCCGGAAAAAGCGGTGGAGGCATTGCTTATGAATAAACGTACCAATACATATTTGCCGAATGGACATAATTATCAAGATCCCCGTTTACGTGTTTATTTACCTGGTAATGGTGGTTTATTAACTGCCATTGCATTAATGTGCGCTGGTTGGGATGGTTGTGAAATAGAAAATCCTGGTTTCCCGAAAAATGGAAAATGGAATGTAATGTGGGAGGGATTGTCGCCCATGCCTTAAATTGATTTGATAAAGTGGCGTACTATTGTTTATGTGCTGATGTATCAATAGGCTGTGTAATGTTTCGCATAGCTATTGGTATATTGGCACATTGGTTTATTGTTGTAAATGTGGTAATTGTTTATTGAGGCTTTTTGTATTCTGCAACATAAAAAGCACCGTAAATACGATAAATAATACAGGCTTTATGGACGAATTTCCATATTATTGTATCTTATTCTATGGAATCCAATCCTATTTCGTCTTATTTTTGCAATATTGAAAATAAAAACTATGAAATACAAAAAACTCATTTCTTTTCTAGCTTTCTTTTTAGCTGTTTTGTCAGTATATGGACAGAACCCTTTTATCTTGAAATCAGGTGAACCGGTGACTATTGCCTGTGGTAATTCAGAGGAAGAAGTTGTACATACAGCTTTGAATTTGCTCAATCGTGATGTGGAGTCTGTTTTTTCTACCCGCATAATCGTTACTCCGGAAAGTAAAAAAGGAATGATTATAGTCGGAACCATCGGACAAAGTGATTTGATCGATAAGGCAGGTGTTGATTTATCTCCTATAAAAAATAAAAAAGAAGCTTTTCTGCTGGCTGTTTCTTCCACTGGTAAATTAGTTATAGCCGGCAGTGACAAGCGTGGTACTGCATACGGCGTCATGGAACTTTCACGGTTGATAGGTGTTTCTCCATGGGAGTGGTGGGCAGATGCGACCCCTGCAAAGAAAGAGATTTTTCAACTACCGGCTTCTTATCGGAATATGCAGTCTCCTTCCGTAGAATATCGGGGGATTTTTATCAACGATGAGGACTGGGGGCTTACCCCTTGGAGCTGGCAGACATACGAACCAAGTGATGTGAAAGGACAAATCGGTCCGAAAACACATGAGCGGATTTTTGAGTTATTGCTTCGTCTGCGTGCCAATACCTTCTGGCCGGCTATGCATGGTTGCTCTGTACCTTTTTATTTTACACCGGGCAATAAAGAAGTGGCTGATAAGTTTGGTATTTTTATAGGTACTTCTCATTGTGAACCGATGATGCGGAATACCAATGGTGAGTGGAAACGGGATGGAGTGGTAGAGTATGACTATGTTCACAACAGTGCTCATGTCTTGTCTTTTTGGGAGCAACGCGTAAAGGAGGTGGCAGAGTTGGATAATCTGTATACTTTAGGTATGCGTGGCGTACACGATGGTGCGATGAATGGTGCTAAGACCATAGAAGAACAAAAAGCTGTTTTGACCAAGGTATTGAAGGACCAGCGCGATTTGTTGACTAAATATGTAAATAAGGATGTGACCCAGGTGCCTCAAGTCTTTATTCCTTATAAGGAAGTTTTGGATGTATACCATGCCGGGCTGCAAGTGCCCGATGAAGTGACGCTGATGTGGTGTGATGATAATTATGGTTATATCCGTCATTTCCCTACAGCGGAAGAGCGTGCCCGTAAGGGAGGAAACGGAGTGTATTATCACGTGTCCTATTGGGGGCGTCCGCATGATTATCTTTGGTTGGGAACTGCCCATCCTTCCTTGGTATACCAGCAAATGTCTTTGGCATGCGAGCGGGGTATACAGAAAATGTGGATATTGAATGTCGGAGATATTAAACCGGCTGAATATCAGGTAGAACTTTTCCTGGATATGGCATGGAACTTGGAAGCGGTGAAGCAGCAGGGGGTTGCTGCCCATCAACGTCATTTCCTGGAGCGTGAGTTTGGAAAAAATAGGGCTGACCGGTTACAGCCCGTCATGCAGGAAGCTTATCGTTTGGCTTATATCCGTAAGCCGGAATTTATGGGGAATACCCGCACGGAAGAGAAGGATCCTAAGTTTAAAGTGATCAGTGATTTGCCTTGGTGTGAGCAGGAAATCAATGAACGTCTGGCCGCATACAGACAATTGTCAGATAAGGTGGAGCAGGAATGGCATGCGCTTCCTGCACAGAAAAAAGAAACTTATTTTCAGTTGGTGAAGTATCCTGTTCAGGCGGCTGCTCAAATGAATAACAAATTGCTGACAGCCCAGTTGGCGCGTCATGGAAAGGCTGATTGGGCGGATAGTGACAGGGCGTATGACAGTATAGTTTCATTGACAAAAACCTATAACACAACAAAATGGAACCGTATGATGGATTTCCAACCACGCAGACTTCTGGTTTTCAACCGGGTGGAAAGAAAAGCACTATCGTCCGGGCTGCTTGAAAAACCTCAGGCAGTTTATACATGGAATGGCGCTGATTGTGTTGAAGGGGCATCGGTTATTTGTGAAGGGCTAGGCTATGAAGGAAAGGCGGTAGCGGTGGAGAAAAAGAAAGAACTGACTTTTGAATTTGCTGCATGGGAAACGGATTCTGTCGAGGTGGAAGTACGGTTGTTGCCTAATCATCCGGTAGAAGGAGAACGGTTGCGTTTTACCATTTCTTTGGATGGAAGTGCCACGGAGGCTGTTTCGTATGAAACTAAAGGACGCAGTGAAGAATGGAAGGAGAATGTTTTGTGTAATCAGGCTGTTCGCCGGATGATTCTTCCTGTTGCACGGAAAGCTTCCCATCGTTTAATTTTTACCGCATTGGATGAAGGTGTGGTATTGGATCAGATATGCCTTTATATGCCTCGGATAAAATAGGGTGAACAAAGATATTCAGGATATTTGTGCATACAGAAATTACAATGAAAAACAACTGATAAAATGAAGAAGACTTTTTTAAAATCCTTGGCTGGTATTGCGGCCGTAGCTTTTGCCGTATCATGTACGGCACCGGCTCCAAAGTATAAAACGGTAGTTGTCGATGCTCCTTTTGCTATGGAACCCATCAAAGAATGTGTTTTTCCCGAACAAGATTTTTCCATTGTGGATTATGGTGCGGTGAAAGGTGGGGAAACAGTGAATACGGAAGCTATCGCCAAAGCCATAGCAGCTTGTAATAAGGCCGGAGGAGGTCGTGTGGTTGTTCCTGAAGGGGAATGGCTGACAGGACCTGTTCATTTTAAAAGTAATGTAAATCTTCATTTGGAAGAAAATGCCATATTACGCTTTACAGATAATCCCTCTGATTATCTGCCTGCTGTGATGACTTCATGGGAAGGTATGGAATGTTATAACTATTCTCCGTTGCTGTATGCTATGGATTGTGAGAATATTGCTATTACCGGAAAAGGGACACTGGCTCCTATCATGGATACTTGGAAAATCTGGTTCAAACGTCCTAAACCTCACATGGATGCTTTGAAAGAGTTATATACGATGGCTTCTACCGATGTACCTGTAGAACAGCGTCAGATGGCAAAAGGAGAAAACCATCTTCGTCCTCATCTGATTCATTTCAACCGGTGTAAAAATGTGTTGCTGGATGAATTCAAGATTCGCCAGAGTCCTTTTTGGACGATACATCTTTATATGTGTGATGGTGGTATCGTACGTAATTTGGATGTAAAGGCTCATGGTCATAATAATGATGGAATTGACTTGGAAATGAGCCGTAACTTCCTGATAGAGAACTGTGTGTTCGATCAGGGAGATGATGCTGTGGTTATAAAGGCAGGGCGTAACCAGGATGCATGGCGTCTGAATACTCCTTGTGAGAATATTGTGATACGCCATTGTGATATCTTGAAAGGACATACGTTACTGGGAATCGGTAGTGAAATGTCTGGTGGTGTACGGAATGTGTACATGCACAATTGTACGGCTCCCGATTCTGTATTCCGTCTTTTCTTTGCCAAAACCAATCATCGTCGTGGTGGATTTATTGAAAATATCTGGATGAAAAATGTGAAGGCGGGAAAGATGCAACGTGTACTCGAAGTGGATACGGATGTGCTTTACCAGTGGCGTGATTTGGTACCTACCTATCAGGATAGCATTACATTCATCAACGGACTTTATATGGATAGTGTGACTTGCGACCGTACCGAGGCTGTTTATGATTTGAAAGGCGATGCCCGCCTTCCTATCAAAAACGTGGAAATAAGGAATGTGACTGTGGGGGAAGTGACAAAGTTTGTGAAGAATGTGGTAAATGCGGAGAATGTGGTGGAGGAAAATATAATTTACAAGGAGAAACAAGATAAACAATGAAAATACAAAAAAAACTATGGAGTGCTTTAGCAGCTCTGTGTGTGGCAACCGGTACGGTTGCCCAACCGGCCTACAATTATTCCAAACTGCAAAAAGAGCAGTTGGGGCGTGGCGTTGTGGCCATTCGTGAAAATCCATTGGACGTAGTGGTGTCGTGGCGTTACCTGTCTTCCGATCCGATCAATACTTCTTTCAATGTATATAGAAATGGAGAGAAAATAGCGGAAGTCCCCCATTCTACAGGTACTTTTTACCGGGATACTTACTCAGGTAATGAAAAAGCGGTATATACTGTAAAACCGGTGATAAATGGGGTTGAAACAGGTAAGTTGAATGGAAATTATACTTTGCCGGCTAATGCTCCGTCAGGTTATATCGATATTCCTCTGGACAGACCGGCGGAAGGTGTGACTCCTTCGGGACAAAAATACACCTATAGTCCTAATGACGCATCTATAGGTGATGTGGACGGCGACGGTGAATATGAAATTATCTTGAAGTGGGACCCCTCCAATGCACATGATAATGCACATGACGGTTACACCGGAAATGTTTATTTTGACTGTTATCGTCTGACCGGAGAAAAACTATGGCGTATTGACCTAGGGCATAATGTCCGTGCCGGAGCACATTATACCCAGTTTATGGTGTTTGATTTGGATGGAGATGGTAAAGCAGAAGTAGTCATGAAGACTTCTGATGGAACAAAGGATGGAAAAGGAAAGATAATAGGTGATGCCAAGGCTGATTACCGTGAACCGGGTATCACAGACGGAAATTCCCACGGGAATACACCTCGTAACCAAGGACGTATCCTGACCGGTAACGAATACTTAACCGTATTCAACGGACTGACAGGAGAAGCGATGAAAACAATTGATTATGTTCCGGCTCGTGGTAAGCTGACCGACTGGGGAGACAACCGTGCCAACCGCAGTGACCGTTTCCTGGCTTGTGTAGCTTATCTGGATGGAGTACATCCCAGTGTGGTGATGTGCCGTGGATATTATACCCGCACTGTGCTGGCGGCATTCGACTGGGATGGCAAGAACTTGAAACAGCACTGGGTGTTCGACAGCAATAATTCGGGGTGTGAAGACTATGCCGGGCAGGGTAACCATAATCTTCGTGTAGGCGATGTGGACGGTGACGGATGTGATGAAATAATGTATGGTTCTTGTGCCATTGATCATGATGGAAAAGGATTGTATTCTACCCGTATGGGGCATGGAGACGCTATGCATCTGACACAATTTGCTCCCGGATTAAAAGGCTTGCAGGTTTGGGATTGTCATGAAAATAAGAAAGATGGTTCCACTTTCCGTAATGCGGCTACGGGTGAAGTGCTGTTTCAGGTGAAAAGTAGTATAGATGTAGGCCGGTGTATGGCTGCTGATGTTGATCCGCGCAATCCGGGAGTGGAGATGTGGTCATCCGATTCAAAAGGAGTACGTAATATAAAAGGTGAAGTGATTCGTCCTGATCTCAAGAGCTTTTCAGTTAATATGGCTGTATGGTGGGATGGAGATTTGCTTCGTGAGTTGCTGGATAAAAACAGGATAACCAAGTATGATTGGGAAGACGATGTATGTCGTCCGTTAATGATATTTGATGGAACGGATTCAAATAATGGTACGAAGTCCCATCCTTGTTTGCAGGGAGATATAATAGGTGATTGGCGTGAGGAGGTGCTGCTCCGTACGGAAGATAATTCGGCACTTCGTCTGTATGTGTCGCGGATACCGACTGAATACCGTTTTCATACTTTCTTGGAAGATCCGGTGTATCGTATCAGTATCGCTACTCAAAATGTGGCATACAACCAGCCTACCCAGCCTGGTTTTTATTTCGGACCGGACTTGAAAGAGGGGATATTTAGAGGTTATGAATTTAAAAATGAATAAAGACTATATACCATGAATCTGAAAACATTAAGCATGATGGGCGCTCTGTTGCTGCTGGCTGGAACGGGTGCGAATGCGCAAAAGAAGAAAGAAGTACTGAATGATTCGAATACGCCGTTACACTTGTTGCAACCTGCATACAAAGTGCCTTACGGTATGCTCACTACAGAGGAGATAAAGGCCGATATGGATCGTGTCCTTCGTTATTTGGAAAAGAATACTCCGACTCGTGTCGTTGATAAGAATACAGGTAAGGTTATTACGGATTATGCCAATATGACGGCTGATGCACAGCTGGAACGAGGTGCTTTCCGTTTGGCAAGTTATGAATGGGGGGTGACTTATTCAGCTATGTTGGCTGCTGCTGAGGCTACGGGGGATCAGGCTTATTATAAATATGTAACAGATCGTTTTCAGTTTCTGGCCGAGGTTGCTCCGCACTTCCGTAAGGTATTGGAAAAGTATGGAACTGTAGATCCGCAGATGAAACAAATTCTGACTCCTCATGCATTGGATGATGCCGGGGCGGTGTGCGCGGCTATGGTCAAGGTGCAGATGAAGGAAAATTCACCGGAACTTAAGCCGTTGATTGATAATTATATGGATTTTATTGTGAATAAGGAGTATCGTCTTGCTGATGGAACATTTGCCCGTACCCGTCCACAACATAATACGCTGTGGTTGGACGATATGTTTATGGGTATTCCGCCGGTAGCTTGGTATTCATGTATTGCCGGTGATAAAAAGCAAATGTATTTGAGCGAAGCTGTACGTCAGATATTTCAATTTGCAGACCGTATGTGGGTACCCGGGAAAAACCTTTTCCGTCATGGATGGGTGGAAGGTATGCAGGATCATCCTGCTTTCCATTGGGGACGTGCCAATGGTTGGGCGTTGTTGACTATGTGTGAGGTCTTGGATGTGTTGCCGGAGGATTATCCTCAGCGCGATAAAATACTGGAGCTGTTCCGTGCTCATGTACGTGGTCTTGCTGCCTGCCAGAGTGGTGAAGGTTTCTGGCATCAGTTGCTGGATCGTAACGATTCTTATCTGGAAACCTCGGCCACGGCTATTTATGTATATTGCTTTGCCCATGCTATCAATAAAGGATGGATTGATGCTATGGCATACGGTCCGGTGGCACAGTTGGGATGGCATGCCGTTACCACCCAAATCAATGCGGAAGGTCAGGTGGACGGAACTTGTGTAGGTACAGGTATGGCTTTTGATCCGGCTTTTTATTATTATCGTCCGGTCAATGTGTATGCTGCCCACGGCTATGGACCGGTACTTTGGGCGGGTGCTGAGATGATTAATTTGCTGAACAAGCAGCATCCTAAAATGAATGATAGTGCCGTGCAATATTACCGTACGGAACAAAAGACTTCCGAACCAATTTTCCATGTAATGGATGGAGAAACTAAATAAGTAAAAACAAGGACTTTATAAAAAGGAGGAAAATACCATGAAACGTGAAGCTTTTAAAATGTTCTTGAAGCCGGGCTTCGAGAAAGAGTATGAGAAGAGACATGCAGCCATTTGGCCGGAATTAAAAAAAATGTTGTCCGATGGAGGAGTATATGATTACTCCATTTATTGGGACAAGGATACAAATATTCTGTTTGCTTGTCAGAAAACTAAAGGAGAGGAGTCTTCGCAAGATATGGGAGCCAATCCTATCGTGCAGAAATGGTGGGACTATATGGCGGATATCATGGAAGTGAATCCGGATAACTCTCCGGTTACTATTCCGCTGCCCGAGGTCTTCCATATGGATTAAAATAAAAAAGAGTGTATCGATTCATTCTGATACACTCTTTTTTTATACCTTTGCAAGACAAAAACACTGTGATAAATGATATGAAAAAACACATCTATGCTCTATGGGCATTCTTTATTCTTTTCAGTCAGAGTATTGCCGCATCAGTCGAGGTGCGTTCTACTCATATGACTACGGGAGATGGGGTCGCCAATAACTCAATTCGGTATATATATCAGGATAGCAAAGGTTTTATTTGGATGGGAACGCTGAATGGACTTAGTCGTTATGACGGGAATTCGTTTGTGACTTATCGTCCTGAGGGTGGAAATAAAATTTCGTTGATAGACCATCGGATTCGCGATTTGGAAGAAGATAAAAATGGTTTCTTATGGATTGCGACTTCTGCCGAGTTGTTTAGTTGTTATGATCTGAAGAAAGATTGTTTTGTTGATTTTACCGGTTGTGGGGAATATGAGCAACTGTATAGTTACAAGATGACTGACCGTGAAGGTAATGTCTGGTTGTGGCAGGATGGAAACGGGTGTCGTAAAGTGACTTATATGAATGGTGAATTTACATCTGTGGTTTTCAAGAAAGAAAACAATAATCTCCCTTCTAATAATATTACTTATATATCTGAGGATGAGCAAGGAAGAATATGGATTGGTAGCCATGACGGTATAGCTCAAGTGGTAGGGGACAAGGCAGTATTGGTGGAAGAAAATCATGATGCCTTCAAGATGATGTCTTTTGGTAAAGATGTTTTTTTTCTTTCGGGAACAGGAACAATTTCGTTGAAGAGAGAAGGAGAGGATAGCCGTATTGTTACCCGTTTAGGTGAAGGTAGTAAAGTATATAGTACCATGCGCTTGCAAAACGATTGGATCGTTTTTACGGAAGATGGCAGTTATGTCTTTAATTTGAGAACTCATCAGGTGAGCCGGGATACGGAACTGAATATAGCAAGAGGACAAGTTCAGATTGACAACCGGGGGAATTTCTGGATTTATAATCATACAGGTAAGGTATGGTATGTCAACGCCAAGACCAGATTTGTTAAGTCTTTCCAACTGATTCCGGCTGATAAAGTAAATTATATAGATGAGGAACGTTACCACATCGTTCATGATTCTCGTGATATTGTTTGGATTTCCACTTATGGTAACGGTTTGTTTGCTTATGATTTGGCTACTGATGAATTGCAGCATTTCGAATCCAATATTAATGGATTCAGTCATATCACTTCAAATTTCTTGCAATATATTATGGAGGATCGAGCCGGTGGTATTTGGGTCAGTTCGGAATATACGGGTATTTCTCGTCTTTCGGTCTTGAATGAAGGAGCTGAGCGTGTTTTTCCTGAAGATGAAACTTTATCAGACCGTTCAAATACCGTGCGTATGATCAACCGTATGCCTGATGATAAGATTTGGCTGGGGACCCGTCGTGGAGGATTGTATATTTATGACCCTCATTTGAAAACGATAGAGAGCAGTCGTTATTTTGATTCTAACATTTATGCTGTTGAGGAAGGGGCTGATGGTAGTATTTGGTTGGGTAGCCGTGGAAACGGATTGAGTATTGACGGGAAATGGTACACTTATCACTCGGATGATCCTCTGTCTATTGGGAATAATAATATTTTTACTCTTTACCGGGATCGGAAGAATAGAATGTGGATAGGTACTTTTGGCGGTGGATTGAATTTGGCGGTGAAGGAAAAGGATAAGTATGTATTCAAGCGGTTTTTGAACAATTTTTATAGCCAGCGCCAGATTCGTGTGATACAGGAAGACAATAATGGATGGATATGGGTGGGCACCAGTGCCGGAGTTTACATATTTAATCCTGATTCGTTAATGAATGACCCGGATAACTATATTACTTATAATTATAATAACGGTAAGTTACGTAGTAATGAAATAAAATGTATCCATCAAGATAGTAAAGGCCGGATATGGGTAGGTACTTCAGGAAAAGGCTTCAGTATGTGTATGCCAGAAGGCGATTACAGAAACTTGACTTTTGAGCATTATGATGGAAGTGACGGGTTGGTAAATAGTATGGTGCAATCTATTGTTGAAGACAGGGAGGGTAAGCTTTGGGTTGCAACGGAATATGGTATTTCTCGTTTTGATCCGGATACACATGCCTTTGAAAATTTCTTTTTCTCGGCATATGCGTTGGGGAATGTCTATAGTGAGAACAGTGGTTGTGTGAGTAAGGATGGCAAACTGATGTTTGGTTCTAATTATGGATTGGTTGTTATCACTCCCGGCAAAATTGTGAATAATTCCACTGTAACTCCTATGGCAGCTTTTACCAATCTTCGAATTAATGGTATTGCCATGCGCCCGGGCGATGTGGATTCTCCGTTAGACCGTTCGTTGATTTATACAGATGAAATCGAGTTGAAATATTTTCAAAATTCTTTTGTCATAGATTTCTCTACATTTGATTATTCCGGAACGAATAGTACTAAATATACGTATCGGTTGGATAATTATGATAAAGAGTGGAGTATACCGTCTTCGTTGAATTTTGCAGCTTATAAGAACCTGGCACCCGGTACTTATAAATTGCGGGTGAAAGCTTGCAATGGGGTCGGTGTGTGGGGAGATAAAGAAACGGTTTTGAAGATTATTGTTGTTCCTCCTTTTTGGAAAACTACTTGGGCTTTCTTTATTTATGCTATTTTGATAGGGGTGGCGCTATATATCACTTTCAGACTGATGCGTGACTTTAATACTTTGCGTAATCGTATACAGGTGGAGAAACAGCTGACAGAGTATAAATTAGTTTTTTTCACGAATATCTCTCATGAGTTCCGTACTCCCTTGACTTTGATACAAGGAGCATTGGAAAAGATGCAGCGTGGTGGTAAAATCCCTAAAGAAATGGCTTATTCATTGAAGGTCATGGATAAAAGCACCCAGCGTATGTTGCGTCTTATCAATCAGTTGCTGGAATTCCGTAAGATGCAGAATAATAAACTGGCCCTTTCTTTGGAGGAAACGGATGTCATGGCTTTCTTGTATGAAATCTTCTTGAGTTTCAATGATGCTGCTGAGTCTAAGAATATGGATTTCAAGTTCTTGCCATCTGTAGCTTCTTATAAGATGTTTATCGATAAGGGTTATTTGGACAAAGTGACTTATAATTTGTTGTCTAATGCTTTCAAATATACACCCAGCGGTGGAAAAGTGACTTTTTCTGTGACGGTGGATGAAGCAAAGAAACAGTTGGTCATATCGGTAGCCGATTCCGGTGTAGGCATTCCTAAAGAGAAACGTAATGAGTTATTTAAGCGTTTTATGCAAAGTAGCTTTTCGGGTAGTAGTGTCGGAGTCGGCCTGCATTTGACACATGAACTGGTGTGTGTACATAAAGGTACGATAGTATATACTGAAAATGAAGGTGGTGGGTCT
>OHWG01000766.1_pt1 | contig 18658 bp, 9 predicted proteins | sample 1579621 | NCBI WGS metagenome assembly OHWG01 (sample SAMEA3882544, study PRJEB24775) | human gut metagenome | biome: human-associated habitat; feature: intestine environment; material: feces | place: Netherlands | collected 2009/2010
AGTACTTTGGGTCCAGATACCCGCTGAAATGGCTCCGATGGAAGACCGGTCGCAAATAAGTATCAATACCCGTGCAGCCGAAGGCGCCAGCTATGAATACATCCGTGATTATACGGAAGATATCAACAATCTGGTAGATTCTATTATACCCGATGCCGAATCTGTAACCGCACGTGTTTCCAGTGGCAGTGGAAATATACGTATCACATTGAAAGATATCAAAGATCGTGATTACACCCAGATGGAAGTTGCCGAACGTATCTCACAGGCCATCCGCAACAAGACGAAAGCACGTGCCTTTGTGCAACAACAGTCTTCTTTCGGCGGACGGAGAGGAAGTATGCCCGTACAATATGTACTACAAGCTGTCAGTATAGAAAAACTGGAGAAAGTATTACCGGCTTTTTTAAGCAAAGTATATGACAACCCTACTTTCCAGATGGCGGACGTGGACCTGAAGTTCAGCAGCCCGGAAATGAGAGTGAATATTAACCGTGATAAGGCAGGTACAATGGGAGCCACCGTGCGTGATATAGCCGAAACACTGCAATACGGTCTCAGCGGACAACGTATGGGCTATTTTTATATGAATGGAAAACAATATGAGATTTTGGGTCAGATAAACCGCCAACAACGTAATACACCGGCCAATATCAAATCTATTTACATACGAAGCGACAAAGGGGAAATGATTCAATTGGACAATCTGGTAGAATTTGTAGAATCCGTAGCTCCTCCTAAATTGTACCACTACAACCGTTTTATTTCCGCTACCGTATCTGCCGGACTGGCAGATGGAAAGACCATCGGACAAGGCTTGGAAGAAATGGATAAAATCGCCGCCCAGACTTTGGACGAAACTTTCCGTACCGCCTTGTCGGGAGACTCCAAAGACTATCGGGAAAGTTCATCCAGCCTGATGTTTGCTTTCATTCTGGCATTGATACTTATCTATCTTATTCTGGCGGCACAGTTCGAAAGTTTCAAGGACCCTTTCATCATCATGCTTACCGTTCCTCTGGCCATTGCAGGAGCACTGATTTTCATGTATGCCGGTGGCATTACCATGAACATATTCAGCCAGATCGGTATTATTATGCTGATTGGTCTGGTAGCAAAGAATGGTATCTTGATTGTGGAATTTGCCAATCAGAAACAAGAATCCGGTGAAAACAAGATGCAGGCCATACGGGATGCCGCTTTGCAACGCTTGCGCCCTATTCTCATGACAAGTGCCTCTACCGTATTAGGCTTGATCCCGCTGGCATTCGCAACAGGAGAAGGCGCCAACCAACGTATCGCCATGGGTACGGCTGTTGTGGGAGGAATGTTAGTATCTACTTTCCTGACCATGTATATCGTACCGGCTATTTATAGTTATATATCTACCAACCGAAACGTTAAAACAGAAACTGTATGAAACGAATCATTATAACTTTATGTATCTGTACTGCATGGGTGGCTTCCACCTATGCGCAATATCCTTATACGCTGAAAAAATGTCTGGAGGAAGGACTTGCAAACAATTATTCCATACGTATCACCCGTAATGAAGAACAGATCAGCCATAACAATGCCACATTAGCAAATGCCGGTTATCTGCCGACTGTTGATTTGTCTGCCGGATATACAGGAACGTTGGACAATACGGATACCAAGAGTAGAAGTACAGGCACTACAGCCAGTGAACGAAACATCTACGACCAAACCTTAAAGGCCGGACTGGATGTAAACTGGACTCTGTTCGACGGATTCAATATCAGCACCACCTACAAAAAACTGAAGGAACTGGAACGCCAGGGAGAAACCAACACGCGTATTACCCTTGAAGACTTCATAGCGGGACTCACTGCCGAATACTATAATTATGTACAACAGGAAATACGTCTGAAGAACTTCCTTTACGCTGTGTCTTTATCCAAAGAACGCCTGCGCATTGTAGAAGAACGATACCATATCGGTAATTTTTCCCGGCTGGATTATCAACAAGCCAAAGTGGACTTCAATGCAGACAGTGCACAATATATGAAACAACAGGAACTGGTGGTTACCTCACGTATCAACCTGAACGAGTTAATGGCCGTACAGGAAGTCAACCGACCGCTACGTGTCAATGACTCCATTATAACAGTGAATGATGCGCTGAATTACGATGAATTATGGGAATCCACCCTCAAGACGAATGCCAACCTGCTGAAAGCTGATCAAAATACAACAATTGCCCAATTGGATTACCGTCAGGTTCTATCCCGTAATTATCCCTATGTGAAATTGAACGCCGGTTATGGCTATACATTCAACAAATATGAAACAAACGCCACCAGCCGGAGAAGCAATTGGGGACTAAACGGAGGAATTACCGTAGGCATTAACCTATGGGATGGTAACCGTCGCCGTGAAAAGCGCAATGCCAGCCTGCAAATACGTAACTCGCAACTGGAAAGAGAACAGCTGGAATTGGGCTTGAAAGCGGATTTAAGCAATCTGTGGCAGGCCTATCGCAATAATTTACGTTTATTAAATTTGGAACGCCAGAATCTGGTTGCCGCCCGTGAAAACCATGAAATAGCCAAAGAACGTTATCTGTTGGGAGATCTCTCCGGTATCGAGATGCGTGAAGCCCAAAAGAGCCTGCTTGATGCGGAAGAACGTATTTTGTCTGCTGAGTATAACACCAAAGTCTGTGAAATTTCCCTGCTCCAACTAAGTGGAAGAATAACGAAATATCTCGAATAATCGTTATAGCCTTTACTTATAGCTTGTAATTCAGGGCAGTTATCCGTACCTTTGCACACAATTATCACTAAATATGTTGTAAAAAGATATGGGATTATTTATCAAGAAGCCTTTTGCTGCATTACAAGCCGAAGCCAATGAATCTGGAAACAAGACCCTGAAAAGAGTCTTGGGACCATGGAGCTTGATCGCATTAGGAGTAGGTGTTATCATCGGTGCCGGATTATTTTCCATCACCGGAACAGTGGCCGCAGGATACACAGGTCCTGCCATTACTTTATCTTTTGCCATACCGGCAATAGGTTGTTGCTTTGCCGGTTTATGTTATGCCGAGTTTGCTTCCATGATACCTGTAGCAGGTAGTGCTTATACATACTCATATGCTACAATGGGCGAACTTATAGCATGGATTATCGGCTGGGATCTAGTATTGGAATATACTGTTGCCGCTACTACCGTCAGTATCAGCTGGAGCAGATATCTCGTTGTTTTTCTGGAAGGAGTGGGGATAAATATCCCCCATGCCCTGGGACGGAGGTATTGTGAATATACCGGCCGCACTGATTGTAGTGCTGATGAGTATTTTTCTGATTCGTGGAACAGAAGGAAGTTCTATCTTTAACGGCTTCATTGTGTTCCTGAAAGTGGCAGTGATTCTTATTTTCGTTGTATTAGGATGGAAATACATTAATGCAGAGAATTATGTTCCTTATATCCCTGCCAATACTGGTACTTTAGGCGAGTTCGGATTCTCGGGTGTATTGCGTGGAGCAGCGATTGTATTTTTCGCCTTTCTTGGTTTTGATGCCGTAAGTACAGCCGCTCAGGAAACAAAAAATCCGAAACGGGATATGCCCGTCGGCATTCTAGGTTCCCTGCTGATTTGCACCATTCTTTATATGGTGTTTGCTTACGTAATGACGGGAGTTGCCCATTATTCTGACTTTGCAGGACAACAAGGTATCGCACCTGTTGCCGTAGCGATTGACCACATGGGACATGCAGATGCCACAGGAGTAATTCATCCGGATTATCCGTGGTTGAACCGGGCCATCGTACTGGCTATCCTGTTTGGTTACTGCTCGGTTATTATGGTAACTTTGCTAGGACAAAGCCGTGTATTTCTAAGTATGAGCCGCGACGGACTGTTGCCTCCTTTCTTTTCAAAGATTCACGAGAAATACCGGACACCGGCACACAGTAATTTGTTATTCATGGTCATTGTAGGAGGGCTGGCAGCATTTGTTCCGGCACGTGTAGCCGGAGAAATGACCAGTATAGGTACCTTATTCGCCTTCACATTGGTTTGCGCGGCAGTATTGATCGTGCGTAAAAGTATGCCTGACGTACATCGTGCCTTTAAAACTCCTTTTGTTCCCACGGTACCGATTCTGGGCATCCTTACCTGCCTTTGTATGATGTTGTTTCTTCCGGCTGACACTTGGATCCGATTGGTATTATGGATGCTGATAGGTCTGGATGTTTATGCCTGCTATGGAGTAAAACACAGCAAACTGGAACATAACGTAAAACGACGCAAAGGACTCACCATATTGAATATGACAGGAATCGCCCTGTCTGTACTTTCAGTTATTACAGGATTGTGGCATCAACAGACAGTAGGCTGGGAAGAAGACAAGACATTGCTCGCTATTTCGTTCGTCTTTGCGTTCACACATTGCGCATTCTATATGGTACGTATCTGGAAACAGACATCCGAGAAGAAGAAGTAAGCGTTTTCCACACGCTATCTGTTTCCATAACTTTCATTCACCGTAAGGGGGTAAATTCAATCCACCCCCTACCGTGAATAAAGTTATCATAGTTTCATACCCATCGGTTCTGAACCCATAATCAAGCCTTATAACCTATGAAAGTCTTAAGTTATCCATAGTAGAAAGAACATTTAAAAAACTTCTTCAAAAATGTTTTTAGCTACTACCACAGTATTTCCTTCAGGAATTGAGGAATAGAATCCTGTTTCTTTAGTCCATGCTTCTTCCAAGGTATAAAAATCAAGTTCCTCCGGTTGCTTTCCATCCAGGACACAAGCTAAATAATCAAAATAAGCCTTCCATCTCATAAAATAGAAATCTTTCAAAATGCCATTCCATTCTTTATGAGCATAATCACGAAGTCCGCCTTGATCTGCCGCTACACGATTTCCCCATGTAGTAATCTGAACACGTGCATTCCATTCGTATAATGCTTTTTCTTCCTGGGTCTGTCCTGCTGAACGTGCCGCTTCAATCCAAGTTCCAACCTTGAATTCTTTCCGGGTACCCAACAACTGGTCTTGCAATAGAATAAGATGCAGAAAATGCTGTGAAGCCAACTCAAATACTTGCTTGTCTCCTGCCCGAAACGCAGCCGTTACCACTTTTTGCATCAAACGCCCCTTTTCTGCCAATGCCTGCCGGAGCACATCCACCAAATCGAACTCAAAATTATTATTACCCTGATATTTATCAGCCACAGAAACCATCAGTCGGGCAGCCTCTATCACATCCTGCGGATTATAGTATTCTTTCATCTCCGACCAACTGGATACCTGATATACATCCAACCCCGGACGAGCACAGAATACAGACTCATGCGTTCCCTGTTGTATTTTCTCCTTGGGACTATTATAAATACCGTTACCCAATAAATCCCAAACTTGTTGCAAAGCCTCATCCTCTACCCCATAACGAGCATATACGTATCCTTTCAACCACTCATCACGAGTAAACCGATGTTCACGCCACGGCAATTCCATCACCAGCTCATACATAACCGGATTGTTCTCAATACCTTCCGGAGTCATCCCTACTCCACGCAATGTCCTTCCGGCATGAACATCTGCTTTCGCGTCATAAAAGCCATCAATCAGCGCATCCATTTTACCATGAAGCCCAATGTTACCACCAAAATTCAACAACATGCAGTACACCCACCCATGCTGCCCGTATCCTCCTTTGCGACACCACTCTGACGCCGGGTCTCCCCATTGCGGACGGCATTCGCTATGCAAGTCCAAGACTAACAGGTCTCCTGCTTCCAGATGCTCTATCATCGGAGTACGAGGATTGTCCTGCCATGCCTGAGCCACCCACACAGCATCCGGATTTGTTTTTTTCATGGCTTTCATGATGGCTTTACCGGCTGCATCCAAATTTACTCCTTGAGTACTTCCCCCTTCATGAAACGGATCAATAGCGTAAAAACCAGTTTTTCCATACAGTTTTGTCAGTTCTCTATAATACAAAGCAGAGATTTCTTCAAAGCGTTCATCCTCCGGCTGTAAAAAGGCAGGACGATGATAGCTGCACCAAAATCCGGGATCAGCAACATTCAATCCTAATTTCTCCTTTGCATTATGAGGAACCATGCCACAATATCCCGGCAACACAGGTTCGATGCCATATTCACGCATTCTTTTTACAATCTTCTTCTGAAGTTTTTCCTGACGGGTATACCAACTTTCAGGATTAGGTCCTCCCCACCCTTCCAGATTATTCATCAACCACCAAGCTGTAAAACCCGGTCCGGCTACAAATTCATTAATTTCATCCTTAGTATATCCCAGTTTTAGAAGTACATTTCTCCAAACCGACTCAGTCCCTGTCAATGCCAGGGAAAGATTGATACCGTGAAGCGCCATCCAATCTATCTCCTTTTCCCAACGCTCCCAGTCCCAAAAAGCCATGGAATAAGAGAAAGTACAATAATTCAGATCATAACGATAGGGCAGATCCGTTTCATGCCGTTCCTTTTTAGTCACAGGAGGCAAAACAGCAGGCAGTTTTGCAGTCATTCCATTCCAAGAAAGATGTATGCCTGCATAATATTTCAAATACCAATTCAATCCGGTAGCAATATTTACATAGTCATTACCCCGGATAATTACTTTATCACCTTTCTGATCGAGTTCAAAAAAATCGGTTTCCGATTTCTGACGTTCAATAATAAATTTGGAGGAAGCTCCTTTGTCGATGCGCTCTAATAATCCTGTAACAGGAGAAGAAAATAAGTTGCTTGTCATCCATAACAGCACAAACAACAATCGTAGTTTTTTCATCATATTATTAAGGTAACGGATAACACCAATTAAATAAAAAACAGAACAGCCCCCTCGCCTTTAAAGGGAGGAAGGCTGTATTAGTATTATTACGGAATTATTTAATTATTTACAATTTCCAAGGCAACGCGGCTTCAACTGCTTGAAGAAGTCATTACCTTTATCGTCCACCAAGATGAATGCCGGGAAATCTTCCACTTCAATTTTCCAGATAGCTTCCATACCCAATTCCGGATATTCCACACACTCAATGCTCTTGATATTATTCTGAGCAAGGATAGCAGCCGGACCACCAATAGAGCCCAGATAGAAACCGCCATACTTCTTACAAGCATCCGTTACCTGCTGGCTACGATTACCTTTTGCCAACATTATCATGCTACCGCCATGTGACTGGAACAAATCCACATACGGGTCCATACGTCCTGCTGTAGTGGGGCCCATAGAACCACAAGCCATACCTTCCGGAGTCTTTGCCGGACCGGCATAATAGATAGGATGATCTTTGATATACTGCGGCAAATCTTCGCCACGATCCAAACGCTCTTTCAATTTAGCATGAGCGATATCGCGACCTACAATAATGGTTCCGTTCAATGACAGACGGGTAGCTACCGGATACTTGGTCAATTCTTTCAGGATATCCGCCATCGGTTGGTTCAAATCAATCTTAACCACATCGCCTTCACCGGCTTCACGGAGTTCTGCCGGAATCAGCTCACCCGGTTTATCATCCATCTTTTCAATCCAGATACCATCTTTATTGATCTTACATTTTATATTACGGTCAGCAGAACAGGAAACGCCCAGACCGATAGGACAAGAAGCACCGTGACGAGGCAAGCGGATGATGCGAACATCGTGAGCCATATACTTACCACCAAACTGTGCACCCAAGCCAATCTTATAAGCTTCTTCCAATACTTGTTTTTCCAGTTCCACATCGCGGAAAGCACGCCCGTATTCATTACCGGTAGTAGGCAACTCGTCATAATAGTGAGTAGAAGCTAGCTTAACAGTCAGCAAGTTCTTCTCTGCCGATGTACCACCGATTACAAATGCAATATGATAAGGAGGACAAGCAGCCGTACCCAAAGTCTTCATTTTTTCAACAAGGAAAGGAACCAATGTAGCCGGATTCAATACAGCTTTCGTTTCCTGATATAAATAGGTCTTGTTCGCCGAACCACCACCTTTAGTCACACAAAGGAACTTGTATTCCATACCTTCAGTAGCTTCCAAATCAATTTGTGCAGGCAGGTTACATTTGGTGTTCACCTCATCGTACATAGTCAAAGGAGCATTCTGAGAATAACGAAGATTTTCTTCCGTATAAGTCTTATAAACTCCCAAGGAAAGGGCTTCTTCATCACAATAGCCGGTCCATACCTGCTGACCTTTCTCACCATGGATAATAGCAGTACCCGTATCTTGACAAAGAGGTAATTTGCCTTTAGCTGAAACTTCCGCATTACGCAAGAAAGTCAATGCTACATACTTATCGTTATCACTGGCTTCGGGATCACTCAGAATCTTAGCAACCTGTTCATTGTGTGAACGGCGAAGCAAGAAAGAAACATCACGGAAAGCAGCGTTAGCCATAGCAGTCAGACCTTCTTTTTCAATCTTCAAGATAGGTTTTCCTTCAAACTCACTTACTGACACATAATCTTTAGTCAGCAAATAATACTCGGTTTTATCAGGTCCCAACGGGAACATGTGCTGATAATGGAACGGAGGTGTTGCCATATTGATACTTATTTTAGTTAAAAGTTATTAGTGTGACAAAGGTAGTAACTATTATCGAAATTTTTCCTTAATTAGCGTGAAAACTTTCAAGGAATGTACTTACCTTTGCCAACTCATTAAAATAACATCACATTATACATGAAAAGATTAGGCAAATTCTTATTTATTACTTCATTACTGTTATGCTTTCTCATCCCTCGAGGATGGACACAAACCCAAGCAAAAAACCAACCGGACAGTATCGAACTCAAACTGAAGGAAATCTACACGAAACGGGAAGTCATGATTCCCATGCGTGACGGAATCAAGCTTTACACCGCTGTCTACGAACCGAAAGACAACAGCAGGCAGCATCCTATCCTGATGCACCGCAGCCCTTACTCTTGTTCCCCATACGGAGAAGGATTTGACCGTCATTTCAGAACTAATCTGAAAAACTATATAGAGCACCGATATATTATCGTCTTCCAAGATGTACGTGGACGGCATAAGAGTGAAGGAATATTTATCCAAGTACGCCCTCTCAACAAAAACAAAAAGGGTAAGAAAGATAAAAAGAATATAGACGAAGCAACGGACACATACGATACCATAGAATGGTTGATTCACAACACATATAATAACGGAAATGTAGGAACATGGGGAATCAGTTATGATGGTTTCTATGCCACTATGACAGCCTCCTCCAATCATCCGGCTTTGAAAGCTGTTTCTCCGCAAGCTCCCGTCACCGACTGGTTCCGTGGAGATGACCGTCATCACAACGGAGCCTTCACCCTGCTGCAAACCACTAATTTCCTTCCCAGACTGGAAGGACGCCACATGGGAAAAGGAGTGATGAACCAAATTGTAAAGAATGATGTTTACACAGATTTTCTGGCACTCGGTACCTTTAAGAATGTAGACGACCTGGTACGTGATACCACACAGACATTGTGGAATGATATCAAAAACCATCCTGATTTCGATGATTTCTGGAAAGAGCGCGATGCACGCACCTCCTGTTATAACTTGAAGCCAGCCATATTGGTGGTAGGTGGACTGTATGACTCCGAAGACTGTTACGGAGCCTGGAATCTTTATAAAGCCATCAAAGAGCAATCACCGGACACAGATTTATATCTGACATTCGGTCCTTGGTGGCATGGAGCATGGACAGTACGCGGGTTCCAAGGTTTCGGTAATCTGTATTTCGGTAAAAGCACTTCAGCTTATTACATGGACAAAATAGAATATCCTTTTTTCCGATATTTCCTGGAAGGAAAGGGAGAAAAGCCCAAGCATAAAGTAAATATATTCCATACAGGTGAAAACGAATGGAAAACATACGACGAATGGCCTGTACAAAAGACTGCCGGTACACCTTATTATATACATAAAAACGGATCAGTATCCACACAAGCACCGGCAGAACAAGAGTCTTATTCTGAATATATTTCAGATATGTCACGTCCGGTACCCTATACGGCAAACCCTACCACTTACCGGACAAAAGAATTCATGGTAGATGACCAACGCTTTGCTACTTCACGTCCCGATGTCATTACTTTCATGACGGAGCCGCTATGTGATACTTTAACATTGGCCGGTCCTATAGAAGTGGAATTAATGACTGCCATCAGTAGTACTGACGCTGATTTTATGGTGAAAGTAATTGATGTATATCCTGAAAAATTTGAATATTCCAAAACTGCACGCAGTTATTTAAAGAGTGACTACCCAATGAGTGGGTACCAGCTGATGATTCGTGGCGAATTATTCAGAGGACGCTTCCGTAAGGGATTCGACAATCCCCTGCCTTTCAAACCGGAAGAAATAACTCCGGTTAATTACACACTGTATGATGTGGCACACACATTCCTGCCGGGACACAGACTGATGATTCAAATTCAAAGTTCCTGGTTCCCCATTATTGACCGCAATCCACAAAGGTTTATTGATACCTATCATTGTACGGTAGAAGATTTTGTGATGAAACAAAAGATCAAAATTTATCATCAGCAAGGAGCTGCAAGCAGAGTTATACTACCTGTGGTAAAAAAATAAAAAGGAAGTATCCAAACAAGCTCAAATGTCATCCAATAGCAAGAGCCGTATGACTACTCCAGCATTCATACGGCTCTTTTTATATGTAACTACCATCTGTAACTTTTCCGAAGGTTCATCTTAGTCTGGATACTCTCATCAAAAATATCATATAGAAGCAATCCGTTCTATCAACTCGTTACCCAACGCTGTTTTCGCTTCAATATGCTGCAATACCGCTGTCACAAACGGATTACTTTCAAATACCCCACGCACTTGTTCAAAATCCTGCTCCATTTCTTCACGTGATCCATCTGCACCGAACCCCGTCATAGCAGACAAAGAAAATTCCTTTTTCGCATCGGCATAGACCATTTTATCCAATCCGACAACAGCCTCCTGCCACTTCTTCACGATAGCAATAACATCCTTTGCCGTTATTTCATCGGAACGCAGATTATAAAACTCAAGCATCTTCCCATACGCCCATGTCCACTCGTATGTATAATAATTACGATGCATCTCAACAAAACGGTCATGAATCTGATCCACATTAGTCAGGATTCCAGATTCTATATCTGCCATCAACTTCTCTATTTCACTTTTAGGAGCGATCAATCCGGAAATATCCACCCATTCTCCTGTCCCTATCTCTGTATCAGGAATCAACCGGGCACGGATTTCCTCATCACTGCTAAAACGAACCTCCTCCAAACGCTTGATTAATGAATTACCCAAAAATTTATGAATAGCCGTTTCATAAAAACGAATGCCATTATTTAAAGAAGAATTCTTAATTTTCGCACTTTGGTAAGAGTAAGTTTCTGAAGTTTCTCCGGATACTTTACGTAATTCTTTCAGAATACTACGCCCTTTCATCATTTTCTGAATAGTATAGGGACTCAACAGGTTATAATTAATCTGATCCAAACGGTTCGGATCTTTACGTTTGTCACGTTTAGGCCACTTTTGAGCATCCCGAATCGTACCTACACTCCGCAAATTCACCCCTGGCACCAGATAAGTGGTATTTTGCTGCTCTATCAGATAAGAAAAAGGCAGATTAGAAGTATCGGCATGATTCACATGACGCCCCATAACCAAAGAAAATGCACCTACACGTGCGGGCCATAAAATATAAGAATCGGAAGTAGTCTTCGCCCCACGCTCCATAGCCCCCTGATGAATCGGACCTAACTTATACATATGGTTGCTTTGATTAGAGCCGGAACCCGCATTCATAAAAGAGAACATTCCGGCAATCAGCAAAGTAGACTTATGATGAGTCACCGTAAAGGGTCCGGCAAAAATGGCACATGCCTCACCGTTCTCTTCTTGACAATTACTGAAAAACAAAGAATCGGATGCAGAATAGTTATGTCCCAAATGACATGCCTGGCTGATAAAGCAACGGGTCAACATAGTTCCATCTTCCACATTGGAGCCGCTTGATATAATAAAATCATCGCATACCACTCCATAGCCGATATGAATAGGCGCTTGCTCATTACTGTTCAAGCTACCGTTTTTCAATCGTCCCGCCCCTTCTATCTTACAATAATCACCTATTCGTACATTCTTTATATATCCCGCATCAACAATGGTAACATGGTGGCCAATAGTACCTGTATCCGAAGCATTCTCTTCAGCATACCGGTCAATAATGGCTTTCATCCGGCAAATCAATTCAGGACGATGACGGTACAATGCCAGAATATAGGCCTGATGCGCTGACAGACGATCATGAATAGGCACTTCACGTCCACCCGTTTCATTCAATACAGCTACTTCAACGCCATTCCCAAACTTGCTCCGGCCATCTACCAGAATGATATCTACATTCTCTATAAATGCATAGTCCCCTATGATATAGTTGGCTATATAGTTCTTTATATTCTCAATACAACAATTATCGCCCACCGTTACATTATGCAAGGTCGCATGATACAATCCGGAATGTTTACGCATGCCACCTGCCAACGTAAACTCATCTTCAAAGACCCCCAATCTGACCTTTCCGGAAAAACGGGTATGATAAATATAGTCCGTCTTAAAGTTCTCTACTACTTCAATTTCATCCCAATCAACCGCAGTGCATGATCTCTCTTTTAATTGTTGTATTTCTTCTTGTGTAAGTGAACGATAAGTTTTCATCTTCTATATGTATTTATTCTTCATCATAGGTTTGATAAAGAAAATCGTTATAAGGATACTTCTGTACGTGTAGCTCGCGCACCTTATTATATATAATAGTCTTCAATTCATCCATATTTATTTTCTCTCTGGCAGAAATGAAGATACAATTATCATTCAATTTTGCCATCCATGTCTTCATCAGTTCTTCCAATGTAATATTCTCCCTGGTTTTAGGAGTCAAATCATCCTCTGCTTTCTCTATATAGGTATAAGCATCTATCTTGTTAAAAACAATCATGGTAGGCTTTCCACCTGCCCCCAAATCAGCAATCGTTTTATCAACCACAGAAATTTGTTCCTCAAAATCCGGATGAGAAATATCCACCACATGAATCAGTAGATCAGCTTCACGCACTTCGTCCAAGGTTGATTTAAAGGAATCAACCAAATCCGTTGGTAATTTACGGATAAATCCTACGGTATCTGTAAGCAGAAATGGCAGATTCTCAATAATCACTTTGCGTACTGTGGTGTCCAATGTTGCAAAAAGTTTATTTTCAGCAAAGACCTCGCTTTTTGAAAGCAAATTCATTAAAGTAGATTTTCCCACATTGGTATACCCTACCAAAGCTACACGTATCATACGCCCACGGTTTTTACGTTGAGTGGACTTCTGTTTATCAATTTCAGCCAACCGTTCTTTCAACAATGACATACGATTCAAAATGATACGACGGTCCATTTCCAACTGAGTTTCACCCGGCCCACGTAATCCCACAGAGCCTTTACCTCCACCGGCACCGGATCCACCTCCCTGACGCTCCAAGTGAGTCCACAAACGTTGCAGACGAGGCAGCATATACTTATATTGGGCCAACTCCACTTGTGTTTTAGCATTTGCAGTTTGAGCCCGCATGGCAAAAATATCCAGAATCAGCGAAGTACGGTCCAAAATCTTCACTTTCAGTTCAGCTTCTATATTACGTATCTGCTTGGCAGAAAGTTCATCATCAAAAATCACCATTCCGACTTCACGCTCATTTTCCTCTTCCTGATGAATATATTCCTTGATTTCTTCCAGCTTTCCTTTACCGACATAAGTCACGGAATTGGCAGCAGGCAGTTTCTGAGTAAACCTTTTCACCACTGTTGCTCCGGCCGTTTCGGCCAAGAACTCCAACTCATCCAAATACTCCTTGGTCTTACGCTCATCTTGTGTCTGAGTAATCAAACCAACTAAGATGGCAGTTTCAACCTGTGCTTCAGAAATTACAAATTCTTTCATTTATCTATCAATCTAAATAAGTTCGCGACAAATATAACAAAAAAAGAGGATGAACGTTGAACGTCATCCTCTTTTTTATTACAGTTATTCCCTATAGTTGTGGTTGTGGAGCAGCCGGATTGTTATCAGTGTCACTGATTCCGGAATTGGTTTCCATTTCACATTGCGGAATCCGATAGATCAGGATCTGCGCTTCTGCTGCTGAATTATATTGTACAGACGGGTCATAATTCGTATTCTTACGAACCACCGGCTTTTTCAAGCGTAGGATATCGAACAGTGAGAAACCTTCTCCCCAAAGTTCCATACGACGCTGCAACCAAACCTCATCCTGAAAATCCTGTGCTGAATTAGCTTTACTTGTAAAAGAAGGATCCCGATATGTCCGTACAAAATTTTCCAATGTACTCTTTCCGCCACTCAGATTACCACCCATGGCTTCTGCCTCAGCCTTTATCAGATACATTTCTTCAACACGCATCAAAGGCCAGTCTGACGCATTGGTTGTGTTACCAAATATACTTTGATAAGCTCCGAACTTTGTATTTACATACGGAGTCAAACCAAAATATTCAACGATGGAAGTACCCTCAATCTGCTCATTATCAATCAATGAAGATTTATTATCCGGAGACAAGAACCATTGTTTACGGATATCTGTTTCGGGTATTAAATCATATAATGCAGAATTCACCTTTCTATATCCATCAGGCACTCCTGAAGTATAACCGTTCCCGGTAAAAGAGCACAAGTGCGAAGGCCAGTTGATAATACCTGTCTGGACAACATCATTATCAGGCGTAATCATCACTCCCCATAACCATGAACTTGCCGATGCTGAATTAAAGGTAGGAGTAGATACCTGGGCTAAAGTCTGAGGTGTACCGCCAGCAATGGCACGTTCTGCATCTTTAGCTGCATCCGCCCATTTTTGCATTAACAGATTGGCACGAGCACGCAATCCGTAAACTACCGCCTCGTCAATCTGATCTTTGTTTGAGCCATTATCATACCCGGTCAATAAATCAGCAGCCGTATTCAAGTCACTCATAATCTGGTCATACACCTGCTGTACAGTTGCACGCGGATTATTCTGCATATCTTCATCAGTCATTGTTTCTGTAACAATAGGTACTGCCAGACTATTTTCATGACCTGCATAAGTAAACTGATAAATTTGAACCAAGTTCAGATAGTCATAAGCACGAGCAGCTAAAGCTTGGCCACGATAAACCTTCAAAGAAGAATCTTCCGTATCTGCCGCTATCAATTTCAGCACATTGTTTGCAGCTTTCAAGTGATTATAGAACGTTTTCCAAATCAATTCATCGCTTGAACTATCGTATACTCTGTCGCTATAATTTTGAGATGTTCTAAACCAGTTATATCCATTAACCAATGCAACCAAGTCCTGTCCTCCTGATTCCAGTATCATAAACACGGCAGGAATTCCATAGTCATTATGATAAGTAGTGGCATCATCTGAAATCGTACCAAAAGTATTTAATTTGGCTGCCATGGCGTTCACTTCAGCAGTTATCAAATTGGGTCTGCCATTGATTATATCTTCTTTCTGTTCTTCAGATATGTAATCTCCTTCAGGAAATTTATCCAAATCGCAAGATGCCATTAATAAAGCGACACCTGCAAATGCTATATATTTATTTGACAATTTCATATTCTTAAAAATGGGTTGCTAAATTAGAAATTTAAAGATATACCTCCGGAAATTGTGCGGATAGGTGAATATACATTGTCAGCAGCCACATAACCTTGACGTGGGTCCAACCCTTTGCGAGCTGTCAGCAAAGCCACATTATCTGCAACAAAGAATACACGGACACCGTCAATCTGCATTTTACGTGTCAGACTCTTCGGCAAAGTATAACCCAATGTAATATTCTGCAAGCTTAAATAATCCGAACTAGTCAAGAAACGATCTGTTAATCTGTTCGTATATTGGTCATTAATATTCATACGAGGAACATCCGTATTTTTATTTTCAGGAGTCCATGCTTTTAACATATCTTTATGCAAAGCACTACCCGTGGCTGCCACATCCATTAATCCTTGATAAGTATAGTCCAGAATACGTCCACCAAGCTGATATGCAAACGAAACAGAGAGATCAAAGCCATAGGCTGTGACACTTGTTCCAAAACCACCATAAACTTTAGGTAAAATGTCACCTGATGCGAATCTGTTTTCAGAAGCGACAGAATAAGATTTCGTAACTGTATTACCATTCTCATCCGGAGTCACCAGCGCCCACAGGCTCTCTCCTGTTTCAGAATCCACACCTACATATTTAGGTAAATAAAGCTGGTACATAGACTCATCTTCACGATAAATCCGGGCACCGTCAATCAATTGCCCATTCAGCTCAGGAGATAATTCCAAGACTTTATTCTTGAAATGTGTAAGATTAAAATTTACATTCCAGGAAAGGTTCTTGTTTTCAATTATATTGGAATACAAATCCAATTCAACCCCACGGTTTACCATTGAACCCACATTCTCGGGGAAACGGGAATAACCCATTGAAGCTGCTACCGGTTTGAAATAAAGCATATCGGTTGTTTTACGTGAGAAGTACTCAACAGAACCACCTAACTTACCACCCCAAAAAGCAAAATCAAATCCAGTATTAAAGCTGTGTGAAGTTTCCCAAGTAATTTCCTTATTACCTTTATAATATAGAGAAGTTGAAAAATCACCATTACTGTTTGCCAATGTATACTGGTCTTGATACGGATAGTAGTTACGGTACAAACCACCTTGGAACATCAAGTTATCATTACCTTGCAAACCATAGCTGATTTTAAATTTCAACATATCAATCCAAGACTGGTTTTCCAAGAATTTCTCTTTGCTTAACAACCATCCTGCTCCTACAGACCAGAAGTTACCCCAACGATTATCCGGGTGAAAACAAGAAGAAGCATCACGACGGAAAGAAGCTGAAACAAAATACCGTCCATCATAGTCATATTGCGCACGGAACAGCCATCCTTCTGTTGCATAATTACGAGAATATGAATTATTGCTCTGGTTCATAATACCATTGCCTAATTCAGGAACATTTGGATCATATAATTTCTCACGTTGTCCGTACAAATATTGATATTTATAGTCATAACTTTCATGTCCGGCCAAAATATCCACATTATGAACATCATTAAATGTTTTGTTGTATGTCAACAAATACTGCTGATTTACACTAAATGTACGCTCAGTAGCTACACTGATCAAACCTCCGACTCCGCTAGTTTCGGAATACTGTCCGTAGAAGGGGTTAACCATCTCTGTAGCACGCACATTATTTACATCAACACCTATATTCACTTTTGCCTTGATTCCATTCCAAATATCAATATCAGCAGACCATTTTCCACTAACCACATCACCCGAATATTTCATTTTATCCAGCATATAACTTGCCAACGGATTTGCATTAGGAATCGTATTACGGCTACCATTTGAATCTTGTCCTGGCTTTCCATAATCATAACGAAGGAAACCTCGATTATCTACCATAATATTGCCCTGTGCATCACGAACATACATAGGATAAATGGCTCCCATAATATTTGATGCATAAAAGATGTTTGCATTTGATGTACCACCCTCAGTATCCTGTTCACGGCTATCATAATGAGTAAATGATACATTTCCTCCCATCTTCAGCCAAGGCTTCACTTGATAGTCAGCTTTCAAACGTGCAGAATAACGTTGAAAACCAGAGTTAGGAACAATTCCCTTATCATCCAAATAGCTGGCCGACATATAATAATTCATTTTTTCAGTCGCACCGCTGATACTTAAATTATACTCTTGACGCAGGTTATTTTCAAAAATTTCATCCGACCAATTATCCGGAGTATAATAATATGTACCATCAGAATAACCTAATGTCGCATTAGGATTCAATTTGCCATCCATACCGATCAGTTGCTGTCCTTGAGGAATGGAATACACCTGATATCCCAAATATGTAGAAGAAAGCATTGCTTGATTAGCGTACGCATTAGCTTTAGCCAAATCTCCGGCTGCCGCATATCCTTTCAAATCGGCATTATAAATAGAAGAATAGTTTAATTCATAGAATGTAGCCGGATCCGTAATTGTTTCATAATTAGGTACTCCACGTTTATTTATACCCCATTTAGCATCAAAAGTAACACGGGCTTCCCCACTTTTACCACGCTTGGTAGTAATCAAGATTACACCATTAGCACCACGTGCACCATACAGAGCATTAGAAGCAGCATCTTTCAACACTGTCATTGATTCTATATCAGAAGTACTGATAGCAGAAATTTCACCATCATACGGAACTCCATCTACCACATACAAAGGTTTGTTACTAGCCGATATAGATCCAATACCACGAATACGCACCTCAGCATCTTTGCCCGGCTGACCATTATTACTCGTAGTTTGTACTCCGGCTACTTGACCCGCCAAAGCATTTGTCACATTTGAAGTTTGTCTCGTCGCTATTTTTTCATTTTTTATAGTAGCAGCCGAACCTGTAAATGCAGATTTTTTCGCTGTACCATAAGCCACCACCATTACCTCTTCAAGCTGTTCTGTATCAGACTTTAATACAATATTCAAATTCGCTTTAATATTCACTTCTTGTGTAGCCATTCCGATAAAGGAAA
>OHWG01000771.1_pt1 | contig 18555 bp, 13 predicted proteins | sample 1579621 | NCBI WGS metagenome assembly OHWG01 (sample SAMEA3882544, study PRJEB24775) | human gut metagenome | biome: human-associated habitat; feature: intestine environment; material: feces | place: Netherlands | collected 2009/2010
AAACATGAAAATAGGAGATAAACACCTATGATTAGTGTTTACCTCCTACTCGATTTGTTTGATATTTTACATTCTTATCCCCTATCTTGCCCGATAGGTTATGTTTTGTATTAAAAAACAGTAAAAACTTTCTCTATATCAAAAGATTGAAGTACTTTTGCAAGTACTTTATAAGGTATATATATCTAGATATGAGTTTAACAACGATAGTAAGTAATGTATTCAAGCCTCGCCAGAAGAGCTTGGAAAAGTATGTACATGATGCAGAGGAATTGCAGCATGAGGTACTGATGCGCCTTTTGGCATCTGGCAAAAACACCGAATATGGTGTGAAACATCTACTCAATACGACAAATAGCTACGAAAAGTTTGCGCAGAATGTGCCGGTCAATACCTATGAGGAATTGAAGGGCGACATCGACAGAATGCGTCATGGCGAAAGAGACATCCTCTGGCCAGGGCAGGTGAAGTGGTACGCCAAATCTTCGGGTACTACCAACGACAAGAGTAAGTTCATCCCTGTTTCGCAGGATGGTTTGCAGAACATCCACTACAAGGGTGGATTCGATGCTGTGGCTTACTATCTGCGCAACAACCCAAAGAGTAAGATATTCGACGGCAAGAGCCTGATTCTAGGTGGAAGCCATTCGCCTAACTATAATGTTTCGGGCAGTCTGGTGGGTGACCTGAGTGCCATCCTCATCGAGAACATCAATCCGCTTGCCAACATGGTGCGCGTACCAAAGAAGGAAACCGCTCTTCTGAGCGACTTCGAGGTGAAGCGCGACCGCATCGCCCATGAAACGCTGAACAAGAACGTAACCAATATCTCGGGTGTGCCTAGCTGGATGCTCAGCGTACTGGTACGCGTGATGGAATTCTCCGGCAAGCAGCATCTGGAGGAGGTATGGCCTAACCTGGAGGTGTTCTTTCATGGCGGCATTGCCTTTACTCCTTACCGCAAGCAGTATGAGCAGCTCATCACATCTCCTAACATGCATTATATGGAGACCTATAATGCCAGTGAGGGATTCTTCGGTCTGCAGGATGATCCTTCAGATCCAGCCATGTCGCTGATGGTAGATTACGATGTGTTCTACGAATTCATCCCGATGGATGAGTTTGGAAGCGATCATCCTACCGTAGTGCCTCTCTGGGGCGTGGAAGTAGGCAAGAACTATGCGATGGTGATTACCACCTCCTGCGGTTTGTGGCGCTATATGATTGGCGATACCATCCAGTTTACCAGCACCAACCCATACAAGTTTGTCATCACCGGCCGTACCAAGTACTTTATCAATGCCTTTGGTGAGGAGCTGATTATGGACAATGCCGAGAAGGGACTTGCCTATGCCTGCGAGAAGACGGGTGCGCAGATTGCGGAATACACCGCTGCTCCTGTCTATATGGACAGCAATGCCAAGTGCCGCCACCAGTGGCTCATCGAGTTCTCAGAGGAACCAAAGGATCTGAATGAGTTTGCCAGCCTGCTCGATACCAAGTTACAGGAAATCAACAGCGATTACGAGGCAAAGCGCTTCCACGATGTCACCCTCCAGCACCTGGAAATCGTAAAGGCTAAGCCGGGACTCTTCAATGAATGGCTGAAGAGCAAGGGCAAGTTGGGCGGACAGCATAAGATTCCTCGTCTGAGCAACAGCCGCAAGAACATCGATGAGATGCTCATGATGAACAAATAAGGCTTTTTATATAGTAAGCCTTTATGAATAAGGCTTTTACTGCATAATCTGCAGGAATAGTGGACATGTAAGATAGAAAAGAATGACAAAGAAGAACGACATCATACAATTGTTGAAGAATCGGATAAAGGCAAATACCCTGTTTTTGCCTTTCTATCTGCTTGTCTTCCTATTGCTGGTTTCCTGTGCCAAGATGGGACAGCCGGATGGCGGATGGTTTGACGAGACTCCTCCCAAGGTGATAGGAGCTTCGCCAGCCGATGGCGCCGTGAATGTAAACCAGAAGAAAATCAATATCTACTTCGATGAGTTTATCAAGCTCGATAACCCTTCGGAGAAGGTGGTGGTTTCGCCACCACAGCTGGAACAGCCTGAAATCAAGGGTGCCGGCAGGCGAATTCAGATATCGCTCGTGGATTCACTCAAGGCGAATACCACCTATACCATCGACTTCTCGGATGCCATCAGCGATAACAACGAGGGCAATCCGATGGGAAACTACACCTACAGTTTCTCTACAGGTGCTGCCATTGATACGATGGAGGTATCAGGTCATGTGCTGGAATCGGAGAATCTGGAACCTATCAAGGGTATCCTGGTGGGATTGTATGCCGACCATGCCGATTCTGCTTTCCGCACCAAACCGATGTTGCGAGTGAGCCGTACCGACAGTCGCGGCCGCTTTGTCATCAAGGGTGTGGCACCGGGTTCTTACCGCATCTACGCCCTGCAGGATCAGGATGGCGACTATAAATTCAGTCAAAAGAGCGAGAAGATTGCTTTCTCCCACGACATCATCGTGCCTTCCTGCAAACCGGATGTAAGACAGGATACCACCTGGGTGGATTCCCTGCACATCAAGTCGATAGACCAGGTGGATTACACCCATTTCCTTCCTGACAATATCGTGCTCAGAGCCTTTACGGAGCCTCTGACCGACAGATTCTTCCTGAAGGCAGAGCGCCAGAAGGCAAATAGCTTCACCCTCTTCTTCAGTTATGGCGATTCCATTCTTCCACAGATCAAGGGACTCAACTTTGATGCCGAGAATGCTTTCCAGGTAGAGGCTTCGGAGAAGAAGGATACCATTACCTACTGGCTGAAGGATACGGCACTGGTAAACCAGGATACGCTGCTGATGGATATCACTTACCGCATGACGGATAGTACCGGAGTACTGGTCAACAAGACCGATTCTGCCCAGGAAATCCTGTCAAAGGAACCATACGCCAAGCGAATGAAGGAACAGGAAAAGGAACTGGCTGCCTGGACCAAGAAGCAGGAGAAAAAGAAGAAGAAAGGCGAACCTTACGATTCGGTGATGGAGGTAAAACCGCTCGATGTACAGCTGAGTGCATCATCGCAGTTTGATCCCGACCAGAATGTCATCTTCTCCTTCCCTACTCCATTGGCTAAGGTAGATACTGCCGCCATCCATCTCTATGCCAAGCATGATACGCTCTGGTATCGGGCTCCGATGGAATTCCTGCCGCTGGAGAACCGGAAATATGAACTCCGGGGAGAATGGCGACCGGATATAGAATACAGTCTGGAGGTAGATTCTGCTGCCTTTGAGGATATCTACGGATTGGCTTCCAAGCCTATCAAGCAGGGATTCAAGGTCAACTCGCTGGATACCTATGGTACGCTGCTCGTGAACATTACCTCGCTCCACGATCTGCCGCTCATCGTGCAACTGCTTGATGCACAGGATAAAGTGGTAAAGGAGGTCAAGACTGTGAATGGTGTGGCAGAATTCTATTATCTCAAACCACAGAAGTATTATATGCGTCTGATTGTAGATCGCAATAATAACGGCAAGTGGGATACGGGTAATTATGATAGCGACCAGCAGGCTGAGGAAGTTTATTACTATCCGGAGGCGATAGAATGTAAGGCGAAATGGGATCTCACAGAAAGCTGGGATCCGCTGGCTCGTGAACTCTCGCTGCAGAAACCGGGAGCCATCACCAAGCAGAAGCCTGATAAGGAGAAGAAAGTTAAGAATCAGAATGTACAGCGTGCCGCTAAGCTCGGCATCCAGTATGTTCCTAAAATGTAAAGGATATGAAGTTACTCAAGTCATTTATAGTAGCCATGTTGCTGCTTTTGGTCAATACTTCTGTATCGGCCCAGTGTACTTTCCGTAATACTGCATTCAAGTCGGGCGAATTCCTGACTTACAATCTCTATTACAACTGGAAGTTTGTATGGGTAAAGGCTGGCACTGCCAGCATGTCGGTGGTGCAGACCACTCACAAGGGCAAGCCAGCCTATCGTGGTTCGCTGGTAACCCGCGGTAACAAGAGAGTGGACGATTTCTTCGTTCTCCGCGATACCCTGCTCTGCTATACAGGTACCGATATGGCTCCGATGTATTTCCGCAAGGGAGCCCGCGAAGGCAAGCGATATACCGTGGATGAGGTTTTCTACAACTATTCCGGCGGCAATTGCAATGTAAACCTGCATTATCAGAACAAGCATGGTGAGCACAGATGGAAGAAGCATTCTTATGATGACTGTGTCTTTGATATGATGAACATCTTCCTGCGTGCCCGCAGCTTCGACCCTGCCAACTGGAAGAAAGGTCATAGCGTGAAGTTCCCTATCTGTGATGGTGGCGGTCGCACTCCTGCCCAGCTCAAATATGGTGGCAAGGTGACCGTGAAGGCGGATAACGGCATCAAATATCGCTGTCTGCGACTGGAATATCAGGAGTATGAGGATGAGAAGTGGAAGAAAATCGTGGATTTCTATATCACGGATGATGAGAACCACATCCCTGTTCGTCTGGATATGTTCCTGAAGTTCGGCAGCGCCAAGGCTTTCCTCGTGAATGCCAAGGGTACCCGTAACCCGATAACTTCTATCGTAAAGTAGAAGTACGACAGAAAAAGTGATAGTGTAGGAGGAAAAATGAATAAAAAACAGATGAATACAGGCTTGGTCGTCTTCATCTGCTGCGTGCTTGTGGCTATAGGAGTTACCCTGCATCTCCGGAAGCATGATATGCTCCCTATCATCCACAAGGTAGTGGATAGCACGACTGCCACGCAGGTGGCGGATACGGTGAAGAAGAAAAAGCCTGTGGTGAAGAGAGATTTCAAAATCTCTGGTACTTTAAAGGATACTGAGGGAAAAGGTGTGGCTGGCGTCATCGTGAGCGATGGCTTCAAATGCGTGAAGACCGATTCCCGAGGAATATATAAGATGAAGCGAGACAGCTTGGCTCGCTTCATCTATTTTTCCGTGCCTGCCGAGTTCGAGGTTCCTACCCATTCGGCTACCGACCGCACGGCTTGTTTTTACCAGGCTGTTTCCAACAAGAAGAAGATTTATGACTTTACCCTGAGGCGATTGCCTGGTGGTAAGGAAACGCATCATAAGATGATTGTCATCGGCGACCCTCAGGTTACCAATGCCTATAGTCCTTATTATACATCTCCGGATGATAATCCCATCAAGAAGAGCGATGTAGAAAGATTCACTACCCAGACGATGGCGGATATCAGGCAGACCATCCAGAGTCTGCCTGCCGGAACTCCCGTATATGGACTGAGTATGGGAGATGATGTGCAGTATTATGGCGGCTATAATGCCAAGCTGGAGCGACAGATACGCCAGGCATTAGGCTCTTCGGAGATGCGACTTTTCTCTGTAATCGGCAATCACGATCAGGATGGCAAGGCACTCTACCGCAGGAAATGGGAGGAGAATTTCGGTCCTACCGATTTTTCCTTCGACCGTGGTGATGTGCATTATGTCTGCATCAACAACTGTTTCTTCCATCGCGGTATGTCCTATTATTCGCCAGGCGAGCTGCGTGAGCGCCAGGTGAAGTGGCTGAAGCAGAATCTGGCTCTTACGCCCAAGGATAAAAAGGTGGTACTCTGCTATCATATTCCTTTTACCTTCGGCAATGCGCCTTTCAGCAAGGCGAAGCCGCTGACCAATACCAATGAGGAAGGACATTATTCCTCTTCCCGTCTCTCTCTCCTACTCTCTCTGCTGAAGCAGTTTAAGGGAGGATACGAACTCTTCTGCGGACATACTCATTTTGCCTGCAACCATGAGATTAACTATGAGGGCGAGGATGTGATGGAGAATTGTCATGCTGCTGCCTGTGGAAATATATGGCAGTCGAACATCAACATCTGCGGTACCCCGAACGGATATTATGTCTATAGCTTTGTGGGTACCAGCATCAGCAACTGCTATTACAAGGGAACTTTCTGGGATAAGAGCAAGCAGATGACCTTGTTCCGTGCGCAGACCGATTTCAACGGCGAGAAATATGCCAAGGACTGGCAGCTGGCAAACAACAGGAATATCCTGGTAGCCAATGTTTTCAATGCTACCAGTCACTGGCGCGTGGTAGCCATAGAGGATGGTAAGGAATATCTGATGCGCCGCATCAGCAGCAAGGGTCAGGATGCCTTTGCCGCCGGCTATCATCATAAATACAGCGAGAGTGTATCCTATCGGTTCGTGAGCAAGGGGAATGGTTATCTTATCATGAACCACCTTTATTATTATACTCCAAGGAATCCGAATGCCCGAATCATCATCAAGGCATCCGATCCATACGGAAATACCTATACGGCATCGAGCGACGAGGTAACGACAGAGCCTTTCGCCAACTTTGCCCATTATTACGAAAAAGAATATAAGGAGTATAAGAGTAAGAAAGATAAGATGTTGCGTGATTCTGTTTTGAATAGGCAGAAAGATTCACTTGCCGCTAAGAAGAAAAATACGACATCTACTCAAAGATAAAAAGGCTTGGCAGTTTTGGGTTCTGCCAAGCCTTTTCTTGTCTCTATATCAAGTATTTATATTACTTGTTCAGTTTCCAGGTAACACCATCCTTGGTGTCCTTTACCTCGAAGCCAGCTTCAGCCAGGGCATCGCGAATCTGGTCGCTGGTAGCCCAGTCCTTGGCCGCCTTTGCCTTGGCACGGAGGTTGAGAACCATATCTACTACCTTGCCGTAAGCCTCTTCGCGGGCATCATTGTTGGCACCCTTCTCGCTCTTCAAGCCGAGCAGGTCGAAGGTGAAGAGCTGCATGGTGTCTGAAAGCTCCTTCAGGTCTTCGGCAGAGATGTTTGCCTTGTGGTCGAGGGCTGTATTGATCACGTGGCAAGCCTCGAAGAGATAGCTGATAACGAGCTGAGTCTGGAAGTCATCGTTCATCGCATCGTAGCAGCGCTGGCGCAACTCGCTTACGAACTTCTTCACCTGCTCATCGCTCTGCTTAGCCACAGGCACACGCTCCAGGTCGTTCAAGCCATTCATCAGGCGCTCCAATCCCTTCTGGCTAGCCTTCAAGGCATCGTTAGAGAAATCTACGGTGCTGCGATAGTGAGCAGAGAGGATGAAGAAACGGATGGTCATTGGCGAATAAGCCTGCTCCAAACTGTCGTGATTGCCAGTGAAGAACTGCTCCAAAGTGATGAAGTTGCCAAGACTCTTACCCATCTTCTGACCGTTGATGGTAATCATATTGTTGTGCATCCAGTAATGAACCATCTGTTCGCCCTGAGAAGCCACAGCCTGCGCAATCTCGCACTCGTGGTGAGGGAAAATCAAATCCATGCCGCCACCGTGAATATCGAAGTGGCTGCCCAAGTACTTGCGTCCCATGGCAGTACACTCGCAGTGCCATCCTGGGAAACCATCGCTCCAAGGACTAGGCCAGCGCATGATGTGCTCTGGAGAAGCCTTCTTCCAGAGAGCGAAGTCAGCCTGGTTCTTCTTCTCGCCGATACCAGCCAGTTCGCGGCTCTCGTTGATCACGTTCTCCAGGTTACGTCCGGAGAGGACACCGTACTTATGATCCTTGTTATACTTCTCGATGTCGAAGTAGATAGAGCCATTGCTCTCGTAGGCATAGCCATTGTCCAGGATTTCCTGTACCAGTTTCTCCTGCTCTATGATATGACCTGTGGCATGAGGCTCAATGCTAGGAGGAAGTACGTTGAGCGCCTCCATGGCATCGTGGTAGCGGTTGGTGTAGTACTGAGCAATCTCCATTGGTTCCAACTGCTCCAGGCGAGCCTTCTTCTCAATCTTGTCATCGCCCTCATCAGCATCGTGCTCCAAATGGCCCACGTCGGTGATGTTTCTAACATAGCGAACCTTGTATCCCAAGTGCTTGAGATAGCGGAAGAGTATATCGAATGTGATGGCAGGGCGCGCATGACCGAGATGCGGATCGCCATACACGGTAGGGCCACAAACATACATGCCCACGTTAGGAGCGTGGAGCGGAGTGAATCTCTCTTTCGTACGAGTGAGAGTGTTGTAAATCAGTAATTTCTGTTCCATCTTGTATGAACCTTTCTTTTATATTATTTATATTTTTCTGCAAAGTTAACTCATTTTTCTGACATATCCGCCAAATCATCCGCAAAATGTTATTAAATACCTCGAAAATACCACTTTTATCTTAGAAAAAGAGAGAGAATATCAGGAGAAAGACTTTTGCAAGTAGGCTCTGCCCCCTACGCCCTACCTTTCAGGGTGCGTGGATGCCAGCCTTATTTTTGCATAAAGCAAGTGAATTCTGCATATCTATTCACGAATTGTAAGTAATTTGCCTGTTATCTGTATAAAATCATCAAATTATTAGCTTATATCAAAAATAATGTGTAACTTTGTAGCCACAAATAGGTATCAATTATTTAGAATGCGGCTATCAGTTCCGCTAATGAGTATTAAGAAAGAAGAAAATGGCATATATTAGATTAAGCGCTGCCGAAGCAGCAGCGATGATTAACGATCAAGATACAATCGGTTTGAGTGGTTTTACTCCAAACGGCGTGCCTAAGGCCACCTTCCGCGAACTCTCCAAGAGAGCCGTGGCTGAACATGAGGCGGGCCGACCTTTCCAGGTGGGCATCTTGACAGGAGCTTCTACTTCGCAGAGTATTGAAGGTGACATGGCAGCAGCCCATGCCATCAAGTTCCGTGCGCCATTTTCTACCAACAAGGACTTTAGAACTCATACCAACCTGGGCGAGATAGATTATGAGGATATGCATCTCGGTCACATGGCTGAGCGTCTGCGCCGTGGATTCTATGGCGAGATAGACCTTGCCATCATTGAGGTTTCCGACCTGGAGGAAGGCGAAAACACCTGCAAGGCTTTCCTTACCTCTGCCGGCGGTATCGTTCCTACCATCGTCCGCCTTGCCAAGAAGGTGCTCATCGAGAAGAATACTTTCCACAGTCCTGCTTCCCGCTATCTGCACGATGTATATGAGATAGCAGAATGCCCGTTCCGCACCCCTATTCCAATCTTGAATGTGGGTGACAGAATCGGCAAGGAATATGTGGAGATTGATGCACATAAGATTATCGGTGTGGTGGAATGCTGTATTCCGGAAGAGGCGCGTGCCTTCAAGCCACTCGACCCTGTAACCGAGCAGATGGGACACAATGTGGCTGATTTCCTGGTCAGCGACCTGAAGAAGGGACATATTCCTCCTCAGTTCCTGCCTTTGCAGAGCGGTGTGGGCGTAACTTCCAATGCCGTTCTTGAGGCATTGGGACAGAATCCTAACGTACCTGTGTTCAGCGTCTATACCGAGGTGGTTCAGGATGCCGTGGTAAAATACATGCGCGAGGGAAGAATCAAGGATGCTTCCTGCTCTTCGCTCACCGTAACCAATGATACATTGAAAGAGGTGTATGATGATATTGATTACTTCAAGAAGCATCTCACCATCCGCCAGAGCGAGATTTCAAACTCTCCGGAGGTGATCCGCCGACTGGGTGTCATTGCCATGAATACCGCCATTGAGTGTGATATCTACGGCAATGAGAACTCCAGCCATATCTGCGGCAGCAAGCTGATGAACGGTATCGGCGGTTCCTGCGACTACGAGCGTAATGGTTTCATCTCTATCTTCACCACCCAGAGTACCACCAAGAACGGTTGCATTTCTGCCATTGTTCCGATGTGCAGCCATGTAGATAGTACCGAGCACGATGTGGATGTCATCGTTACTGAGCAGGGAGTAGCCGATCTTCGTGGCAAGGGTCCGTTGCGTCGTGCCAAGGAGATTATCGAAAACTGTGCGCATCCGGATTATCGCCCAATGCTCCGCGAATACTTGAAGTTTGCAGAAAAGGGACACGAGCCACAGAGCATGCGTGCCGCCCTCGCCATGCACGATACCTTCCTGAAGAAGGGTGACATGAGATTGACTGATTTCGGAGAATATCTGAAATAAGAGAAGGCCGAAAGATTGTGAAAACCGAGAAGACAAATCTTTCATCGATGACTCAGAAAAATATCGAATTATATGATAAGCATATAAAATACTGATATAGATAGACACATTTTATTTATTAACCATAAATGTGTCTATCTATATCAGTATAAGTCAATCTATCGCAAGTGTTTCAACAATGATATGCAGTATCTGGTAATGTGTAGTGAGAATATCGTGAGGGATAACCTCAAATCGTGATGGATGATAGATGATTACATAAAACTTATTCACGAATACGGCTGCATCGGGTTACGAATATGACTGCGTAGGCTAACGGAGACGTATCTGTAAGCTTATCGAGACGTCTGCATCAGCTAACAGAGACGTCTGAACTCGCTGACTGAACTGCTTGAGTTGCTTGATTGAACCACTTGAGTATTCTTCTTCATGTGCTTGCATGCAACCATAAAACTTTTTCAGCAACTTTTCCCGGAAATCTCTTGAGTTCGTGCCAAACTTGGCAAAAAACGCAAGTTTGGCACGAACTCAACTTATAGTTTCAGGAGTTTGGTAAACTCCCAGACTACAATACCGGCGGTGACGCTGACATTCAGGGAATGCTTGGTACCGAACTGGGGAATCTCCAGACAGCCATCGCTCATATCCACGATGTTCTGCTTGACTCCCTTCACCTCGTTACCGAAAATCACGGCGTAGCCTTTGGAGAGGGAAGGGTGAGCCTCAGGCAGGTTCTGGAGCTTGGTGGAGCCTTCTACCTGCTCGATGCTATATACAAAGTAGCCTTTCTGCTTCAACTTCTCTACCGCCTCTTCGGTAGTCTTGAAGTATTCCCAATCCACGCTGTCTTCGCCACCCAATGCCGTCTTATGAATCTCGACATTGGGAGGGGTAGCGGTGATTCCGCAGAGATACACCGCCTCTACACGGAAGGCATCGCAGGAACGGAAAACACTTCCTACATTATATAATGAACGCACATCATCCAGGACCACTATCAGGGGCAGCTTCTCGGCTTCCTTGAATTCCTCCAGGGTGAGGCGGTTCATCTCTATCGTTCTTAATTTGCGCATTATAATATACCTTTTATATATAATCAGAGGCGGTTAAGCCTCTGCCTCTTTGGTCTTGTAGGCAAGGGCATACATGCGAATCTGCTTGATCATCGCCAGAAGACCATTGCTGCGGGTTGGACTCAAATGGTCTTTCAGACCAATTTTCTCTACGAAATAGAGGTCGGCATCCATAATCTCGGTTGGGGTATGACCGCTCAATACACGGATGAGGAGGGCGATGATACCCTTTACGATGAGCGCATCGCTATCGGCAGTGAATACGAGCTTGCCATCTACATAATCGCATTGCAACCATACGCGGCTCTGACAGCCGTCGATAAGGTTCTGCTCGTTCTTGTATTTCTCATCGAGAGGAGCCAACTCGTTGCCCAAGTCAATGAGCATCTGATACTTGTCCATCCAGTCGGTGAAATCCTGAAACTCCTCTACTACTTCATCCTGCAATTCATTAATTGTTGCCATTATTTTATTTCCTTAATTATGTTATCTATATTTATATTATCAAATTCTTCTGTTATTGTGCTTGGAAGCAATATCTCTGCTAATTTCTGTCCTTTTGGCTTTCGTCCATAAGAAAACTTAAAACGGTTATGCGTAATACACATTGCATAAAAGAGTTTCTCTTTTAATGTCATTTCTCGCTTTGGAAGGAGAACCGTCACATCGGAATTAGGAACGAAGTCACCTACAGATACGTAAGAAAATGTATGACTACCTTGCCCGTTTGTTGAAACATACAAGGTATTCTTAGGATAAACCTCATCATCCATAAACATGTTGCGATTTACATAAGCATCTATGCTTGTTGACTGCCTGTAAGAAGGTCTGATATAAGGAATCCAATTTGCATTTTTTTTATAAGATATTCTCTCCAATCCTGTCGAAGCAATCCCATTCTTCATGTGAAACAAAGAAGATAATGGAATAAGCTCTACCTTATTATTTTGTATGGTCGATTCTTTTAGCTCTAAAATATTGAGTCGCTGCACCATCTGTTTCTTTGTGTTTTGTATGGATTGACCTTTCACAAACTTTTCAGCTTCCTCTAAACAAGGAACTTGCAAGGACGGAAGTGTTATGTTTGCCTGTCTTCCATAAGAATACTTGAATTTGTTCATATGAAGACAATGGCAATAGAAAAGTTTCAATTCGTCGGACATTACTGTTAAGGGTGTCAATACCATAATATGATAGCCTGTAACAAACTCTTCTGTTTGTACAAAAGATTCCATTACACTTCCACTAACAGCTACGGTAATACTTCCTTTTTGGAAAGTATGCTCCCATATTGGCACCACAACTTTGCTCACAACACCATTGTTTTTCTGTGTTCGAGCTACAAAGTTGATGCCGTTCTTACTTTTGGATAAGTTTACAAGTTCCAATCCATTTCCATATTCTATGTGGAACAGTTTATTTAATGATACCAACTCCATACTTATTCCTCCTCATTATTTACATCGCTAGATGATTCATTACACTTCAATTGGAAAAGAACATAATTTTTGATAGTCTCCTCGAAATCCGCTTGAGTAAGTTTCGTGTAATCAGCCTCAAGATATGCTTCGGCACACCACTCCATATCAGCAGTAACTTCTTGCATTACACTAAATTCACTGATAACTTCACGATTCATAAAGGCTTCCACCCAATATCGTTTAATGTCATCCCAAGTATGGTTAGCATCTACACGTCCCACATTTTTCTTTTTCACAAAACCATCATTGCGACAATATCCAAACCACGTTTTCTTTCCTTTAGGGTGAGGAACACCAGCTGTTATGACAACAGCACAAGTTACCGTGTTCACCTTAGAATTTACAAACAATTCTTCCGGTAGAGAAAGCACAGCCTCCAATGTATGATACTCCAATATCTTGTGCTTTAGTACACAAGAAGCTCCCTTTACATCATTTACACAGCTAATAGGCATAATTGCCACACACTTGCCTCCCCTTCCCAACATAGATAGATTATTGAGAACAAACTCCAATTCTTCCGTACCTTTTCCTTTATTCTTATAGGGAGGATTCAACAATCCAACCGTAGGATGGAAACTTTCCTTTATTTTGTCTGAATCTTGGTCAAAACAACTACCCAATGTTATATTAGTGCGCCCATCACGATGGATAATCATATTGGATATAAGCAGAGTATAGATTTCATCGTCAAACTCTATACCCAAAAGTTGTTTACGCTTGATGTCTGACTCTTTAGCGATGTCCCCATGAGCATCCTCCAACATCGCCTTCATTGCACTAACGAGGAAACCTCCTGTCCCCGCACAATTATCCAACACTACACTATCTTTGTTAACACCCGCAAGTTCTACAAACAACTGGGTAATATGGGGAGGTGTCAACACAATACCCAATCCTTTATCATTGTTAGCATAGCGCAAAAATTCAACATAGAACTGGCTTACCGTATCTATGTATTTATGTGTTACCATAAAACCATTGATGCGCTTATCTGCCTCGTCTATCAAGTTAGTCAAGAACTCTTTTCCGTCCTTGTTGTTGATACCTGAATTCGTAGTTATAAAGTCATAACCTTTCTTTAATGCATTCTTATTGCTATTAGGAACATCGGAATCATCCAGCTCTGCACAAATAGAAGCATATAGATTATTCACCAAAAGCTCTATGCTGTCGTAATTCTTGTACTCAGCCTTGAAACGTTCATTGCGCAAAGCCATCAAAATACCACTAATCAAGAGGGCACGTTTTGATTCTTTTATCTTTCGCTCTTGCAACTCCTCATTCAATTCCTTCGTATAACTAATCAGCTCATTGTAATCTTGGTTAAACTTATAAATACTACTATTCAAGCCATCGCTATAATCAGCAAAAGAAAGAACTTCGTCATTGAAATAAGGATAAGGTTTATTAGTCTTGCATATTTGGAGATAATGCTCCAAATATGTAAGACTCTTTTCTTCTCCACTATAACCAATGGCAATAACATCATACTCCTTTGCTAAAAAAGAAGCATAGAGCAAAGCTCCATCAACTGCATAATCCTTGAAGCTATCAAGTGTTGCAGACTTTTGTTTAGCAACTTCTGCCTTGCACTCAACAACAATCACAAGATTTGTATTCTTTGATGAGGTGATGATAAAATCCGGGAAGCCTTGTCCAAGACCTGCCTTTGACGCATTCTTCAGCAACTTCTGAATTTTCTTATTATCAGAAGACTGCTCTTCTACTATGATATTCTTATCATCGTAATATCCCTTCTTTCTGAGCAAGTCACGAAAGAGGTTCATTGTTTTTGCTTCATTTGCCATTGTGGATATATTTTAAATAATTCTGCAAATATACTAAAATATTTAATAACTTGTTCTATTTGCCTTATTTTTTTATTTCCTTTATTTCGTTTACGGTAATTAATTTATAGAGTTTATCATTCGGACGAACCTTATCTGGCACAGGGATAGACACTCTCCAACCCTGCTGCGCTGTTTCCACAGGCTTCAGGTCGTAGCGGATTTCATCGGCATTGAGATACATCACGCCGGTAGTGTTACCCGTAATCAGAAGTTTCTCGCCCTTGTCGAAGGTAGAAGCCTCTACGGCAACCTCTGCTACGCCCAACTTAGAGAAGTATTTCATCACCTTGCCCACGAGCACCTTCTTTTCGGTAGCCACAGAACCATAGTGCTTGTTCCACTCGCCGAGGGTCTGTCCCTGGTAGTAGCCATCCCAGAAACCACGGTTGAATACGGTGGCAAGTCTCTCATCCCAAGCATCCTTCTTCTCTTCGGTGAAGGTACCATCCAATACGGAAGCAATTGCCTCCTTGTAGCACTTCACTACGGTATATACGTATTCAGGTCCACGGGCACGACCCTCAATCTTGAAGACGCGTACGCCGGCATCCATCATGCGGTCGATGAAGCGGATGGTCTTCAAGTCCTTCGGACTCATTACATACTTGTTGTCTATTTCCAGCTGGTTGCCGGTTTCGTTATCCGTAACGGTATAGCTGCGGCGGCAAATCTGAACGCACTCGCCACGGTTGGCAGATCGGTTGGCATTGGCGAGGCTCATGTAGCACTTGCCTGATACCGCCATGCATAGGGCGCCATGGCAGAACATTTCGATGCGGATCTGCTTGCCCATAGGGCCGCAGATATTCTGCTTCTCTATCTGCTCGTGGATATGCTTCACCTGGTCCATGTTTAATTCACGTGCCAGCACAGAAACATCTGCAAAGCGTGCATAAAATTTCAAAGCCTCTGTGTTTGAGATATTTAACTGTGTGGAAAGATGCACTTCCTCTCCTACTTCATTGCAATAGCTCATCACAGCCACATCGCTGGCGATGACGGCAGAGATGCCTGCCTCCTTGGCAGCATCAATGATTTCCTTCATCGTAGGGATGTCGTTGTCGTAAATCACTGTGTTGACGGTGAGGTAAGTCTTGATGCCATGCTCGTTGCAGGTGGCAGCAATCTCACGCAGGTCGTCGATCGTAAAATGATTGGCAGAATGTGAACGCATGTTCAACTTGCCGATTCCGAAATACACGGAGTCGGCACCAGCCTGAATAGCGGCAGCCAAAGACTCGCGCGAGCCCACAGGTGCCATCACCTCAAATTCGTTTATCTTTGTATTCATGAATGCAAATTCTTATTTTTGGGTGCAAAGTTACTGCAAATCGAAGACAATACAAAATAAAAAATTGATTTTTTTATTTTTATTGTTGAGATGCAGCGTAACTTATCTAAAGTTACTGCTTTTCTTTGAAAAATCATACTAAAAGGCGCATAAAGATTCATAATAAGGTATAAAAACAAAAATAGTAGCCACTAAAACTTGATATTTTAGTTGGCTACTATCTGTTTTTAGAATGCCTTGGCATGAACGCATTTCATGTTCTTTTCCAGCTGGGCAGTAGAGCTGGCACCTACCAGTACGCTGGTAACGCCTTTCTGGTGCAGAATCCACGCCAGTACCATTTCGGCGAGGGTTTCGCCACGTTCGCCGGCTTCCGCATTCCATTGCTTCAGCTGCTCCAGGAGTTCCGGGGTCAGGGCGCTGTGCTTCAGGAAGTGCTCCTTTGCCATACGGCTATCGGATGGGATGCCGTTGAGATAGCGGTCGGTGAGGAGACCTTGGGCGAGGGGAGAGAAGGAGATGAATCCGATGCCGTTTTCGTGGCAGTAGTCGAGGGTTCCGTTCTCCTGCGGCTCCTTGTTCAGCATGTTGAGCTTATCCTGGAAGATGAGCAGCGGACAGTCGCGCTCCTTCAGATATTGATCTGCGAACTTCAGGGCTTCCAAAGGCCATCGGCTGATGCCGAGATAGAGCGCCTTGCCCTGCTTCACGATATCTACCATAGCCTGGAGGGTTTCCTCAAGCGGCGTATTCGGGTCGTAGCGATGACTGTAGAAGAGATCCACATAGTCCAGATTCATGCGCTTGAGACTCTGGTCGAGGCTCGCCATCAGATACTTGCGTGATCCCCAGTTGCCGTAAGGACCTTCCCACATATCGTATCCCGCCTTGGTAGAGATGAAGAGTTCGTCGCGATAGGGCAGGAAGTCATCCTTCATCAGTTTGCCCATGGTTTCCTCAGCGCTTCCGTATGGAGGACCATAGTTGTTGGCGAGGTCGAAGTGAGTGATTCCGTGGTCGAAGGCATAGTGGGTGATGGCACGGCTTCTCTCGTAAGGATCCACTCCTCCGAAGTTGTGCCAGAATCCCAGACTAATCTTAGGCAGCAAGACTCCGCTCTTGCCGCATCTCTGATAGAGTGCCTCTGCATCGCCATAGCGATTGGCATCGGCAGTGTAGATTCCTTTTAAGTCCATAATTCCTATTTATTTTGTGTTTGAATATTGTCGTTCACAAAGTTAATCTTTCTCAACGATAATTCCAAATATTAGTGTAACAATTAGTTAGTTGTTATTGTTATTTAACGGCTAATTGTTATCTTTAGAGTATTTTAATTGGTACAATGCTTTGGCAGCAAGTCTCCTGTCACTGCTCGGTTTTTCATCTTGTGGAGCTGGAATATGGGGTGATGACCCCGAACTCTATGGTACTCCAACTACTGCCTACGAGGCGAAAGGAAATATTACGGCAGAGGATGGTACTCCTGTAGAAGGCATCAAAGCCATCATTGCGAGTTGCCAGCAAAGTAGCTATACCGGCAAGATGCATTATACTCATATCGACTCTACTTACACTGACCAAAATGGTAACTACACGATAAAATCGGGAAGTAGCTGGCCTGTATCAGAAGAGTATACCAAAATCTTGCTGGAAGATGTGGATGGTGAGAAGAATGGTGGAACCTTTGCCAATGATACGATAGAAGGTAAGGAGCTGACCTTTAAGAAAACAGCAGAAGGAAGCGGCGCCTGGGATAATGGAACTTATGAAATAATCGGCAACAAGAAACTGAAGAAGAAAAAGTAATCTTCTGCTTCTGTGTTTTCACTATTTCCTCTTGATTAAATAAGATAATTCAGTATGACGAAGATAGAACCCTTATCCTTGCGCCGAAGACTCGCTCTGGAGATTTGGCGCAAGGGGTATCAGCATATAGTAGAGGAGCATCCGCTGCGCCAGCTCTTCTGGGAATGTACCCTGCGCTGCAACCTGCATTGCCGCCATTGCGGAAGCGATTGCAAGGTAAAGGCGGGAGTAACCGATATGCCCCTTCAGGATTTTCTGCGGGTGCTAGATAACATCAGCCAACATACGGATCCTCATCAGGTATTCGTCATCGTAACAGGGGGAGAACCCTTGATGCGTGAGGACATCGCACAATGTGGAGCTGCCATTTACAAGAAGGGTTTCCCATGGGGAATGGTAACCAATGCACTCTATCTTACTCCTCAGAAATTCAATGACTTACTGAAAGCAGGACTCCATACCATGACCATCAGCATGGATGGATTGGGTGATGAGCACAACTGGATGCGGGGCAACAAGCATAGTTTCGAGATGGTTTCGCAAGCCATCGACCTTCTGATTTCGCATCCCGAAATCAAGTTTGATATCCTTACCTGCGTCAATCGCCACAATTATCCCCATCTTGATGGCATCAAGCTTCTGATCCTGATATGCATCTCATGCCGGAAGAATGCAAAGGCATTCTGGAGTTTATCAAGCAGACCCGAAAAGAGGGTAGGATAGCGTGCAGCTATGGTTGCGAGGGCTTCATGGGCAACTTCGAAGGCGATATCCGCAATACTTTCTATGGTTGTCATGCAGGCGTAACCGTAGGTTCGGTCTTGGTAGATGGCTCTATTTCAGCCTGTGCCAGCATCCGTTCCAACTATCATCAGGGCAATATCTATCAGGATGATTTCATGGATATCTGGCAGCATCGTTTCCTGCCTTACCGCAACCGTGAATGGATGCGGAAGGGCGAGTGTGCCGAGTGCAGATACTTCAGATACTGCCAGGGTAGCGGCATGCATCTTCGTGATGATGAGGGCAATCTCATCATGTGCCCGCTGCATAGATGTAAGAGGGTGTGTCATAAGTCCATGACGCACCCTTTTTCGCAAAAACTCCTACTTG
>OHWG01000790.1_pt1 | contig 18248 bp, 15 predicted proteins | sample 1579621 | NCBI WGS metagenome assembly OHWG01 (sample SAMEA3882544, study PRJEB24775) | human gut metagenome | biome: human-associated habitat; feature: intestine environment; material: feces | place: Netherlands | collected 2009/2010
CGCCCGTGTGATAACGGTAGCCGCTCTTGTTGATTGAGGCGACGTAATCAGTATCAAACAGGTTGTAGACGTTTAGCTGGAAGTCGAGATTGCGATTAACCCGATACCCCAGTTTGGCATCGGCGACCCAGTAACCTTCGGTAAATGCTGGCGTTCCCACCGCGCCGTCTGAACCTTTATGCATACTGCCGATATAGCGTGCGCCCGCGCCAACAGAGATATCATCTGTTGCCTGATACTGGCTCCATAAGGTGAAGGCGTGCTCCGGGGTATACGGCAGCGATGAGGAACCATCCTGGGCAACATCTTTGCCGTTTTTGATGGTTGCTTTTTGCTGGGTATAGCCGCCAATCACCTGCCACGCGGGCGTGATATTCCCGGCCACGGATATCTCATAGCCTTCGACACGTTTCTTACCGTATTGCGAGTAAGTTCCGTCATCATTTTGCTCAACTTCATTTTCGATATCAGTACGGAACAGCGCGGCGGTGAGCAACAGGCGTTTATCCAGAACCTGCCATTTGGTGCCAATCTCGCTGGTGTTGGCTTTTTGCGGTTTAAAATCGGTGCGGTTGGCACTGTTACCGCTGCCAGACTGCGCAAGGGCGAAGTTGTTGCCGCCCGGAGGCTGCTGGGAAACGGCATAGTTAATATAGACATTACCGTTTTCCGTCAGGTGATACAGCGCCCCGGCTTTCCAGTTCACCAGATTGCCCGACTTGGCGGTGTCGACGGTGGTGACCGGAGAACCTTTTGCCACACCAGCTGGGCAGGTGATGGCACCGCGTCCGCTGCCGCCGCAGGCGGTGGCACTGTCATATTCAGTATGATAATTATCCAGACGGATCCCGCCGTTCAGCTCAAAATCACGGGTGATTTGCAGCGTATCGAAGGCGTAAATTGCGAAGGTATCCGTCTGACCATTGGCGTTTGCGCCGTTGCGCGTCAGGCCGCCGGGATGAATGCTGCTGTCAGGATGATAAATATTTACCGCGGGTAACGTCACCGGATTAACGCCGTAGTTAGTCTGCGTTTCACGGGTAAATTCCACGCCGGTACTGACATCATGACCGATAGAACCGGTATAGAACGTCGAGGTCAGGTTGGTCTGGTTGGTGAGAATTTTATTACTCACATCTTTGGTATTCGCCGTGCGTGACCAGGTCCAGCTATTCACATCGCTGGTGGGCTGAGTAATATTCGACGCCCCGCCCATAATCGCCGTCATCAGGTAATCCTGCTTTACGCGCGACCAACGGGTAGTATTGCGAATGGTGGTGTTATCGTTGATGTCGTGCTCAAAACGCATGGTGGCGGTGTCGGTGGTCGAATCGTCGTAATCGGAATCCGTGCCGTAAAAGTTATGAGTATCAACTTTTCCGGAATGATTCAGAGCCGCTGTTCCCGCAGATGGGGCAGAATAACCCGGCAAACCGATGGTCGGAATGCCGCCGTCTGGCGTGTTGTGCTGGGTGACATGCAGATAATTAAGATACAAACGATTCGCTGTACCAAGGCCAAAAGCGATAGAAGGGGCGACGCCGTAACGCTCATTTTTGACTTTGTCGCGTCCGGCATCGTGCGTTTTTTCGCCCATCACATTCAGGCGCACCGCAGTGGTATCACCAATGACCTGATTGACGTCCAGCGTGCCGCGGCGGAACCAGGCGCTGCCAATACTGGCGGAGGCGTCAATGCCGGAATCATTGCGCGGCTGCTTGCTGATCATATTGATCGAGCCCGTCGGCGCGCTGCGCCCGTAGTCGGTGCCGGAAGGCCCTTTAATCACTTCGACCTGCTCAGTATTGAAGGTGTCGCGCGAGACGCTGCCGATATCGCGAATGCCATCAATATAAATACTGTTAGAGGTATCAGCACCGCGCATATAAATGGCGTCGCCAGTGGTGGAGTTACCGTTCTCACCCGCAAAAAACGCACCCACGCCGGGGACGTTTTTGAGCGCGTCGGTAAGGTTGGTTGCGCCCTGATCTTTAATCACTTGTTCAGAAATCACCGTCATCGTGCGGGTAGTATCCGCTACCGGACGCGAGAATTTCGGATCGGCAGATTGTTGTGGCGCATAAAGCGAAGGCGTTGATGCTTCGACAACCAGCGTGTCATCCGCGTTAGTTTGCCCTTCGGCGGCGAGTGCCTGAGCCACAGGCGTGATGCCAATACAAAGACCGGCAAAGAACGTGAGCGAATGAAATTGTCTGGCAGGGAAATTGCGATTGTTTTCCATTTTGCAGGTGACTTTTTTTTATATGTTGAAATTTTCACTGCCACGAGAAAGCCTCTCTGCGGATGCGATGCCACTGTTAATCTCGTGATAGTGTTCGTGCAAGTGATAATAATTTTGATAAGCATTATCACTTGGCGCGATTTTCTATCACCCATTGCGCGAAAAAGAAATACATTTATTTACATTGCGTTCATATTTGATGTTTTTTGATTACAAAACAGGCGAAAACTGCATCCAGAGGCGAATGCAGTTACGTTGGTGGGGTTATTTGTAGATGGTTGCAGTACCGAACATCTGGTCATTTCCGCCTGCGGAATTAATGACATAACCTTTCGCGCCTTGCTCGCGCGCTTTTTCTGCCAGTTTATCCTCCAGATCGCTTAGGTTTGATGCGCCAGTTGCCGAAACGGTACCGGCGGGCCGTAGCTGACCGCTGTCCAGGTTACTCATCGGTTGCGCGGCATAAGCCGTGAGAGAGATTCCGCTCAGGACGGTGGCAATCAGTAGTGTGAGGCACTTTTTCATAATGACATCCTCATAAATACAACGGGTAGTGCCTGATAAGTGTAGGTCGCCTGGGCGATGAAAATGACGCAAAAAATTGACAGAGATGTGCTTATTTTTTGAACGATATATTTTTACAAAATAAGACAAATCAATGACATGCATAATGCTGATTTTTATGATGAATTGCCATAAACCATAGCCATGTTAAGGTTTTGGGGAATGATAAACGCAGCCAGATATTTACCCTGTCGCGTTATGCGGGTATCTTACGCCGCTGCTTAAAGGAGAATGCTATGTCCGCCCAGAAACCGGGGTTGCATCCGCGCAACCGTCATCACAGCCGCTACGATCTCGCCACGCTTTGTCAGGTCAATCCTGAACTCAGGCAATTCCTCACGCTTACACCCGCAGGGGAGCAAAGCGTAGACTTTGCCAATCCGCTGGCGGTGAAGGCGCTCAATAAGGCATTGCTGGCCCATTTTTACGCCGTAGCGAACTGGGATATCCCGGACGGTTTTCTCTGCCCGCCAGTACCGGGCCGGGCGGATTATATTCATCACCTTGCCGATTTACTGGCAGAAGCAAGCGGAACAATTCCAGCTAATGCCAGCATTCTGGATATCGGCGTTGGTGCGAACTGTATTTATCCGCTGATTGGCGTACATGAATATGGCTGGCGTTTTACCGGTAGTGAAACCAGCAGTCAGGCGTTAAGTAGTGCGCAGGCGATCATCAGTGCTAATCCGGGGCTTAACCGCGCCATTCGTCTGCGTCGGCAAAAAGAGAGTGGGGCGATTTTTAACGGCATCATCCATAAAAACGAGCAATACGACGCGACCTTGTGTAACCCGCCATTCCACGATTCCGCCGCTGCGGCACGGGCAGGTAGTGAGCGTAAACGCCGTAACCTGGGGCTGAACAAAGACGATGCACTGAACTTTGGCGGCCAGCAACAGGAGTTGTGGTGTGAAGGTGGTGAAGTCGCCTTTATCAAAAAGATGATTGAAGAGAGCAAAGGCTTCGCGAAGCAGGTGATGTGGTTTACCTCGCTGGTTTCTCGTGGTGAAAACTTACCGCCGTTGTATCGTGCTCTGACGGACGTGGGCGCGGTGAAGGTGGTTAAAAAAGAGATGGCCCAGGGGCAAAAGCAGAGTCGCTTTATTGCCTGGACCTTTATGAACGACGAGCAGCGCCGCCGTTTTGTTAATCGCCAACGTTAAAGCGTTGGCTCCCCCGGCGGCAGCGGTTCAGCCGGGGCCGCGCCCGGAGCAGGCAGCACCTGATAAGTCTGCACTGGCGCGCGAACGCCCGCCAGGTCGAAATGTTTTTTCACCTGGCTGTCGAGGGCAAAGCGTACCGTCCACTGTTTGAGTGGCAGCGTGGTGAACGAAACACGCAGTGTAAACGCGGTATTGCTTAAGCCGACAATCCCGGCAAAATTCGGTTCACCAATAATCAGCCCGCGAATTTCTTCATTTTCCATCAATTCCGCTACCGCATCTTTCAGTGCCTGATTGGCTTTATCAGCATCTTCATGGCGATCAACATCGTAGTTTGCCACTACCGAACCAATACCGCGGACGAAGTTAGCAAAGGTGGTTATCGAAGACCACGGAATGATGTGATACGCCCCGGTATCCTGACGCACGCCCACGGAGCGAATCGACATCCGTTCCACAGTGCCGGTCAACGGCCCGATAGTAACCAAATCTCCAGTGTTCATGCCGTTTTCAAACTGAATAAATACCCCGGTGATAATATCTTTCACCAGCGTTTGCGAACCAAACGAGATAGCCAGACCTAATGCCCCAGCACCTGCCAGCAATGGCGCGATATTGACGCCGATTTCCGACAACACAATCATGATGGTGATGGTACTGATAATCACCGCCAGCGCGTTACGGAACAGCGTCAGCAGGGTACGCGTACGGGCGCTGGGTAGCGGGCGGCCATGAATATCCGAAGCCAGCCGGTTTTCGATCAAACTGGCGAGCACTGTCCAGCCAACCGCCGAGAAGAAAAGAATGAGTGCGATGCGGATCAGGATATCTACGGTTTTCTGCCCCGCGCCGTTTTGCAGCCAGTTCCAGAAATCGAACAATCCCCATGCGCTCAACAGCAACATTACCGCCACGCAGACGGTCAGAATACGCGCCGTTTTCAGCGCCGCCGAAAGCCAGCCATTCAGCCGTTTTTGTAGCTCCGGATAGTTACGCTGAGTATGTGGCGAGAGGGTGATGGTTTTCGCCAGCCAGCGGGAAAACATACCGGAAACAAACGCTGCGATACCAATAATCGCCAGGCTGCGCACCGTTGCACCCATCATAAATTTCAGGCTGTTGCCCGGATCGAACAACGAAAAGAAAAACAGCACGATAAAATAGGCGCTTGCCAGCCAGTGCCACACCAGCGCAAAGGCGCGGATAAACAGGCTGAAAAAGGCCAGCGAATGCTCCGCAAAGTTGAGCAAATGTTGGGTAATCTCTTTTTTATTGCGAAAGATCAGGTACAACGCCCAGACGGTCATGCACAGCATAATGATGACGTTCGCCAGCGCACCTATCTGTACATTCACCTGATTAGAGATAATCGGCACGGCCACAATCAGGCCATAACCTATCAAACTGCTTAACCAGCTCAGGCGACGACTCCAGTAACGGGCGCTCTCGTCCTGAATCGTGAACGGGCGCAGTTCAGCCACGTTTGGGCAAAAAATCAGGCGTAGTACGGCTTTGAAAAATTCAATCAGGGCAAAGGCATTGAGAAACAAACTTTGTTGGAAAGCGATGGTGCGACTGCCTGCATTCAGGTTGTCGCTTAATACCTGGCCGACAAATAATGTCAGGGCCAGTAACAGCAGGTCGATAATAAACGCCCCGATAATCATCGCCGGAAGCTGCAACCAGTTGCTGCGCTCACGATTTTTTTGCCTCGCCCACTGACCCATTTTGCGATACAGCGGCAGTGCGCACAGGCGAATCAGCCAGTAAAAACCAAACACTAATACCGCTAACATTGAAAAATGGCTCAGCGCATTGCTGAAGGTTTGTGGATTAAATGGCTTATGCGGGGAGCCGGTGATATTGCGATAAAGTTGTCCGAAGCGGGCGGAAAGGGCTTCACCATAATGGCGGCTGACTTCGGTGACCTTTTGCAGCACGGTTTGCTCTTCAACCAGCGTCGGCGGCACGATCTTCGGGACCGGTTCCGCAGGGGGCGTCGCGGCGACAGTACGCAACTGGTCGATCAATTCTTTACGCGAGGTGTCGTTATCCAGCACATCCGCCAGTGCGCCATAGGCCGCTTTTTTTTGTTCGATATCCGGTTCCGGGGCCGGTTCAGTCGTTGAGTCCGTTGTCGTTGTGGTTGTAACGCCGGGTATGGATACCGCGTGGGCAGGTGCGCCCAGCAGGCAGAAGAGGATGAACAGGATCCACCGCATGACTCCTCCAGTGAGAAAACAGAGCAAAAAGATAAGTATAGATGCTGGGGGAGGGGCGATTTTAAATGAGAGGAATCTGGTGTGCCTCCCTTTCGGGTGAAAGGGAGGCAGAGAAGTTAAGAGACGTGCTGCAAAAATTCCTGCAAGCGCTGGCTCGGCGGGTTCTTGATCAATACCTGCGGATCGCCATCTTCCGCAATCCGGCCTTTGTCGATAAAGATCAGCCGCGAAGCTACTTTCTCGGCAAAACCGATTTCGTGGGTCACGATCACCATCGTCATCCCTTCTTCAGCCAGATCCTGCATAACCTTCAGCACTTCATGGCGCAGTTCCGGGTCAAGAGCGGAAGTCGGTTCATCAAACAGCATCATTTTCGGCTTCACCGCCAGCGCGCGGGCAATCGCCACACGCTGCTGTTGACCACCAGAAAGTTCGGAAGGGTAGTGATGTGCACGTTCTGCCAGACCGACTTTCGCCAGCAGCTCACGCGCCAGTTTTTCCGCCTCTTCTTTGTTCGCGCCACGCACGCGTAGCGGACCAAACATGACGTTTTCCAGCGCCGTCAGATGCGGGAAGAGGTAAAACTGCTGGAACACCATACCCGCTTCCTGGCGAATCAGGCGCTCGTCAACTTTCGGATCGTTAACCTTCAGGCCATCGACAATCAGATCGCCGGAGGTGATTTCTTCCAGTTTGTTGATGCAGCGCAGCAGGGTCGATTTACCGGAACCGGACGGCCCGATAATCACCACGACTTCGCCCTGAGCAATGTTCAAATCGATATTGTGCAGCACCTGGGTTGGACCAAAATGCTTGGAGACGTTTTTAAATTCAATCACAGGATTTTCATCCTTCTTTCCAGACGACGCAGAATAAAGCTCAGCACCAGGGTAATAATCAGATAGAACACCGCCACGGCGCTCCAGATCTCAAGGGCGCGGAAGTTACCGGCAATAATTTCTTGCCCCTGACGGGTCAGTTCCGCCACGCCGATAACAATAAACAGCGAGGTGTCTTTAATGCTGATGATCCACTGGTTACCCAGCGGCGGCAGCATACGACGCAGTGCCAGCGGTAAAATGACGTAGCGAATGGTTTCCCAACGTGAAAGACCGAGCGCCAGTCCTGCTTCACGAAAACCTTTGTGAATAGACAGCACCGCACCACGCGTGATTTCCGCAATGTACGCGCCGGAGTTGATCATGATGGTGACCACCGCCGCAGTAAATGGGTCGATGCGTAAGTCGTTAAACGCCATCGGCAGGGCGAGATAAACATCACCTGGACGACGATAGGTGTGCCGCGGATCACTTCAATAAAGACCAGCGCGACGTGGTTGGCTATCCAACCACCGAAGGTGCGTGCAAAACCTGCCAGCAATCCGATTACCAGACCGCCTGCCAGACCGAGGACCGAAATCCACAGGGTCATTTTGGCACCTTCAATCAGAAGCGGAATGGCAGGCCAGATGGCACTCCAGTCAAACTGCATATGTTGTTCCTGTTACCGTGGTGTAAATAATCAAATTCAGGGTAATTAATGGCCCCGGAGCGGGTTTGCGCCCCTCACCCTAATCCTCTCCCCATAGGGGAGAGGGAACTGCCAGTGCGTTTTACAGGTGTAGCGTTATTATTTCGGTTCAGTACCGAACCATTTTTTGTAGATTTCGTTGTAAGTTCCGTTCTCGCGCAGGGTTTTCAACGCGCCGTTGACTTTGTCACGCAGCTCGTCGCTACCTTTCGGGAACGCAATACCGTATTGCTGCGCTTCCAGAGAGTCACCTACCGCTTTGAACTGACCGTTACCGGCGGTTTTGATGAAGTACAGAATGTTTGGCGTATCGTGCAGAACGGCGTCTGCGCGGTTGGTGCCCAGTTCCATATAGGCGTTATCGATGTTCGGGAACTGACGCAGATCTTTAGTTTTGATGTTTGCTTTCGCGTAATCAACGGAGCCAGTACCGCTCTTCACAGCAACCACTTTCCCGTCGAGATCTTTCACGCTTTTCACATCGTTATTGTTAGCTTTCACCATCACTAACAGGCCGCTTTTGTAGTAGCCGTCAGAGAAATCGATCGCTTTTTTACGCTCGTCGGTGATGGTAATGCCCGCCAGCGCCAGATCGACGTTTTTGGTTTGCAGTGCCGGAATGATCCCACTGAAATCCATCGGCTTCAGTTCGTAATCCAGCTTCAGCTCTTTAGCGATGGCAGCCCACAGATCAACGTCAAAGCCCACATATTTATCGCCCTGTTTAAATTCAAACGGAACGAAGGCGGTATCCGTCGCGACAACTAATTTTTTATCCGCGGCATGAGAAGAAACCGCAAAAGCCAGGGTCAGTGCAGCCAGTGAAACTTTTAATACAGACTTCATAGCATTTCCTTTTTTCTATCCACGGGACGATCCCCTGCGTGACATTCACATATATGAAAAAATCGTGCCAGTTTTGCAACTCCTTGATTTTTCGAGATGCGGCAAAAACGTGATGCACGATTTATAGGGCAATACCCTGAAGATGCACCATTCTGGGGCACCAATCTGGTGCGCTAAAATTGTGCACTCAACACAGTGATTATTTAGCGTAAAACCTGATGAAAAAACAATCTTTATGTAACGATTGTGTGATGATGTGGATACAAAAAATTTACTTAATCAGCTGGAGATAGCAGATGGATGCACTAAATAAGTGCGTTGAGGTGGGCTGCAAAACAAAACGGCCTCCTGTCAGGAAGCCGCTTTTATCGGGTACTAAAGTTCTGCACCATCAGCGATGGATTTATTCGATGTTAGACTCGATAAACCACAGGAATTTATCCAGGTCGCGAGACGCGGCGGTCAGGATATCTGCGGTGTCGTCATCTTTCGCTTCGCCAATCGCTTTGCGTACGTCATTAGCGACGATTGCGTAACGGTCAGCCAGTTCTTTCAGGTGATCCTGAACGTTGTGGATGTCCAGCGGGTAACTTTTCAGCGGGGTTTTGCTGTTGATAACTTGAGTGGTCCCCAGAGCTACACCGCCCAGCTGCACTGCACGTTCTGCCATGGTATCCAGATGATCGATCAGTGCGGTGCGGAAGCCATCCAGCATTTCATGTACGGCAATGAAGTTAGCGCCGCGCATGTTCCAGTGCGCTTGTTTGGTAATCAAAGAAAGATCAATAAACTGGATAACCTGGCGATTCAGCAACTCTACTGTTGCTTTTTTCTCGCTGTCGGAGACATCGTTGCGGGTATAAAGCAGATTGGTCGCTTTTGATTTAACTAATTTAGCGGTACTCATAATTTCATATCCTCTTGATGTTATGTCCCAGTAATTAACGAGACTAAGTATAGCACCGGCTATGTGTTCCGCTATTCTGGCTGTTCCTATCACACTAATAGTGGTAACAAGCGTGAAAAACAAAACTAATAAAGATTCAATGAGTTAGATATATTGATAAGAACAATTCTTATTTATCTGCTCGCCAGGAATTTTCGGAATAAATATGCTTTTGCATAATTCGATATATAAAGACGGTGTAGAGGAAAAGTAGCGAGAAATTCTGCATGGTTATGCATAACCATGCAGAAATGTAAATTTAATTAATGTCTAATTCTTTTATTTTGCTCTCTTTGCGTACTGTCAGCGTAGACCCCATTGAAGCGGCGATGATAGCGCCGAGCGCCAGCAGCTGTATGGGTGTCAGTGTTTCTCCGAGGAAAATCATCCCGGAAACGGCAGCCAGCGCCGGTTCCATGCTCATCAGCGTACCAAATGTCCGTGTTGGCAAACGGGTGAGGGCAATCATTTCCAGCGAATAAGGCAGAGCGGTCGAGAGAATAGCGACAGCCAGACCCAATGGAATAACCGACCAGTGCCAGAGTGCTTCACCAGCCTGAAGCGCTCCAATTGGCACGAAAATTAACGCTGCAATCAACGAACCAATTGCCACCGTCGCAGGGCCATGTTCCGCTCCTGCGCGTTGCCCACTTAAAATGTAAATAGCCCAACAAGCCCCGGCCCCCAGTGCCAGCGCACAGCCGGTTAAATCGACATGGGAAACGTCTTGCCCCAGCGGTAGCAGGAACCACAGACCAAGAACCGCCAGCACAACCCAGACGAAATCTACCGGGCGACGAGAAGAGAACAGCGCCACCGCCAGTGGTCCGGTGAACTCCAGCGCCACCGCAATACCCAGCGGTACTGTCTGAATAGAAAGATAAAAAAGATAATTCATCCCACCCAGCGAAACGCCGTAAAACAACAGCGGTAACCGTTGCTCTTTGGCAAAGCGCAGTCGCCATGGCTTAAAGAACGCGATGAGGATCAGCGTTCCTAATGCCAGACGCAGCGCAGTGACACCCGGTGCGCCCACCAGAGGAAAAAGTGACTTAGCTAACGAGGCTCCACCCTGAATAGACGCCATGGCAACGAGCAATATGATTATTGGTAACCAGACCGGCATTTTACGTAATGAACCAGGCATCCTTTCTCCCACAAATATCTAGACTTAAGTAAAGCGTGGAGTGTACTGGATATACCCAATGCTGGTTGAGCATTTGTTGAAAAAATTTTCCCCCGTTTTGACTAAAATGCGCCAGGATTGATGGAATCATTAGTCTGGTGATTAGGAATAATCTGGATGAATGACAGGGAAAACATGCGTAATACTTACGCAGTTCTCTGAAAAAGTGATTTAAATTTAGATGGATAGCGGTGTATGGAAACGTTCTGTTACATGAAATGGCCCGTTAGACATCACAAATCGCGAAGAGTTTCCCATTAATTTTTGATATATTTAAAACTTAGGACTTATTTGAATCACATTTGAGGTGGTTATGAAAAAAATTGCATGTCTTTCAGCACTGGCCGCAGTTCTGGCTTTCACCGCAGGTACTTCCGTAGCTGCGACTTCTACCGTAACTGGCGGTTACGCACAGAGCGACGCTCAGGGCCAAATGAACAAAATGGGCGGTTTCAACCTGAAATACCGCTATGAAGAAGACAACAGCCCGCTGGGTGTGATCGGTTCTTTCACTTACACCGAGAAAAGCCGTACTGCAAGCTCTGGTGACTACAACAAAAACCAGTACTACGGCATCACTGCTGGTCCGGCTTACCGCATTAACGACTGGGCAAGCATCTATGGTGTAGTGGGTGTGGATTATGGTAAATTCCAGACCACTGAATACCCGACCTACAAACACGACACCAGCGACTACGGTTTCTCCTACGGTGCTGGTCTGCAGTTCAACCCGATGGAAAACGTTGCTCTGGACTTCTCTTACGAGCAGAGCCGTATTCGTAGCGTTGACGTAGGCACCTGGATTGCCGGTGTTGGTTACCGCTTCTAATCACTTTGGTGATATAAAAAATCCGCCTCTCGGGGCGGATTTTTGTTTTTAAGGCTTCGGGTCGAAAATATCGGTTCCGAGATGGTTGTAATCCACCTTCTGTAACTGGAAGTTGGTGATGTATATCGACCCGGCTTTCTTCTCAGATATAAACGGGTATTTGATGTTAATTTCCTTCGCTTTAATTCCCGTCCACTGGGAGAAAAAACCTAAGAAGTCATTGGCTGAGCGGCGGGCTTTAATCACCCGATGCGCTTTATCGTCGCTGGAAATGACCATAAAAGGCACCTGGAAATTTTGCTGATACTTATCATCATGGGCAAGGTATTGCACGTCTTTGCCGCGCTCTTTAAAGGCCAGACCGTGGTCAGAAAAGTAAACCAGCGAGAAGCTGCTGCCGCTGTTGCGTAACTGATCGTACAGCTTGCGCAGTAAATCGTCCGTTTGCGTCATGGTATAGAGATAGCACGACGTTTCTTTCGACTGCACAAAGGTTTCGTATTTGCCTTGTGTCCTGTCGCAGGCCTGCGGATGTGAGCCCATCAGATGTAGAACAATCAGCTGCGGTTGCGAGTGCTCTTGCGCCAGCACTTGAGCGGTCATATCCAGTAACGCTTCGTCTTTGGTATTTTTATCTGCTTCAAAATTACCTTCTTTCAGGAAGTACACTTCATCTGCTCGTTTGGCGATGCTGGCGATAGCGGTATCGTATTCGCCGATTTGACCCTGGTTGGAAAACCACCAGGTCTGGAAGCCCGCGCGATTTGCCAGGGTGACAAAGTTATCCTGAAACTGTGGTTTGCCATCGACTACGCGATTGAGCGTTAAGCCAAGCGATTTCTGCGTGGAGCCACTGGCGGCAATGTAGTCAGCAAATATCAAACCGTTAACGCTGCTGGCAAACGGGGTATTGTCCCAGTGACCGCCAAAGGCACCGAGGGCATCGCGACGCGCGCTTTCACCGATCACCACCACATAGGTCTGATACTTCGGCTTAACGGCAGTGACCGTCCAGGTATCTTTCATTCCGGAAAGTTTTGCCATCCGTTCTTGCTCTTCAATCACCTCGTTATTATTGACGATGACATCCTTAGCAAAACGAAATACCGGATAGCCAGTATCTTTCAGTTTAAATACGCCACCCCAGGCCAGGTTTTGCACGGGAGCAACAAAAAATGTCGCCACACTGAATACCAGACACAGGCTGTCGAAGGTATTCCAGCGCGCTTTTTCATTCTCTTTTTTTCGCCTGATTGCTATTACGCCGAGCGCAAAAATAAATAAGCCGACCAGGTAGCTGTACCACGGAAAAATCGTCAGGATTTCGGTCGACTCTTCCATATTGGTGGAGTGCAATGCCAGCAATGTATTGAAATTAGGCGCGCCGTAGGCCTGAGCAAAAGGGAAATAACAAGCCGCCACCAGCGAACTGACACCGACCAGAACTTTTTGTACGCGAGGCAATGTTCGCCATAGCAAAAGCAAAATAGCCGTAAACGCAGCGGTGTAGAGCAAACTGAAGGGGTAACCTAAGCCGAGGTTAATTAATAGCGACTGTAAAAAGTAGAACGCAGTCCACGGGCTAAATACCCGGCTACGGGTAACAAGCGATTCTTTGAGGGTTAAATTCATATGCCACTATCGTAACAAACGCCATGTGCTTACCCTGGCGTCAAGGGTCAATACCTGCAAGAGTGCGTGAAGAGTGGAAAGGGGTCCGCATCCGCGAGCCGCAATATACGCAGGGCTGCAAGAAGATAGAGCGAGCCGCCGTTCAGGTCAACTACTGACGAACAAATCTTTTGCGAAGGGGATTGCAAATCCGACAAAAAGTGGGGTTTTTCAGACCAAAACGCGTTATGCCTGCATGAAAGCAGGAGTGAAGCGGCGTACCGCGACGCCGCTATTTATCGGAAGGTTTATCTTGCTGCGGTTTGTTGTTGACCATATCGCACAACATAGAGAGCAGCATTAACCGTACTTTAAAGGGAGAATGACTAAACACGCGCATACACCTCTTGAACTCATTCATAAGACCTCCTGACTTGCTAATCCCGTCGATCCTTGAGGGATGATTGCATTACATACAGATATAGCACAGGCTATATTATATAGCTATTGCTAAAACGTTAATTTTTTGTACCTTCGCAACTCTGGTTTACAATGTGCGCACGAAATGAGAACGCTATGTATGCGTCACCATAATGAGGAAGCACAATGAGTCGTCGCGCAGGTACGCCAACAGCAAAAAAAGTGACGCAGTTAGTGAACGTGGAAGAGCACGTTGAAGGGTTCCGCCAGGTCAGAGAGGCGCATCGGCGCGAGCTTATTGATGATTACGTTGAGCTGATTTCTGACTTGATCAGGGAAGTGGGGGAAGCTCGTCAGGTGGACATGGCTGCTCGTCTGGGAGTTTCGCAACCGACGGTGGCTAAAATGCTTAAGCGGCTGGCAACCATGGGGCTGATTGAAATGATCCCCTGGCGTGGCGTGTTTTTAACGGCAGAAGGAGAGAAGCTGGCGCAGGAAAGCCGCGAGCGACATCAGATAGTCGAAAATTTCTTGTTGGTGTTGGGCGTCAGTCCGGAAATCGCCCGTCGCGACGCGGAAGGCATGGAGCACCATGTTAGTGAAGAGACGCTCGACGCTTTTCGTTTGTTTACCCAGAAACACGGTGCCAAATGAGCCTGCCTTTTTTACGCACGCTGCAAGGCGATCGTTTTTTTCAGTTATTAATTCTTGTTGGTATCGGATTAAGCTTTTTCGTGCCCTTTGCACCGAAATCCTGGCCTGCTGCTATCGACTGGCACACCATCATCACCTTAAGCGGCCTGATGCTGCTGACCAAAGGTGTGGAGTTAAGCGGTTATTTTGATGTGCTGGGGCGCAAAATGGTGCGCCGCTTTGCTACGGAGCGTCGGCTGGCGATGTTTATGGTGCTGGCGGCGGCGCTGCTTTCTACCTTTCTGACCAACGATGTCGCGCTGTTTATTGTTGTTCCGCTGACTATCACGCTAAAAAGACTGTGTGAGATCCCGGTTAATCGGCTGATTATTTTTGAGGCGCTGGCAGTCAACGCTGGTTCGCTACTGACGCCAATTGGCAACCCGCAAAATATTCTTATCTGGGGACGTTCTGGTCTTTCGTTTGCCGGATTTATTGCCCAAATGGCACCGCTGGCTGGCGCAATGATGCTGACGCTCCTGCTCCTGTGCTGGTGTTGTTTCCCTGGAAAGGCGCTGCAATACCATACGGGGGTGCAAACACCGGAGTGGAAACCGCGGCTGGTGTGGAGTTGTCTGGGGCTGTATATCGTCTTTCTGACGGCGCTGGAGTTCAAACAAGAGCTGTGGGGACTGGTGATTGTGGCGGCAGGCTTTGCGCTGCTGGCACGTCGCGTGGTGCTCAGTGTGGACTGGACGCTGCTGCTGGTGTTTATGGCGATGTTTATCGACGTCCATTTACTGACCCAGCTTCCAGCGTTGCAAGGCGTGTTGGGTAACGTGAGTCATCTATCTGAACCCGGGTTATGGTTAACGGCAATCGGTTTATCGCAGGTGATCAGTAACGTGCCGAGTACCATATTGTTGCTGAACTATGTGCCGCCGTCTTTATTACTGGTATGGGCGGTAAACGTAGGTGGCTTTGGGTTATTACCCGGATCGCTGGCAAATTTGATTGCGCTACGTATGGCGAACGATCGCCGCATCTGGTGGCGTTTCCATCTCTATTCAATACCGATGCTGTTGTGGGCGGCGTTGGTGGGATATGTTTTGTTAGTTATACTCCCGGCCAACTAGGGTCTGGCAAATAAAAAAGGCGGATTATGAGTCCGCCTTTTGCTTTAAGTTTTGAAGATTAATTCAGACGAACCGGCATCCCGGAGCGGTTTTTAATCGCTTCATCAAGAACAACCTGGTCAACATCTGGCTGACCGGTCACTGTTTGCACGCTCTTCGTCAGGGTAATTGGCACAATTTCCTGACCTTCAAACTGGGCTTCGGTGGTAGACAGCGGGTTATGGACTTCAATATAACGGCTGCCGTCTGGCTCGGTGGTCGCTTTTACCGGCTCATCAATAAACTGTACGCGGGTACCGACCGGTACTTTCTCGAACAGGAATTTGATGTCTTCGTTACGCAGACGCACACAACCATGACTTACACGCAGGCCGATACCGAAGTTGGCGTTGGTGCCATGGATAGCATACAGGCGACCGATGTAGAGTGCATACAGACCCATCGGGTTATCCGGACCTGCCGGAACGACAGCCGGAAGCGGTTCGCCCGCAGCGCGGTACTCTGCGTGCATTTTGGCGGTCGGCGTCCAGGTCGGGCCTGCTTTCTTACGCTCAACTTTGGTGGTCCAGTTGATAGGCGTATCTTTGCCTAACTGACCAATGCCGATCGGCAGCACGATAACGGTGTTGGTCCCTTTCGGATAGTAATACAGACGCATCTCTGCACTGTTAATGACGATGCCTTCATGAACGGTATCCGGCAGGATCAGCTGCTGCGGAATGTTCAGTACAGTACCGCCTTTCGGCAGGAAGGTATCCACACCCGGGTTCGCTTCCATCATATTGGAAAGCCCCATCTGGTACTCCGCGGCAAAATACTCCAGCGGCTGAGTGTTACCTTCAGGAATGGTGATCACCTGATTCTGACCAACCAGGCGACTCCCGTCGGTTGGCAGAGGATAAGTTACCGCAGAGGCGGTACTGCAAAAGCCGACAACAGCGAAGGCCGCTGCGAATAATGTTTTCAATTTCATATTCATGTTAAGCGAGATTTTGTGCCTGGCAGGCCATTGGGTTGAGAATATTAGAGTATTGGAAGCGCATTATAAGTTCATTCCAGCTCACAGTGAAATCAGATGTGTACGAAATCACATTTTTTGCCTTTGGCTTGAGTGTAGACCTTAAGCGAGGAGCAGGATCTTCTTTCAGACTTATGGCATAATGCGCGGTTTGTCATATCTCTTTTCAGGATACGCCTGTGTTAGTTTCCAGTAACGTCACCATGCAGTTCGGCAGTAAGCCGTTGTTTGAAAACATTTCCGTCAAATTTGGCGGCGGCAACCGTTACGGCCTGATTGGCGCGAACGGTAGTGGTAAATCCACCTTTATGAAGATCCTCGGCGGCGACTTAGAGCCGACTTTGGGTAACGTTTCCCTCGATCCCAACGAGCGCATTGGTAAGCTGCGTCAGGATCAGTTTGCCTTTGAAGAGTTCACTGTGCTGGATACGGTGATCATGGGGCATAAAGAGTTGTGGGAAGTGAAGCAGGAGCGTGACCGCATCTATGCTTTGCCGGAAATGAGTGAGGAAGACGGCTATAAAGTGGCCGATCTGGAAGTTAAATACGGCGAAATGGACGGTTACTCTGCGGAAGCTCGCGCCGGTGAATTGTTGCTTGGCGTGGGAATTCCAGTGGAACAGCACTACGGCCCGATGAGTGAAGTTGCTCCTGGCTGGAAGCTGCGTGTGCTTCTGGCGCAGGCGCTGTTTGCTGATCCGGATATTCTCCTGCTCGACGAACCGACCAACAACCTCGACATCGACACCATTCGCTGGCTGGAACAGGTGCTGAACGAGCGTGACAGCACCATGATCATCATCTCGCACGACCGTCACTTCCTTAACATGGTCTGTACCCACATGGCGGATCTGGATTACGGCGAGCTGCGCGTTTATCCGGGTAACTACGATGAGTACATGACGGCGGCGACCCAGGCGCGTGAACGTCTGCTGGCCGATAACGCCAAGAAGAAAGCGCAGATTGCTGAGTTGCAATCTTTCGTTAGCCGCTTTAGCGCCAACGCCTCGAAATCTCGCCAGGCAACTTCGCGCGCGCGCCAGATTGATAAAATCAAACTGGAAGAGGTGAAAGCCTCCAGCCGTCAGAACCCGTTCATCCGTTTTGAACAGGATAAGAAACTGTTCCGTAACGCGCTGGAAGTGGAAGGTCTGACCAAAGGGTTTGATAACGGTCCACTGTTTAAAAATCTCAACCTGCTGCTGGAGGTCGGTGAAAAACTTGCGGTACTGGGTACCAACGGCGTCGGTAAATCAACGCTGCTGAAAACGCTGGTGGGCGATCTGCAACCGGACAGCGGCACCGTAAAATGGTCTGAAAACGCGCGCATTGGTTACTACGCCCAGGACCACGAATATGAGTTTGAAAATGATCTGACCGTGTTCGAATGGATGAGTCAGTGGAAGCAGGAAGGCGATGACGAGCAGGCGGTACGCAGCATTCTCGGTCGTTTGCTGTTCAGCCAGGACGACATCAAAAAGCCAGCTAAAGTGCTTTCCGGTGGGGAAAAAGGGCGGATGCTGTTTGGTAAGTTAATGATGCAGAAGCCGAACATTCTGATCATGGACGAACCGACCAACCACCTGGATATGGAATCCATCGAGTCACTGAACATGGCGCTGGAACTGTATCAGGGCACGCTGATCTTTGTTTCACACGACCGTGAGTTCGTAAGCTCCCTGGCGACCCGCATTCTGGAAATCACCCCGGAACGCGTGATCGACTTTAGCGGTAATTACGAAGATTACCTGCGTAGTAAAGGGATCGAGTAAGTGATTATCCGTCACCCCGATACTGTCGGGGTGACGGCGGCTGATGACAAATGCAAAATAGCCTGATGCGCTACGCTTATCAGGCCTTGTATTATCCCTCCAGTGCAGAGAAAATCGGCCAGTTTTCTCT
>OHWG01000797.1_pt1 | contig 18113 bp, 16 predicted proteins | sample 1579621 | NCBI WGS metagenome assembly OHWG01 (sample SAMEA3882544, study PRJEB24775) | human gut metagenome | biome: human-associated habitat; feature: intestine environment; material: feces | place: Netherlands | collected 2009/2010
CCCAGAAGGGGCGGTGGTACTTGCCGTTGGCAAGCCGTGCGCTCTCCGAGGGGGGATTGCGGCTGTTGCGACAGCCTCCAGACAATGCCACAGCACCTGCGGGGGTGCTGCTGTCATCGTCTGCGCGATTGGGCAAATACCGTCGCTTCAACCGACGCTATTTCTCCAACCGCCTGCGCAAACCTGCCACCGGCAGCTTTGCCGCAGAGATGGACGGGCCTCCTGCCCGTCCATTTTCTCTTTTGCGAAAGAGAAACAGAAAATGAAAGAACGAGGTGAAGAGGATATGGCGATTTATCATCTGGAAGCGAAGGTGGTCAGCCGGGGCGCGGGACGCTCCGCCGTGGCCGCTTCCGCCTATCTGAGCTGCGCCCGCCTGTATAACGATTATGACGGGATACAGCATGACTACACGAAAAAGCAGGGGCTTGTCTGGCAGAAGGTTTTCCTGCCCACAATGGCACCGCCCGAATGGAAAGACCGAGAGCGGCTCTGGAACGCCGTGGAGGAAGTGGAGACAGCCAAGGACAGCCGATTGGCTCGTGAGTTTGTTGTGGCTTTGCCAATAGAGCTGAACCGTGAAGAACAAATTGAGCTGCTGCAAGAATTTATCCGGGAGCAGTTCGTATCAGACGGGATGTGCGCTGACGCTGCCATCCATGACACCGACGGTCACAATCCCCACGCTCACATTCTGCTGACGGTGCGTCCGCTGGGCGAGCAGGGCAAGTGGCAGTACAAGACTGAGAAGGAATATCTCTGCATGAGAAACGGTGAGGAACGCGGTTTTACTGCCGCTGAGTTCCGGACGGCACAGAACGAGGGGTGGGAGAAACAATATCCCTACAAGGTCGGCAAAAAGAAGGTGTATATGACGCCATCTGCTGCCGAGGCGCAGGGGCTTGTCCGGGCTGACAAGCATCCCAAAAGTACTCGGTACGGCAGGCAGAATCCTATCTCCGAGCGCTGGAACAGCGAGGAACAGCTTGCGGCATGGCGGGCGGCATGGGCTGATGTGACCAATCGCTGTCTGGAACACGCCGGGCGGGAGGAACGCATTGACCACCGTAGCAATGCCGCACGGGGTATTGACGAGATCCCTACCATTCATGAGGGCGTGACAGCGCGGGCATTGGAGCGCAAGGGAATCGTCTCTGACCGCTGTGAAATGAATCGGCAAATCAAAGCCGACAATGTGCTGCTGCGGGAACTGAAAGCAGAAATCAAGAAGTTGGTTGCACTGGTCGCTCGTACTGTCCCCACCATTGCGGAGGGGCTGGAGAAGCTGCGCGGCCGTGTGCTGATCTTCTGTTATCAGCTCTCTCATATTCGCAGTGGAAAAGCGCATATTCAAAAATCTCTTTCCGTATGGAAGCCGGAGCTTAAGCGTTACACCGGTCTGGTGCAGCAGATCAAGGAAAAGAGCAAGGAACGCAAGGCGCTGGTTGCTGAGAAAAAGGAATTGCCAATATATCATGTGAAGCACCACAAGGCGCTGGCTCTCCGCATTGCAGAGCTGACGGAAGAATTGGAGGAACTGCGTTCTGGAAAGGCGCTTCTTTTGCAAAAATTTGAGTATGCGGAGGATGCAGGTGCAGAGACGTTCCGCAAGGATATTGCTACCATGGAAGCTGGCCTGAAAAAGTTAGAGGCACAGGAGCAAAAATACTCTGCCGAGTTGGATAAGGCTTTGGACGAATACGCAGAACTGAAAGCGCAGGCTGCGGATTTTGACCCGGTGGAGCTGTACAAAGCACGGCAGGGCATCCGTCCTGCACAGGAAAAGGAGTCAGAAAAGCAGTTAGAGGATGCCATGCATGAGAAGCCATCTCTTATTATGCTGCTCGGTGCCAAACAGGAAACGTCTCGCCTGCTCGGAGATGACGCAGATGAGCGCCAGGTGCGGCAGATACTTATTCGTCGGCAACGGTCAGACCCGCAAAAGTCCAAACACTTCCAGCGCTAAGTGCTAAAAAATAAAAATGCACATTAGCCCTATTGACTTTTCCGCTCTAATCCGTTAGAATAGTACTAACAGATTAGAATGAAAGGCCGCTAGAATGAGTACACCAAAAGTTTTTGAAAGCGAATACCGTTTTTGCCTGATCCTTTGGGATCATGAACCCATCAAGAGCAGAGATTTAGCTCAGCTTTGTGCAGAGCAACTGGGCTGGAAGGTTACTACCACTTACACGGTAATAAAGCGTTTGTCAGAGCGTGGCGTGATAAAGAATGAGAATACGATTGTTTCTTCGCTGGTATCCAAGGAGCAGATACAGACAGCTGAAATTGAAGAATTGGTTGAGAAGAAATTTGCCGGTTCGATTCCAGCTTTTTTGACCGCATTTACCAAAAGCCAACAGCTCACGGCAGATGAAATTCAAGAGATGCAGCAGATGATCGACCGTTTTCGGAAGGAGCATCCGGATGACTGAATTGTTTATGAAGCTGCTTAATATGAGCATCAATGCCGGATGGCTCGTACTGGCTGTCCTACTTGTTCGCATCATATTCCGCAAGGCTCCCAAATGGCTGTTTCCCTTATTGTGGAGCTTTGTTGGGATCCGGCTTCTCATGCCAAACGCATTGGAAAGTCGCTTGAGTGTCATTCCTGATATAAGTGGCTTTTCGGCATCCGAGCAGGGCCTGCTTTCTGCTAAAGGTTTCACTGCTCCTGTTCCTTATGTTGGAATCGTCTGGTGTACTGGTATGGCAGCAATGCTTCTGTTTGAAGCATTAAGCTATGTACATCTCCGCAGCAAAGTAAAAACTGCTGTCCGGCTCTCGTCAAATGTGTATCAAAGCGAGCATGTGAATGCTCCGTTTATTCTTGGCCTGTTTGCGCCGCGCATCTATATTCCGTTCCATATAAAGAGCAAGGAATTGGATAGCATAATTGCACATGAACGTGCGCATATAAAACGCCGCGATCATTGGCTAAAGCCCATTGCGTTCTTAATTCTTTCTCTTCATTGGTTCAATCCTTTGATTTGGATTGCGTATTATTTCCTTTGTAAGGATATTGAGTTGGCATGTGACGAATACGCTATCAAGGATATGAGTGATTCTCAGCGCGCTGCGTATTCGCAGACGTTGCTCTCCTGCACTGCAAACCAGCGTATTTTTGCGGCCTGCCCGCTGGCCTTTGGCAGTAAGAATGTGAAAACACGAATCCGTGCTGTACTTTCTTATCGAAAGCCTCATGCTTGGATCATAACCGTGACCGCGATACTTGTTTTGGCAGTTGTCGCCTGTTTTATGACAAACCCGAGACAATCAAAAGAAAGTACTGCTCAGGGTAGCAACTATATTGATCTAAATCAGCCTCCAATATTGGACGTGATTCAAAATGGACAAACTATTTCGGATAGAAGTAGTAGCGAAGATCGGCAACGTGAAGTAGAGCTTGAGAACGCTTTGTTGGGAGAAGCGATAAAGAAGCAAGAGTCTCTTACTCAAATTCAAACAACTGATTTTTACAGATGAAAAGTCCTGCGTTATCTATAGGATTGACGTCAATTTAACTGTCGATGTGGTTACATGGAAGGAGGGAAGATTCATGAAAATCATTTGAGGAAGCACATGGCCTGTCTGTTCAACGGATTCTGGCTCATGTGCTGAACCAAGAAGACATCAGACAAAAATCAGATAAAAAGGAGCGTTGTTTATGCAAAAGATCAAGTCACTGGCCGCAGTTTTTCTGGCCCTTTTTATCCTCGCAGCGATTCCGACACAGGCTTTCGCCGCTGAAACTCATGAAGAAGTTGCCACAATGCATACCCATCAGTGGCGTCTTGACCATTATGATACTACATATATTCCGATTGATGATGAAACTCATCTGAAGACTGTCTATCCCGTGTATTACTGCACTGTTTCGGGGTGCACTAATAGCTATTTGGGAAATGGTGCCTCTTCAACCGTCTCTCATACAATGAGTAGTTATTCCTACACAGGAAACAATTATCATTCCGGCAGCCTCCATTATGTCCGCTATGAGCATTCTTGTCTCCAGTGCGGGCGTACTACTGGCTATTGGGATCATTACAGCTGCCCCGGTAATGGGCATTGCATCCTGCCCCAGTCTGTTTTCCCGGTTCTGACAGATAAGTAAGTGACAGCTGAGCAGCGGCATGGGTGAATATTTCTCCCATGCCGCTGCTTGCATTATTGGAGTGCAGTTAAATGATCGTTTTCTTTTACGAAAAGGTGCGCTTAAAGCGCGGCGTTTGGCAGACGGTGAGCATTGTATTGCTGATAGCTTTCCTTTGTGCATTTTTTACTCTCTTTGATGGATTCATTTGCCAGAAAGAACAGGATATGGAGAGCGCCTACGCAGTGATTCCCGTAACTGTCGTCGTATCCAATCTTACTGGCACAAAAACCGATGACCTGAAAATTACAGACTATATTATCAACTACTTTCTCTCTGACAAATATGCCTATGGCGGGGAGCTTCAGGAAAAAGCATTTTCCTCCTATGTGAAGGATGTTTGCCTGAAAGCATCTGTCTATTACAGTCAAGGGACGGGCTTTTCGAGTCGGCAAAAGCTGATTGGCATTACTTCTGTTGATGCCGCATCGGAATTGACACCCGTTTCAGGAAATTCGATTACTTATTTTGAAGGATACGACGAATCAATTTTTACCTCAAATAAAGCGGTGTGTCTCGTTTCAACCGCAGCGGCAGAAGAACTGTCGCAAGATACTGATAATAATGGTAATGTCATATTGACGGTTCAGATGTCGCCTGCTGTGACCGGTGAAGCTTCCACACAGATTTCGCTCGAAATTGCTGGGACGTATTCGTCGGAATCTCAAACGATCTATTGCCCATTCAGCTGCGTTGCAGCAGCACAAACAAAACTGGACGGGAAGATTACAGGGGATAGCCTGAGCGCAACAGTGCGTGATAATCATGAGCTGGACGAATTCCGGCAAATACTGATGCGTCACTTCGCAAATGTAGACCCCTCCGGGCATCAGGAAGAAATTAACAATTCTCCAGTTCTCCGATATCAGCAGTTTGCCGTAACAGTTCATGATGAAACACTCCGCGAAACACTGAATGCTTTGAATCGAAATTTGCAAACACTGTATCGACTAAAACCAATTTTTGCCTGCATAGAGGTCATGATTGGTGCTGCCGCAGGTTTTTTCTATATTCATATCCGAAGGCGGGAATTTGCCATTGCACGATCTCTTGGTACAAAACGCATTGAAACGGTCATTATGGTATTCGTCGAGATATGTCTGATGTTTTTGGTTGGCGCAGCTATTGGAACAATTCTCATCCTGTTTGTCCAAGAGACTGCCACCCAATATGCCATGGCCGCAGCACTCTTTTTTGCTATGAATGTCGGGGCAATTACAGCTTGCTTGATGGCAACTGGAAAAAGCGGAATCCGATTACTACGGGAGGTTGAGTAGTATGTCCGTATTATCTGTGCAAAGTGTTTCTTATTCATACAAAACAAAATACCAAACTGTTCAGGCTGTAAAAGACGTCTCCTGTGATTTGAGTGCTGGAACTTTTTATGCGTTAGTCGGCAAAAGTGGAAGTGGGAAGACAACGCTGCTTTCATTACTGGCAGGATTGGATACGCCGCAGAGCGGAGACATAATAGTCGGCGGCCAAAGTTTGCGGGAAATAGACGTGGATATCTACCGTCGCAAGCAGGCGTCTGTGATTTACCAAAGCTATAATTTGTTTCCACTTATGACTGTTTGTGAAAACGTCATGTATCCCTTAAAATTGCTGAGGCATTCCGATGCCGATGCAAAAAAAGAGGCGCAGATTGCTCTTGAAAAAGTAGGTCTGGGCGAAAGCTATTGGAAGCGACTTCCTGCCATGCTGTCAGGCGGCGAACAGCAACGAGTCGCAATTGCCAGAACATTAGCCGTTCATGCGCAGATCATTCTCGCAGATGAGCCTACGGGAAATCTGGATACAGAAAACAGCACACAAATTATTCAGCTGCTTTCCAGACTGGCACATGAAGAAAACTGCTGTGTAGTGGTTGTCACACATGATCTGGAGGTAGCCAAAGCAGCGGATGTTGTATTCCGTATGGACAGCGGCAGAATCAAGGAGGAAACTGTATGACCCCTTTGAAACAGCTCTTTCGACAACCGGTTCGTTTGTTTGCAATCTTCCTGCTGGTGGGAATGGCCTCCGCTTTTATCTGCCTGAGCGCAGGCGTATTTGCATCCGCTAAAGCAACGCTCGCGCAAATTGAAGAGCGCTATGTGACCATTGGTGTCCCAACAACGGAGACAGCAGACGTGGCAACAGAGTACAACGGGCTAACGCTCCACCATGAAGAAAGTGTAATAAGTCAAGATATGTGGGCGTATATGGATCAGCTTGCTGCGGATGGAACAGTCATAAAAGGTGCGTACCAACAAAAATATATCAGTGCTTATTGCCCCTCCATTCAGAGTGTTACCAGCGGCAAGGAAGACGGCACATATGCGCCAAGCCTTGATTCTCCGTATAACAGGGCAATTATGATCGTTCGGGTTACATCGGTAGATAAAACGAATCTGCCGGAGTCTACTGAACTTGCTTCAGTATCTGTTACTGCTTCGATTGAAAACGTTGTTAAAATGCATCCGGACTATGCTGTTCGCAGCACACTGCGCCTCATCATAGGGTGCAACTCTCAGGAAGAGTTAGATGCTCTTGATATCCGTCCCGGAGGGCGGTATTTGGTCTTTGGATCAGATTACATTGACCGCGATTTGGTACTGCGTACAACGTTGGCAGGAACGCACCGATGCTCTGTGGAAGATATTGATTTGTCTAGAATATCCTATGATTTGACAGAGGACGAAAAGAAAACAGCTTCGCCAGATTTTCTGCCGATAGCAAAATATTCCTCTGGTGAAAAAACGACCATTCTAGGGCAAGACATGGTTGATGCAATAGATTCCTGCACAATGACCGTTACACATTGGCATGGCTTGTATTCTGAAACACAACTGGACTATGCAATTGACGGCTCTGAAACAGGTGTGTTGCTAAACGACCAATACCTTGATGCATACATGACCCAGTTGGAAACGGATCTGGATGTTTTTCTAAGCTCGAATGCAGGAGTGGAATGGCGAAGCGCAGTTCAAGAATTGGATACGCAATATCATACTGTCAGTGTAATTGGTACAGATCTTCTGGAAAGCATGTATTGTTTCCATCAAAAGGACTCTTTCGTAACAGAAGGACGGAGTTTTGGGGCGGACGATTATAAAAAAGGCTCTAATGTCTGCCTGATTTCTGAAACAACTGCCCTCGCAAGCGGACTCGGTATAGGGGACAGCATTGATTTGTCGTTCTATTGGGGTCCAAACCCTCTTGCTGATTTAACAGCTCCGGAATGGAAGGTACAGCCACAGCGTTTTTCCCAAAAGATTGGGGTTTCGGGTGATGCGAAAACGTATCAGATTATAGGGATTTACCGACAGTCAGACTTGTGGGATACCGCAGACTATCGCTTCCTTCCGAATACCGTCTTTGCCCCTAACACTTCTCTGCCAGAAAACTGCTATAGTAGTCGAAATGGCGTTTTCTTTACATACGTTTTGCAGAACGGAAAGGTATCTGCGCTCCAAGATGCACTGGAATCGCATGGATACCCGGCAAACATTCTGTTTTGCTTTGATAACGGATACACTGAAATCGCTGAAACTTTGCATGGATTTTACAGCAGTGCGCAGCAGCTTCTTTTCGCTGCCTGCATAACAGCAGGTGCGGCCCTGTTCGTATTTCTTGCTCTGTTTGTAAACCGTCAACGGCGGACGCTTGGCCTGATGCTTTCGCTTGGTTCCGGTAAAAGGACCGCTGTGATGTTTAGCTGGAAGATAGCTGCAATACCTATCATCCTTGCGACAATAACTGGGATCATTGTTGGAATCCTTACAATGAATGCTACGACACTAAATCTGTTTTCCTCCGTTTCAGAAGTGCTTAATACAAGTTTGAGCGGTGCAGCCACGATTGGATATAACGATATGATAACGGAAGTCGTATCAATGCCAATTGCGGTTATTGTGGCAGGTGTCCTGCAACTGATTGTTTATATTGTGGCGACTTACCTGCATTTGCAGCGGTTGGCGCAACGATCCCCGCTTGAGTTAGTGCGGAAAAGCTAAGTTTCAGTATTGACAAGAAAAAGTAAACTTGATTGGTTATCAATTCCAATACTTCATTTAGAGAGCGCCCTGTCATGATTTTGTGCAGGGCGCTCTCTTATGAAGAAAATACCCTTGACAAATCTCGTCTCAGCGCACCCTGCTGGAGAAATACGCAAAAGAAAAGGGCTTCGAGAACACCATCTTCCTTGCGGATGACGGCTACTCTGGTACGAACTTCGAGCGGCCCTCATGGAAAAAGATCGTGGAGATGATCGAAGCAGGACAGGTGGCGAACCTCATCGTAAAGGACGCCTCCCGCTTGGGGCGTGAATACCTTCAGGTGGGCTACTACATGGAGATATATTTCCCGCAGAAGAATGTCCGCTTCATCGCTGTCAACGATGGCGTGGATTCCACAGTGGAGAGCAGCAATGACTTCAACCCCATCCGCAACTGGGCCAACGAGCTTCACGCCAAGGATACCAGCCGCAAGGTCCGCGCGGTCATGAAAATGAAAGCGGAGCAGGGAGAGCGGCTGGGCGGCAGACCGCCCTACGGCTATCGGAAAAGTGATGGTGACGCCAACACGCTGGTTCCGGACGAGGACACCGCGCCTGTGGTGAAGCGCATCTTCTCCCTCTGCGCCGCTGGAAACGGCCCCAAGCGGATCGCCACGATCCTCACCAAAGAGCAGGTGGTGAACCCGTCCAACGCCTACTACCGCAAGACCGGGAAAAGCCACCGGGGACTGGACACCACCAGACCATGCCTGTGGTCTTCCAACAGCGTCACCAGCATTCTGAACAATGAGGTCTACCTCGGACACTCGGTTGGGCTTCGCACCACTACGATCTCCTACAAAAATAAGCAGCGCGTGGAGCGCCCTGAAAGTGAGCGGTTCGTAGTGAAGAACACCCACGAAGCTCTTGTCACGCAGGAGCAGTGGGACATCGTGCAGGAGGTGCGTCAGCACAAAAAGCGTGTTCCCAAGCACATGGACGAGCCGAACATCTTCTCTGGACTGGTGTTCTGCGCGGATTGCGGCAAGCCGCTGGTGCTGCACAGAGCCAGCACCATGAAGCGGACGGAGTACAATTTCAAATGCTACACCTACGGCAAAAAGGGCAAGACCGTCTGTACGCCGCATCACATCCGGGAGTTTGAACTGAAAGCCGTTGTGCTGGAGGACTTGCGCCGGGTGACGCACTTCGCGCGGATGAAGGAAAAGCAGTTCGCCGCCTACATCAGCGGCAAGAATACGCTGGAGCTGCGGCGTGAGATGAACACGATCCAAAAAGATCTGGATACCATGCGGCGGCGCAGAGAGGAACTGTCCAAGCTGTTCAAGCGGCTCTATGAGGACAATGTGCTGGGGCGGGTGACCGATGAGCAGTACCGGATGCTGGCGGGCGATTACACCGTCGAACAGAAAGCGTTGGAGGAACAGATCCCCGAAAAGGAGGCCCGGCTGGAAAAGCTGAAAGCCGCCTCCACCAACGTGAACACATTCGTTGAGAAGGCGAAGCAGTACACCGCCATCGACGAGCTGACGCCGGAGCTGCTGCGGCTGTTTATCCAGCGGATCGAGGTAGGCGAGCGGACGGAGAAATACTCCCGCAGCTCCCACCAGAGCATCCGCATCGTGTACCGCGACATCGGCACGGTGGACAGCGCGATGGAGCAGGGCGAGGCACAGCCGCGCATTGCGCCGCCCCTGAGCGAGGTATTCCAGCTTTCCGCATAATAAAAAAGCAGAGAAAAAACGCAAGAAAGCGGACAGCAAACGCTGTCCGCCCCTTGCAAGACATGGTGTCAACTTGTGTCCCTACGAACATTACCCGAATGACTACAGGGTTTTCCTTTTGCCTTTTCGGGGAGGTTTCCCCTTTAGTTTTCCCTTATGAGAGTGAAAAGAACTCATTTTTCACCACCAGACACGCTTTTAATGAAGTTATCCATGCGTTCTGAACTTACTTGCTTCATTTGCTCTGTGACATGACCGTAAACGTCGAGAGTAAAGGCAGCAGTTGCATAACCGAGATTTGATTGCACAGTCTTGATATCATCACCAGACTGGATAGCAGCGACTGCGTAAGAGTGACGCAGGTCGTGAAAGCGAGCGTCAGGGCGTCCAATTGCTGTTGTAGCCTTTTTGAAAGCGCGGTAAATGGTCGAGTTATCAAAGTGGTGTCCGCACTCATTTGTGAAGATAAAATCGGCATTTTCCCAAGCTGTACCGGCTTTAAGCCGCATTTCTGCCTGTATTGCTTTTTGGCGCTTGAGCAGATCCATTACGGCTGTGGCAGGTTTGATAGTCCGACCTTTGCTGTTTTTGGTGGGCACAATGCGGTAAACGCCCTTATCCTCGCAAAAGCGCTGTAACTGGCAGTTGATAAGAACCGTACCGTGTTCAAAGTCAATATTGTGCTAACTGAGGGCCAGTACCTCACCTTCACGCAATCCCATAAAAAGAGTCACCGACAGTAGAATTTCAGACGGATTACCTCGAATTTCAGTGAGAAATTTCTGTATGTCCTCGGTATCGAGAGGCGTTAACTCTTTACGGACTGCCTTGGGGATATTGCAGGCATCAGCGGGATTAAATCTCAAGTAGCCAATAGCAGCAGCTTGATTAAGAGCCTTGTGAAGAATGCCATGCAAGTCTTTTATTGTTTTAGGAGAGAGAGCATGATCGCGTGTCTTACAAGGTGAGCTGAGTCCATTATAAAATGCTTGGATCGTCGGTGTGTCGAGTGCTTCTAAGCGAATGGTACCCAAGGCGGGCTTTAAATGATTGCGGATCGAGGCTTCATAAATCTCTCGTGTGCGAGGCTTGACGTTGTTTAGATAATCTTTTGCCCAAATATCGAGCCACTCGCCCACGGTCATCTTCAGCGGCTCCTTGTAAGTCCCATTGTTAAGCTCGATGGCTATGGCCTGCATCTTTTCTCGTACCTCTTTTTGAGTTTTGCCCGAAAATGAGCGCTGGATCTGCTTGCCAGTGCCAGAATCATAGCCCGTTGTGATGCGGGCTTCCCAGTAGGTGTATGCAGTACCCTTGCGTGTGACGGTCTTCTTCCTAATCGTACCCGCGCCCTGTGCGGCGCGGGAATTTGATTTACGGGGCATAGCGTTTCCTCCTATTGCCTAATTGATGTCACATTGTAAAATAGAAAAGGGGGAGAGAAACTTGTCCCTCCCCCCAAAAATTTTTATGAATTCAAGAATTCGAAAATCGCCTCACGCGGGATGCGGATAACTTTGCCGCAGCGGATACATCTCAACCGCCCACATCGGATGAGCTTATACGCAGACGTGCGCCTGATTCGGAGCACCGATGCCGCCTCAACAACTGTGAGCGTAAGCGGTAAATCTTCCTCGACGGCAACGGCGCGGTAACGGCGCACGGTGCGCGCTACAGCGATGTCATTGTCCTTCTGCCGAATCAGGCGAGCTGGCGCTACATGTACGCGGTCAAGACCGTGTTCCACCGCGACGGCTTTACACTGACGGGCTTTGTGGGCTCTGATCCGGACAGCAAGGAAGATAAGCTTTATACGCTCAGCGATCTGGATAAGCTTTCCACCGTGTTTGACGATGGACAGCTGCACGCAGGCAAGACGACGATCTACACCGCCCAGTGGGAGCGTATCGGCAATAAGACGGAGGACAGCTCCGCCTACTATACTAAGGCGGACGATGGTACCGTGAAGATCGAGTCGGTCGATCAGGACGAGCTTAAAGAGCAGCTCAAAACCGGCAGCACGGCGCAGATCGATGTGTCCGGGCTGGAAGCGGAAAAAGTGACGCTGCCCGTCAGCGCCGTGAACGACGTCCTTGCTTTGGAAGCGAAGGCGCTGTCGATCAAGATGGCGGACGCGGCGATCACGCTGGACAAGACGGCGATGCAGTCGGTCGTCGAAACAGTGGACGGCAACGATATTCAGCTGCATGTCAGCACCGGCGATGCACTGAGCAGCGATCAGACCGAGATCATCGGCGATATCGAACAGGGCATGGTGCTTGATGTGAGCCTGACGGCAAACGGAACGGAAATTCACAGCTTTAACGGCAAGGTGACCGTCTCCGTTCCGTTTACGTGGACGCAACAGGGTGTGCTGCAGGCTTGGTATCTTGCCGATGACGGCACAAAGGAGCCGGTCGAGGCGGCCTACCGCGACGGAAACGCTGTGCTGACGCTCAAGCACTTCTCGACCTATGCCATCGTGGTGAAGGCGAACGACCCTGACAGCGGCATCGTGAGCATGGGCGAGAACGAGGTCACAGTCCAAAAGCAGGCGGACGCGGTTTACTACGCTGCGGCGCTCTACGCCGAGGACGGCAGATTCCTGGCCTATGCCGCGAGCGAAGCTGCGGAGGATGAAGAAACCGTGACGCTCAAGTGGGCGAACGCCGACTGGTCGAAGGCGGCGAAGGTCAAGGTGTTCTTCCTTGACGCGGACCGCAAGCCCGTCGCCGAAGCGGTGACGGCGCTGATCAAGGGCAAAAGCCGGAAAAACTGAGCGGCTACAGCACAAGAATGAAAAAGGGAGCGCATCGGGCCTTGCCCGATGCGCTCCCTTTTAGCGCGTTTCTTACTTTTTCAGAAAATACATGTTGATCTCGGCGCGGGCGATCAGCGCGCCGGTGTCGTCGGTGATATTGACCTCGAAAAAGCCGATGTGACCGCCGACCCTGACCGGTCGGCCGACGGCGGTGAGCGCTTTGGACTGCACCGTCGAGCGCAGATAGTTGATCGAGCCGTTCAGCGTGACGTTGTGCTGGCTGTAGTTGATGCGCGCGAACGCGCCCGCGGCGGTGTCAGCCATCGCGTAGAGAAAGCCGCCGTGCACGCCGCCCCAGATGTTGGAATTTTCCGGCGTGACGTCGGCGGTCAGCACGCTTTTTTCCTCGTCGACCGAAACGACGCGGATGCCGTTGTGACGGATAAAGCCGCTGTGCTCGCTCGAAAGCATTTCCTGATAATTTTCGACCATGATGCGTTAGCCTCCTTCAGGCGCGGAATATCAGACTAAGGCAAGCATAGCAGAATCGCGCCGGAGGCGCAACAGAAAAATGCGCCGCGCCGCGAAACGGCAAGATTTGGGGTCGCTTTCCGCTTCGGAACGATTTACAAGCGGTGAAAATTCTGCTACATTAAAAGCGATTCGAACCAAGGGAGACTGTTTTTTATGAACGACTATCAGGCTAAATTTGTTACGCCGGAGCAGGCTGTCAAGGCTGTGCAGTCCGGCGACTGGGTGGACTACGGCTTCGGCGCGGGTTTTCCCGAGCTTTTGGACAAGGCCCTCGCCGCGCGCATGGGTGAAGTGAAGGACGTCAAGGTCCGCGGCGGTCTTGTGATCCGCCCGCGCATCGAGGTCGTCGAAGCAGACCCCGAGCAGGAGAGTTTCAGCTATTACAGCTGGCACGTCGGCGATTATGAGCGCAAGCTCCAGAAGAATGGCCTTGTGAAATTCATGCCCGTCATGCTGCGCTCGCTGCCGTACCTCTATCGCGACAAGCACATCCGCTGCGATGTGGCATTCGTTCCCGTCTCCAAGCCCGACGAGAACGGCTACTGCGGCCTCGGCATTTCGAACTATGCCTGGCGCACGATCTTTGAGAGCGCCCGCACCGTGATCTTCGAGATCAACGAGCACTATCCCAAGCTCCAGGGCGTGGACGGCTCGCACCGTGTGCACCTGTCCGAAGCGGACTACATCGTCGAGGGCGAGCATGAGCCGCTGCCCGTGCGCTCCTACCGCGCGCCCAGCGAGACCGATATCGCCATCGCCAAGATCGTGGTGAATGAGATCCCCGACGGCGCGGTGCTGTCGCTCGGCGTGGGCGGCGTGCCCTACACGGTCGCCAAGATGCTCGCCGAGTCCGACAAGAAGGATCTCGGCTGCCACACCGGCACCATTTCCGATGCGTTCCTTGAGCTCTACCAGGCGGGCAAGCTGACGAACGCGCACAAGGAGCTCGACACCGGCCTTTCCGCGTGGAACCTCGCGATGGGCTCTCAGGAGCTCTATGACTGGCTCGACGCCGAACCCCAGCTCTTCCACCCGGGCGATCTCGATTACATCCACTCCGTCGAGCGCATCTCGAAGCTCAGCAATGTCATCAGCATCAACGGCGGCGTGCAGCTCGACCTGATGGGTCAAGAGAACGCCGAGAGCACCGGCACGCGCCAGCTCTCCGGCGTCGGCGGCCAGATGGACTTCCTCGAGGGAGCGTACCGCTCCAAGGGCGGCAAGGGCTTCATCTGCATCAACTCTTCCCGTGTGACAAAGGACGGCGAGCGCAAGAGCAACATCCTTGCCACCATCCCCGGCGGCAGCACGATTTCCGCCCCGCGCACGATGATCCAGTATGTCGCGACCGAGTACGGCATCGCAAGCCTTTCCGGCAAGACGCTGCGCGAGCGCGCCGAGGCGATGGCCTCCATCGCGCACCCCGACTTCCGCGAGGAGCTGATGAAGTACGCGCGGGAGAATTTCAAGTAATTTAGATCAAGATAAAGGACGATGTAGGATAACATGGCACAGACGGTTTTGCAGCAGGTTTTGATTCTCGCAGCGATGATGATGCTCGGCTTTTTGCTGGGCAAGTTGGGCAAAGTGGATCGCAAGGGGGCAGACCTCCTTTCCATGCTGCTGCTGGATGTATTTTTTCCCTGTAATATTCTGGCGGCGGCCAGCGGGGATTTCGGCGATATGCCGTTTTCTCAGGTCATTAAGATCGCACTGGCTTATATGTCCTGCTTCATTCTGTTTACACTTCTGGCCAAGCCGATTGCAAAACTGCTCCGGCTGAATGAGGACGATTCGCTTGTTTTCACCCGCAGCGTGGCCTATCCAAACAACGGCTTTGTTGGCATCCCGCTCTGCACGGCGGTTTTCGGCACGGAAGGAACGGTACTGGGCTCGCTTTCCGTGCCCTGCGCCACACTCTACATGTTCCTTTTCATTATGCAGAGCTTCCGGCGCGAAAAAGATCATAATCTCAAGCAGCAGCTCAAGAGCATGCTTACGCCGATGAACATTTCAGCTGTTCTCATGATCATCATGCTGGCCACGGGATGGAAATTTACCGGTGCGCCGCTCCAGTTTTTGAGCAGCATGGCGAACTGCGTCGTGCCGACGTCGATGCTCATCATAGGCTGTCTCCTTTCGGGAAGCCCGCTCATCGACGTGCTCAAAAAGCCCATTTTGTACCTCATCACGCTTCTGCGCTGCCTTGTCATGCCGCTCATCGCGGCGGTGATCCTGCGCTTTACCGGCTGGAACCGCACGGTGTGCCTGTGCATCGTAATGGTGCTCGGATGCAGCGTGGCGACGGTCATCAGTATCTTCGGCGTGCGCTATGACCGCTCGCCCGAGATGGCGAGCAAGAGCGTGCTGCAATCGAATCTGCTGCTGCCGGTCACGATGCCGCTGATGATGTTCATCGCCGAACGGATCTTATAAGGAGAGACGATTATGGCCTTCTGTTTACCCCTGCAAAGCTCGGCACGTGCGAGCTTAAAAACCGCATCGTCCGCTCGGCGACGAACGAGCATCTGTCTGACGAAAAGGGTCAGGTGATGCCGCTCTGGGCGGATACGCTCATCGAGCTTGCGAAAAACGAAGTGGGCCTTGTCATCACCGGCCATTTCTGCGTCGACAAGATGCAGCGTGCCGACGCGGGCCAGCCCGTGCTGGACGAGACGACGGACGAGTCCCTTCTCCGCCGCGCCTGCGACGGCGTGCACCGGTACGGCGGTAAACTTTTCTTCCAGCTCAGCCACAGCGGCATCAAGGGCGTCGAGAGCGTGAACGGCGCGCCGCCGAAGCCCCCCCGAGGATTTCACTCGGGAAGAGCTCGACCGTCTGGTTGAGTAGTTTGCCTTCGCGGCGTGGACGGAGCGGAGGTCAGCGGCATCGACTTCAACCGCCGCGCGGGGCAGAAGACGCCGTTCTATCTGGACGCGCTCATCTGCGAGCCGGACTTTGCCGCAAAGCTCAAAAGCGGCGCGCAGGACGGGAGCAAATGCCTTGCCTGCAACGGCTGCTACACGATCTACCGCAAGCGCTTTGTGCGCTGCGTGCAGCATCAAGACGAGATCGAGCAGTTCAAAACCATCCCGTGGTAAAGAAAAACGGCAGAGCCGGCGCATGTTGCGCCGGTTCTGTCCTCGCTGTTCGATGACGCTTTATCATGTTAACGAAATGAAAGGGCCGCGGGCCTGCAATTCTATCGACATTACCGATTGCATTCTGTCGGAATCTGCCATATACTGCAATAAAATTCAGCATTTCTACGCGCCGCTTGAAAAATCGGGCTGCTGCGGCGATCTGCAAGGAGGAGTCACCCATGAAGCGAAACTTTATTGCCAAGCGCTTCCAGAGCGCGGGCACCGGCCTGACGCTCGACACCGCGGCGCTGGCCAAATACAAGGACATTGTCGACCTGAGCATCGGCGACACGGACTTTACGACCGACGAGGCCATCATCAACGCGGCCTTCCGCGACGCCAAGGCCGGCCACACTCACTACGGCGACCCCAAGGGCGACCCTGAGCTCATCTCCGCGGTCTGCAAGGCGTGGGAAGAGGACTTTGACCAGAGCCTTCCGCGTGACCACGTGCTCGTGAGCGCGTCGAGCTGCCTCGGCATGTCGCTGGCGATGTTTGCCATCCTTGATCCCGGCGACGAGGTCATCGTCTTTTCCCCGTATTTCGCGCTGTATCGCGCGCAGATCGAGCTGGCGGGCGGCGTGTGCGTCGATGTGCCGACCTACGCCGAGGAGGACTATGCCATCAGCGAAGAGCGCCTGCGCGCTGCCATCACGCCGCGCACGAAGGCCATCATTTTCAATAACCCCACGAACCCCACCGGCATGGGCTACGATTTGTCCACAATGGAGATGCTTGCCCGCGTGGCGAAGGAATATGATCTTCTTATTGCGGCGGACGAGATTTATACGACCTACATCTACGAAGGCGACTTCCGCCCCATCCGCACGCTGCCCGGCATGGCCGAGCGCACCATCACGCTCAACAGCTTTTCCAAGAACTTCCTGATGACCGGCTGGCGCGTGGGCGTCATCATTGCTGAGCCGGAATTCCTCGACGTGATGAACCGTATCAATGGCTCGCTCGTCTACTCCGCGCCGTCCATCTCCCAGCGCGCGGGCATCCAGGCGCTCGCAATGCGCAAAGAAATTCGCGAGAAGTACGTGACCGCGTACCGCGACCGCATCTTCTACTCTGCCGACCGCATCGAGAAGATCCCGTATCTGAGCCTCGTGCGCCCGAAGGGCACGTTCTACCTCTTCCCCGGCGTGGAGAAGACGGGGCTTGATGACAAGCAGTTCTGCAAGGAGTTACTTGAGCGCGCGCACGTGCTCGTCAGCGCGGGCAGCCCGTTCGGCAAGACCGGCGCAAACCACTTCCGCATCGCCTGCACCGTCGGCATTGACCAGCTCAAGCAGGCGTTCGACCGCATGGAGAAGCTGGAATTCTGAGAATTCCGCTTGTGTCCGTAAGACGGGCATGGTAAAATCAAAAGATAACGAAAAAGCTGCCGTTTTTCGGCAGCTTTTTTCAAAAGGAGGGGCGCTTATGCAGGAAAAGTCGAAACCTGTGGATAACCTGCGCGCGGACGCGGAGAAAATCATCACGCGCGCCATCGCGGCGGTGCTGCCGGACGCGGCGGTCGAGCGCGCGCTGAAAGGCAAGACCTTTTTAGGAAGGGTGTACCTCGTCGCGGCGGGAAAGGCCGCGGCAGATGGCGCGCGCCGCCCGCGCGTGTTTGCAGGATAATTTCTGCGGCGGTGTGGTCGTGACGAAGTACGGTCACGTGAAAGGTGAGATCGCGGATGTCGCGTGCTTTGAGGGCGGGCATCCTGTGCCGGACGAAAACTCCCTGCGCGGCACGGACGCCGCGCTCGCGCTGACGGAAGATTTGACCGAAAGCGACACGGTCGTCTTT